>OBVY01000082.1_pt1 | contig 119362 bp, 111 predicted proteins | sample 1538051 | NCBI WGS metagenome assembly OBVY01 (sample SAMEA2580017, study PRJEB22360) | human gut metagenome | biome: human gut; feature: human-associated habitat; material: faeces | place: Denmark | collected 2008/2010 | reverse complement strand
TTCCTTGTTTTGGTTCAAGGTTACGAACGAGCACCGCGAGTTTCGCAATTACCTATATATATTTATCCCATAAATCTTTTAACCCTTAACAGCACCACTTACCATCCCATCGACAAAGTGTTTCTGAGTCAATAAGAAAAATACAATAATCGGTCCTATGAGAATCATAGCTGAAGCCATTAAAATTGACATATTTGAGCCATAGCTTCCGTTCATTGAAAGAAAACCAAGTGTTGCTGTAAAATGCTTCTCTCCCTGGAGAAATGTTGATGTAATTAAATATTCATTCCAGGACTGCAAGCCAATCAGTACTGCAACTGTAATAAGCCCTGGAGAAACAACCGGCCGCATCACGGACCAGATTACCTGTCGTGTATTTGCGCCATCAATTCTTGCTGCCTCTTCCAGTTCTCTCGGAACATTAAGAAAGAATGTTCTCATAAGAAAGATTGCCAGTGGCATATATGTTGCTGATAAAATAACACTTGTTGCCGGAATGTTTCCAATCAAATTCATCTTTGCGTAAGCATAGTAAAGTGGAAATAAGAACAACTGAATCGGAACCGTCATTGCAACCATAAAATACATTAGCACCGCACCACTGCCTTTAATTCTTTTTCCTGCAAGAACATAGCCTGCAAGTGTTGCGCAAATAAGTACAATAATAACTGTACATCCCGTAAGTTTTACACTGTTTAAAAATCCTTTTGCAAACTTACCCGTAGTCCATGCCTGAATATAATTTTCAAGATGAATAATATCCGGTAAACTTAACGGATTTCTTACAATTTCAGCGTTTTCTTTAAAACTATTGATAAGTACCAAAAATATAGGAAATAAACAAATAACAGCTAAGATAATAAGAACCATATGTATAATTACATTCACTGTTATTTTCTTTTTCATTGATGCAGCTCCCATAATTTAACAGTCCCCCTATTCTATTGATTCTTTCTTAGTCATACGTGCATAAATCATAGATGCTATCAACCCAAAAATACTGATAAACATTCCAACAGAAGCTGCTTTTCCAACTTTCATAGAACTAAATGCAAAGGAATATGCATATGTTCCTAATACCTCTGTAGAATGAGCAGGACCGCCTCCGGTGAGAAGCTTAACATAATCAAATGACAGAAACGAACCTATTGTAATCATCATAAACATTAATTTGACAGTAGGCATAATGTTAGGAAGATATACATATCTAAATAACTGCCATCCATTACATCCTTCTACTCTTGCAGCTTCCACCTGATCTGTCGGCACCTGTCTCAATGCCGCCAGATAAATAACAGTCAGATAACTCCAATAATGCCAGATATCAACCCCTGCACATGCATAAATTGCACTCTTCATACTTGCCAGAGGTGAGCTGATATCCCATCCAAAAGTATTTCGCAGGAAAGCTACTACGCCAACCACCGGACTGAACATAATATTCAGCCAAAGCATTGCATTAACCGATGGAGCCAGAACATATGGAATAAGAAATGCTACCTGATAAATACTTCTGGTTTTCTTCCTGCTCAGAAGTAACATTGCTGATAACATTCCAATAACTACCGGAATGGTAAGAAACATAATTGCCCAGATAAAGTTATTTTTAATAGCTATAAAAAACACATTATCATGAAATAATTCCTGATAATTTTGAAGTCCTATAAAATTAATATCCGGTGATAGTCCATTCCAGTCTGTAAAAGAATAAACCACCGTCATAATTCCCGGAACCAAAATAACGCAAACACTTATAATCAGAGCTGGAGCTATCAATAGATAATTCCAGTTTATCTTACTTCGTTTATTCATAGGATATCCCGCCTTCACACATTTATAAAAGGGCAGATGGCATATAGGATTTTTCCTTAACCATCTGCCCCTTTTCTGCCAATATTTTTTTCGTACACAGATCAAAAATTTCAGAATTTATTCTATTCCTGCCGGTTTCGGAATTGGAGGAACCAGCCCCTTCTTAAATTCTTCCTGGAAAGCAGTATCCAAAGATTTCACATAGTCATCCACACTGGATGTTCCAAACCATACTTCATCAATATTTACAATTCTCTGCTGTGTATCTGCCGGGAAGAATACATTGTCATAGAAACCAAAATTGCCTTTTCCTACTGCTTCTGATACTTTCTGTACAACTTCCATAAATGATTTTGATAAATATCCCATTCCAGAAGTGTCAACTGTAGATAAATCTTTAAGAGGAGTTCCCCAGTATCCAGGCCATGCAGTCGTCATTTCCTGCGTAAATTCTGGTGACATCATAATATCAATAATTTTTGCAGCTTCGTCTTTATGTTCCTGACTTACATTCGCATTAATTGATAATGTACATGCAGCTCCAAGAGTATATGTCTCATCCGGAACTTCTTCAGTAGATGGGAATGGTATAAATGCAATATTCTCAGTCTTATCATCTGTGAAATAAGAAGCCGCCCACTGGAATGCAATAGATGGTCCAATAAAGAATGGTGATTTTTCATCTGCTAACAACTGTAGAGATTCACTGAAATTAAGATTTACATAATCATCTCCTGCAAGGTATCCTTTATCCCACCACTCTTTTGATTTCTCAATTGCAGCTTTTACATCATCATTGTCCCAACTTTCTTCACCAGTCAGACATTTATAAACTGTATCTGGAGTTGCTATATGTGTCAGGAAAAGAGAAGCATAATTTTCATTTACCGGCTGCCAGCCTTTATTGCCTGTTACAGATGCATATAAGCCTTTTTCCATTGCCTCATCCATGATTGTTTCCATGTCTTCTATTGTTTCAGGCACTTCCCATCCATTATCTTCCAGCACTTTTTTATTATAGAAAACCCCCATTGTACTAATTCCATTTGTCAAACTATAAAGTTTTCCGTCCACTGTACCAGACTCATAATATGGCTCTAAAATTCTGTCTTTCCAACCATATTCTTCTGCATATGTATCCATTTCTTCAAGTTTTCCAGCTTCGACTAATGGCATTACAAACGCTGGACCCGATCCATAAACAATATCCGGTCCCTGATTAGCCGCCAAAGCCGTCGTCATATCAGAATCAACCGATGGTCTAAATTCCACAACTAACTGATATTTATCTTGTGAAGCATTATACTCATCAACAAGATATTTTTTCATTGCATCCTGAGCATATGGCTCAGCTCCCCAGAACCACAGATTAATTTCTTCTCTGTCTTTCATGGAATCATCAGATGCTTTCGTTACATTCTCTCCATCATCAGTTGTCGTGTCTTCTGATTCCTGATTCTCGCTATCTGCTGTATTTGAAGTATCATCAGATACAGCCTCTGTAGTCTCTTCCTCTTTTGAATTACTACTTCCCGTTGAAACACCACATCCCGCCATTGAACTTATAACAACTGCAGTTGTCATAAATACAGCCAAAGCCTTTCTTTTCATCTTTGTTTCCTCCTTTGGTTGATAAAATAATAGTTAACTGTTTTGCTTGATCTTTCATACGTTTTCCTTTGTTAACCTAATTATAACCATTTTCATCATTTTGTCAACCAAATTTGTTAATCATTTTTTATTGATTCTGCTCAATTTTTCATTATATTTTTTATTTAACTTAGTATGCTTGCATATTTTTCTGTTAATACAACTGTTTTTCACGTATTTATATTGATTAACATTGATTAACATTTTATTTTTTCTTGTTATTTGGACATTATACATAAAATTTCGACATCAGATTCGTAAAAAAAAATTACTCCACTGTTTCCAATGGAGCAATTTTTAATTGCATTTTATTATTTTCAGAATATTTGTTCATTATTACATATTTTTACGGATTTTCTTTCAATTAAAACCGGTGCAAAATATGTATTTCTAATTGGGTTTTTATCCTTTCCTGTGATACGATTAATAATCGTTTCACAGGCTTTCTTTCCCATTAATTCGCCAGGTTGTTCTATAGTAGTCAATGGAGGACTAAGCACTGTTGTTACATATAAATCATTAAATCCTACAATAGATATATCTTCTCCAATCGTCAGTCCCTGCTCCTGTGCATACTGATAAACGCCTAAAGCTATTTCATCATCATACGCAAAAACCGCATGAACCCCCAAACTATTCAGATATTTCATTCCTTCATATCCCGTCTGTCTTTTATATTGCCCATAGAAAATATATTCTTCCGTAATAGAAATGTTATGAAATGCCAAAGCCTCTTTATATCCTTCGATTCGCTTTCTGCAAGTGTATACTTCTCTTGCACCAACAATCATGCCTATTTTATCGTGTCCACTATGAATCAAATACTCCGTTGCCATATAACCGCCGCTCTTATTATCTGCTGTAATAAAATCACAATAAACTCTATCAACAGCTTGGTCCAATAATAAAAAAGGTATTCCTGCATTTTTTAAAGCCCAGCCTAGTTTTTCATTATTATCTTCAATATTCATGTCCATTGATGGAACAATAATCAAACCCGATACTTTGATATCTGTCAAAAATCTGATGCGATCTAAAGTTTGTTCTGTAGTATCATTCACCGTACATGTGACAGTACGATAACCATAAATCTGGCAGTATTCATCAATTCCCTTCTGGCATGCATCCAGAAATTCATTATAATATCGTGGACGTATTACACCAATAATTGATCTTTTGTCAAAATTATTGCAGACATTTTCAATTGACAATTCTTCATTTTTTTTCTTTTCTTCAAAATTATAACCTAACTCTTTCGCTGCCTCAATAATCTTCTGTCTTGTTGCTTCTGTTATTCTTGAAGGTTTATTATTCAATACCAGCGATACACTGGCAATGGAAACATTGGCTCTTTCAGCAATATTTCTAACTGTAGGTTTCATCCAGTACCTTCCCCTCTTCACCATTCAAAAATTAGTATGAACAAAATTCGCCACCTAAAACATCATAAACGCCTCTTGGTGTAATACGTACTTCTGGTATAACCGGAAGTGCCATAAAAGACAACGTAATAAATGGGTCTATTCCTCTTCCAACTCCCATTTCATGTGCCTTATTAATCATATTTTTTAATTTATGATTATTATATTGATAACCGGCATCGCTCATAAGTCCCATAACAGGAAGCTCTAAAGTATCAAATATTTTGTGATCTGCCACTATCGTATAACCTCCCTGTGTACGTATCAGTTCCTGTACTGCCAATACCATATCTTCATCGTTATCCCCTATGACAATAATATTATGAGAATCATGAGAAACGCTGGAAGCTATTGCTCCTTTTTGTATTCCAAAACCACTGACAATTCCCACACCGGTCTTACCTGTAGATTTATGTCTCTCAATCACTGCAATCTTCTGATATTGTGCATTTGATAAAAATAAGCACTTGCCCCCTGAGAATTTTTTGATCTGTTTTTTCGTGGTAATCTGCCCCTCCTGCATTTCTATTACAGGAAAATACCCCGTTGGTGATTCTAACTGTAAGTCATTTTTCGAAAACTTTCCGACATGAACTGTATTTTTCAGCTCATCCGGACATTTTTTTATTTCAATTTCTTCCTCTTGCTCTATTACTTCGCCTTTATAATATACATTTTCTATAGATATTTTATTTAAATCGTTTAATACCACCAAATCCGCCTGATACCCCGGCGCAACTGCTCCCAGATTGTGAAATCCATAACAGATTGCCGGATATATTGTTGCCATTTTTATAGCAGAAACAGGATTCATCCCAAGCTCTATTGCTTTACGAACATTATAATCAATATGACCTTCCCTTTCAATATCTTCAATATGTTTATCATCCGTACAAAAACAAAATCCCTCTACTGGTATATTATTTTCTACTATACCTTTCACAATTGCTTCTAAATTCTTAGCTGCACTTCCCTCTCGAATCAGTACAGTCATGCCATTCCTTCGTTCTCTCATTGCATACTGAAAATCCGAGCACTCATGATCTGTAGATATTCCGGCCATTACATATGCCTGCAAATCCTCTTCCGCTAAAAATGGTGCATGTCCATCACGAACTTTATCTTTAAATAAATCCAGCTTCCGGTGCATACCCGGATCAGCATTTACAACCGAAATGTAATCCATTACTTCACCTAATCCCAATACTCTCTCATTATCAAGATATTGAGTCATGTCTTCTGCTGTAAGCGTACATCCATTATCATCGATTGAAGTTGCCGGAACACACGAAGGCATCATCACAAAAACATTTGCACTTGCATCCTCCGTCTGATCCAGAATATAATTGATACCGGCCAATCCTGATACATTTGCAGATTCATGAGGATCAACAATAAATGTTGTCGTTCCATGACGTGAGGCAACTGTAACCAGTTCTTTCGGAGTAACTAAAGTCGATTCCAGATGAAGATGACTGTCAATAAATCCAGGGCAGACATATTTTCCTGTCATGTCATGTTCCTGTTTGCCTTCATAATTTCCTATTCCAACAATCATCCCATCCTCAATAGCAATATCTCCGGTGATGATTTCATTGGTAAACACATTTATAATTTTAGCATTCTTCAGAACTAGCTCTGCCTCTTTAAATCTGCGGGTAACTTTTGTATGTTCTCGATAAACCTTTAAATCCATAGTTTTTCTCCTTTGATTGTTTCAAGGAAAACGCATAAAATATACAAACAAAGGTCTGATTTATAAAGGTATTATAATTATAGATATTATCATGTATACAGGCAAATAGCAACTTTTTATCCCGATTTTTTACCATATCATAGTCTGATTCGTAATTTTATTTAGTAGGTCAGGAGAACAGTTTCATTCTCCTGACACATCCATTTCTCCCAATGTCCTTTTTACTTCTTCATAAGTAATATATGAGTTTTCGGGAGTTTGACAGTTGAATAATTAAAAATCACTCTGCAGGCCTTATAAAACCTGCATTTTTTATGTCAAATTTTATGTTTTTATATGTACTTGTTTGTAATAGTGTGTTATAATGGAAGAAAAAAGGATTTTTTATCATGTATATCGCAATCACAGGCAGTAAAAATAATGAAGATGTATATATTTATCGTTCCTTCCGCAAAGAAAACGGAAAAGCCTCTTCATGTATTTATAAAAAACTCGGGAAGTACAATGCCCTTCTGGAACAGTTTGATGGGGATAAAGACAAGTTGATGGTGTGGGCAAAGGAACAAGCAGCAAACGAAACAAAACTTTATAAGCAACATACCGGAAAAGTATCTGTAGAATTCTCCAAAGCGGCAACTATCCCTATGAATGAGCGTCGTTCTTTCAATGTGGGATATCTGTTTCTTCAGGAACTGTGCACTCAGCTCCGTTTAGACAAAGTCTGTCGGACAATCAAAAGCAAACATAAATTTAAATATGATCTGAATGCGATACTCACAGATCTCGTTTATGCAAGGATTCTTTCCCCAGCCAGCAAGCTGGCCAGCTATGAGTACTGTCTGTCTCTGTTAGAACCGCCTAAATACAGTCTCCAGGACGTATATCGTTCTCTTTCCGTGATCGCAGGGGAATCTGATTTTATACAGAGTGAACTTTATAAAAATTCAAATTTTCTCTATCCAAGAAACGATCGTGTCCTTTATTATGACTGCACGAATTATTACTTTGAAATCGAAGAAGAAGATGATCTTCGACGCTATGGAAAAAGTAAAGAAAACCTTCCTAATCCAATCGTAACTATGGGATTGTTTATGGATGCAGACGGTCTTCCTCTTGCCTTCGACATCTTTCCGGGTAATCAGAACGAACAGACAACTTTGAAACCATTGGAGTCTAAGATCCTTCAGGATTTTAATTGCAGCGAATTCATTTACTGTTTGGATTCGGGGCTTGGAAATACATCCAACCGAAGATTCAATTCCTTAGGAAACCGTGCTTATATCATCACGCATTCTTTGAAAAAAATGAAAAAGGAGGATCGTGAGATCGCTCTGAACCCGACCCAGTTCCGCAGGATCGGAGCGGATAAATTTATAGATATCCGTACGCTGGACGAATCGGATGAAGAAGTCTATAACACGATCTACTATAAGGAAGTACCTGTTGTTACAGGTGACATGGATGAGACTTTAATTGTCACTTATTCTCCTAAGTACAAAGCCTACCAGCGAAAGATCCGCGCCCGACAGATTGAACGAGCTGAACGGATAATCACAACACCTGGGTGCAAAAGAAAAGGGAAGAACCAAAACGATCCTATGCGCTTCGTAAAAAAGACTTCCGTTACTACTGATGGTGAGATTGCTGAAAAACAAGTCTATGATCTTGATGAAGAACAGATCCAGAAGGAAGAAATGTATGATGGGTTTTATGCAGTTGTTACAAACCTGAAAGGTGATGTTTCAGAGATCATAAAGATCAATAAACAACGTTGGGAAATCGAAGAAAACTTCCGGATCATGAAAACGGAATTCGAAGCAAGACCAGTGTATGTCAGAAGAGAAGACAGGATAAACGCCCATTTCATGACTTGTTATATCAACCTTCTACTCTACCGTTTATTGGAAAAGAAACTTGGGAATCTTTATACAGCAGATCAGATATTGGAAACATTACGCTCTATGCAAATGACTCTGCTGAATACAGCGAGCGGATATATCCCTTCTTATACAAGAACCGAACTAACCGATGCCTTACATAAAATATTTGATTTTAGAACGGATTATGAATTCATTACTAAAGCAGATATGCGAACCCTCATCAAGAATACAAAACAGATAAAATCAAAGTAAGAATAATATATACATATCGCTGCAAAAAGAAAAACGGCCACAACACCCATATTTACTGGGTTTGTAGCCGTTTTATCACCTTACAACTGTCAAAGATGGGAGTATAAAATAAAACTCCCCCCATAGCAAGCAAACCATCATAATTCACAGTTATAAACAAATAAAGCGTTACTGTTCACTCCATTCTCAGCAACACACTTCGCGGGATATTACCAGCGAACAATAACAATAAAGTATCGATACTCACGTTCAAGCTAATAACATCATCCACTTCGCAACCTGCCCATAACCCAATATCTTCTCCACAGTTTATCAGAAATTTACTTGCTTCACTCTAAATCGTTGCCAGTAATCAGCGCGAAACAGCATCTCTCTGTGGGTGAATCTGGAGGGAGCTTAGTAACTCTTAGGCGGAGAAAATCCGCGTTATGAAGAAAAACAGCAACCTGTCTGAGCGAAGTCGGAGGCGGAGCGAGTTTTGCGTTTTTCTTCATGCTTTTAGCGGATTTCCTCCATCTTAGAGTTACTTAGCCCCCGGAACTGAACCCACAGAGAGATGCTGTTTCGCGCGTCCCCTTTGCTAAAAAAACTAAAAACAAGCCAGAACCCATCCAAGTCCCAGCTTGTTTCATATAAATCACTTATTTCGCTTTCTTCTTCATAGAAGCCACAACAGACTGAATAACAATAAAGAAACAAAGCAACGCAGAAAGAATAATTCTTGTCCACCAGCTTGACAAAGTACCCTGAGTAGTAATCAAACTGGAAATCGTACCCTTAATCAATACACCAAACAAAGTACCAATCGGAGTACCAACACCACCTGAAAGAAGCGTACCACCAATAACCGCTGATGAAATTGCATCCATCTCAAGACCCTTTGCCTGCTCAACGAAACCTGCACAACTGTTCAAACAGAACAGGAAGCCACCAAGGCCTGCAAGAAAACCATCCAGAACATAAGCATTAAAAATAGTTTTCTTAACATTCAGACCCATCATTAATGCACTCTGACGGCTACCGCCGATCGCATAAAGCTTACGTCCAAACTTACGATATTTCAGAAGAACCGCGATCAGAATTACAACAATCAGAGCAATCACAACTGTCGGCGGAATATAAGCCGGAATAAATTTACCCTTCTTACTGGTTGAACCAAAAGGCATATAGAAACGGTAATTTGCCCATTTCAGGAATAACTCATTCTTGATAGAAATCATATCAGTACTGATGATAGCTGTCAGACCACGTCCGAAGAACATACCTGCCAGAGTAACGATGAATGGCTGGATATCCAGATAAGCTACCAGGAATCCCTGAACAATACCAAAAGCAACACCAATAAGCAGTGCAACTAAAACTGCTGCATATGCGTTCACACCTTTGTTCTCCATAAGGTCTGCAAGAACCATACATACAAGTGCAGTAACAGAACCTACGGAAATATCAATACCACCGGTGATCATAACGATTGTAAGACCACACGCAATAACCAGAAGACCCGCATTAGATACAAACAGGTTCAGAAACATCTGAGGTTTTGCAAAACCTTTATCAGCAAAAACAATCATACCTGCAACATACATTACTACAAATAATGCGATTGTGATCAGAAGCAGGAAGCCATTTCCCGTTATTTTCTTTTTCTGTACATTTGCTTTCATTACTTCTGACCTCCTTCTGCTGCCACACTTCTTTTAGCCTTTAAGTTGGCAATATATTTCTTAAATACATCACTCTGCAGTGTAACGATGATAACAACTACGATTGCCTTATAAACAGGAAGCTGGTCTGCTTTTACGTTCATCGCATAGAGTGTTGTGGTCAGAGCCTGAATAGTGTAGGCACCGATTACGGAACCGATCAGGCTGAATTTACCACCACCAAGGAAGTTTCCGCCAAGCGCAACTGCAAGGATGGCATCCATTTCCAGGTTAAGACCAATGTTGTTTGCATCTGCAGAGTAGATACGGCTGGATGCCACAATACCGGCAATACCAGCCAGTACACCACAGATAACATAGGTAAGGAATTTAATCATCGTAGAATTTAATCCCACAAGACGAGCTGCCTTTCCATTGATACCAACACTTTCAATGTAAAGCCCAAGAGCAGTCTTCTTCAAAATCAGGTACACAATAACAACTGTAATGATCGCAAAGAAAATAGGTGTAGGAATCGGGCATTTTCCAATATATCCACCAGCCATCTTAAAGGAATCCACACGAATATAAGTAATCTGTCCGTTTGTGATCAGCTGAGCAATACCACGACCGGCTGTGTAAAGGATCAGAGTTGCAACCATTGGCTGAATATTCAGCTTGGAAACCAGAAATCCATTAAATGCACCACATAATGCAGATGCAAGAAGCGCTGCGATAACAGCCAGGATCACAGGATTCTGGTAATCATTTACAGAAACCTGTCCGCCGGAAAGAATCTGACAGCAGACAGCCGCTGCAACTGCCATGATCGCACCAACACTGATATCCTGTCCACCGGAAGCTGCTGTTACCAGTGTCATACCGATTGCAAGGATAACCAGCTCTGAAGCACGGTTAATAACATCAACAATGTAACCATAGAGTACACCGTTTCGGATTGATACATTAAAGAAATCCGGTGTTCTGATCACATTCAGCAAAAGTACTGCGATCAGACACACAATAGGAAGAAACAGACGTGCACTTGTTATTTTCTTTAATTTACTCTTATTCATTATTTATCGTCACCTCCGGCAATAGCTTTCATAACTCCGCTCTGGGAAAGTTCATCCTCTTCCAGCTCCCCTACCTTCTGGCCATCACGAAGAACTGCCATACGGGAGCAGGTGCGGAGCATTTCCTCAACCTCTGAGGAGATAAATGTAACTGCCATTCCCTGATCCGCAAGATCAAGAACCAGTTTCTGAATCTCTGTCTTAGTACCGATATCAATACCTCTGGTCGGCTCATCCAGAATCAGATAATCCGGATTAGTCAGAAGCCATCTTCCAAGGATAACCTTCTGCTGGTTACCACCGGACAGACTCTTAATCGGGGTTTCACGACTTGCTGTCTTAATCTGCAGTAATTTAATATACTTATCAGCAGCATCCTCCATTTCTTTCTTACTTAATGGATGGAACATACCGCGTTTAGCCTGGAGCGCTATAATAATATTTTCTCTTACAGAAAGATCTGCAATAATACCTTCTGCCTTTCTGTCTTCCGGAAGATATGCCATACCAAGTTTCATGGCATCCAGCGGAGTATTGATCTTTACTTCTTTTCCCTTTACTTTTAAAGTTCCTGTATCAGCTTTATCCGCCCCATAAATTGCACGAACCAATTCAGAACGTCCGGAACCCAGAAGTCCGGTAAGACCAATAACCTCACCTTTATTGATGGTAATATCAAACGGTTTGATCGTTCCCTTATGAGATAATCCTTTTGCCTCGATTACAGGTTCTGCATCTGTGATTCTCTTGTCTTTATGATCGCCTTTAATATCTGCAAGATCATCAAAATCCTTACCCATCATCTTGGCAACCAGCATTACTCTCGGAAGATCTTTCGTCTCATATTCCCCAACAAGTTCACCATTACGAAGAACTGTAATCCTGTCGCAGACTGCATATACCTGCTCAAGGAAATGCGTAACAAAGATAATACCTACACCTTCGTCACGAAGTCTTCTCATAAGTACAAACAGCTTTTCAACTTCATCATCATCCAGTGAAGATGTCGGTTCATCGAGAATCAGTACCTGGCACTTCATGTCCACTGCACGGGCAATTGCGATCATCTGCTGAATCGCAATGGAACATTCATCCAGCATCTGTGTTGGCGGCACATGAATGTCCAGGCTCTCAAGAAGTTTTCCTGAGCGCTCATTCATCTGCTTCCAATCAATCATTCCCATCTTTCTCGGTTCTCTGCCAATAAAAAGGTTCTCAGCTACAGTCAGGTTGGGACAAAGGTTTACCTCCTGATATACTGTACTGATACCATTTGCCTGCGCTTCCTGAGGCGAGTGGTTAATAATGGCATTACTGTTTCCAGCCATATGAATTGTTCCACTTTCAAATTCATGTACACCGGTCAGCACCTTAATCAGTGTTGATTTACCTGCACCATTCTCCCCCATCAGTGCGTGGATTTCGCCCTTTCGAAGGGTAAAGTCCACATGGGAAAGGGCACGGACTCCTGTAAAGTTTTTGCTGATATCACGCATTTCCAATACTACATTTTGTTCCATATTCTTTCCACCTGCTTTCTATACTGGTTTACCCCTCATTTACTGAAAAGCTTCAGCAAAGCGGGTATCTGTAAATCATTTCGGCATAAAGAGAGCGTGATTCATAAATCCGGGTTTCTCCGAATTATGAACCACGCTCCGGATTATTTATATTCCTTCTATTACACTTCTATTATTTGTTGTCAAAAATTAGTATGCACGTCCGTCAATAATTTCCTGTGTGATAGGTGTTACGTCATATTCGCCCTCTTCATCAAGACTGTTTACAGCTTTAACTTTATCAACTGTATCATCTGTAGCAAAGATTTCTTCATCTACATAGTTCAGTTTTTCAACTTCTTCACCAGCTTCAAGAGCTTTGATCAGTTCTTCTGCACGTGGTCCGTGTAATGGGTTACACTCAACATCGCATGCGATCTTGCCGGCTAATGTATCTGTTAAACCAGCATTTGTTGTATCAAAAGACATAACCATGATTTCACCGTTTGCGATATCAGATCCTACTGTTTTACCAGCTGCTTCGATAGCATCGATAGCACCGAATGCTTCGTTATCGTTCTCGCAGTATACAACATTAATATTGTCATACTGTTTCAGCATGGACTCCATAACTTCCTGTCCTTTAGCCTGTGTGAATTCACCGGACTGCTGAGCAAGTAAGTTCCATCCATAGTTGTCAACACCTTCTTCAAGGCCTTTAGAACGTCCAATCTGAGCTGTAGATCCGATTGTACCCTGGATATCAACGATGTTAACATCTTTTGCATCGATTCCCTTAGCTGTTGTGTATGCATTCAGCCATTCAGCTGCTTTTCTTCCTTCGAGTAAGGAGTCAGTTCCGATCCATGTTGTATATAAGCTGTCATCAGATACATCAACCATACGGTCTACGATGATTACAGGAATATCAGCATCTTTAGCTTCCTGGAGAACTGTATCCCAACCTGTCTCTGTTACAGGAGCTAAAAGAATGTAATCAACTTCCTGCTGGATGAAGTTACGGATTGCTGTTAACTGATTTTCCTGTTTCTGCTGTGCATCGTCAAAGATTAATTCATATCCGTTCTCTTCGCTGAATGTGGATTTCATGGATTCTGTATTAGCTGTACGCCAGTCAGATTCAGCACCTACCTGTGAGAAACCAACTGTGATTGTGTCGTCCGCTGCTGCTACACCCACTGCCGGAACAACGCTCATACCGCATACCATTGTTGCTGTTAATAAAGCTGACACTATTTTTTTCTTCATTTTGTAAATCCTCCCGATTCATTTAAGATGTCTTTATTATAGTAAAAATCCAGGAAAATTCCATAGAATATTTTCTGCAAAAAGTTTATTCTTCTATCATATTTTGTTCACAATTTATACAAGGTTTGTTTTTTTATTGTGGAAGTTGGATTTTTTATTGTGCATTATAAATATAGAAACAAATTATCATCTGTCTTTTATATTCACTTTGCACAATTCAGCATTAGTCGACATAATTCATACATTCCATTATTTGGCAGACCTTCGTAAGTCTCTATCAGCAGGCCATAAAACTGTTATTGGATATGAATAAACAATAAAATAATTGACTTTATCCACCTGAATACATAACAAAAGCTGCATATCTGTTAAGATTCTTAACTTCATGCAGCTTTTTCTTTGTTTATCTTGAATTGTTATCCCGGTTAATTTTTTTCGCCATATACACTTCCATAACCGTACCTTCTCCCTCTGTAGAAGAAATCTTCAGTCCATAACCCGGACCATAATAAAGTACAATTCTCTCTGACACCGCAGCAAGTCCGAACCCGGCACGTTCACCGGTGCGGATGGCTTCCTGTACTTCATAAAGACGTTCCGGTGTCATTCCCTGACCATTGTCAGTCACTCTCAGCATCATATCATCTCCCAGATTGAATCCTTCAATAAGAATCTTACCTTTTCCACGCTTATTCTTAATTCCATGATAAAGAGCATTCTCCGCTAACGGCTGCAAAGTAAGCTTCGGCACCATCACTTCATCCAGTTCCGGCGGAATATTAATCTCAAATTCCATAATATCCCTGTATCTTGACTGCTGAATCTCCAGATAACTCAATGTGTGGCGTTTCTCTTCCGACAGCGGAATGATATCCTTCCCCTTCGAAAGCGAAGTGCGGAAAAAAACAGACAGACTTGTGATCATATCCACTGCATCCTGCTGCATACCACCCTCCACCAGCCACACAATAGTGTCCAGTGTATTATACAGAAAATGCGGATTTACCTGTGCCTGGATCAGCTGCAGCTCCGTCATATGCTGTACCTCCTGCTCCTTACGCACATTCTCAAGAAGCCCTTCAATCCTTCCTGCCATCTTTCTGGTACCGGCATCAAGCTCCTGGATTTCAACACTGTCGGCAGATACTGCATTAATAGTTTTGTACTCTCCTTTTCCAACCTTCTTAATATTATGGAGAATTTCAGAAATCGGTTTGGTAATGCTGTATGTCAGACGGAAAGAACGCCGCAGCAGAATAGCCGTAGCAACCAAAATCGCCGCACACATAGTGATGATCGTCAGACGTACATTTCCAGCCAGCTGAGACTCTATCTGCACCAGTTCCGTCGCCTCCTGATAAATATAATTCTGCATTTCTTTCTCAAAGAGCGTGGTCAGGATTTCTGTATTATTTGCCACAAATTCCTGTCGTTCCTGATAATTCTTTATCTCAAGAAGCTGATTCATCCGTTTCTTAAGATTCTCCAGATAGTTAGTCAGATATTTCAGAGAACGCAGGCTTTCCTTCTTTGATGTGGTTTTCTTCAGACTCTCCACAGTACTGATTGCCTTGTCTACCTGCTCTGTCGGCAGCCCGTCCTTACCTTTTCGCCCGATAGTCACATAATAGATATCCATATCCACTTCATCTTTAAAGCTCATATCATTATTGGAATTTCTATAGTTTGCATTATATTCCGAACTCACCGCCAGATTATTAGACAACTGATTATATTCATTTGTATAATGCCAGAAAAAAACAAGAAGCACTATGATCAGAATTGTCATAGGGATCATAGTGCTCAGAAGCATCCACTTCATCTTTGTTTCCAGCTTCTCCTGTTTCTGCTTCATGAATCAGACTTCTCCTCTCGTCTTACGATACTCACTCGGAGTTATTCCCTGAGTTTTCTTAAAAAGATAGCTGAAGTAATGCGCATCCTTATATCCCACTTCCCCTGCAATCTCACTGGAACGTTTGGAAGTACAGCGAAGCAGCTCCTTTGCCTTGTCCATGCGAAGCGAAGTCAGATACTCAATAAATGTCTGTCCCATATTCTGACTGAAAAGCGCGCTGAAATGATTGGCACTCACATTCGCCGCATGCGCCACTCTATTCAGAGAAATCTCTTCATCCATATAATGTCCATCTATAAAATCTGTTGCCTGCTTCAACACACTTCTGTTCTGACTGCCTGCATTTTCATCACGGATTGCAATGGCCCGTTTCAGGACTTCCTCTGCATATGCAACAGAAGCTTCTGTAGACTGGCTTGTCTTCTTCACAACATCATCTGTCTCTTCTCTGGACAATTCCGTATCATCATATCCAATTTTCTTAAGAAATGACAGTACAGAAAAACGCACATTCAAAACCACATAATTACGGAACACCAGTGATTTCATCGGTTCCCTGCCAATAGCATGGAAATAATCATGGACAAAACTGTCTACTTCATCTTCCAGACCACTGCTTAAAAATTTCTGAAGGATTTCCGGATTCAGGGCATTGATATTCACATTCTTAAGCTGAACAGCTTCTGTTTTTGAAGTATCTGCTGAATTCTCCTTTACCTGCTCAAGCATATTGTAATAAAGAATATGCCCGTCATACAGATAACGGAATGCATAAGTTCTTGCAGCCGTGTGATAACTCTGCTTAATTCTGCTCAGACGGTCTGCCTCCTCGCCGACTGCCACAAACCAGTCCACATTTGCTCTGGTTTCTTCCATGATCTTCTGAATTGTTTCCACACATTCGCATGTGTTCTTCTTTATCGTGTCTCGCTGCCCCTTGACCAGAATCGCATAACTGAACACCTGATGTCTGAAAAGCATCGCAACCGGATGACTGAGGAAATAATTCTCAATCTTCTTATGTACTTCTGCCTCCCAGTCTGAATATCCTTCCGACGAATTATAACTGCTGTCTGAAGCATCCGGTGTAAAAATCAGAATATTATAAGCCTCTGCCACAATATCAAGATTCAAACGATCTGCTCTCCGATAAATCTCTTCCAGATCAAAGTCCGCTCTCACCAGAGATTCAAAGAAATCACGGCTCGCATTCCTCTCATACTCCTGCATCTCCAGTTTGAATTTCTCATAATATTCCTTCTGCGTCTTCTCATGTTCATAACGATTATGAATCTCCTCCAGACGCTCAATAAATGCATTCTTAGTAATTGGCTTCAACAGATAATCCTCCACACCAATATTGATCGCCTGCTTCGCATAGTTAAAGTCATCATAGCCACTAAGAATCACAATCTTAATGTCCGGCAACTCCTTCTTCACCAATTTACATAACGTTAGGCCATCCATAAACGGCATCTTAATATCAGTGATCAGAAGATCCGGTTTGCTCTTTAATATCAACGGCAGTGCCATCTCCCCATCAGATGCTTCTCCTGCCAGTTCAAATCCATACTGCTCCCAGGGAATCATCTTCTTAATCATCTCCCTGATCACAACTTCATCCTCTACTAAAAAAGTTTTTAACATCCCTACTCACTCTCTCATACTAAAAAATCTACAGCAATCCTCTTAAATACATTATTTACGAGAACTTCTACATATCCATCATACAGGTTAACACCATAACTTTAATACATGTCGCACACTCAGGCAAGTTATTTTTTAACAATAAAATGCTTCACACACTTCCTTCCACAATCAATCAACAGCGCGAAACAGCATCTCTCTGTGGGTGAATCTGGAGGGGGCTTAGTAACTCTTAGGCGGAGAAAATCCGCGTTATGAAGAAAAGCAGCAACCTGTCTGAGCGAAGTTTGCAACGGAGCGAGTTTTGCGTTTTTCTTCATGCTTTTAGCGGATTTTCTCCACCTTAGAGTTACTTAGCCCCCGGAACTGAACCCACAGAGAGATGCTGTTTCGCGCGTCCCCTTATTCAAAGACGAGAAAGTTCCCCATCCGGACAGGGGATGACCGGACAGGGAACTTTCTCTGATAACTTTGGCTAAATTTTGAGTTAATATTTTTTCTTATTATTAAGTTACTTATTTTTTACAGGAAATAATTCCTCTGCTTTCGGTGCCCAATGCTCTGCATAAGCATCACACTTCGCACAGAGATGCTCCACAGACTCCGGAGATTGCAAATCTGTAGACTTCGCACCGGATTCTTCAACCATCTTACGAAGCTTCTGCGGATTCTCAAGCATCGGGCATGGACGAAGCATATTTTCATTAAACGGCTGACCGTCATGATATGCCATGAAGATCGGACTCTTCAATGCTTCCAGCAGAGTATTTTCATAAATATTGGCATTAGAATAATGGATAAATACACATGGGTCTACATCACCATTCGCATTAATATGAAGGTAACGTCTTCCTCCTGCAATACATCCCCCTACATACTGCGCATCATTCTGGAAATCCATTCCAAAAATAGCTTTTGTAGAACGATACTCTCTGATCTTGTGATACATCTTCTCACGCTGCTGTGGATTCGGCATTAATTCTACTACAGCGTCATTACCTGTCGGCATATAATGGAAAAACCATACAAATAATGCACCACAGTCAATAATGTGATCAAAAAATTCCTCGCTGCTTACACTGTCCACATTTGCAGAAGTATAACAGGTAGATACACCAAACGGAAGTTTATGAGCTTTCAGAAGTTCCATTGCATGCATAACTTTCTGATATACACCTTCTCCACGACGTCCGTCGTTTGCTTCCTCAGAACCTTCCAGGCTGATTGCCGGAACAAAGTTCTTAACACGAAGCATTTCCTGGCAGAATTCTTCGTCGATCAGTGTACCATTTGTAAAGGAAAGGAACTCGCAGTCCGGATATTTCTCGCAGATACGCATCAGGTCTTTCTTACGTACCAGCGGTTCACCACCTGTATATATGTACATATAAGTTCCCATTTTTCTGCCCTGCTCTACAATAGAACAGATGGTGTCAAAATCAAGATTCAATTTGTGACCATACTCTGCTGCCCAGCATCCTGTACAGTGCAGATTACAGGCACTTGTAGGATCAAGAAGGATTGCCCATGGAACATTACAGTTGTTCTCTTCTGCTGTTTCTTCCTGAAGTGCACTTCCTTTTAAGCTGGCATTGATAATAAAGTTTGTAAAGAATGCTTCACGTACTCCTGGATCCAGCTCATAAATCCTCAGGATCAGTTTATACCAGTTGCTGTCCTTATTCTGGATTGCATTACGGATTGCATTTCTCTGTGACTCATACCAGCCATCCGGTACAAATTTATCTACAAGTTCCATCAGTTTTGGTATATTTACTTCCGGGTCCTTCTCCAGATAACCCAGACCTGTCTTAACTGCTGCTGCAAGTGCAGCCTGTTTTGCTTTGTCCATTAATTTCATGTGATTGCTCCTCCTTGTTGTGATGTGATATATATATAAACACCTGTGTATCAGGTATATTTTTATTATTTTATCAATATTCATCCATATCTATGATATCCTGTTTCTGGTTTTTAATAATTTTTACAGTGTAAATCGCCACACAAAGATTCAGAATTCCCTCAAACAGAACCGAAACACCAACCAGGATCATCATGATCTCTGCTGCCTCAAACGGCCTTATCAAAAGTAAAAATCCCAGAACACCGGTCAGAATCGCTACCAGGAGAATCCTCCACCAGAGATTCAGCCCGAATTTCTTTGCATCTATCGACATCTGAATTTTAAATAATGCATCCGCAAGGATCAGAAGTCCAAAGATTCCAAAGATCAGATTCACCACTACGTTCCTGCGTACTATAATAATAATTCCTACTGCTGCCAGCAGCACTCCAAAGGCAAGATCAAACTGAAATGCCAGACAATAGATATCTCTGGAAAAATATCCCAGAATCTTTATCAATCCGTATAGAATAAGCATAATCCCTACTGCTGTACCGAAAACTGCCATCGAACAATCCGGCCAGATAATCAGACAGGCACCCAGAATCATAAATAATACAGACATAATAATATAACCATTCTTGGCTAATTTTAACTGCTTCAGTGCATCCATCCTATTGCTCCTCCCTTCTGAAATATACCCGAACCTGTGACTGTCAGGTTCTTGTTTTCATCTCTTTATGGCTGCTATTATAGCTGTGATTTTTTTAACAATAAATAGACAAAAAAAAGCCCATGTCCAAAAAACAGACATAAGCTTAATTTTGTATAATATGAAAATTGAAGGAATTACCTATAACGCTTCTCTCAGATAATACATTTAAGAGAATTGCTATAATAAATATCAGGAACAACAGGTATTTTCACTCTATTCTGATCTGTTCAATACCGCATGTAGCTCCGGGTGCTTTTCAAAAAGCCGGGAAGCCTGACGCATTTCTTCTCCAAAATCAGATTTCAGATTATTATCCAGCCACTCCATCAGAAATCCCATAAACAGACACTTATAATATTGAATCAGAATCCGGATTTCTCCCTCATCAAGATCAAACTGATCTGCATTTTTCCGAAAATATTCCATAATAATATAGTTGGAAATCTCATTCATATAAAAAAGGAACGTATCTTTTTTCACTGATCTGTAAACATTAAACATAACCTTTCTGTTATTTCTCACCAGATCTGCCATTTCTTCCATACATTCCAGAATAGAGGCTCTGTCCTGTGGGTGTTCCAGAATCTCATCCCACTTCTTTTTCAAAATAAACTCCACTACATCTGGAATATCCTTAAAATGATAATAAAAAGTATTTCTGTTTACACCACATCGTTCCACGATATCCTTCACCGTAATCTTAGACATGGGCTTTTCATCCAGCAATTCTGTAAAAGTCTTTGCAATAATTTCCTTTGTAAAACCTGACATATTATCTTTTCCTCATCACTCTTAACACTGTTCTAATCATCAGTAACACTTTTCCTCTGAACAGCCCGCTCCGCATTAAAAAAGTCCACAGATAACCACTTTTATAAAGCAATTATCACTCATCTTTCGCAGGTTCTGAGTATTTTCATAATTATGCCATAAAGGATATAGTTTTGCAAGCGTTCCTAAAATTGGTCTTACCTATTCGGAATCAGCACAATTTCTTTAATTTCAAAATTATCCGCACCATAATAAAATTTGATATAGTGATTATGACCAAATTCCATATTCAGGATGCGGCTTTCTTCTACCCATTTTCCATTGGTCCCCTGTACTGAAACAGTCATCTTATGAATATTATCCAAAAATACAGAAACTGGAAGCTGAGCCAGCTCACCAAGATCAGATTTCAAAGTAAACTTCATTGTGAAATCACCCATGAACTCGTTAGTCACAGCAATCACATCTGCCTTTCCCTTTGCAGGATGTAATAATGCACCGTCAATTACAATTTTCTGTGTCACCGAATCACTTTCAATACTTACCAGACTTCCGGCATCCACATCGTCCTCTTCCTTTGTATTTATAGCCTCCAGCTCTTCTTTACATATTCTGTCTGTCAACAATAAAACAGAAGGACTTTTTAACAGAAATCCCAGGATATTGGCAGCATTCCTCTGCAATTCTCCCACAGTAATTTTTCCTGCATGAAGCATTTCCTCCACATCGTCATTCTCCGGATTGGACTTCGCATCACTCACTACCATATAAATATCATTCTGGGCAGCTACCATAGGAGCTTTCGCAGTTACCTCTGCCTGATGACCCTCATAATTGGACTTCGCCCACCAGTCAGTCATGACAATACCCTGAAATCCCCACTCTTTTCTCAGAATAGTTGTACACAGATCATAGCTACCTGCAGTCCAGAGCCCATTTACACTTCCATAAGTAGTCATTACAGAACGTGCACCACCCTCCTTTACTGCAATCTCAAATCCCTTCAGATAGATCTCTCTCAGACATCTCTCAGACATAACAGAATCAGAAGTACTTCGTCCCACTTCCTGATTATTTCCACAGAAATGCTTAATCGTACTTCCAATTTCGGATTTAGCCATTGCCTTCACCTGAGCCGCACAAATTCTTCCTGTGAGAAGCGGATCCTCAGAAATATATTCAAAATTTCGACCATTCAGTGGATTCCTGTGAATATTCATACCTGGTCCCAGCAGGGAATCAATCTTATTCAGTCGAAGTTCCCTCCCTGTCATTTCATACAGCTCACCCACAAGCTCCGTATTAAAAGTACAGCCCAGCAAAGTTCCATTTGGCAGAGAAAACGCTTTCGTACCGCAATCCATACGAATCCCTGACGGCCCATCCGCGCAGCATCCCACCGGGATTCCAAGAGCCTTCAAAGACTCTGTCACACCGCCAAATGCAGCTGCAGTTCCAGCAGTGACCTTTGGACTGCACATTCCTTCACCGCGGAACATGGCAATCAGATCCGCCTCACTGATCTGTGCCACAAACTCATCCATAGAAACTTTTTTATCCAGTACATCTGCCAGCTTATAGCCTTTATCTCCCGTATACTCCAGAGTCTTCGGCATTCTTTCCTCTCTGCGTTTATGTGGATCTGCTGTGCGGACAGGAACCTCTTCTGTTACTGCCTGATAAGTTCCATCCGCTCTCAGAACGGCTTTCATTCTCCGGAATTTCTCAATCGGTGCATATGCCTCCTGTAACTGTTCTATTACACGTAATTCTTCTTCGTAAATTCCTGCTGATTTCGCACTTCTTACATCACTGCCTGCAAAAATTTCATAAGTTCCCTCTTCCAGAACATAACAGGATTTGTGTCCTGTCACTCCACTGTCATCATAAGAGGCCATATCATATTTGGGAATGATGATAACAAGTTCTTCTTTTTCACCCGGTGCCAGTTCCCGGGTTTTTGCAAATCCGATCAGCTTTCTTGCCGGATTTCCAAGTTTACCCTGCGGTGCTTTTACATAAACCTGTACAATCTCTTTGCCCCTCACATCACCGATATTGGTAACCGTCGCAGCCACTGTGAGTTCATCCTCAGTATTCTTAAAAATCTCCGCCTTTGTCTCAAAATTCGTATAGGACAAACCATATCCAAACGGATACAGCACCTTATCCTTCGCAAATGTCTCAAAATAACGATAACCCACATAAATATCTTCCTTATAATAATTCTTATATGGATCACCAAAATTCTCCGTAGACGGATAATACTCAATCCTCTCAGCAATGGTATCTGTCAGCTTCCCACATGCACACACTTTACCGGTCAGCACATCAGCCACACCATTGCCACCTTCCTGACCACCCTGCCATGCATACAGCACAGCCTGAGGATGATATTTCTCCACCCAACTCATATCAATAATATTTCCAACATTCAGCACCACAACTGTGCACTTACTCACCTCACAGACCCGGCAGATCAAATCCTCCTCCGTCTCCGTCAGACAATAGCTTCCCAGATTCGTATTATTATCCTGATCTTCACCTGCAGTTCTTCCTATAATAACAAGCGAAACATCGTTGCTACGTGCGCAGTCCAGCATTTCCTCTGTAACTTCCATCTCTTTCTGAGACCACGGAACACGACCCCATCCCTGACCTTCATCATAAGGATTCTCTTTAATCCAGTTTGCATAAATACCCAGCAGTTTCTCATCCAGTTGAATCTCTTTACACTCCTTCAGCGCATCCAGAATTCCCACTACATATCTCGTATTCACCAGACCGCCGGAACCAAGTCCGCTTTTATAATAATGAAATGCCATGCGGCCAAAAACAGCCACACTCTCTCCCTCTCTCAAAGGAAGTGCCTGCTTCTCATTCTCCAGAAGTACACATCCCTCTGCGGCTGCCTGTCTCGCCAGTGTTGCATATTTCTCTAAATCCAATTTATAATCGTTCATGTTTTATCCTTTCTTTCTGAGAACAACATCTCTCAAGCGATGCAATGATCGTTCCGACCGTTTTTCCCCAATACTTTCTATTCCCCATCTTATCAGAAAAAATCTTTGCTGAAAACACTAAATATTTACAGGAAAATAATCCACCTTTCCTTCAAAACATCTTCAGCCTTTTACGGCACCAAGCGCGATACCTTTGGTAAAATATCTCTGTAAAAACGGATACAGGCATAAAATCGGTAGCATTGCAACAAACGCTATTGCCATTCTGACAGATGCAGATGGAATATCTGCAATTGCAACAGTTGACGCACCAGAAGCATTCTGTGTCAGTGCTGTCAAATCTGAAATCATCTTATTCAGAAGGTTCTGAATGCCATATAACTTCGTATCTCTAATATAGTACAGACCATTTGTCCAGTCATTCCAGTATCCTAATCCGGAAAGCAGACCCATGGCAATAAGAATGGGTTTACCCAGTGGCAATACAATTTTGAAAAAAATCTGGAATTGACTTGCACCGTCAATCTGAGCTGCTTCAAAAAGTGCATCCGGAATACTGGTCGCAAAGAATGTACGAATCAGCATAACATTCATAGCACTCATCAGAAGTCCCGGCACAATATATGCAAGCAGTGTGTTATTGATATGGAAAATTCCTGTATACATGAGATATGTAGGAACCAGTCCACCATTAAATAACATGGTAAAAAATATGTAGAAATTCAGGATTCTTTTTCCTGGAAGATTTTTCAGGGAAAGCGGATACGCCAACAATGCAGACATTGCCACATTAATACTGGTTCCTATTACAGTGACCAGTATTGTAATTCCATATGCCCTGAATACATTTGCAGCATTATCCCAGATAAACTTATAGGCATGAATACTGAACTCTTTTGGAAAAAAGGAATATCCATCTCTAACCAGAGCACTTTCAGAGGTAATAGATGACATAAATAACAAGATAAACGGCAATACAATACAGATTGTAACCAGTATCATGACCGTATGTGCCAATCGTTCAAATCTTTTTGCACTTTTGCTTCTAACCATTTTTTACCTCCTAGAACATTGCATTTTCAGGGCTTAATTTGCGCACAACCACATTTGCCAGCAGTACACAGGCAAATCCGACAATGGACTGATAAAAGCCTGCCGCTGAAGCCATTCCGATATTTCCGGACTGAAGCAGTGCCCTGTATACATAAGTATCGATTACATTGGTGGTATCATAAAGCTGACCGGAATTTTGTGTAACCTGATAGAATAATCCAAAATCAGAATAGAAAATTCTTCCAATGTTTAACAGTGTCAAAGTGATTACAGACGGCATGATCGATGGAAGTGTAATGTATCGGATCTGTTTCCACTTTGAAGCTCCATCCAGTTCTGCAGCCTCATAAAAAGAAGGATCAATTCCGGAAATACTGGAAATATAAATCAGGCATCCATATCCTACACCTTTCCATGTATTTACGATAACCAGGATCACAGGCCAATATTTGGATTCTGAATACCAATTAATTGCTTCTTTCCCGAAAAACGGAAGAATTGTCTTATTCAGCATTCCATTGTCCCCACTGAAAAAGGCAAAAGTGATATAACTTACAATTACAATAGACATAAGAAACGGCAGTAAAATTGCACTTTGATAAATTGTTTTGCATGCCTTGCTCCGAATATCACAGATAAAGATGGCAAATGCAATTCCCAGAATCAGGTTGATGATAATAAATACAATATTATAAAGCAACGTATTTCTTGTAATCGTCCACGCATCATTAAACAGATAAGTAAAATTGCTGAGACCGGCCCATGGGCTGCCAAAGATTCCATCTACCACGTTGTAATTTTTGAAAGCAACCACAAGTCCTGCCATCGGCATATAATTATTGATAAAAAGATAAATCAGCCCCGGTGCCATCATCAGATAAAGCGGTGCCCATCTTTTAAATTTTGCTTTTTTCATAAATTTTCCTTTCAATTATCTGGAATATAACAGGGGATGCATAGCGGCATCCCCTGTCTGTGTTATTTATTCTCTTCCAGCCACTTGTCCAGCTGTTCCTGTTTGGTGCTGATCACTTTCTCAATTCCTGCTTTCTTCAGTTCCTCAATAAATTTCGGAAGTGTTTCTTCAGGATCTACTGTACCAGAACCAAGAGCAGCTGCATATTTTGCTTTTACATTACTCAGTGCAGCCAGTTCGTTTGCAACACTTGTAGAATCATAGGTAAATCCGAATGCTTTTGATTTGATTGCACTCTCATTCAGTGCCTTTGTTTCATCCCAGATATCTGGTGAATCACCCTCCCAGATATGCATTTTAAACTGGTCAAATAACTGCCATCCTTCTGCCAGATGATACGTGTTGCTGTCATCTTTTCCATCCGGATAGTTAATGATATTATTTTCAGCATCTACAACTTCGTAATCAACACCTTCTTCCCCCCAGTTCAACAGGTTCAGAATATCTGCATTTCCATATAAATAATCCAGACACTGCATTGTTTTATCTTTATCAGCAGAACTTGAACTGATGCCATAAGTCAGGTAAGAAATTTGTGCAGTGCCAGCCCATGGTTCGGAAATCGGAGCAATCTCCATCTCTGTTCCGCAAAGTAAAGCGGCACGGGTATCATATCCTGGTTTGTTTGGTGCAAGGTAAGAAAAAGCGGCACCTGCTTTTACCTGATTCTCCGCACTCTCTGTTGTGGTTGCAGCATCTTTGGACAAATAACCTTTTTGCTGCCAGTCATACATTGTTTCTACAAACTCTTTATATTCATCTGTCTCATAATAATCTACAACTGTCGTGTCCTGACCATGATCCATCAATACACCAAATCCATCAGTAAGTGTATCATTCATTTCATATTTGGTATCCGGTGTTGCACTGTTATTGCTTGCCATCATGACCATATCTGGATATTTTTCTTTCACAGTTGCATAAACGTCAGTCAAATCTTTATAATCTGTGATAGAAGATACATCAATTCCACACTCATCCAGAATATCTTTTCGCATAATAACAGATGACTGGCAGAACCATTCGCGTCCTGTTGTCACACCGTATACATAATTTCCGATATTTGCTGCTTTCGCAGTATCACCAAGCAGTTCTTTAATATTATTGCCATATTTGTCGATATATTCAGACATGTCAATAACCTGCTTCGCATTCACCATGGAATTAACCTGTTCCACCAGGATTGGTACAATGTCCATCTTTTCTCCACCGGATAGAATCAGCTTCATTGTTTCCGCATAGGCACCCCAGCTGATCGGTTCGATATCGAGTTCCATATTGATATCTTTCTTCATAATCTCATTGATTTTCTTCTCGATGCGATCTGTATCTTCCTCCTTATCTCCAATATAAGCCATTGTAACTGTATAAGTCTCATCAGAAGAATCTTTAGCCTCTTTTGAACCGGAATCACCACAGGCAGTCAGCCCCATAGAAGCCAGTACCATAGCCATTCCCGCTGCAATCACTTTCTTATTCATCCTTTTACCTCAATTCTTTTCCTTTTTAATTTTTTTTGATGTATACATCTCTCTGTCTGATGTTTCTCATTATACAGATTTTCCAGTATTTTAATAGTAAAATAACGACCTCACACTTTCCGAAATCCGATTTCTTTTTTCATAGCTTGTCTCTTTTGTTGTATCAAAAGGTCGGAATATTGTTATCTTTTTATCGGATTTTTGTTATAATTGTTTTCATCATAATGATTTTATAATATTTCAGGAGGTATTTATATGTATTCCAGACATCGTGTTGCCGGATACTCCATTGATCATGTCATAAAATTTTTGTTTTTTCTGCTGGTTCCGGTTGTAATCCTGGATATCATGATCAGCTGTTTTGTCATTTTTTCCATGCGTTCCCAAAGTATTCAGTCCCTGCAAGATACAACATCCCTTTATGCTTCGCAAATCGACACCGCACATATTTCCATCAATCGCTATTTAATCCGGCTCCTGACTGAAAATGACGATGCAGATACTCTGTTGGAAACACAGGACAAACTGGAATTCATTTCATCCGCAGAACGAGTTCATAATAATATTGATATTTTTCTGGAATCTTTTGAAAAAGGATATCAGATTTTTCTATATAATTCAGAGAATGAACGGATGTATCGTCCTACAGAAATTTTTCAGACACTTACTCAGAATCAGCTCGTACTGCTGAACAAGCATCTGATCCAAAAAATAACTGCGCCCAAAACAAGTTTCTACACGGATGCCTGGGAAGTACTAATGCTCGGAAAGAACGTATATTTTTACAAATCCTTTCATACAGGCTCCCACTACGCCTGCTGTTTTATTCCTGCTGACAATATCATTCAGCCACTAAAAAACATAATTAAAGAAAAAGACGGTTTCATTTCTCTTACCTCGCAAAACGGAACCGTACTTACTAATAAAGAACTTCTGAAGCAACACCATATTGAATTTTCAAGAAAAAGCAATTCCGATTCTTACGAGACCTATAATAAGGGAAATAATCTGATTATCAGCGGTGCTCTGATTATGGGTGCTTTTTATCCTCAGATTATTCTCAGCAAATTCAGGGCTTATGAAAAAATAATCCTGCTTCAGTTTATTCTTGCACTGGCAGTCCTTCTGGTCGCAGTTATCCTGTTTACTTCCATTTTCTATATGAAGAAACACGTTCTGACTCCGATCAAACTCTTTTTAGAAAATCTGGCACATCTGGATGATTCTGCAGAAACCATCAATTTAAAAGACACCAATCTTCTCGAACTTGAGCAGGCGAACTCCCAGTTCAAAAATCTGATGCGCCAGATCAAAAAACTGAAAATTGACATTTACGAAAAAGAACTGGAAAAACAAAAAACAATGATGAATTATCTTCAGCTACAGATACGTCCTCACTTTTTTCTGAACTGTCTGAATACCATTTACAGTATGGCACAGACGCAGCTTTACGAAGAGATCATGAAAATGTCTATGATTACTTCCAACTATTTTCGATATATTTTCCAGAACACCCAGGATCTTGTTCCTGTAAAAAATGAACTGGAACATATAAAAAATTATATGGAAATCCAAAAGATGCGTTACGGAGATACGTTCTCCTATGAAATTCACGCAGAAGAAGGTACAGAAAACATACGAATCCCACCAATTCTGATCCAGACCTTTATAGAAAACGCCATCAAACACTCCAATACTTTTGATGAACCCATAATCATACGCACAGACATCGCCTGGATGACTGCCGGCGGAAATTCACATGAAAATATTCAGATTCAGGTCATGGACACTGGATGCGGATTCTCGGAAGACATCCTGCAATCCCTAAATTCTGCTATTCCTCTGGAACCTCAAAATGGTCACCGTATTGGAATTACCAATGCCATCCAACGTCTGAATCTGCTGTACGGTCAGGGAGAAGCGGTCATTACTTTCTCAAACCTCCCATCTGGGGGTGCCTGCGTAACCATCCTTCTCCCTGCAGTCTGATCCAATTCTCTGCCTAATTTATGAAAGGAAAGTTTTATGAACGTATTATTAGTTGATGATGACCGCTTTGTTGTAGCGGCCCTTGAGAAAAAAATAAACTGGGAGCAACTAACAGTCACAGAAGTACTCACTGCTTTCAATATCCGTCAAGCTCAGAAAATCATAGAAAAAAACTCCATCGATATCTGTGTTTGCGATATCGAAATGCCCGGCGGTTCTGGTCTTGATCTTCTTTCCTGGGTCCGGGAATCAGGAAAAGAAATACAATTTATTTTCCTGACCAGCTATGCGGATTTTGATTACGCAAAAAAAGCTATCGAACTGTCCTCCCTCGATTACCAGCTAAAACCTATAGACTTTGATACTTTATCCCATATTCTGGAAAAAGCAGTTTCTAAAGTCAGAAAGAATGCTGCGCTCACCCAGACAAAAGCAGACAGTCAGAAATGGAAAGATAATTACCGCTATATTGTAGATTTATTCTGGAAAGAACTTTTTGCCACCACTCTGTTTCGTGAACCTTCTCTTCTTGAAACAGAATTAAGAAAAAAAGATCTTTCCTATACAGCAGATGACCTCTTCATTCCTGTTTTGTTCCGGCTTTATCCACTCTCCGGCCAGATAATGCCCATGGAGTCTTCCATGGTAGATTTTTCTTTCCAGAATATTACAGCCGAAACCTTTCAGAAATCCTGCATTCTCTATGAGTCTATAGTGATACTGAACACCTTTGAATACGTTGTCATACTTTCTGGATTGCAACTGGAACAAATCCGTCAGCCATTTACAGAAAATCTACTAACACTGTTCAAAAATCTTCAGAGTTTTCTGCACTGTGAAATTGCATGCGGCATTGCACCAGAGGTTTCCCTGACAGAACTGCCTGAAACTCTTACCAGACTACGTGAAATGAGAGAATCCAACCTTAACTCCGTAAATAAACCACTTTTTCTGCAAGATTTTGTTCCCAGCACAACTTCCTACATCCCTCCATCACTGGAAGTAATCAATACTTTTCTGGAACAAAAACAGGCAGACGCAGCTTTACAGAATATCGAAAATTACCTGTCCAAATACATTCAGGCCAGTGGTATCACCAAAAATTTTCTTCTGCATCTGAGACTTGATATCGAACAAATTGTTTTTTCCTATCTACATAAAAACGGAATCGAAGCACACACTCTATTTTCTTCAGAAGAAAGAGACGAACTGATCACAAAATCTCTGGACGCTGTACCATATATGTTTAATTATCTGCGCTATCTGATACAACGCGCCGTAGAATACAATAGCTTCGTCAACGAAAAAGACTCCGTCGTTGATATTGTACTCAACTATATCCATCAGCACTACTCCGAAGATATCTCACGTACCATGCTGGCTGATATGGTTTATCTCAATCCAGATTATCTGGCACGACTTTTCAAAAAACAAACGCAGACCTCTATCATCAATTACATCACCACCTATCGGTTAGAAAAAGCAAAAGAGCTTCTGCTCAACCCTGACATCCCGGTTGGAACAGTTGCTTTGAAAGTCGGCTATGGAAATTATTCCTACTTTTCCAAACTGTTTAAAGATGTGGTCGGCTGCACCCCCAATGAATATCGAAAAAAATAAAAAGGTTCTTTCTACGGTATAATTTAGAGGGGCTGTCAAACTGACATCCCCTCTGTATCTATTCTATTTTATTCCTTATGCACTTTCAGAAATTTCATAGTAATTTCCGTTCCACTTCCTTCTTCACTTCTCAGCACAATACTTCCATTCAAAGTGCTGACCGCATGCTTCACAATAGAAAGTCCCAGTCCGGTACCTCCAATCTCTTTGGAATGACTTTTATCCACTCTGTAAAATCTCTCAAAAACTCTATCCTGATCTTCCTTTGGAATTCCCACACCTGTATCCTTGACTACAATCTGTATCTCATGTGCAGTCTGAGTCAGAAAAATGCTTACACTTCCATCATTTCGGTTATACTTAATGGCATTATCGCAGACATTATAAACTGCCTCTTCCAGAAGTGTCCGAACTGCTTCCATCTTCATACTGTCCCCACAGATATAAAGATGCACATTCATGCTCTGTGCTTTCTCCTTCAGACTTTCAAAGGCATTCTTACAAACCTGATAAACATCCACCAGTTCCCAGGTGTAGGATGTTTTTTCCTCGTCAAGCTGGGAAATCTGGATCACATCCTCAACCAGCTGAAGCAGTCTCTGGGATTCCTTATAAATACGCCCTGCAAACTTGGGAATATCCTCACATTTCACCAGACCGCCCTGCATGATCTCCGCAAATCCTGAAATAGAAGTCAGAGGAGTCTTCAGCTCATGAGAGACATTTGCCGAAAACTCTCTCCGCAGATTCTCCCTCTCAAGCTTCTCTGTCACATTCACAAGCAGGATCACAGCACCTTCTGTTTTTTGTCCACGTACCACAGGATTGGCAATCAACTGGATATCGCTTCCATTTAATTTCAATATCAGTTCCGCATGTTCTCCGCTGAGAACCTGCTCGATCGCATGTCTGAAATCTTCCGCACGATCCAGACAGTAAACACTTTCTCCCTGACATACTTTATCTACCCGGAACAGATTCCATGCACTGGAATTGGCAGAAAGAATCATGGTATACCTATCAATCACGATCAGACCTTCCTGCATATTTTCTGTAATAAGAGAGAATTCTTCCTGCTGCTGTTTTGCCAGTTCCAGCTGCTTCTGGATTTGCCGGTTCTGTTTATGGATTTTACCTAAAAGCGGAGAAAGCTCCTCGTAAATCTTATTCTCCTCCGGATGCTCCAGATCCAGCTCATTCACAGGTTTTACGATCCTTTTTGATATCACAGATGCCATGATTCCTGATAGAATCAGCATCAGAAATAAGAGTCCACATAAGGGAAGAAGAAGATTTTCAACCAGTGCCAGCACAGAATCCTGAGTGCCTGAAACTCTCAGCACAGTTCCATCCTTCAGACGCAGTGCATAATAAATTGTTTTCTCAGAAAGTGTATCCGAATACCTGGAACATTCTCCTGCACCATATTTCTCTGCTTTCTGAAATTCAGTTCTGTTCTTATGATTTTGCATTTCATCTGCATCAGCCTTATTATCAAAAAGCACAGTTCCATCCTTATTAATATAAGTAATCCTTGAGCTCTTATCCTTTACATTCTTCAGATAATCTGTTCCCTGCTGCTCCACACCATATGCCAGATAAGCAGCTTCCTTAGACAGCTCTTTGCGCATCTGTCCGTCAAAATTGCTGTAAAGGATTCCCATTACAGCAGCCAGTCCCACAGTCAGAACCAATGCACATACAAACATTATAGATTTAAAGATTTTTTTTGTCACTTCTCTTCACTTCCCCTTTTTATTTAATACCTCAGGCAGATATCGGTCTCCGATTGAGATATATAATAACTCAAATATCCGCAAACGGTTCCCGCCTGCGGATATAAAAAGCCCTGCTTCCAAATAATTATATTCAAAATCAGAGACTTTCTCTATTCAATTAATTATTCAGATAATCCTGATGCTCATTATTTCTGTGCTGTCCTGTGATGGAATATTCTACCCATTCAGCAATATTCACTGCGTGATCACCAATACGTTCAAAGTACTTTGCAGTCATAAGAAGATCCAGCCCTGTCTTGGCATCCAGATTTCCTCCGTAAATCATATCTGCAAGCTTCTCTTTGATCTCATTAAATGCATCATCCACCACATCATCTCTGTCAATGACATTTCTGCACAGCTCCAGATCACTCTTTACAAAAGCATCCACGCTCTCAGTTACCATACGCACAGTATCTTCCGCCATCTGTGTGATAGTCTCCGGGATCGCAGTGGTATTCTTTGCAACATATAAAGACAGATCTGCAATATCTGCTGCCTGGTCACCGATACGTTCCATATCAGAAACCATCTTCAATGCTGCAGATATCTCTCTTAAATCTCTTGCAACCGGGTGCTGATGGAGCAGAAGACTCAGGCACAGATTCTCAATCTCTCTTTCCTTGGCATCAATATCTCTGTCCGTCTCAAAAACCTGGCGGGCAATCTCTTCATTCTGTACCTTCTGGATTGCTTTTGCAGAGAATGAAATTGCTTTCTCACAATAGCTTCCCAGTGTGATAAGCTGAACGTGCAGTTCCTCCAGCTGTCTTTCGAAATACTTTGACATAATCAACCAAACCTTCCTGTAATATAATCCTCTGTACGCTTGTCAGAAGGCATAGAGAACAGTTTATCGGTATCATCAAACTCAACCACCTCTCCCAGAAGGAAGAATGCTGTTTTATCCGAAATACGTGTGGCCTGCTGCATATTATGAGTTACCATAACAATAGTATAATCCTTCTTTAACTCCATCGCCAGCTCCTCGATCTTGGAAGTTGAGATAGGGTCAAGTGCGGATGTAGGCTCATCCATCAGAAGTACCTCCGGCTGAACTGCCAGTGCTCTGGCAATACAGAGTCTCTGCTGCTGACCACCGGACATACCCAGTGCGCTTTTCTTTAATCTGTCTTTTACTTCATCCCAGATAGCTGCATCTCGGAGAGATTTTTCTACAATATCATCCAGCTTAGACTTGGAACGGATTCCATGGGTTCTAGGTCCATATGCAATGTTATCATAAATGCTCATAGGGAAAGGATTAGGCTTCTGGAATACCATTCCCACTCTTTTTCTCAGGAGATTCACATCCATATCTCCGTAAATATCTTCACCGTCAAGCTGTACCTTACCGGTGATCACACATCCCTCAACAAGGTCATTCATACGGTTTAAAGATTTCAGAAGTGTAGATTTACCGCAGCCACTCGGTCCGATAAAAGCTGTGATTTCTTTCTCCGGAATTGCCATGTTTATATTCTTTAGCGCATGGAATTTTCCGTAATGTAAATTCATATTTTCAACTGTTATTTTTTCATTACCACTCATTTTTCTTATCCTTTCGCAATTCGTTTGGCAACTGCTCCGGACAGGAAATTGATTACAAGAACAAATGCCAGAATAACAACTGCTGTTGCAGATGCCTGATTCATATGAAGGCCCTCACCTGACAGCACATACATATGAAGTGCCAGAGTACGTCCGGAACCCATCAGGTTCTTCGGTACCTCTGCAACTGTACCTGCTGTATAAATCAGGGCTGCTGTTTCGCCGATCACACGTCCGATGGCCAGGATCACACCTGCCAGAATACCAGGTACTGCTGATGGCAGAACAATGGTGAAGATGGTACGAAGTTTACCTGCTCCAAGTCCAAAGCTGGCTTCACGATAAGAATCAGGAACAGATTTCAGGGCTTCTTCCGCAGTACGCATGATCAGAGGAAGAATCATGATTACCAGTGTGAAAGCACCGGACAGAAGGGAAAGTCCCCAATGCAGTGCTGTTACGAAAAACAGCATACCGAAAAGACCATATACAATAGAAGGAATTCCTGAAAGTGTTTCTGCCGTAATACGGATCACATTTACAAGCTTACTTCCTTTTTTCGCATATTCTACCAGATAGATGGCTGCAAAGATTCCCAGCGGTGCTGCGATTACAAGTGAAACAACCGTCAGGATGAATGTGTTGATCAGAGAAGGAAGTAAGGAAAGATTCTCTGAATTATAAGTTAAACTGAACAAGTCTGTTGACAGATACGGTACGCCCTTGACCAGAATATATCCGATCAGGAAGAACAGTAATGCAAATGTCAGGACTGCACCTAAAAGGGTAAGCAATGCAAGAACACCTGATCCCGGATGCTTAATATATGCCTTCATCTGATCTGAGAAAGAAGACTTATTCTGCTTTTTTTCTTTGGACAAATCAATTGCCGCTGCTGTATCAATTTGCATGTTCTGCCCTCCTGTTCAGTAAAGAAAGACTCAGGTTAATGATAAGGATAAAGATAAATAACACAACTGCTGTTGCAATCAGAGCTTCTCTGTGAAGACCTGTTGCATAACCCATCTCAGTGACGATATTTGCAGTCATTGTACGGACACCTTTCAGGATTCCCTGTGGCATTCTCGGCTGGTTACCTGCAACCATTACAACTGCCATTGTCTCACCGATCGCACGACCGATTCCAAGCACTACAGCTGCCAGAATACCTGATTTTGCTGCCGGAAGCATGACAAAAAAGATGCTTCTCTCCTTGGTTGCTCCCAGTGCCAGTGAACCTTCGTAATAACTCTCAGGTACGCTGCGGATCGCAGATTCCGTAACTCCGATGATAGTCGGCAGGATCATCATTCCAAGCAGAACACAGGCTGCCAGCATACTGGTTCCTGTTCCGCCGAAAATCTGTCTGATCAGAGGAACAATAAGAATCAGGCCAAAGAAACCATATACAATAGAAGGTACACCTGCCATCAGTTCAATTCCTGATTTCAATGGTCTGTAAATTTTCTTCGGGCAGTAACGTGCCATAAAAACAGAGGTAAACAACGCAATAGGCACCCCCAGAAGAATGGCACCTGCAGTTACATAGATACTTGCTACGATCATTGGAAGGATTCCAAAAATATCATTTGACGGCTTCCACTTTGTTCCCAGCAGGAACTTCAGCGGACCGATTTTCCCGATAGCCGGGACACCATTTGCAAACAGAAATGCACAGATCAGAAACACTGCCAGCACTGAAGTACAGGCTGCGATCAGAAATACACATTTCATTGCTTTTTCTTTAAAGTGGTTCATTCATTACACCTTTCTTTCCCTGTATCAAAAATCATAACCTGTCACTTCTACAGTACTTCTTAAAATATGATTTTCGACATACAAACAGCCCGCCTGCTGTATTATTTCATTCACAGGCGAACTGCTCTGAAACTAAATCTGTTACATATATCATATCTACGAATTGCTCCGCTGCTTTGCAGCTCCCGCAATTCTCAAACATTCGGAATCCGCAGATTTACTGCGTAAATCGCTACTTCCTCATGTTTGGCGGGTCCCAAGTTCAAACGCCTTATCGTGCAAGCACGAACGGCTTTTTGACCTTTGTACCCTGATATTAATCATATTATTTAGCAAGATCTTCCCATGTAGTAGTCTCGCCTGTGTATACAGCCTTTACCTGATCGCTTGTAAGTTCATCAACATCATTGTCTTTGTTTACGATGACTGCGATACCATCTCTTGCGATAACTGTAGCTGTAAGGCCAAGGTCTTTCTCTTCATCCTTCAGGTCACGGGATGCCATACCGATATCTGCTGTTCCTTCTGCTGCCATGTTTACACCTGTTGTGGAATCACTCTGCTGAACTTCTACAGTTACGTCTTTGTTTACTGCTTCATAGCCTTCTGCAAGTTTCTCCATAACCGGTGTTACTGAAGAAGAACCTGCAACTACTACTTTACCGGAAACTCCGTCTGCTGCTTCATAAGCCTTAGCATCTGCTGCTTCTTTGATATATCCGTTGTCCTCTACGATCTTCTGTCCGTCAGAGCTCATAATGTAGTTTACGAAATCCTTTGCTGCATCGCTTTCTTTATCAGATGTAAGGATGTTGAATGGACGTGCGATTTTGTAAGAATCATTGGAAACATTATCTACAGTAGCTTCTACGCCGTCGATCTTAACTGCCTTTACTGTATCATCCAGAGAACCAAGTGAGATATAACCGATTGCATTTTCATCACCTGCAACAGTTGTCATCATAACAGATGTGCTGTTTGTTACACTTGCTTCATCTGTAGTCATATCTACTTTCTCACCGTCTTTTTCTTCTTCAATTCCAAACAGTTCTACGAATGCTCCACGTGTACCGGAACCATCCTCACGGGATACAACTGTGATGTCTCCGCTTGCTGCACTTACGATTGTTGTGAAAGCTGTTGCTCCGATAACTGCTACTGTAAGGATTGTTGCGATTTTTTTCTTCATGATAATTTTCTCCTCTTCCCATGAGCCATGTTTTTAATATAAAGTGAAAGGCTCATTTCCTTTTTAATATCTTTATGTTTTATAACTTGTTGCCTCATTTACAAGTGCTATTATAGAAATCCAAAGTTAAATGTAAAACCACGCTAAAGTAAAATCTTTGTAAATTGAAAATTTTTGTGAAGGTTGTAAAAACAGGTTCAAGGTGCTATCATAAACTATATCTTCAAGTCCCCACCCACTGCTTATTACTTTTCGCAAGTCAAGCAGGGGACTTACTTGATTCGGTTAAAATTTATACACAGGAGGATTTTATATATGGAAAATTTAAGATGTGAAAAAGCAGTAGAAAAGAAACATAACGGCTATAACTGTGCACAGGCTGTGGCCTGTTCTTTCTGTAAAGAGGCATCTATGGATGAGGATACACTCAAAAAGATCACACAGGGATTCGGTGCAGGTCTTGGCACTATGGCCGGTACATGCGGAGCAATCTCCGGTGCTGCAGTTGTAGCTGGACTTATTAACCAGGACAAAGCCGGAACCTCTCAGACTGTCCGCTCTGTCATGAATCAGTTTAAACAGCAGAATGGAACTGTAATATGTAAAGACTTAAAGGGTGTGGAAACCGGAAGGGTAATCCGCTCCTGTGATGACTGTGTCAGAGATGCGGTGAAATTTCTGGAAGACGCATTAAAATCAGAAAATTGATTTCAGCAGATATTCACAATACATAAATACCAACGCAAAAGGAGCTATGCACGTATAATGTGCATAGCCTCTTTTATGATTAGCTTGATTAATGCTCCCAGTTCCCAATTAATTTTATATCTGTAATTTACTTTCACTACTTGTTCACAGTCATCTGCTGTTCCTGAACTTTTTTTATTTCTTCCAGAGGCAAGTTCAACATCTTCGAAACTTCTTCTGGAGTTTTTCCACTCATGAGAGCCCCCAGAATCATTCCCTCATGACGGCCTTGCTGTATTCCTCTTTCATAAATCATATCTCCAAATCCTGTCATTTTGCTCGCCTCCTCCTGAAATGGTTCTGACCATTCTATATGTGAATATCTTTGTATTCTCTTTATATCACCAGTAAAAAGCCCTTTCAGATAATCAAATATTCCTTTTTCTTCTGTTTCTTTTCCCAGTCGGATTATAATTACTGTTAAGAGATCATAATCCTCCTCAGGTTCATCTGCTACCCCTATAATATCCTTCTTCGAAAAAGAGTATTCCGTCAATGTATTCTGCAGTTTCTTTGGCACATCCTCCGCACAGATCCATATGGAATAACATTTTTCCAACTTTGAATAATCTGTATTCTGCGTAATAGTACTTAACTGAGATGAAAGGTCTCTGGCTACATAATATACGGCACGTTTTAATATAGGATATGACGGATTACTTGGTCGGTAGCTTTTCTGTGCTTCCATATCAATATGTAAATTCACTCTTATTTTCTCTGTAGATAACTTTGGATTTATTATTTTAAACCGAATATCAAACCTCACCAGTTTCTCCACAAGAGATGAGAGTTCACTGTCTTCTTTTGTTAATCTCAGATCCTTTTCTACATTTGGTATATCACTTACGAAATCATCTTTTGTAATAGAAGAAATGTCTAAGCACTGTAGAATTTCTTCCTGTGAGCACGTTTTAAACTCTGGCACCGTCATCTGCAAAATGGGAACGATAATCTCCTTATTACTCATAAGCTGTTTCATTCCTGCATCATACTCTGCGCCAGTCACTCCAGACGTATATACGTCCATCTTCGTCTCATCACGCATGATTTCTCCTCTCCAGGGAACTGGGACTGTTTTTTCTTTTGTATATGGATATATTAACGTCAACTACCCATCACCTAAAGGTATTGGGCTTGTAACTGCCCAGTCGTAGTAACGGCTTACGCCTCCGACCTTTTATCCCAAATAGACATTGCTGCCTAAAGTGGCGTTACATCATTGGGTGGTTGACAGCACCCTTTGTAGCAGAGTTTACTCTGTTACAACTGTATCAGGTACTTGGCTATCAGCAAGATAGTTTATTCCCATACGATACAGATTCATAGCTCCAATACGGTCATCATTAGACGTATAACCGCAGTTTTTGCAAGTAAACAAATGTATTTTCTTATTACGATTAGACTTTTCAGTATGTCCACAAGCAGGACAGCATTGACTGGTATAACGAGGATCCACCTTTATTACAGAAGATTGATTCTGCTTCGCTTTGTAAATCAGCTTCTGCTCAAGGTCATAAAAGGACCATGATACAGAAACATAGCGGTCTTTTGTTTTGACACGTTCTGTAGCATTGCGAATACCAATCAAATCTTCTAATACAAAGAGAGTATGCTTTGGATTACCGGTGGCGAGTGCCTTCGATACCTGATGGTTAATATCCTGCATCCAACGGTTTTCTCGCTGACCGATAGCTTTTAGTCTTCGTCTTGAGGATGGCGTATGTCGCATTTGAAGTTCTTTACGAAGCCTGGAATAATTAGCCCGTTTCTGTTTAATAGCTTTACCACTAACAAATCCGGACTTATGTTTGCTGTCATAAGTTGCAACAACAAAGTTAATACCTCTGTCAATACCTACAACATTACAAATATCAGAAATATTACTTTCTTCAACCTCATAAGTAACTGGTATATACAGATAGTATTTACCACGTTTATTTACAAGTTTGGCAGTACCAAACCTGTAAATAGAATGGTTAAAATACTTAGACATACCCTCAGCAAAATAAGGAAGTTTCACACGACCATTAAGCGTATTGACGGAAAAGCAGTTTTGAGTTAAAGAATAATCTCTGTTCCAAACCAGGTCGTACTGAGGTTTTTTAAAAGATGGTTTTATCCATTCATTCTGATTTTCAAGAATGGACTTATATCTTGCGATAACCGTCTTAAAAACAGACTGCGCCATTTGTGATTTAAGACTAAACTTTTCTCTTAGAGCAGAGTACAAAATTTTATTGAGTGAGAACTGCTTTAGGTCATGTGTGCGGAATACATAATCTGAAACATAATTACAGGCATCACAATAAACAGACATTGTTTTATTAAGCAAAACTTTATCTGTATCAGTTGCAGCTATCTGAACTTTTGCAGTTATAGTTATCTGTTCCATAAAATGTACTCCTCTTATTGATGCTTCACTAATGATAGTGTATACTAATAATTAGTGAATGTCAATAACTGTCAGAGGTGATTTATGGATTATAGATATAATCGTCATAACAGACGAAAATACAGTCTGAAAGTACATATAGTTCTTGTAACCAAATACCGCAAACAAATACTAAAAGGCTCTATTGCTGATGATGTGAAACAAAAGATTCTCGATATAGCTAATACTCGTGGCTACGAAATAATTGCTATGGAAACAGACAAAGACCATATACATTTTTTGTTAAGTTATGATACAACGGATAGAGTATGCGACATTGTTAAAATTGTAAAGCAGGAAACAACATACTACTTATGGCAAAAGTATAATTCGGTCTTATCAAAACAGTATTGGAAGAAAAAAATATTTTGGTCAGATGGTTATTTTGCTTGTAGCATTGGAGAAGTGTCATCAGCAACTATACAAAAATATATTGAGAGTCAGGGATAATAGATAACGATTTACAAGGCTCCTCCCACCGCCTAAAGGCAGTGGGTTTCCGCCTATGACAAACGAAAGGATTTATTTATGAAAATCTAAGCCTTACAATTCTTCCATAACATTCTCTTGCAAAATCGCCCTTTCCAATTTATGATATATCTATCTGGAACAATAACGGAGGAAGTAATTACCTGTAAATAGTTACGATAAATCTATACGAGGAGAATGTCTATGAAAGTTTTAGTTTACCGCAAATGCAGTACCTGCATGAAAGCCCTGAAATGGCTGGACGAACACAATATCAATTATGAAGAACGGGCTATTAAAGAAGAAAATCCTACTTACGAAGAACTGAAGAAATGGTACGCAAAAAGTGGTCTTCCACTGAAGAAATTCTTTAATACAGGCGGAATGATCTATAAGGAAATGGGATTAAAAGATAAGTTAAAAGATATGTCTGAAGATGAGCAGCTGAAACTCCTTGCTACAGATGGAATGCTAGTGAAACGGCCTCTGGTAATCGGAGATGACTTTGTACTTACCGGATTTAGGGAGAAAGAATGGAGCGAGGCTATGCACATGTGATGTGCGCATAACCTCTTTTTTATAGCTTTCTTATCAATCTTTGCCACATAAAACAGAACAATCAAAAACTCCAGATATGACTGGGAACTTCTGGTTGCCGAAGGTGCTATTCATGCTGTCCGGCTGAAACAGAAATCCAAAACGAAACGAAAAAAATTGCCCAAGGAAATGATGGTGGCATTTGAATAACGAAGGAGTGAGATACATGGAACAATTATTGATTATTGAAGATGATATAGGGTTGAATCAGGGTTTAAGTAAAGCATTGAAAGCAGATGACCGTCAGATTATATCCTGCCATGATCTAAAAGCGGCAAGAGAGCAATTGCTTTGCGGTAGTGTATCCCTGATCCTGTTGGATATCAATCTGCCAGATGGCAGTGGGCTTGAGCTGCTCCGGGAGGTCAAGGAAAACATGCCCGGAGTTCCTGTTATTCTGCTGACTGCCAATGACACCGATCTGGACATCGTAGACGGACTGGAGAGGGGCGCTGATGATTATATTACCAAGCCCTTTTCTCTTTCGGTTTTGCGGGCAAGGGTGAATACCCAACTGCGAAAGCAAGCGTCAAACCATAAAAATGCGCCGTTCCATATGGATCTATTTCACTTTGACTTTGAGGCTATGACCTTTTATGTGGGAGATTCAAAAGTGGAATTGAGTAAAACAGAACAAAAATTACTGCGTCTGCTTGTTGAAAATCGTGGTCGAACCATGACCCGTGGAGACCTTGTCGACCGGATCTGGACAGATGGCGCAGAATATGTGGATGAAAATGCTTTGTCTGTTACGATCAAGCGTCTGAGGGATAAGCTTGGCGCACAGAAATACATTAAAACCGTCTATGGAATCGGTTATAGCTGGGTGACAAAAGATGAATAAAACCGGCATTGTGATCATACTGCTGTGTTTTCTGGCGGCGGCAGCTGTTGTGTTATGGGAGCGGAGAAAGGCCAGAAAAACGATGGAAGAAATCGAAAGAATGCTGGACGCTGCCATGACCGGCTCCTTTTCTGAAACCAATTTTGATGAAAGCCAGCTATCTGCATTGGAAACGAAGTTTGCGCACTATCTTTCCGCCGCAGAAGCATCTTCTCAAAACATAGCGCAGGAAAAAGACAAAATCAAAACCTTGATTGCGGACATCTCCCACCAGACAAAAACGCCGATTGCAAACCTGCTGTTATACAGCGAGCTTTTGATGGAGGAAACTCTGCCTGCATCGGCGAAGGCAAATGTGGAGGCGCTGTACAAACAATCGGAAAAGCTGCGATTTCTGATCGATTCTCTCGTAAAGCTTTCCAGACTGGAAAACGGGATCATTTCACTCTCCCCTCAGCCGACAGCGCTGCAGCCGCTGCTTGAAAGTGTGGTAGAACAATATACTGCCAAGGCTTCTGAAAAAGGATTGTCTTTGCAAATGCAGGATACAGATGCTTTTGCTGTATTCGACTTCAAATGGACAGCGGAAGCGCTGGCTAATATCGTAGACAACGCCATCAAATATACAGAGCATGGCACCATTACTATTTCTGCCGTAAGCTATGAAATGTTTTCAAGGATCGATATATCGGATACCGGTTCAGGCATCCCGGAAAGTGAGCAAGCGAAGATATTTGCTCGCTTTTACCGCTCAAATAGTGTGCAGAAACAAGAAGGTGTGGGCATCGGCTTATACCTTGCCCGACAGATCATATCCGGCGAGGGCGGTTATATCAAGGTTGCTTCCGTTCCGGGAAAAGGAAGTACGTTTTCCATATTTCTGCCGAAATAACAACAATTCTATCAAAACTGTTAGATTTCATTTTCCGCCGGAAAGAATGTGGAAAGATTCCTATGCGATAATCTGTATGTATCAAAGGATCATTTCCTTTCATACATACAGATTTTTTCATGGAGGTACTCATTTATGGAAGTTTTACAGGCAAAAAACCTGAAAAAGATTTATGGCTCCGGCAATAACGCAGTTCATGCGTTGGATGGAGTTGATTTAAGTGTAAAGAAGGGCGAATTTGTTGCAATTGTCGGCACATCCGGCTCCGGCAAATCCACGCTGCTGCACATGCTGGGCGGGCTGGATCGCCCTACAAGTGGCACGGTCATGGTGGACGGACAGGATATTTTCTCCCTGAAGGAGGAAGCGCTGACCATCTTCCGTCGCAGGAAAATCGGCTTTGTGTTCCAAGCATATAATCTTGTTCCGGTGCTGAATGTGTATGAAAATATCATTCTACCCATTGAGCTGGACGGTGGCAAGGTCAATAAGGATTTCGTACAGCAGATTGTACAGACACTTGGGCTGGATGATCGTCTGGATGCGCTGCCCAATCAGCTCTCAGGCGGTCAACAGCAGCGGGTAGCCATTGCCCGTGCGCTGGCGGCAGCACCCGCTATCATTCTGGCAGATGAACCCACCGGCAATCTGGATTCCAAAACCAGCCAGGATGTATTGAGCCTTTTGAAAGTCACCAGTCAAAAGTTCGCCCAGACAATCGTAATGATCACTCACAACGAAGAAATTGCGCAGATGGCAGACCGCATTATCCGTATCGAAGATGGTCGGATCGTCTCCCAGAACTAACGGGAGGTGGCTACGATGAATGTCAAAAACAGAAAATGTATTCGAAAGCTCAGCTTAAAATCTCTTTATGCGAACCGTCGCCGCAATCTGATCGCTATTTTTGCCATTGCGCTGACAACGCTGCTATTTACGTCCATGTTCACCATTGTCTTGTCACTGAACGCCAGCTATGAAACCTACCAGTTTCGGCAGGTAGGCGGCTATGCACACGGCACCTTTAAGGATGTTTCCCCCGAGCAGGCGGAACGCATCGCTGCCCACCCAAAGGTGAAGGCTGCGGGGATACGGAAGGTAATCGGTATCACTGCGGAGGGGGTCTTTGCCAAAGTACCGGCAGAGATCAGCTACATGGATGCCAACTGCACTAAATGGAGCTATGCAACCCCTACTACCGGACGGATGCCCGAAAGCGGCAAAGAGGTAGCCATGGATACGGCAGCGTTGCAGCTGCTTGGCGTAACGCCGGAGCTGGGCGCCGAGGTCACGGTTTCCTATTCCATTACGGACAAGGATCAAACCGCCTTTACTGTAACAGATACCTTTACGCTGGTAGGCTATTGGGACTATGATGAACTAATGCCTGTTCATTACATCAACATCAGCCGTGATTACGCAGATGACATCGAAGCGCAGGCAGTAAAAACAGGTTTACAGCCTTTCCGCACCGATTTGAATGTCATGCTGGCCTCCGGCACAAACATTCAAGGGCAGATGGAGCAGGTGGATACCGATCTTGGCTACACATGGGACAGCTATACCGATCCCAACAGCGTCCGGATCGGCGTCAACTGGGGATATACCTCATCCCAGCTGGAGTCGAAGCTTGATCCGGAACTTGTGATCGCCATAGCAGCTTTTTTGCTGCTGGTGATTTTCACTGGGTATCTTATCATCTATAACATTTTTCAGATCTCTGTTGCAGGGGATATCCGGTTTTACGGACTTCTGAAAACCATTGGCACAACGCCCCGGCAGCTCAAACGCATCATTCGCCAGCAGGCACTTCTGCTTTGTCTGATCGGCATTCCGGCGGGGCTGCTGCTGGGCTACGGCATCGGCGCTGTTTTGGTGCCTGTTGTCTTGCACTCCATCCAGTTGGATACAGGCATCACCACCATCAGCACTTCGCCTGTGATCTTCCTTGGGTCCATGCTGTTTGCCTTGTTGACGGTGCTTTTGTCCTGTTCTAAGCCCGGAAAAATGGCAGCCAAGGTCTCTCCGGTGGAGGCTACCAAATATACGGATGTGATGCAGACCAAGAAAAAACGGCGCAGCATCCGGGGAGCAAAGCTCCATCAGATGGCCTTTGCCAATCTGGGACGAAACAAGAAAAAGACGGTGCTGGTGGTGGTGTCTCTGGCACTGTCGGTGACACTGTTCAATGCGCTGTGTGCCTTTGTGGGCGGCTTCAGCATGGAGAAGTATGTATCCGCCATGACCTGCGCCGATTTTATCGTCAGCACGCCCGACTATTTCCGTTACAACCCGGCAGATGAATTCATCACGCCAGAACAAATCGAAGAGATCGCAGCAAACACAAAGGCCAGTCTTTCCGGCACGGGATATGCTGTGCGAAAACCCGCCTACCTGTGGATGACGGAGAATGCTCTGCGGCAGGACTATGCAAAGTACGAAAGCGCCGAGCAGTTGGACAGCCATATGAGCCGTCTGGAGCACCGGGGCAATATGGTGATGGGAGATACCAGAATCGAGGCTCTGGATAACAGTCTGTTTGACAAGCTGCAAGTATTCGACGGAGATATTTCTCCCATGTTGGAGCCGGACAATAACGCCATTGCCATTGCGGTTTCCTTAGATGACTACGGTAATCTGCCCAATCTTGAATACTACCCCAAGGTGGGAGACACGATCACCGTTACCTATGCGGACGATGTGAAATATATCGACAGCCGCACCGGGGAACTCACCGAAGATACACCGGAGGAGTACTTTCAGGCAAAATTGTATGGAGCCAGAGATGTAGAGTACACGGTCTGCGCCTTGGTAGAACTTCCGAATTCCATGAGTTATCGTTATAGTGGTATTGGATATGACGTAGTTTTGTCTGTGGACACCGCACAGAGGGACAGCGGTGGTGCAGCCATTCCGATGCTCTACCTGTTCGACACAGCGGACGAAGTTGACGAGGCCGAAGCAGAGCAATATCTATCGAAGCTCACTGCCGGTGAGTTTTCGCCCTTGATGTATGAAAGCAAGGCCACGGCTCGCTCTGAATTTGCTCAGTTCCGGCAGATGTTCCTTCTGATAGGTGGTATCCTCTGTGCTATCATTGGGCTGGTGGGACTCTTAAATTTCTTCAACGCCATGATGACCGGTATTCTTTCCCGCCGCCGTGAATTTGCTGTGCTTCAGGCTGTAGGAATGACGAACCGGCAGCTCAAAACCATGCTGATCTACGAGGGATTGTTTTACGCAATGTCCTCCGTAGCAGTGGCCTTTATTCTGTCGCTGGTGGTGGGACCTCTTGCAGGAAAAATGCTGGGCAGTATGTTCTGGTTCTTTGAGTATCAATTCACCATTCTGCCTGTCCTGCTGACAATTCCGGTATTTCTTCTGCTGGGGTGGCTGATTCCTTGCATGATGTATGACAACGCAGCGAAATGCAGCGTTGTAGAGCAATTAAGGGATGCTCAATGATTCTCCGCCTGCGGCGGGTCGCCTCAGCGACATAATTCTATACATCAGCACAAAAAATGGCGGGAAATCCCGCCATTTTTTATCTCTGTTCTGTTTCGTATAACTTTTTGATTTTTTCCGCTACCTGCTGCAGTTTCTGAGCACGATGACCGAAGATTCTCAACGCCAGATCTCCGGTTGTGAGACGGGTAACGCCTCCATCTATTTCCGAATCTTCATCAAGGATCTGCCAGATTTTTTCCTGAAGTTCCAGATTGATTGCTGAATCCGCTGACTTTACACTCCCGGATTCCTGACTGCAATTTTCGCCATCTCTGCTGCAGATCTTAGAAAGAAACAGGTTTGCCATATGTGTGTAGCCCTCGTACATTCCGATTCCTTCCATGGGCATTTTGTCCGGTTCGTAGCGGGTGTTGTCGCGATAGATGAGTTTGTCCCCTCTGTACAGCAGGACTTTTGAGGAGAATCTGCGGTACTGAAAACGTTCGTCATGAGCGTTTCGACCACAGGAGATGATCTCCAGCAGGAATAAACGGGAGGTTGCGTCTTCCAGATGGATAGTCATTTTGTTGTCAAAGGCTGACTGTGCAAAAGGAATCACCGGCTGGGGATAATAGTATAATGTGGCGTTTTTGTCTACCTGTACTTCGATGGTCCGTGTGGCTGCGCCTTCATCCATTTTGTGGATTTTCTCAAAGGACTGGGACAGGATTTCCAGGTCTGCGCCTTCCTTTACATGATAGGAAAATTCCTGGGAATCGCCTGCCATAATTCCTGCGGAAGCACAGAGCGGCATGATCTGGATCCCACCGTTTTCTTTTTCGAAAGGCATCATGATCTTGTATGGTGCTGTAAAAGACAGATCTTCCAGAATAGTCCTTCCGTCTTTTAAGGCTGCGCAGGCGCTGATGCGGGATATTTTTCCGAATTTGTTATCCATAGGCATTTTCCTTTACATTCCTTCTAAGAGTACGTTCTTCTTGATCCACTCTACTACTTTATCTACATTCTCATCTCCGCGGATATTTGTAAACTGGAATGGTCTGTCACCACGCATTTTTTTGGAGTCTCTTTCCATTACTTCGAGACTTGCACCTACATATGGAGCCAGGTCTATCTTATTAATTACAAGAAGATCAGAACGTGTGATTCCAGGACCGCCTTTACGCGGAATCTTATCTCCTTCTGCTACATCAATGACGAAGATGGTTGCATCTACCAGCTCCGGACTGAATGTTGCAGACAGATTATCTCCGCCGCTTTCGATGAAAAGAAGTTCAATATCAGGGAAGCGTTCCATCATCTCATCTACTGCTTCCAGATTCATGGAAGCGTCTTCACGTATGGCTGTGTGAGGGCATCCACCTGTCTCTACACCAATGATCCTCTCTACAGGAAGAACGCTGTTCTTTGCAAGGAACTGGGCGTCTTCTTTTGTGTAGATATCATTTGTGATGACACCAATGCTGTAATCCTTTGCCATCTTTCTTGACAGTGCTTCAATAAGTGCTGTTTTTCCGGAACCCACAGGTCCGGCAACTCCGATTTTTACGTATGACATAACCGATTTCCTCTTTTCTACTTTACTTGTTGATAGCTTCTTATAATCTGTTTACTGACTTTCCACATATTATTTTTGAAGATTTCATATTATACACATGATTCTGTTTCTATCCACGCTTGAGCCTGGAATAACCTAATACCAAATTCAAGCTACGACATATATAGCCTGGAATACAACTTCTCATGCTGGATTCCTCTGATATCAAATCCAGGTGCAGAGAGACATAAGTCCTCCTCGCTTCTGTTCATGACATCCTTTAATATCTCATCAAATTCCCCATAGCATCCGCTCAGAAGCTGCTGCCCGGATGTCTGGCTGAGGGGAATTGTTTTTACGCAGTTGGTGACGATTGCAGATGTCTGGGCATATAGATAATGTGTCAGCGCCTCTTCCAGAGGAATCTGCATTTCTGCACAGAAAACTCCGTAAATACAGCAATGATTTACTGCTTTTCCCTTTCTTGCATCCAGATATTCTCTGAAAATCCCTGTTTCGCTGATGGAAAGTCCAAGCTTTTCAATGGTCTTGGCAAAACGGGAACCCATTTTTCTGGCAGCTTCTCTCTGTTCCATAGGAATTCTGGATGCTTCCAGAAGTTCTTCCAGGTACAGAAGTTCCTGCAGGTCTTTTTTCTCTGCAGCTTCGTATGAAAGTCTGGCTGCCAGAAGTTCTGTATACGCAAGATTCCATTTGATTTTGTGAGTGATGTACTCTCTGGCTGTGTCTACATTGTGGACAATTCCACGCTGAATATAAGTCTCAAGTCCCTGGGAGTGGGAATATCCTCCGATAGGGAACAGCGCATCATTTACCTGTAGAAGATAGAACTGTTTTTCTGACATGAAGAACCTCCGTTGTTATTAATGATGATGATTATGAATACTTGCAGAAATTCTCCTGTCAAAGTCCAGCTTCAGCACTTCTTTCTCCGCCTGAACTCCATGGATTTTCTGAAGCATAACAAGCATTGGCTCATTATAAATCGTGATAAACGTATCATTCTCTCCCCAGAAAAGCGGTGCATGTCTGTTTCCGATTTCGTAGCAGACTTTTGCAGACATTTTCTCATGTCCCGGAGTCAGAGAAACACGGATAACTTCGCATGGCGGTGTATTTACCACTACAAGTTTCTCATCATCTGCGTAGATCACATCATCCTGATACAGACCTCTGGCAAGAATAGAATCGTCCATGCGGATTCCCACCTCTGTTCCTTTGTCTGTTGTTTTTTTATGTATTTTCTTGAATGCTTCGTGCCATTCGATATCTACATATTCTATTGTTTTTCCTGTAGTATCAAAATCATGAAGCTTTCCTAAAACCTGTTCACACAGCATTATTTTCAACCTCCTGAATCCGATAAAAATTTCTTATCAGATTTATTTTTTACCAAATTTGAAGTAACATCATAACTCCAGGGACCCATGCAGTTACGATTCCTTCAAATACCTGAAGATATGGAACAAATTTTCCCAGTTTCTTTCCGCAGATGTCTTCTACGAAAGCAGTTCCCCAGAGAATTGCCCACAGATACCAGATTGCTGCCCAGCGCAGATCCGGTGTGATTCCCAGTGCAGTGCTTCCTGTAAATCCCTCGATTGTACCGAAGATCACCGCATTGATGGCTACAAAAGTAGAAAACCATGCAAATGGGATAGGGCTTGCTTTCAGGAATTTACTCAGGGCTACGAAAAGATAGGTAAAGCAGAACAGCAGTCCTGTTCCTGCTGCATAATAATTGCCCTGCACCAGATTGACAAAGTTAATAAATAAAGAAAGACCACCTGTAAAGATGTTCATAATGGCGGTTGATTTTCCGTCTACATTGTATAAAGAACACATACCGTTGTTGATCAGTACGATTCCTACGAATAAAAGACAAACTCCTAACATAATATTCTCTCCTCTCCTGCTTCTTCAGTATATTTTTCTGTTTATATTTCGTAAGTGGAAATACTTTTATTCAACACGCATAACAAGATGAATAAATCCAGCTTATTTTCATATAAAAATCAGAATTTTATACTGACAGGACTGTCATTATATTGTTTGGTAAGTTCTTATAAAAGTTCTCACAAAACTCCATAAATAACAGTCCTGCGAATATCATTTTTATGATCAGATAACCAGATTGTAACTATTCAGAATTTTTAGAACAGACTGTAAAGCTGTGTCAGCGGAAGCTTCTCTGCCGGTTTGGAAGTGATCTCTTCACCGTCAACAGTGACCTTATATGTCTCCGGATCTACAGTCAGTTCCGGTGTTCTGTCGTTAAATACCATATCTTTTTTGCTGATATTTCTGCATCCCTTTACAGGTACTACAGTTTTCTCAAGACCGTATTTCTCTTTTACATTCTCATCCATGGCAGCCTGGGATACAAAGGTCAGGCAAGCTTCATTCTTAGCTTTTCCATGAGCTGCAAACATTGGCTGATAGAGAACCGGCTGTGTTGTCGGAATGGATGCATTTGCATCGCCCATCTTAGATGCAATGATCATACCGCCTTTGATGATAATATCCGGTTTTGCACCAAAGAATACTGGATTCCAGAGAACGAGGTCTGCAAATTTACCTTCTTCCACAGAGCCCACATACTGGGAAATACCATGTGTGATCGCCGGGTTGATGGTATATTTGGAGATATAACGTTTTACACGGAAGTTGTCATTATCGTGTCCTGCATCTTCCGGAAGTGCACCTCTCTCATCTTTCATCTTGCTTGCTGTCTGCCAGGTACGTGTGATAACCTCACCTACACGTCCCATAGCCTGAGAGTCAGAGCTCATCATACTGAAGATACCCATATCATGAAGAACATCCTCTGCTGCAATTGTCTCAGGACGGATTCGGGAATCTGCAAATGCAACATCTTCCGGAATTCTCTTGTCAAGGTGATGGCAGACCATCAGCATATCCAGATGCTCATCCAAAGTGTTTACTGTATATGGCATTGTAGGGTTTGTGGAGGATGGCAGTACGTTCGGAGCTGCTGCTGCGCGGATGATATCCGGTGCATGTCCACCGCCTGCACCCTCTGTATGATAAGTATGGATAGTTCTGCCGCCGATGGCTGCAAGTGTATCTTCCACACATCCACCTTCATTTAATGTGTCTGTATGGATGGCAACCTGTACATCATATTCATCTGCCACATTCAGACAGTGATTGATAACTGCAGGTGTTGCACCCCAGTCCTCATGAATCTTCAGTCCCATAGCTCCGGCCTTGACCTGCTCAATGAGAGGAGCTTCGTCTGAGCAGTTACCCTTTCCAAGGAAGCCTAAGTTCATCGGGTATTCCTCGGCTGCCTTTAACATCATTTTTAAGTTCCATGGTCCAGGTGTACAGGTAGTCGCATTTGTACCGTCTGCAGGGCCTGTACCACCACCGATCATAGTAGTTACACCGCTGTATAATGCACAGTCGATCTGCTGCGGACTGATGAAATGGATATGGGTATCAATTCCACCTGCAGTTACAATCATTCCTTCCCCTGCAAGCGCTTCTGTAGATGCGCCGACTGTCATTCCAGGTGTAACACCATCCATAATGTCAGGGTTTCCGGCTTTACCGATTCCTGCGATCTTGCCGTCTTTGATACCGATATCTGCTTTTACGATTCCTGTAGAGTCTACGATCAACGCATTTGTAATTACCAAATCCAGATCTCCGTCTTTACTGCAGGTTTTTACAGATTGTCCCATACCGTCACGGATTGTCTTGCCGCCGCCAAACTTTACTTCGTCTCCATAAGTTGTATAATCTTTTTCTACTTCAATCACAAGGCTTGTATCTGCCAGACGTACCTTATCTCCTGTAGTCGGGCCATACATTGCCGCATATTTGCTTCCGGAAATTTTTTTACTCATTATTGTCCCTCCTTACAGAAATCCTTTTAATTTCGCAGTTTCCATGGATGCTGCTTTTGTATCGTCAGTTGCCTGTGCGCGGGTAAGGTCATTCAGTCCGAATACTCTCTGTCTGCCGCCCATTTCTGTAAGCTGAACCTCTTTTTCTTCACCCGGCTCAAATCTTACAGATGTTCCTGAAGGAATGTCCAGATGATATCCATAGGCTTTTTCCCTGTCAAAAGAAAGGCATTTATTTACTTCAAAGAAGTGAAAATGAGAACCGACCTGAACCGGTCTGTCGCCTTTATTTGCCACTGTTACTGTCACTGTTTTTTTGCCTTCATTAAGTGTAATCTCACGATCTGCGGCCATAATTTCACCGATCTTCATGCTCATTCTCCTCCTTACTGAATTGGATTATGTACTGTCACAAGCTTGGTTCCATCCGGGAATGTCGCTTCTACCTGGACTTCACCGATCATATCAGCAACACCGTCCATTACGTCATCCTTTGTAAGGATCTTGGTTCCAAGCTGCATCAGCTCTACTACTGTTTTACCATCTCTTGCAAGCTCCAGGAGTTCAGAACTGATATACGCAAGTGCCTCCACGTAATTCAGTTTCAGACCTCTTTCCTTTCTCTCTTTTGCAAGATTTCCTGCCATATGAAGCATTAATTTTTCCTGTTCTTTGGGATTCAGCCTCATGATATTCCTCCTCTCGAATTGTGCGGATTATAATATGCAAAAATCTGTTACTGTTCACTCCGTTCTCAGTAACGTAGCCAAAACACCTCGCGGGATAGTGGTGTGTGAACAGTAACAAAAATCTTCGTAGTACGCAAAAAAGAGCAGTCAATGGGATTCTTTCTCAGACCCCATTGTCTGCTCTTTGCACGAAAATTTTTATATAGGGGATTATAACTTGTGTTTCTTTGATGGTCAAGATGTTTTTTGTGAACTTTTTGTTTCTTCTTCTATTTCCATTATTCTGCTACAAGTCTGACCAATTTCCCAGATATCTTTGTTTAATTCTCCCCTTGACGATAAGCGCCCCCAAAGGTGTATCATAGTTTTGTGTTAAAGGAGGTAAACTATTATGTTTGAAACATTAGGAGAAAAGGCTGAAGAAAAAGCAATGGTGCAATTCCTTGAACGCTTTACGGACTATCCATTTCTTGTAAAGTTCAAGAATTCCGAATATCCAATCGGAGAGGGAGAACCCACATTTACAGTAAATTTTAAGGAAACAATTCCTCTGGCCGAGCTGCTAAAAAGCACTTCCCTGGCATTAGGCGAGGCTTATATGCGGGGAGATCTGGATATTGAAGGAAATCTTTACGAGGCACTGGATCATTTTCTGGGACAGATGAGCAAATTTTCTACCAATGAATCTGCTCTGAAAAAGATCATGTTCAGTTCTACATCCAAAAAAAATCAGGAAAAGGAAGTCACCAGCCACTATGATATCGGAAATGATTTTTATAAATTATGGCTGGACGAAACCATGAGTTATTCCTGTGGCTACTTCATTCATGACGATGACTCTTTATATCAGGCACAGGTTAATAAAGTAGATTATATTCTGAAAAAATTACACCTGGAAGAAGGTATGAGTCTTCTTGATATCGGCTGCGGATGGGGTTTTCTGCTGATTGAGGCTGCCAAAAAATACAAAGTACATGGTACAGGAATCACTTTAAGCCACGAACAATATACAGAATTCCAGAAGCGCATCAAAGATCAGGGCCTGGAAGATTATCTTACAGTGGAACTGATGGATTACCGTGATCTGCCGAAACATAACTATCAGTTTGACCGGGTAGTCAGTGTGGGAATGCTGGAACATGTTGGCCGTGACAATTATCAGCTCTTCCTTGACTGTGTAGAGAAAGTTCTGAAACCGGGCGGATTATTCCTGCTTCATTTTATCAGTGCACTGAAAGAACATCCGGGTGATCCATGGATCAAGAAATATATCTTTCCAGGCGGAACCGTTCCCAGTCTGAGAGAAATCCTGAATCATATGGCAGAGGACAATTTCCACACTCTGGACATTGAAAATCTGCGTCTGCATTACAATAAAACTCTGCTCCACTGGGAAAAGAATTTCCGTGAGAATATAGAAAAGGAAAAGACCATGTTTGATGAATCCTTCCTGCGTATGTGGGAACTTTACCTGTCAGCATGTGCTGCAACCTTCCATAACGGAATTATTGATCTGCACCAGATTCTGATGACTAAAGGAATCAATAATGATCTGCCAATGACACGCTGGTATTAAAATAACTGCCTGGATTTTTGTTTTTAAAATCCAGGCAGTATATATATGATATTCCAGTACAGACCAGTAATCCATAGCAAGGGTTCTGAGCTGAATTTCTACCAGTTCCTTCTGTCTGCTCCTCTTCCTTTTTCCTCGGAACCGGCTTCTCACTCTGCTTATCCTGTTTTTTATTCTTTGATTTCTTTTTATTCATGATAGCCTGCACTTTCTGAAAATATTTGTATTTTTTATAATATATCATCTGCAGAGTATTTACATCAAAATCTATGTAATATGCAGGTAAAAGTTACTGGTAAATAAAGCCCGGTATTTACTCACTATTTTAAGTTTTAAGTATCAAGATTTATTCTATTTACAGGATTTTTGCCAGAAATTCTTTCGTTCTCTTATTTTCGAATCCGACGTTTTCAGTGAACAGTAATGAATCATCACAAAATTCATACAAAATGACACAGGATTCCATTGTTTCGCTGCATATCTACATGCTACACTAGATTACATATCTTATGGGCATTTCGCCCGCAAACAGAAGGATTCAGGCCAGAAGGCCGGGAGGTTTTTATAATGATTATTTACGTTGATGCATCCGTGATCCAGACCGGAAACGGAACAAAAGAAAATCCATTCAAAACTATTCAGGAGGCCGCTGCAAAGGCACTTCCGGGAGATGAAGTCATCGTTGCACCGGGATTATACCGTGAAGCTGTTAATCCGATTCACGCTGGAACGGCAGACAAGCGTATCACCTACCGTTCTGCAATAAAAGGACAGGCGCACATTACAGGAAGTGAAGCTGTCAAAGACTGGGAAAGTGTAGAAGGCACTGTATGGAAAGCAGTCATTCCGAACGGAATCTTCGGTGATTATAACCCATTTACTACCCTGGTATCCGGAGATTGGTTTATCGCTACATTTATTGCTCATACAGGAGATGTATATCTGAATGAAAAATCCATGTATGAAGTAACCACTCTGGATAAAGTTAAAAATCCACAAAAAAGTACTATCTCATGGGATCCTGATTTCTCTGTATATACATGGTATGCAGAACAGGATGAAGCCAATAATCAGACAATTATTTATGCAAACTTCCATGAAAAAGATCCCAATAAAGAAAATGTTGAGATCAGTGTAAGAAGAAACTGCTTCTATCCAGAAAGTGAAGGAATCGGATATATCACTCTCTCCGGTTTCCGCATCAGTCAGGCTGCTACTCAGTGGGCTCCCCCTACCGCTTATCAGGAGGGAATGGTCGGTCCTCACTGGTCCAAAGGATGGATCATCGAAGACTGTGAAATCTATGAATCCAAATGCAGCGGTATTTCTCTTGGTAAATATCTGCAGCCTGAAAATGATAACAAATGGTTAAAGTGGAAATACAAAGACGGAACTCAGACAGAACGCGACTGCATCTGCCAGGCTTCCTATGAAGGATGGGATAAAGAACACATCGGTTCCCATATTGTGCGCAGATGTGAGATCCATGACTGCGGTCAGACAGGTATTGTAGGACATCTTGGAGGCGTATTCTCTGTTATTGAAGACAACCATATCCACCACATTAATAACAAGCAAAATCTGGCAGGAGCAGAGATTGGCGGTATCAAAATGCATGCTGCTATCGATGTTATTTTCCGCCGCAACCATATCCACAACTGCACCCGTGGTCTGTGGCTTGACTGGCAGGCACAGGGAACCCGCGTTACAGGAAATCTCTTCCATGACAATGCTCTTCCTAATGACTTCGAGGCAGGGGATGACGCTGTCACAAGCGTAGGAGAAGATATCTTCGTTGAGGTTTCCCATGGTCCGACATTAATCGACCACAATATCCTGCTGTCTGACCGTGCACTGAAAATTGCAACCCAGGGTGTTGCCCTTGTACATAACCTGATCTGCGGCGGCTTCGTTTCTGTTGGTATCGGTACAGACAACGGTGCACCTGATATTCCATCTCCGAGATATACTCCATATCACACCAAACACGGAACTCAGGTTGCAGGATTTATGACCATCCTTCATGGAGATGACAGATTCTACAACAACATCTTCGTTCAGAAACCGATCCGTCCTTGTATGCAGGATCTGGCTGATCTTATGGGTAACAATGGAAATATGTGGGATGACTGCAATGTGATCACAGGAACTTTCAAATTTAACGGATATCCAACCTTTGATGAATGGAACAAACAGTTCGAAGGTTACTGCGGAATGGGTTCTGAGACAACAGGCAACTGCTATTATGATCATCTTCCTGTATGGGCATCCGGCAATCTCTATTTCAATGGAGCACGCGCATGGGAAAAAGAAACAAATGCAGTCACAGATGCAGAACACACTGTAGATATCTCTGTTGAAGAGAAAGAAGATGGCTGGTATCTGAAGACCAACCTGTATGATATCATCAAAGAAGAAAACGACGGTATCATCTCAACTGAAACACTTGGTATGGCATTCGAACCGGAGCAGAAATACGAAAATCCTGACGGAAGCCCGATTATCTTTAATCAGGATTTCTTTGGAAATCACAGAGATGTCAAAACTGTCGCAGGACCATTTATGGATAAAAAAGCATCTGAGCAGAAGCTCTTTTAACAACAAAGCCTCTGTATCTTGTAAAAAAACAAGATACAGGGGCTTTGTTAGATACCCCATCTTTTATATATACATATTCATTCTTCACATGTAATTTTCTTAGCAGATTCATACTTTCTTAGAAAACACCGCTCTTGAACTCTCAAAGTTCATTTCAATCATCATTCCCTACATAATAATGTTAAGTATTTGTGTAAATTTCTCTATATATCATATACAAGACCTGTTGCAATATCATTTTTTCTATAATAATGAACCTCACATATATTCTTATTGAAATGAATAGAAATAATTTTTTTAAAATTATTCTTGCTAAAACGTTAAGCACCTGTCCTTTTATCCTTATGTATAAGTATAACAAGTAAAAAAGGGTTCAACGAAGGAGGTTATGCTATGAAACAGACAACTGATCTACTTTCCCCAAAGGAGGTATCCATAATGAATAAATCCAATTTACACAATAAACGTTTACAGAGTCTTAATAAAGGAAAAACAAAATCTCTTGGTCCTGTTGAGAAAATCACAATGACCTATGCAGGCCGGATTGATGGCAAAAAAAATCTGCTCCGTTGTAATGAAAATGGCATCTGGCAGTCCAGTACACTGAAACAAGAGGTAGATTCCTATGAAGAATTCTGTGCAGAACAAATGGGAAAACTGAAACTACAAGAGGAGGATGAATTTAAAAAATTGAATATTCTCTTCGATCAGGTTATTCCATTGAGAAAAAAGCTTTTGGAATCAAAAAATCTTTTGAGAAATGCTATGGATGAAGAAGTTGATCTAACCAGTCGAAAGGAAGGTGAGGACAACCTTACAGAAGTTCAGGTCACAGCCCGACGAAACCGTGAAAGAGAAGAATCTCTTAGGCCCTTTAAAGATGCAGTATCTAAATATGACAAAGAACTTTCTAATACAGTAGAATCTATTTTTACCAGTCTCAGTCAGATTAAAGAAAGCTTCGATTCTACTGTAAAGATTACTAATCGTATTCTTCAACATAGTCAGAGAAGAATCGATGTGTATTGGCACTCGGCAATACGTTATATATCGGAACTTCCAGCACTTCCGAATATTACATTCAGCAATATGTCTGAACAGTCATTTGCGGATCATTATGAAAAGCTGGTAGAAAAAGCAGAAAATCTTCGTCTTGAATTAGCATCTGAATTATGTGAGGAGGTAATGTAAATGTTATCATTTAGAAGAAGAGGACACAGGCCGATAAGCGAAGTAGATAGTAGTTTACATCAACTTGTTTATGATTTCCGTCGTCGTACAAATCTCCTGTTTGAAAACTACAGATCAGTCAATTACAGAAAACCTGAATCCTATAATCTGGAACAGTTAAAAAAAGAAATTGAAAACACTTTAAAAACCTTAATTGATGCCAGCGCAGTAGATGCAGGAAATGAAGATTGTCTCATCGACAAAATTCTCGGTCCAGTTCGGGATGGCATCCGATATCTGGATGACCAGGCTTTGGAACATAACGACTTTTATAACAGACAAGCTGCAAATATGGAAGTTCACAGTTTCGATATCGAAAAAATTCTCGAGTTTTGGAAAGAAAAAGAATCTTCTATAACTAAAGAATACGAATCTTCTCAAATACTCTGGAACAAATATTGTGGTAGTAAAGAAAGGAAGGTAATAAGACATGACTGATAAAAATTTTTCTTTAAAAATGAATCAAAATGGTGAACTCATGCAATCACAGTCACATTTGCACAAACTGACAAAAGCAAAATACAAACCTGACACTCCTTTTCTCTGGGGACCAGTTTCGTATTTACTGATGTTAATTTGTACTACAATAGATCTGTCTTTTTTCCGTAGTCTTTTTCAACGGATTTCTTATGATGAGCCTGCCATGATACTTCTCGAAGTCAGTGGCATGGCCTTTGCAGCCGATATTGTTGCAGCTTTTGCAGGTATTTTGGCAAAACGTATCAAGCAAGGTCTTAGCAAAGATAAGCTGAACCTGGTATTATTGTTGTCTGTTCCTGTCTTTGCCCTTATCATAAATGGCATCCTTCGAGTTGCCACAATGTCTCTTTCTTCTGCAGACGGAACAATAGATTCTGCAACAATTGCTTTAACGATCATATCTATAGTAATTCCAATATGTACCTCTATTGGAAATTTCAGTATAGGTTGTCTTACATATGATCCTTTAGGACAGAAAATGTGTCGTGAAGAGATGGCACTCGACGAAATCAGAGACTACATCAGACGTTTAGAAGCAATAAAGAAAGAATGCGATTCCTTCAACCCGGAGCAGATTATAGAAATGGATCGTCAACATCTTGTTAATGCCAAAAAAGCGTTGATCAATGACGCTCTGATTCTCAGTGCTGATGCGAGAATTCAACTGATGGAGTACCTCGGTAACCCCACATCAACTAATGTACTCAGTAACTCCCATTGCAATGATATCTTTAATCGGCTCAATCGTGAGCTACAATCACTTGAAACTGCCTGCATTGGAGAAGCCATACCATCTTCAACTATTGAAGAGACTAACACCAGAAAACGCGTTGTTAACTTTTCGGAAGCTGTTTAAACAGGAGGAATCATTATGACAAAAAAAATCAGAAAAATCGTATTATTTACTATTGTGACTACACTTCTTACGGTAACCGGATGTGGTGATAAGAAAAACACTGATACTGCAACAAGCAATAAACCAGCCATTGCCTACATAGTAGCCAACACCGCAAATTCCAAACCAGTAGATTCATCAGCTCCAATTATTCAGGATACTATGATTGACTGTGCTGAAAATTATGGTTATTCGTTTATTGTGCGGGTAGATGGAGAACCCGAGCTGGTATCAAGCGAAAATCTTGATATTGATCCACAGTATAAAAACGCAGCAAAAGAAAGATTAAAACGAGATGCAACTAACAAAGCTACCAATTTACTTCAGGTACTTGAAGGAGTGCACGCAGTAAATCCAGAATCTGATTATCTGGAAGCCATTCGCCTCGCGGCAGCCTCTCTCAGAAGCCTTGACAATAGCTATACCTCCCGAAATATTATCTGTTGTGGAAGTGGACTCGGAACTACGGGATATCTCAATTTTCAAAACAACCTGCTAAGTGCTGAATCTCAGACAATTGTAAAACTTCTTCAGGAGAAAGAAGCTTTGCCAGATCTTAGTGGTATAACAGTATACTGGATTGGGATGGCCCAGACCACAGCTCCACAGGAAAAATTAAATCCCAAACAGAGCAAGAACCTTGAAAACATCTGGAAATCTGTCATTGAAGCCGCAGGCGGTGAATTTGTACCAAATGACTACATTTCAGTATCCCAGAACGATGATACGACAGATGAACTTCCATCTGTAAGTATTGTTAATATTCCTTCAGATGATCCAATTGTGTTTGAACCGGAAATACTTGAACAGCCAGAACAGGAAGAAGAAAATGCTTTTGAAGAACCAGTAATCCTTGGAGAAAGTCAAATTCAGTTTGTTGGAGGTAAAGCAACCTATCTGGATGAGGAATCTGCTACAGAAACGATCCGCCCAATTGCTGAATATCTGCTGAATCACACTTCAGTTAATCTCCTTCTGGTAGGATCTACGGCCGGAGATATCACTGATGAATCTACACTTCGTCTGTCTCAGGATAGAGCAGATACTGTCAAGCACACATTAGTTGAATTTGGAGTTGACGATAAGCGCATCAATACCCTTGGTATGGGGGCAAGTGATCCCTGGCATATCAACGGCGCAGGTTATGATGAAACAGTTGGTTCCGCTGCCAGCAGCAATCGTAAAGTCGTTTTGATTGATGCCAATACAGAACTGGCTCAGCAACTTATGAGCAGTAATTAACTTTATTACTAAAAAGTATCTCTTCGGATGTCTTTCTTAAAAAGGAGATTTAGTGATATATGATTAAAGAAATTAAGTCCAGGATAAATAAGCCCGTATTTCTTATAAGTGCTGTTGCCGGCGGCATCCTCTGGTTCTTCTGTAATTACCTGTATTCTACATATAGGCTAAAAATTGCAGGATTTTTAATGTTTCCTGCCCTATGTACATTTTTATTTACAGTTTTATTTCTCATTATATGGATCAGTTCTGTTGTGACTGGATCTTTTGACAAAAAGAACCATCTCTATACCAGTATATGGGGAATGTTGAAATATTTTTCTTTAAGTATCGTCATAATATTTTTTCTGTCCATGTTATTGGAATACTTATATGAACTAAATCCAAATCAGAAAATAACTGAACCGACCAGTTACATTTTTGTGATTGATGAATCTGCTTCTATGAGCAGCAATGACCCAAATGGGCTCAGATATAACGCAATTTCAGAAATTATGAACTCTCCTGAAAATACACTTCCCTACATGGTTTATGCCTTTTCTTCCGAATCAAGAATTCTTCGTGATATGGGATACCTTACATCAAATGAAGAAGAAATACCAATAAATTGTGACGGGGCAACATCCATCAGAGAAACTACTCTTCGTATTTTACAGGATTATAAAGACAAAAAATGGAGCGGTGGTAAGAATCCCAAAATTATTTTTTTAACAGATGGCTTTGCTACAGATCTGGATAACGGTTTTCTATGGTTTAAAGGCAATGTCCCAGAATTCAACACAGCTTTGGAAGAGTACAGCAAACTTGGAATCAGTATCAGTACAGTTGGTCTTGGATCCGTTGATAAACAGCTTATGAGAAAAATGGCTGAAACAACAGGCGGCACATTTATCAGTATTAACCAGGCAGAAGATCTTGCTGATGCAATGAATACTGCTGCAACATCATATTCAGAAAGAAACCTGCTATCAATCCGTTATATGAAACATCTAAATATGTTATTTGGATGTTTAAGAGTTCTTTTCCTTAGTCTTATTGGTTTAACAATCGGCGGGCTACTTGCTTTTGCTTATATGGATAATGCCAGTATTCCGCTTATTTTAATCAGCAGTGCTATAAGTTCAGTATTGGGCAGCATCCTTTTTGAACTGGGTATTCAGACTGGTGTTTATCAAAGTATTCTCTGGTTTCTCCTCTGGATTCTATACGCCTCCACTTTGGGATACTCATATCCTGAGAATAGTATATTGGGATCATCGCATATGAGGATTTCCTCCAAAAGAATTCAGACATCCGGATATCATATTAAGAAAGGACAAGAATTGAGAAATGTTAATATAAAACTATAAAAATTTCCAGAATACTGCTGAACTAAAATAAAATAATTTAAGCCATCTGATAGAAAAGAGCTGGCACAGCCAGATCAAACATATCAGATGGCTTTTTTCATATGAATGCCAACAACCTGAACATCTATCATTATCTCTACACCCTGCTGCTGTATATACCGGACTGTAAAAATGATCCCACAGACATAAAACAGTTGTTGTCATGGAGTGACTTTATAAAAGAAAAATGTGCAGGAAGCATAGATATCGAAAAAGTACTCACCGCTTACACTCAATTCACTTGAAATTTAACGAAACAATGACTTAATCATATATCCAATACCCAAAATTATAATTATAATTGGCATTACAGCATTTACCCATGCCCACATATTGTTTGTAAAAGCTGTAATAATAAACTCCTTATATTTCACACAACTTACGATTACGAGAAGTACTCCTGTCAACAACCATCCGAAAATAAATCTTTTTATTATACTCCATACCGTTACCATCTGATAATCCCTCCCTTTTCTCCTTACCATCTCCAAAAGCGTCTGCGCATTTTCCACTTCAACCGCATAATGAGATAAATCACTACAATTACAACTACCAGAATCAAAGCCCCGGAAGACAGCAAATTTACCATGAATATAGCAATTCGTACTGTTACAGCTTTGAAATTGACAATAATAAAGATTGCCGCCAGAACCGAAATCAACGAACAGATGATCATTGCAAGGCTCACTCCTAACATGTTTCTGCTGCCTTCTCCTCTGTAACTTTCCTGCTCGAAAATGTCACCTGTGCGTCTCATGTATACATTACCTCCCCAACATTCTTGTATATTACAATTCTCATCTTCCTAATCTCCTATAGTTTTTCTACATCCACGCCAGGCAATATCAAACAATCACCGGCACGCCTGTTACAGCAGGCAGGAAATCTGTTATCGGAATAAGATAAATATTTGCATTTGCCGTTGTTTTAACAGCCAGATACGTCGAAGATCTGCCCCAAAAGGATAATTTTGCATAAAGATCCTGACTTCTTACACGTGGTCTTTCCTCACTCTGAATCTGCCAATTCACCGTCCTTTCTATGGAGAAAAATACATGCGGAGTGTTACCTGCAACAGGTACAGGGAAATAATACTTATACGAACCAAACAGGTCTGTGGATAAATCATCTGTAGCAGCCGAAGTACCATGAAGGAACATCACCACATTTTGAAAATCCAACTCTATATTACCATGCAGCGCATCTTTTATATTCCGAGACACCATCACCAGTTCAACCTTTCCCTGACGTTTACTCTGCATAAGAAATTTCAGCAGCTCATCCTTTTCGTTCACAAAATCTATCTCATCGACGATAACCCGGATTTTCGGAACATGCTTAAGAGTATAATAGATTTCCTCTTTCAGGTAAGAATTAAAAATAAACTGATTAGCAGAACAAGCATACATTGCCATTCCGGATACATTATCTTTTGCTCCACTCTGAAAATTATACTTTGTATCACTGCCAGGAATATATATGTCTCTAAATACTTCCTCAAGATTCTCGAACAATCTTCTGAGTACAATTCCGGCTTCATGATTTGCACGAATATTATCGGCAATCACATTCGAAAGACCTGAACGTAATGCAAACTCAGATATAAAGTCATCATCTTCATTCAGAAGGTTCATAATCGCAGGAAGTGAAACCGGATATTTTGCCGCAACAACATTGAGTATAGCTGCAGTATAGATCATGACCTGATCGGTTAATATTCCATATCCCATTTCTTCAGCAGTCATACTGATAAACCGTAAAATCTGTTGAGCAGACATACCATAAAAAGGATGATAGTTCTTATCTGACGGACATGATGTTATGACACAACTGATCTCATGCATATCTCTTTTCCGCTGTATATCTTTCATCAAATCCAGATGACTGGTCAGCAGAATTGTTGGCATATCATTTCTTTCCAAAGCACTGCGAAACAGGTCAAACACCATTATCTGATTTCCGGCTTCGCCTCCAGTAATCAGGAGATCTCCCTGAATTCTTCTGAAAAAAGATGCACAGTCTATATGCCCTTCAAGCACACGTCTTGCTGCATTCAACCGTGTACACTCCTTAATAATCATTCCTTTATTACTCATAACCTTACCTGTTCCTTTCTGCCAGATACTTCCGATGCAATTAATTATCTGTATAGTGGCATTGTAAACAGAAATGGATCTTCTCCTGCCAGTGACACCACTGCTTCTCCATTCTTCAACTTAAGAATATTCCAGTCTTCTACTGTGTGGCCTGCTCTTTGAATATTGAGATTTGCCTGTTGTGCGGAAAGACTGAAATTCTGATAATTCTCACCAAGACGATTAATCACAAACTGCCGGGTATCATAATCATTAGTTCTGAACGCAACCATGTTCTGGAACGAAGATAAAATATTTTTAGCTCCAGCTTCTCCATACTGCTCCTCAAGACCACAGGTGTTCTGGAGGCCACACATCACCTTGACTCCCAGTGAACGTCCAAAATTGAGACCATCTGACAAATGATCAAGTTTTGGAAGAAGAAGCATCTCATCCAAAAGAAAATACTTATTGGTTTTCACTTGCTGTCTTCCACCTAATGCATTAGCAAGAGCTCGATCAATAAGAATAGCGTACATAGGTGCAAGAAGCTGACCTTTACGGAGATCATATTCAATAAAAACTACTTTTTTCTTTGCACTACACATGATGTCCCTCATGGAAAACTCTCTTTCAGGATTTGCCTGAGCGAATGCTCCCACAAACATCTTCTTCAGCACAGATCCAATGTAACTGTTAACACCCTGCGTCTGATTTCCATTTCCTGAGATATAGTCAATGCAATTGCGCTGATCTGACATATAATTCAGGCTAAGAATCTTCTTCAGGTTTTCATTGGTACAGTGTGTAAAAAAGTTGATAAGTTCCTTGTTATTCAATTTTGACTGGTCAGAACGCCAATATGTTCTCATATAATAAATCATGACTGCCGCAACCACCTGCTCTGCCATAGCCGGAAATATCGGCTGCGTTGTACTGTTCATGGACTGAAACAGCTGTTCACAGAGATTCAGAGCATCCTCATCACTTTCCATCGTGTAAACCAGTTTTCTGTCCAATCCCCGTGGCATTACTTCTGCAAAAACGTTGTGATAAGAAGTAATTGTGCGATATACCTCACCATTACCGATTATGACTTTCTCCTCATCCGGAATCCTATGACCAAAAGTTTCCAGATAATCTCCCTTTGTATCAAAAATAACAATCACATCCGTAGACTGCATTGTAGAAATCATACGATCCAATGTCATGTTAAAAAAATTAGTCTTACCAGTACCCGGTGCACCAATTGCCAGAAGACCATACGCCAGCATATCCTTACTGACGCCGAAAAGTTTCCGTGTCTTTGGATCCTGAAATAGCACAAAAGGATTCTGTGATTTATCAGCAGTCCATACAGGAACTGAAGCTTCTCCGACACTCTGTCCTAAAATAGTCTTTGTATACATACCGCTGTTTCTTTGCTGGTTGCTGCCTGCTCCTATTCGTTTCTGTCCAAAATCAAATGACATATACTTTCCTCCTAAATATCCATGCCGCCATCGACACCATCACAATCTTCATCAATCCCACCATCATCGACTGAATTATCTGAGATGCTATCAGCAATATCAGTCTCATTTTCACTGATAGCATACGGATCACCCGAGAAATCAGAAGGAGCATAATCTGCTGTCAGATTAAAAAGTGCTGCATCCGTTTCCTCCATTAAGTCTGCATATTCTTCAGCTCCCATTAAATCCCGCAGATTATCTTCCGGATTTGGTGCATCATATGTGTCTGGAAGGGACGAAGACATATCATTCCATTCGACCTGATTAGCATTACTTTCATTTGTAAACGAATTATAAATATTTTCTGAATGACCATCTGCATATGTCACCGTATCATTGACTATAAACGTTGACGGTCTGTCTCCAGGCTGGCTGTCAACAATCGCTGTTTTTTCTGAATAAATATCAGCACCATTCTGTAAGGCATCACGCTCACCCCTTTCGATAGAAAGATATCCTCCGTGGTTTAAATCTTTGTTTTGGGCAACAACGTTCGCTTCGCTGTTATCACCTGCGAGTGAAGATGCATTTACATGACCTTTTTCATCACCTGGCAGATAAGCATCCGTACGGGGCGGCATTCCCGAATGATCGCCTTTTTCCACGGAAAGTGGACCCTTCCAGCTCACATTTCCATTCGTAGAATCAATTGAACTATATTCTGACTTGTGCATAAATCAAATCTCCTTCTTAAATATCCATACTATCATCAACGCCATCCAAACCATTATCAGCGATTGACACATCTTCATTAATTGTTTCAATATTCCCAATTTTCTGAGTTTCTTGAAACTCCTGAACTGCATCAAGATACTGTTCGGCCATTTCACCCGTTGATTTAAGGGCATCTTCGTCACTCATATTAGGATCGTTCATTGCATGTGTATAATATGTATTTACAGAATCTCTAAGTGTCTGGTTATATTCCTCCAAAAATACTGGCTTATACTCAAAACTCATTTTTCATCCTCCTTCAATATTGATAAATTTCTATTTGTTCTTTCTCTGCAGCTTTCAATTGTCTGTTGTATTCTTCTGTTATCTCCTGATATAGTTCATTCTTCTGTATGTCATATCTTCTGGTAATAATCGGACGTTGTCCACGTCTTATAACCACTTCCTGACCGATTGGCATGTAAAGTATATCCTCAAGCGGCCTATTCAGGCGCAAACTCATATTCTGGGCAGTTTTCAAATCCATACCACCAAGATAAATATACGAATCACAGTTATTTATAATTGTCGTTGCATTTCCTGAACCATACATTTGCTCAAGCTGACTTTCTGATTGTAGCAACAAAGTAACCGATATTCTTTTTTCACGAAAAATACTGATATATTCTGTAAAGTTTAAAATACGGCTTCCTGTTGCGAAATCATCGCATAAAACATGTACCGGAACCGGAAGCATACCGTTCGGGCATTGTTCCGCATACTCAAAAAGCTGCTTAAATATCTGTGCATAAAACATATTGATGAAACAATTGAGTGTTGGATTCACAGCACTAGTAGTCACAAAAAGAATTGTTTTTTTCGATGCCATTTTCTTAAAGTCTATTTTTTTCTTCTTTACCAGCATTTTTCTAAGATCAGGGGTAAAAATTGTATCAATGGTTGTATTCAATGTTCCATAAACACATCCCGCCGTTCGGGCTGGAAGACAGGAAAAAGACTTATAGCAGGATACGGCAAAACATCCAGGTTTTTTTGAGGCAATGTATTCAAATCTCGAATCAAGAGATGTTCTGATAGTCTCTCCCTGATTGTCAACTTCAAGACTGTCAAGTAATTTAAGAACATCTACAAATGTTGCGTTTTCCTTCGTCATAAGTATATATGCGATTAAAGCCGATAAAAGAGAGATGGCGGCTTTATCCCAATATGGATCAGCATTTGACTTTTCCTTATGTGGGTCAGCTTTCACGATTGATTCTGCAAGAAACGTTATATCATGGTAACTTTCCACATACTCCAAAGGATCGTAGGCGCAGTTACTTTCAAGGGGATTTACATAGTTTAAATCAAGAATTTCATATCCTCTCTCTTTAAACAAGGGTTTATATTTTTTTACGATACGTCTCTTCGTCACAGTAGCTACCAGACTTGATGTTTTGGTTTCCAGCAATCGTGGTTCTGAAATAGACATAGTCTTACCACTTCCACTGCCTCCGCAGACAATAATATTGTTATTTAATCCGGTCTCATTACAATCCATACTGTAAAAACAACCTTCGCCCAAAATCATTCGCTCTTTCTCCATATCTCAATTCTCCATAATTTTATTGAAGTCAACAATCTCATCACAAAGACCAAACTCTCTACTTTCTTCCGGACTGTAGTAATGATCATAACTGGTTGCCTTCTCAACTTCTTCTTCACTTTTTCCGGTATGTCTGGCAAGTATCTGATTCATCCTTCGTTTTGTTTCCAACAAGCTCTCCGAAATTGATTGAATCGATGAACTGTTCCCACTCACCCGATTTCCAAGCAACGGTTCATGAAGCATTAGTTCTGAGTGTGGAAGCATATATCGCCCGTGATTTCCACTGGAAAATAATACTGCCCCCATACTGTAAGCCCTTCCAATGCAGAACATCCTGATCGGAGCTTTACTTGCCTGAATCACATCATAGATTGCCATCCCGGAATTAATCTCTCCGCCTGGACTGTTAATCAGAACATCTATAGGCTTATCAGTATCTTCTTCATTAAGAATCAATATCTTTTTAATAAATTCACATGCAGATTCTGAAGAAATTTCCCCTTCTATGAATACTTTTCTTTGTGATAATAATTTCGAATCAGCAGATACCTGCGTAATACCACTTGAACTTTTAACTAAAACGTTCATTACTCCACCTCCGTTTTCTTTTCGCCAAACAGATCCATGTGTACTTTCGGGATTTCTTCTGAAGGTAACTTCTCACCATCAGCCCCCTCTTCTGTGATCTCCTGATTTTCTGCCTGACGCGTCATCATTGTAGCTAAATCTGAATCTCCTATTTCAGAAAGTATACTGTAAAGTTCTTCCTCATATTTCTTCTCACACATTGCAATGGCTTCTTGTGCATAACCTTCAGCAAAAATAATCAATGTAATACCAGCGCCATATTTTTCAAACATGGCAGCGGTACAGAAAATGCTATTCTTTATACTTTCTATCGAAGGAAGTGTTTTATCACAATCAATATAACTTCTGAACCTAATCTCACCATCTCTGAAATCAAATTCAAAACATCCATTTCTTAATCCCCAATTGACTCTGTGGAGAAATTCTGCCATCTCCATCATCATTTTATTGTCTTCTTCATCTACACCAATTGGACAAATGCCATAAACAATAATTTCATTTGTTCTAATACTAATAAAATACTTAAGGCTATGAATCTTTCCTTTTATTCTCAATCCAAACTTAAAAATTCCATGTTCCTCATCAAAAGAAAAATTCCAGCTATCCTCTGTCAGAAACTGCTTTACGATATTTGCAATTTCAATGGAATACATATTTGTTTTCATATACATCCACCTTTCATTCATAATCCTTTAATATAAGTTCAAGACTTCTCATAGTTATATATAGAGAATCTATTATATGTACTTAACATTTTTTTGCACTGTATCACAACATTCTCATTAACTCACCCGCTGCCTTTAAACGAACATTTTTCATACTTTTATCACCGAATTTTTGTCCGCTAAAATTACTTACAAAGGTAACTTCACACAGTCCAAATATTCTTTGCCATATAAATTGTGTTATCTCAACTCGCGTAGTAGTCGTTGGAATTGTACTATAAGACCTTCTTAAAATCCCTTTACGAATACAGACTCCATTATCTGGGGAGTAAGTATAATACTCAAACGGATTAAATACGTTTTTGGCTTTCCATACCACATCTTCATTTACAATAAGGGCAGTAGAATCTTCATAGTTGGGACTATCATCTAAACTTCTGTCGTCTGGAAACTTCTTTAAAAGCCAAAGAGAAAATAATGATAATCCTATCAGCAAGATTATTTCCACTCCACTTGGCATCTGCAAAATTGTTATCAATATTGTTAACGCTGTCGTCAAAAGAGCAATACGTCTTCCTGTACGATTTTCACTTATGATCATTGAAGCAAGTATCACGTCTAACAAAATTTTGATACCATTTACAGCAGCTTCATTACTGCGTGTATTAAGAAGCAAAAGTATAAACCAAACAATAAAACCCTTTCCCAGATTTATCAGGTTTCTTTTCAATGTCTCCATAAACATGTCTCCTCTCATAAAACATTAAACGGTTAATAGTGCACTTTTTATCATTCGGATTTTAAGGTTCTGTTTATTTCTTATGCAGCCCTCTTCATATCACTTTCATAAGCTATAGAATCTACATTTACCAAAATCTTCCTGTTTTCTCTTGCCCACCGTTTGATTGAGCAGAAAACTTTCGTCCCTTCAGGCACTCTTCCAGTCCAATAACCAAATACTGGAATCGTGTGCTCTGTCCCGTCAGTCAGATCTGAATTTGTTTTCAGATCAATGTATAAACCAGAGCTGTTCTGTTTTCGTACTACGCCTTCCATTGAATCTCTCAGATTCATTATCTCAGTTTCGTTGCACTCGTAATTCCACATAGGTTTTTCCTCCTGTCTGTTTACCTGCGTTTATCTGTTATATTTATATATAACGGAATACGCGCTTTCGCTTAACATTTTTACAGGACAAACTTTGCTTTTTTCATATACTTATCACTTAACATCCTACCTTGCGCACAGACTGTTTATAAATACAAGGTAACATTCAAAATCTCCTATTGTTTTTCGGAAGTACTTGTCATCTTCCTCATATTCAAGCTGATCTCTCCACTTGGCTGGTTTTCCTTGCATTTTAAGATATCTAGCAAGCATATTAAAATGCGTAATAACAGAATTATGACAGAATGTTCTAGATGAGTCACGATCCATTTTTTCTTCTCTGGATAACTGCTGCCATCCTGCCCGGATTGCAGCATATCTTGTAGCAACAGCAATCAGTTCTTCATACAACTGATTTCATCTGAATCTTTTTCAATTTCTGCCACTAATTCCCTATGAATACTCTGCATTTGTTCAATAGTTAAAGAATTCGGTTCTTCCATGTATATTGTAAATGTATTAACTTTCATTTCGATACCTCCTTGAAATCAAGCGTTATTCTGAAATATATGTCTGATCCAGGCTGCCTCCAGAACATCATAAACATATTGATTTGGAATTGTACCTTTGTAATATCTGGAGTTGTCACCACCTGACATTTTTACTGCAAAAGCCCCCACTGCACGAGAACGGGACTGACCGGCATAACAGTGTACCAGAAGTGTATCTACCATTTCATGCTCAATTATGAATGAAATAATTTTTTCTGCCATTTCATCATCAAAAAGTACTGCTCTCGGTACTTCTTTTACAATATCATCAAAATATAGAGTCAGTACCCCTTTGCAAAAATTACTTTCTGAAAAAATAAATCCAAATCCTCCTGTGTGAGTATCCTGAATAGAAATAACTGCATATGTATCTTTACGTTCCGCATTTGCTTCCAATCCCTTTGGATAATAATGTTCCATTACGTAATCAAATGCAGAATACACTGATTTTACCAGAACTCGTTTCATTTTTTGATTCTCCCTTAATCTCAGTAAATTCTATATGCTATATAAATAGCTTGAACACAGCAATTTTTCTCAGCTTATTTTACTTTCTTCATAAACATTTTCCTCCCTGTCTGTTTACCTGTGTTTATTTCTTATACTTATAGATAGTGGAATGTTCGCTCCTACTTAACCTTTTTGAAAGCAAATTTAAAAAAACAAAAAAATTGAGGATCCGATATGCTTCGGATCCTCTGTTATAATATTATAATTCTTTTTTTAATTTTTTCTGAAAATCTCTTACTGTCCTACTAACGCTTGCCTCATTACGTTCGTACTTTCCTGCTATCTCTCTTTGAGTTGGCAAAACACCACTTTTTTTCCATTCTTTTATCGCATCTTTATTAATAAAAGAATACTTTTCATCTGTTTCATCCAAATCTAACCACAATTTTATTGTTAATATATCGGAAATAAGAGATTTCTGTCTGTCTTGCAATGAATTAAACACTTTTTCAATCTTATCTAGAACTTGCTTTTTGTTTTCTTCGTTTATAAACATCCCTTCAATATCAATATTGCTTGGAATACCCCCAATAATATCACCTTCTTCTCCATCTTCATTTGTAACATTATCACCTGTAGCACGAATATACGCTAAACGTACCAATTCTCTAATCTTATTAATTGGAAGTTGCATTGCTTCAGATAATTTGGGATATAATTTCTCTAATTCATAATCTTTTCCTAATTTTTCTACAAGCTTAGTATATTTGTAAACATTTCGCATATCATTTTCAGAGATATGCAATCCTCCATATGTATTATCCTGATATTTCTTAAGTTGTATATAAGAATATTTTCGTTTCCACACATAATTAAAATAATGGAGGAACTCTCCTTTTGTACTGTCAAAACTCTTAATGCATTGAATCGCAACTTCTGTAATCTCATATCCATACGATTTATACTTTTTACAATTAACTGAAAGCAGATAATTATACAGATGCTCTATCATTTTCGTACGTTCTTTCATAAAAGCTATCTTTTCTTTTTCTTTATCCAAAGAAAAGATTGGTGATTCATTAATCAGCTGTTCATATTTTTCTTTATCATTTTTATTGTACATATTGTCACCTACCTCCAAATCAAAAAGTTAAAAGTAAGTTCAACATGCTTCTTGCCTTATCTGAATCGGTGCATTCAATAGTATTTGTGATAGAACTCAGACAATATAACGGAACCATATCGCAAATTCTGGTATTGACCGCCCGTCCATTTTCAAAATCAGCCTGTCCATAAACAATATTTTCTACAGTGCAGTTTAAAAATTTCTCTGCGAAACTAAGTGTTGTAAATAATATAATCGGTAGATCTTTCGGACCATAAGTGATATCAACATAAATATGAGAATCGTCTGAAATCTGAGCTACTATATCCTTCAGAAGCTGTTCATGTACTGTCTGATGTTCTTCAAATTCAGAGTCTATAATCTTGTACTCAATAGCAGCCCCAATCTCTTTGTTTACTGCTTCTAATTCTTCTTTAAAAAATGCTATATTTCTCTTGTAGTAATCTTTTTTATCTTTTTTGACCAGAATAATAACTTCAAGTTCATCGTCCGATTCCATTGTTTTCTCAAGAAATGCACAGATTGGATAGCGAACTTTCCTTTCTGATACCGGAAGTGATTTATCCTTACTTGAATAAACAACCTGATCGATATTTTCTTTCATTGAAATACTGCAAATAATAGTTTTTTTCATTTTATACACCTCTCATTATAATATTGAAAACATTCCAAAGCCCTGTGAATTTTTTGCGCCAAGCCCTGTCTGATACAAAAAATCCAGATACTTTCGTTCCCCACTTATTTTATAATTTCCAAGCCATCCTGTAATATAAATCCCTTTATACTTTGTTACAATCTTCCTCGGAACTTTATTATCACAAAGATTCATTTGAATATCTGATATTGGTGGAACCCCATAATACGCCTGATATTTTCTGAAAAAATTTCCATTTATACTCTGATAGAACAAAGACTCCTCCGGATCAAAATAGTATGTTCTGCCAGTCTCTTCCTCTGTAGAATATACCGTTATCGGAGACTTCATTCGTATTAAAAGCTCATTGTCCTCCACCGTATAATCATACAATTCCATCTGTATGTCTCCATATTTTTGACTGCCAAATGTAATTCCATATCTCCAGAAACTTTCTCCCAGTAAACGCAGAAAAACCGGATCCAGACTTCGTACTTCAAAAGAAACCTGATTTCTGAAAACAATTTGATTATTCTTTATAGAATATTTACCAGAAAGCTGGCTAAACTGAAACATCTTATACTGCCGCTGTCCCAGGTAATACCCTTCCTCATGCATAAAATTCCCAAAATCTGAGGCTTTTCCAATCCCCTGATAGATAACAGCCTGCAATATATGATTATAATTTACAGGCAATATGAGAGGACTTTCTAAATTAATATAAATCATTAACTGCATAATTATAATAACCTTCTAATAATGTTTTTTTCCTGATGGTCTTCGATTCCCATCATTATTCCTACACTTTTGATTACTGCCTCTCTGCATATTAATGCCTTTTCCGTCTTTGTTATTATATTTGCTATCTTTATATGCTGACTCAGAATATTTCATGGTAATATCTTTATCCAAAATCTCCGGCAATGCAGCAACAATGTAAGCATCTTCTCTTTTTTTAGGAAAACCAATCTTAGGATTTTTATGATTTCCTACAAACCACTGATATCCTTTTTCAATCGCCTGATTTTTTTGTACGATCTCCTTTGGATATGTGATTTCTATATCTTCAGAAATACTTTCCAAACCTGCTATTTTATAAAATTCCTCCTTAACAGTTGTACTAAATTCTGCATTTTCATAATTTACGGCATTGTATTCTTTACTTTCCAGTTTATACACCAATTGGTTCGACTCTATAGATATCGTTCTTTCTTCAACAGAATTTACTCTACAAGAAATGCTACCGTATCCCAGCGGTTTTGCACCTCCAAGTTTCAAACCTAATTTTTCTGTACCACTGTTCATAATCCAGACAAGCTGCTTCAACTGTTTTTCAGATATTCCTTCAAAATACAATTCTCCGGTAAAAGTAATACCTTTTCTTACCGGTCGTATAGTTTTATTGAGTCGATCAGGTTTAACTTTAAACATATTAACTTTTTGATGATGCCAGTAGTATTTCCTGCCTCGAATCTGCCCCATTGCAACCTTTAGTCGATTACCACACACATAATAATCATACGTCCAGAATGTGGCATTCCCTGCAGGCTTTGTCAGATAGAAATCTGTGTTCCCAAGTTTTGGTTCTCCCAACGCCTCCAGTGTGATTTTGTCACATGCATAGTAATCCACAGCATCTTTTTTTTCCTCAACATACAGATCTGAAAATCTGATTTTTGATCCCTGTCCTGTTTCACCTACATGTCCAAACAAATCACATGCAGGACAATAAACATTCTTACACGGTGCAAACTCACCTGACAATGTTCCAAGATTATACTGTGATATTTCTTTTGAATAATTTGCCGGTGCCAGATATACATTTTGGTCACCCGGACGCAGCATAGAATATGTTACTGGAAAATATCCTTCTGAATCACTTGCAAGAAATCTTTCCAAATCCTCCAGATATTCTTCATAGGCTATTTTATTTTTCTCTTTACTTTTCTTTTTTAATTCTGGCTGATCCAGATAGGAAGAGACTATTGCTGACAGTTTACTCTTAATCATATCATGAGTAAGCACAACACTTTTGATTTCACTCTGAGGAGATAAAAGATGATAATGTTTCTTTTTCTTTTTACCGGCACCGCCCATACCCCATTTTAAAAGATAAGCATCCTTAATCATATCGCCATTATGCTTTTTCTCATAACCCGCCGGTGGCATTTCATATTGGGGATTATCTGATGTACCTTCAGCCTGTGAACTTGCCTTATATAAATGATAGTTTCGTTCCGCGTCTCTATAGATCAGACCATGTTCAAATCTGGCCGGACTTCTTTTCACCGGATATGTCGCTTCATTTAATAATCCCATGCAAGAATCCGTTAATGTCTCATAAACGTTACGAACTACACCTCTCATTTCGCTTCCAGGTATAACCGGTACATGATAATTCTCTTTCCCTTCATACCGTTTTTTTCCGTCAAGTTCTGTATAGGAAAAAAAATCATAAGATTTGTGATCTGGGGTATCATCTGACTCCTTAAAAGCAGTCTCCGAACTTGAATTCGGAACAAACAGAGGCGTTTTTGTCGTAATTGTATAATGGATTACGCCTGTGTGTCTGTCTGTCTCTCCATATGCCATCGCCTTTTTTTCGGGTAAATGGATAAAATTATAAGGATTCACAAATCTATTGGAATAATTTTTCTGATTTATATCTGCCACTATGCCTTCACCTCTTTCAGCCTGTAGTCTGGAATTTTCATCAGATCATTTTCATCATAACAAATATAATTTATGACTTCAATCCGGCCATACACCGGCGTTGTTTTTGATCCGGTTGTGTAGATACATTCAATATAAGAATCATCATGTGGTATCAATTCATCTGTCACACATGTTTCCACTTCACAGTCTCGCATTTTGATATAACGATATTCCTTCTCCGTATCAAAAAGATGCAGTTCCAACAGATTTTTCATCAACTCATCTTCTGAAGGAAGTTGTTCTTTCCTGTATGTCTCATATATAACTCTATCTGTATAAAGTGCATACATGATTCCACTGTCTGGTGCATTACATAAATTCATCAGCACACTTCTCCCTTCTCTGCCATATTTTTTAACAATTCTCCAATCACAGCATCTTCGATGCCTTCTTTTCCGTCTATCACAATTGGTCCCTGTTTTTCGAAAATTCCTCGGCCAATAGCCGTTTGTCCACCCACTGCCAGTAATCCATTCTGTAAATCTTTAATTGCCAGAAGCAACAATCCCAGAATCCACTTTTCATCTGCCGGATGCTCAGATTTACGAACCATAATATGAACATTCAGGTTTCCATCCACATATGTTTTTTCTTTATACAGCGTCCCTTGTTTTACAGCTGATTCAAATCGACTGACTCCTGTTCTCACCATTGTCAGTGGACGTGTATTTTTGATTTCTGTCTCACCAATAATAATATTGGATGCACAGGCATTATCTCCGTGAACATACCCAAATACAATATCAACCAGCTCATTGATATTCTCCGGAAGTTTTATTCCTGCCATTTTCATGTCCAACAGTATCGTTACTATCCTGTGCCGCAAAGCTCCTGCCAGACTGCTGCCCGGAATAATCGGCACACCATGATCTGTAATATGTACAAAATCCGGCTCCCCTTTTTTGGATGCATAACGACGAATACTGATACCCCCTCTCATTCTGAGAGGAACATCAATGTGAATCATTTTGGATGGTACTTCAGAATCATCCAGCCACTGATTCCGGCAATCTGGTTTCATTTTCCAAATATCCTTTTTATAGGACTGCGCATATTCCAGAAAATTGGTCTTATCATAAGTCTGATGTTTTACTGATAACAGGCGAAATCTTCCAAATCCTCTTGTTTTCTTACCTCCCAGGCAAATTTCTCCTTCATCAATTCCCCGGAAAATTTGTTTCAACTCGTGATGTATCTGCTGTTCATCATCCTGCTCTCTGATTGTCAGTTCCATATAGAAATGTGCAGTTGCCATAGCTTCAATGATTTCCATATCAAACTTACTGCCATCCACAGCAACTTTGCTGCCATTCAATGCTACTCCATCCCGCACGCCAGATATATATTTACCATCAAAACACATATCTGAAACAAAAAGAGAACTCATTTTTCCATCGTCATTTCCATCTGCATCTTTTCCTGTAAATCCCATGAAGCAATCTTTATCATCCTTCTTTTTTCCAAGATACGCACGCATGGCTCCTGCAAGAGAATTTCCTGTAACAAATGGATTTCCGTCCGCATCTCTGAGCACATCACTGTCAGTCCATTCATTATCCCCGGAAGACACACTGAGCGGAGAAGTCACCTGAACCTGCACATACAGAACTTCACGCTTGATAACCTTACAATTTTCTGCCATTTCCTTCTCCTCCCTCCTGAACTTTTCTACTATGATCTTCCAGCTTTTTCACAAAATATTTTAATTCTGTAATATAGGCGCGGTATGTCTGTTTATAAAGCTGTGAATCTGACCACGGAAGGACTACTCTCATCCCATACTCTTCCAGCATTTCCTGCTCTATCATCTTTTTAATCTGATCCGGATTTACATTTCTGACGATTTCTGTACATAATTTATTCTTATCATCTTTTTCAATGCCTTCTACCTGACTTAACATTTCCTGATAATCAGGTACATCCCTATAGATACCACGAAGCTTTGCGATTGCAGCATTCAATCCATTTTTGTTTTGTTCATAAAACTTGGATTTTTCCTTCACACAGGTTCTTACAGTCCCCTGCATACGACGTCCAAACTCTGCCAGTAACAATTTCTGAACAATTTCTTCAGAATCATCCAAAGCTACATTGGCTGATTTGTCCCTGCTTTCTGGTTTTCTGACCAAAATTTTTGCATCCCTTTGTTTCTCTGCCAATATTTCACCAAAACCTTCAGATACACGCTCCCCCACAAAAATATCTTTTAAATCTTCCATACACATTCCTATATCTGAATGTATCATAAATGTGCTTCCCTTTCCTAAGGTCTGATGAATTGGTTTTCTTTTTCCCCAGGTCACATTAAAACCACCTGTTGTAGCAAATTTCAGATATGGACTTACACCATTTGCCAGTTCTATATCTTCAACCCGAAGCACCTTACGCAAATATTTTACAAATTCACTGATCTCTGTTGTCGGTATCCCACGTTCATTATAAAGAATAGCATCTGATACAAGCGTAATCACCGCATCATGTACATATTTATCCGATTCATATTGTCCTGCTTTTGTAACATCATTTACTCTGGCTTCGGCAATCTCATCAACAACCAGATCTACTGCACCAAATTCGCTGCTTCTGCCATATCCCATCCGAATCTCTCCGGCACGTTCCAGCGCATCCAGAATCACTTCTGCTTGATGCTTATTCGCATAAATATATCCTGAAAAAGTTTGTCCCGCCCGAATACTGCAAAGCTGATAAAAACCGGAACCATCATTCTTTCCCGTTGCACGTCCGACAGACTTATTTTCCGGTCTCTGATGATGATAGCTGATTTCCGTCTCCACATCCACCTTTCTGCCATCTGTACTTATATAATCAATATTAGCAGGCGTCATCTGAATGCCTACAGTTGCTTTTCTGCTTTCCTCATAAAGCATATCCCAGACATCCATCATTCCATCCGACGTCCATGACTGATCCTTTTTCTTCTGTAAAGAACTGCGGCCAGGAATGCATCGTTTGCCTCCATATGTTATATATGCATTAGAAACGATCAATTCCTCCCCTTCTGACATTACTTTCCGATATTTCTCAGATCCCAGTAATTCCGCAATTACACCCAATACTTTACTGCCTGCAATATAATCCTCACTCACAGCCTGATTTCCCTGTGCTGACTTGCAGATCATCGCTGATTTCAGATAAATCTTATATCGAAGTTTATTATATTCCTTTAATTGAGCTTTATTGACTTTCACATGAGGTCTTTCACTGTGAGATATTTTATCTAACCTCATATCCACCAATCCAAGTCCCCTGCTTCTGGATACTCCCATGTGTTTCACCAGTGAAACAGCCTGCTGTAAAACCTTAATATTTTCCGGATTTATAATACTGCAATCTGCCTCTAATATAAGCCCTTTTCTGGCTACTCTGATGGTTCTCAGAGAATTTTTATCTGCAACACCTGTTTCCAGATCAATTGCAGTCTGTGTTCTGGTGTCCGTATACTCATTCAATACATTTTGCTGTAACGAAAGACCTTTTGCTTTTGAAGAACGTAAAGCCCGAAGTACCTGTACTGTCTTATCATAATCTTGGATATATGCATTGGATAATGAAAAGCCTGATCTCTGATCTCCCTCTTTTCCAAAGATTTTCAGGTACTGCAATTGCTCTATCAGCCCCATTTCCATCATTTCAAAGGCAGCCTCCCGAATACAGCCTTTGATTCTTTTTGCCGGAATATATGGTATCCCATACTCATCGTAGACAATATCTGTATCTACCATACTATTATGTGTTTCACCGGAAGCTGTACACAAATCACTTAATAGTTTAATTGTTATCTTCATGTGAACTCTCCTCCACATACAAATCCATAATTTCCAGTGCATCATACCAAATCCGGTATTCATCATCGTTCAGTGTAGTTGCTTCTTTCATTCCTGAATGATTTGTCAGTTCTGTATATCCTCTGGATTCCAGAAAAGATATCTCCTTTTCCAGCTCATTGGTTCCCATCGGGATAACATTTCTAAGATGCTTCGCCTTGTTTCTTGGCATATACATAGTAAAATATTTACTCCAGTAAATCAGTTTTTCTACGCTATATTTACCATTTTTATTTTTAAATTCTTCTTCATCTTCCACCCCTGACACAAAGTATGGACGTGCTATAATAGTACCCTGATCCGAACTATAATGCCTGTCCCGATATTCTTCCAAATCTGCCGCACGGATATTCGTACATATCTGATAGTCAAAGAAATTTCCTACAAATCCGGATTTACCTCTGTTTTCTTCCTTTTTTGCGCGTGACTTTGCAGTGTCACAACAGGCTTCCGCTACCTGATATGCGTCTGAGAAAGGAAAATGACTGTTAAAATATGCAATGCCACCACATGCACTATAGATAACATCATCTTCTCCTTCACCGCCTAAATGTTCCAGAAAATATCTTACTGCCGGTATAGCCAGTTTGGCATTGCACACAAAAGTAATATCATCTCCTGCTACCACAATTTTACGATACAATCTGGTTTTTATGTTTTCCTTTACCTTTGGTGTCAATTCATCCATATATTTTGTCATATTAATAAAAGTATTTCCAAAAACTGCTGATATCTCCTGAGAAAGACCACGCATTTTAGGAATCGCCTCTTCATAAGCGGTTACATTCTGCATCTCATTCCTGATACGGATGCCCATACTGTTTCCATCAATATGACACACTGCCAGAGTACTGTTATCTCCTTTTTCAGTCACCATATTATCAAAGATCTTCTCATTCTCATTTCGCGGAAAACTTTTTCTTTTAAGATAAGCTTCTGTACAGTAATAAGTTTTCGTCTTTTCTTCAAATCTTGTCAGCGGATATCCTGTAATTGAATCAGCTTCCATAAATGGAAGTGCCCCTGTCGGCTGGGTTGATGGCATGAATGCCTTAATCCGACGCATTTCCTCATTGATTTCCGCATAATCATGATCATATGCATTAGTCTTTTTCACAACTGCAACAGCAAGATTCAGAGAATACGTTCTTTCAAGAACATATTTCGCCAGAAATCTGTTCACATTTCGGCATTCTTCCCCTCTTCGAAAAAGAACATATGCATTTCCTCCACCAACAAACATAACCTGCATTTCTATCTCTGGATTTTCCAGAAACACCTTTGGATCATCATTCTTCCAGTCTGTTAAATATTGTTCCTGATTCTTTGCATTATTTTTTATGTACGCATTTAATCCATCTGTAATAATGGCCTCCACCAACACAGATGCACCAATGATCTCTTTTGCCGCATTACTTTTAAAAATATAATTCTGTATCCCCCTGACATCATACATAGCCAAAACCTGCTGATTATACAATTCTTCTCTCATTTAATTTCCTCTTTTAATATTCCCGAAAACCATTGAAAGTAAATATCGACTCTTTCCGAATCGTTCCATCTTCCTCCAGATATTCTACTGCCTTTCGTTCCGAACAACTGGCCAGTACCCGAATTCCCTTTGCCTTTAATTTCTGCACGATTCTGAAACAAAGTACAAATTCGCCCATACACATAACCGCTTCAGGCTGCATTTCCATTATTTTTGCTGTCATCTGCTCAGCCAGATCCTCCATCTGCTGATCTGTCAGATTACACCTAACTGCCGGAAATGGAATATCTGTAATTGTTCCATACTTTTCGGCTGCATCTTTCTGTGCCTTTAACCATCCTCCTGATGGATGATTTGAGCAATTAACAAATCCTCCCATTATTATTTCATTCCCTTTCCTGTTATAGTTTAATTATACTTCTGTTTTCCCGGGCTGTAACTACATAATTTATAAAAAATCTGCTTATTTTCTACCCTTCTTGTAAAAAAAATAGTTTTTGTTATAATTTACTTAACCTGCTCACAAGATTCTCGTCTGTAAAAATTTATCTCACGGGATATCCGCAGAATTCCTATGAAAGGTAGAAAATGTTATGTTTGTTCAAAATCTGATTTCTGACTTCAATAACCAGTTAAGTATTTCTGATCATGATTTAAATGTTCTCTCTGGTTTTTTCCATTTTTTAAAAAATCAGACGAATACCTCCCGTGCATCTGTTCCCTATGGTCTTCTTTTACAATACGACAATGAAAAAGTAAAGGAACTTTTTCTGGAAATTCTGGACAAAGCACTCATGGCTCCACAATTTTCCGGAAAATACCGTTTGGTATGGATTAACGAAGAAGATTTTTCCAGAAAATCACTTGGCCAATGTGTCAATCGTTCTGGTGATATTTTTCTTCTCAGAACCTGTCTTTCACATGGAAATCCTGATCACCTGATTTCCGAATTTGAAAAGCATCCGGAAATCATCAAAATTGTATGCGCATCTTCCGAAATAGTCGAGACCCGCTTCAAAAAGGATGAACATTTCTTTTACCGGATTTTACCACGCCATATTCTCCTTGGAGAGCTTGGATCCAAAGAAATCACTACTCAGTTTCTCAATGTTCTTAGCTCCAGAAAATATAACATTACCAGTGACTTTCGGGATGAAATCGCTTATTATATTGATTCTATCTATAAAACCGCCGATTTTAAAGACAGTTCTTTTGTTGAAGATCTGATCCGACGAATCGAATTACAGATGGAGGAAACAGATGGTGCCACTGCTTATAAAAAAGATTTAGCTATTGATTCTACATTTGTCCCATATTCAAAAATCGTACAGTCACGTAAACAGGCAAAAATAACCGAACAGACAGAAAAAACAGCATCCTTACTACCTCAGCTTACTGCTGAAACTACATCAAATACTTTCAATACAGATACAGATTTTTCTGCAAACAAATCAAAAACAGACAATGCCATATACAACAAGAATGAATCCGAAACACACAAACAGACACATTGTTTCGACAACAGACCTGCCCATACAAATGTTCTCCTGCTTGCTTTAAGTACTTTTCAAAATGTAATCAGAAAGTCTACATTTTCATATGACTTTTGTGGATGCAAAGGCGAAGTTACCGGACGTTATCAACTGGATCCAATTCCCAAGATGTTGGACGAACTTCTGGCTCAAAATGGTGAAAATCTTGATAGGATTATTATGCTCTGCACAGATGACACTACACAGAAAATTGCCTCCATTCAGACTCCGGAAGGAGAACTCAAAGATATTTCTCCAGCAGAATATTTCCAGAATCAGGTACGCAACTATATGAATCCTTTTTTGAAGAACGATGAATTATTTACCCCCATCAATATATCCATAGACTCTCCATATGAGGGAATTCAAAAAGTTGTTAAAACGATTCGAAATATCAAAAATCCACATCTGTACCTGGACACACATGGCGGACTCCGGGGTATCCAGCGGATCCTGGAAGCTACTATTACTCTTTTAAAAATTGAAGGGGTTCCTGTCAGAGAAGCCTACTCTGTTGCATTTACAGATAAAAATCCGGTTAAACCAATCATTTCAGAGACAGAACAGATGAAAATATTCGATTTTGTTTCGGGTATCAATGAATTTATTACCTGCGGAAGGGCAGACACATTAACAGAATATTACAAAGAGAAATCCAAATACCATTTTCAAAATGACATTGTCTCAAAAATCACTACAGTAGCTAACGGTATTCAATGGTGCTGCGTTCCTGAATTTGAACGAGGTCTTACAAGTCTTCAGGAGTATTTTCAGCAGCATGCTGACAAAAATGCTGATCCTTATTTAAGTATTTACATAGATGATATCAAAAGAGATTATCAAAATCTGGTATTATCCAAGTATTCGGTAGTTGACGAAATTAACTGGTGCATTAAGAAAAAATTCTATCAGCAGGCACTAACGTTAATCGAATCCCGAATATCAAAGTTATTATTTGAGGAATGGAAGATTCTGAAATTAAATACTTCTCCATGGATCGAAAACAGGACTTCATATAATGAAGTAACCACCTCATATACGATAAAACATGATGTCAAAAATCCTGGTAAATATACTGTTTATTATACTACCAAATCACAAAAATCCGGCGAGAGAAACGGTGTTGTAAATACTGATATCAACGATTTTTTTAATGGTTTTGTGTATAATTTTCAAACCGAGGAATATAACAAAAATGGTAAAATTATCCGAAATAGTAATAACTCTCTTAAGTCCAAACCTTTCCTGGGATATAAAGATTTTAACAATATGACCAATGAAAAATATGATGGCTTTACTGATTATCTTTCACAAATTAACTTTCACTCAATTGACACACAAATACCTGCCTACATTAATCTTGCCAGAAAAAAATTGCAAATTTCAGGAAAAACCCGAATCAATTTACCTGATGCTGTGATCATCTCCAGGAAAACTGATGAAAAACTTTTATTTCAACTACTCGTTTTACATAAAACGCTGAAAGATGTAAGAAACACAATGAATCATGCATCTGACCAACTTAAATATCAACCGGAGGCCATCATTCTCTCACTAAAGTATTACATGAAATGGGTTGATGCACTAAACCCAAATAAACAGTCTTACTGATTTATGGCTACTGCTTCAATGTCACTTTTAACAGGTGTTGTTGAAGCAGTTTTTTTAGTCCTTATATTCTTCCAGCCTTTTTCTAAATTCTTTCTTACTGCGTTCTCTATGATATTGAGATTTTAATTCCATACTCATAGTAGGTCGGATCCATACATTTCCTTTTTCCAATACCCTTTTTCGTTCTGTTCCATGACTTGCATTATATATTTTCAGTTTATCTGCATTCTGTTTTTTCTTCATTTCTTCTAACCTCCAATATGCAAAAGTCTCAAACTTCACTTTACAGATATAGTTTAAGTCCTATGCCGCATTCTTTTTTACTGCTGCACTTATACATATGGATAAGAAAATGACTTCTTAACATTTTTTCAAATATTTCTTACTTATATAATTAACTATGATTGTCCTACCCCATATCAATTCCTCTTAGGTACGGTACAACCTTAGCAATCCTATTCACAACAGTCAATCTTTAATAGTGTCAATTCCTCTTAGGTACGGTACAACGGTATCACTTATATGCAGGAAATGAATTTACGGAAACGTGTCAATTCCTCTTAGGTACGGTACAACTTTTTAGACAAACTTGACAAGAGCATTCTTGCTCGGAAAGTGTCAATTCCTCTTAGGTACGGTACAACTTCTTATATGTTATGGACCAGTTCTACCAGTTGTGTCAATTCCTCTTAGGTACGGTACAACACCTTGGATGAATCGAGAAGATGGCTCTATAATGAAGGATGTGTCAATTCCTCTTAGGTACGGTACAACATACTGTAAATGAAATCGACAAAATTGTTAATGTTGTGTTAGAAAATGTGTCAATTCCTCTTAGGTACGGTACAACAGCAGTCTTTTCCTACTATTACTAATATAGTATTATATTTTTTTCAGAAATTCAACCATTTTTCTTCCAAAAAGTCCGTCGACCTATTTTCCTGCCTGACACTTATTATTTCCACATAATCCAGTATTTCCAGACTTTTTACCAGATTAAAAAAGTTCTCATTCTCGGTCGACAGTCTTTTTTGTAAGATTTCAGCACTTTTCTGTTCTAATCTGTATTTTTCTTTCCTCTTCATCACCCGCAAGTCCTTATATTTACTGGTTTTAAAGGTCGACGGACTTTTTTCATTCATATGAATGTGCCTTATTGTTGTATTTCAAACAGTTACATTATGTCTATTATCAAAACTTCAAAATACTTCTTCCAATTTTCTTAAAAGTAATTGTTCTTTTCCTTGTATAACCCTATAACTTCCTTACTGGAGTATTTCAATGTTTCAAACTTATAGATTATAATACTGTCTTCGTCCTTAACAATCGCTCGAAACAGTTCCTTTTTTAGTTTATTCAGCTTTGCCTCTGTAATGCTTCCTTCAAACACAGATTTCTGCACATGTTCCAGATATTTTTTGCATATTCTCATAACTCTGGCAGTTCTTTTCACATTAATGTCATATACAACAATTGTAAACATTTCATTTTCCCCTATGTATATTTATAAGGCTTGTAAGTCTCTCTCTGTTCAATGAATTTTTTCAGTTTCTGTACCTCGTTTTTCATTATAAAATCATAAGTATGTTCCACACCGTTATATTTAATTTTCTGATAAATCTTTCTTTCAAACTCCTGCAAAAACTGTTTCTTTCCATTTTTGCTTAAATACACACCATTATTTTCGACTTCAACAAAATCATGAGCATTCAGCATTTTGCGATTCACAAGCGTAAAAATAGTTCTATCTACTATTATCGGCTTAAATAAATCCGCAAGATCCAGATTTAAACTTTCCGGTCTGCTATTCGCTGCATGTACTATTCCAATACGGATATCCAAAGAGGTTCGATTAATCTCATTCGCAAACCGTTGATATAAAAGTGTATTTCCAAAACTAATCATCGCATTTAACGGATCCTCCGGTGGTCTCTTGGTTCTCTTTTTAAAAGTAAAACCCGATTCTGCCATAATAACATTAAAACATTGATAATATTTTTGCCTTGCACGTGCTTCTAATGTCATAAGTCCGGTTATATCTTTTGCTTCATTAAGTTTCTGAATAAGTCCAGTAATATAGGCAATCGTATCCTGAAGCACTTCATCTGGCTTGCGTCGTTCATAGTATCTTAAATTCGCCCGCAGATTTGATATGCTAGCAACTTCTAACTTTCTGGCAAGATCAAACCTGGCTCTTTCATCTTCATACAACTTTATCTGTTTAATCTCCGTCTTAATATTTCGACGATTATTCTGGGGAACAAATGCTCCAACTTTTTCTCCATAACGATCAATAATATTCACATTTAATCCATGCTCATTCACAAACTCAAAAAATCCCCCACTAAATATAACATTAGAATATACATATAGCGATTCTGCTGTTTCTACTGGAATATATTTTTTTCCTTCATCTCCTTCAAAGAGAATTGTAAAATCATGTTTAGTCAATATTCCTTCATTAATCAAATGATAGTTATGGTCTATCCGTGTAATACCAGTAGTATACCAATCTCTATATACTGTTCGATAAGCTTTTTGCTCTTTCTTCACAAAAACTTTACCGTTTTTTTCATTGAATCGATATCCCAGATATTTTCGATTCAAAGCTTTAAATACACCGCTTTTTCCAATATTTAACGACAGCCCTTCCTTCTCTTCCAAATATGTCTTAACATCCTGATACTGTTTAAAAGCATCCTCATAAGATTTACAATAAATATTAATATTATCCCCAAATCTGCAGAACTTATATTCCTGTTTTTCCATGTAATGATCTAAGCCATTCAGGTAAATATTGCTGAGTAATGGACTAAGAGATCCACCCTGAAGAATCCCTTTTTCTTTTTGATAAAAGATGTGATCATCCATAATCGTACAACGGCAATATCCTATTAACAAATCAAACACTCGTGGATCCTGAATATATTCTTGTACTTTCAATAAAAGTTTTCCCTGGTCAATATTATCAAAGTAACTTTCAATATCAATCTCTGCGCTCCACTTATAGCCCTGTTCGATATATGTTGCCGCCTGCTCTACTGCTTGTTGAGTTCCTTTATAATCCCGATATGCATATGCATACTCAGAAAACAGCGGTTCCCAAAAACGACTCATCTCCTGCATAAGAGCCCGATATATAAAACGATCCACCGTATTCATCAATGAAATACTACGTCTTTTTTGTTTCGCATTAACAATTTCGTGCAACTTAACAACGCCGGGAACATATTTCCCGACGTAAATTTCCTGCTTTATCTTATCCCCATTTACTTTCCAATAATCATCAAACATTGATATTTTGATTCCATCAAGTCCACAGCTATCTCGCTTTCCCTGTAAAGATTCCCTTGCCAATGCCAGGTTTTCATCAGACAGAACATTTTCAATCCTAACTTCCACAATTATACTCCTGTAACTAAACAAATGCCCTCTATTTAACTCGCTGCTTACTCATAAACAAAAGTCCTCAAAATGCAATCTCTTAAACATGCTTTTATAAATATTTTAAACCTTTCATTACTACTTTAGATATGCGATACGATGCGACTCTCGTATTTAGGTAAATTACCTTTGTTTTTCACTTTGGGTATTGACATGCGTCAATTCCTCTTAGGTACGGTACAACTGTAACAAAGGAGGGAGCAAAAATGAAATATAAGATTGTGTCAATTCCTCTTAGGTACGGTACAACTGTCGGACACAACTAAAGGTGCAAAATTCTTAGGAATTGTGTCAATTCCTCTTAGGTACGGTACAACATTTACGGAAATTAGCAGCAGATTCATTAATTAGACAGTGTCAATTCCTCTTAGGTACGGTACAACGAAGATGAATTTGTTGATCACTTATTTGAGCTGTTTACAAACGTGTCAATTCCTCTTAGGTACGGTACAACTTGTTGTAAACCATCCAAGAAAACTCGGCTGGTACAGTCAGAATGGACGTGTCAATTCCTCTTAGGTACGGTACAACAGGAGATACAATTCCTAATAATTGCGTACCTTTTGCGGGTGTCAATTCCTCTTAGGTACGGTACAACGGTATTCAGGAATTTGTGAATATGTTAGCATATGTTGTTGAGTGTCAATTCCTCTTAGGTACGGTACAACTTCCATGACTCCAGAAGAAGTTCTTGCAAACAAAGAAGCTTTCAAAAAGTGTCAATTCCTCTTAGGTACGGTACAACAAGTTAACCTAAAGAAATCAATATGCAGGAGGAAAAAGTGTCAATTCCTCTTAGGTACGGTACAACAGCAGTCTTTTCCTGCTATTATTAATATAGTATTATATTTTTTTCAGAAATTCAACCATTTTTCTTCCAAAAAGTCCGTCGACCTATTTTCCTGCCTGACACTTATTATTTCCATATAATTCAGTATTTCCAGACCTTTTTCTACATCAAAAAAATTCTCATTTGAAGTCGACAGTCTTTTTTGTGATATTTCAGCTTTTTTCTATCCTAATCTGTAATTTTCTTTCCTTTACAATTCCCATAAACCCTTGTATTTACTGGTTTTAAAGGTCGACGGACTTTTTATTGATGACAAGCATTTTTGTAGACTTTCGAATGCACCACAGGCATGTCGGGAAAATATAACAGGTTGCTGTGATCCATGCAGTCTGGTCTGCGAAGCAGATGGCTGTAAAGCCAAAAGTTCCTACAAATCCAAGACAGACAACTGTTCTGGCGATCATTTCTGTTACGCCGGAAAAAACTGCTCTGCCTGAATACCCAAGTCCCTGAGTTACCATACGGGCGACATTGAGAATACCAAGACTCCAGTAGAAAAATCCCATACATCTGAGGTATTTGGCAGAGGCATCCAGAACTGCCACCGCACTCTTTCCAACAAACAGCATAGAGAGTGTACGCCCTGCAAAAATCAGTAAAATTCCCGCCGCAATACCATATCCTACTCCCACTGTAATACCACAACGCAATCCTTTCTTAATCCTGTCAGACTGTCCTGCTCCCAGATTTTGGCTACAGAATACAGATGCAGATGTTGCGATAGCATCAAATGGACACATGGTAAACTGCTTGATCTTCATTGCTGCAGTAAAAGCTGATACATATGTACTTCCAAGCCCGTTGTTCGCAGACTGCATAACCATACTTCCGATAGCTGTGATGGAGAACTGAAGTCCCGTAGGCATTCCCATTGCCAGAAGTTCCTTTACTGCATCCCCCTTTATTGTCCTGTTTTCTTTCTTGAGCCACAGAAGTTTCATTTTGCGGATAATAAAAATAAGGCACAAGATTCCACTGATTGCCTGTGCGGAAATGGTTGCAATGGCAGCTCCGGCACATCCAAGTTTCAGCACTACGATACAGAATAAATCCAGAAAAATGTTCAGAACAGCAGATAACGCCAGAAATCTAAACGGTGTCCTGCTGTCTCCCACTGACCTCAAAATACTGGACAGATAGTTATATAAAATCGTAAAGGGAATCCCCAGGAAAATGATTAGCAGATAACTATATGCATTGTCATAAATGTCCTCTGGTACAGATAAAATATGCAGAATCTGAGGACATAAAACACTGCATAATGCTGTCAGGATCACTGCGATTCCTGCACATAATACAGCTCCATTAAAGATATAATCCCGCATTTTTTCTATTTTCTCTGCACCGAAATATTTAGCTACAGGAACACCAAAGCCTGTACAGCTTCCCATGCAGAATCCCAGTACCAGAAACTGAATACTGCTGCTGGCTCCTACACTTGCCAGTGCTTTTGCGCCAAGAATCTGGCCTACGATCGCAGCATCAATAATATTATAGGTCTGTTGCAGCAGGTTTCCTAACAGTAAAGGAAACGCGAACTGTAACATCAGTTTCAGCGGATTGCCTTTTATCATAGATGTAGTCATTTCTATTTATCCCTCATTTTCATTCTTCACATGGAGTTCTCTTGGCAAAGTCATGCTTCCATAAGCTCCCGGCTCGGAACTTGATCCAGTTCCCATAGATATGCTGCAGTTCTTTTATTTCTGTTTTGTTTTCTTTTACCTTCTTCAGGCTCACACTGCCTTTTTTCCCGGCTTCTGGTTTTACAAATAATTCCAGACATTCATAGTTTCCTGTGTACATATGTAAAAATCCCCTTTCTGAATTTTGTCTCCGATTCACTATATATCTATAGTACTGACCTTCTGCCGACATAATCTTACTATATCATAGCAAAATCACGAGGAGTTTCAATAAAATATTTTGACATTTTTTTATACTATTTTATCCTGTATGATCCCATATAAAAAGGATGCCGAGAGCAAATCCGACATCCTTTTTACTGTTAACTTATGTTTATTTACAGTAGCCTCGTTATAACTATACGAGAGTATTATAAATTTTCCCAGTTCTCTTTGATTACTGTGCTTTTTTCTTTTAAAATCATGAAATTTTTTACAATTTATAATAATGCAATCAAGACAGTTCCGCAGACTGCGAAAGACAAGGAATTCCCCGAAACACATTTTCTGCAAAATCCATAACTGCTTCATTTTCTCTGCATGTATCCAGTATTATATTATCCAATGATGCCTCATCAACATGTACTGCTTCAATCGGAAGTTTAACCAGTTCATCCATACTTAACAATGCTCCAACCTGCGCATCAAAGCAGGATTGATTTTCTTCACTTTCTTTTTTATCAGTTTTTGTAGTTGCCACAATATGATTGTTTGCAATGTAATTTTCTCTTCCGGAAACCAAACGAATGATTATCGGTTTTACGCCTGCCGGTTTCAGATATCGCTGTTCAATCGTCTCCGAAATGTGATTAGCAATCAGTGAATTGCTACTTCCCTGAATATGAATCAGGCCAAAATCATCCTCTAATCCATTATCATATTCCAGCATCGGAGGCCATGGTTCATGATCTCTGAGAAAATGATTGGAAGATATGAGATTTTCTCTACAATTTTCCATTATCAGCATTCCCGGATAAAAAGAATGAAATCTGTTTGCAGTTACTGATGATCTAAGAACACCCTTAAGATGTACTATACTTTTTCCTCTTGGAAAAATGTTATTGGAAGTAATCAGAAGTCCTCCAAAATTTTCGGCAAAAATTGTATAACCTCTATAACCAGCCCCCATAAGATTATCTGTTATTTTAGATGCCTGTCCGGCTCCACGAAGTTCTACACAATTTCCACATTCTGCTATAAAATTATCATGAACAGATAATGCATCAGAATTGTAAAGAGTCACTCCATGCTCCAGATAAATAATACCCATGCCTGTAATTCTGAAAGAATCCTGTGCACTGGCTACATAAATTCCTGTTTTTCCATTTAAATATGTATTCTCTGGATCTCCATTTCCGTCATCTACAAAATGGAGTCCATCAATACAGAAATTTTCAAACTCCACGGAACTGATTCTCGGATCTCCCTCTCGTTCCACCAGAAAAGCAGCACCGGATCTTTCATCCCCCTTTAATGGTTCCAAATCTACCAGAATCCTGCTGCCGCCCGGCCAGATGTCATGAAGATCCTTCCACTGTTCTTTTGGCACATTATATCGGATACTTGAAGACACAAATCCATGTCCTGATCCTTGGATTTTCAAGTAACTGATGTCAATTTTCACCTGCGTTTTTAAATGATAATCTCCAGACGGAATATAAATTACTGCTCCCGGTTTTCCTCCATCATTTACATTTGTATCCTTCTGTCTGTTCTTGATGTCTGCAATGATACTGTTGATTACTTCTCCGATATCCGTATATGGGTTACCTACCTGCCAGTCAGTGACATCATAATAATTATTACGTTTCATTTCAATACTCCTCCTGCTTTCAGTTCATGTCAAGCGGATATTCGTAATCCGCTCCGCTACTTGATTCAGTTAAAACACTCCTGCAATCCATATGCTTCATAATTTCTGATTACCGCTCTTCCACCAAACGCAGATATACTTATTGCATCCTGATCATTTCCTGCAAAAATATTATTGGAATGATTATTTCTGTATTGATCTGTAAATATCTCCAGAGAACTCTGATCTGAAAAGATATGTACATCCAGACTTTTTTCGCTGACCTTAAGTACACTTCTGGATGTTCCTACACTCCATCCATCTGCACAGCTTCTGTCTACCAGCAATTCACCATTTTTCAGATCAAAAATACAACGGGATTCTTTTTCTTTTCCGCATCTGAGCTTCAGTTCTACCCTGTCTGCATCAGTTTCGTGAACCTCACATGGCTAAAGTCACGTGCTTCCAGACGCTTTAGGCGTCAGACTAAATATCGGCGGATACGCCTGTAACTTAGGTCTGCACAGTTATGTGCTTTTTCCATGCCAGATATGGCTGGTTCCCACATTACAGGTAGTCCGCTGTATATCTGCCTGTATCTATGCTGCTTTTAAGAGTTCCATTTCTGAATGGAGTTTCCTCAGATCTGCATAAACGCATGAGGTTCTACGCTTTACAGGAGGGACTTTTGCCTCCAGCAAAGACCTTTCCGTTGCCGGAAGGGGTTTTAAAAGTTCCCTTATAAAATATCTGGCTCCTATATTATAGGATGCTGACAGGTCACAATTATATCGTTTTCCTGTCTGGAAAGTACAGAGACTGTGATTTTCCCAGTCACGTGTTACCGCCCCGGAACCATCATAAGCCAGTCTGCTGGTATTCCATGCGCAGATCCTGGATACCCGCATCCCTTTCCTGTGTGCCTGATGTTCACAACACTTCTGGATATCTCTTTTTCTCCACAGGTGCAGTTTCTGTTTTTTCTTTCCCGATATCTTCCCCTGCATCTCCAGATACTCGAACACGATCACATCTGCATGGTTTTCTTCCGCATATCTTACAATCGCACCTGCAATCTTTTTACCCAGTTCTGTGTTCAGACGTTTCGTATATGCCCATCTTCCCTGTGTCTGCGCAGAGCCATGTTCCCTCTGGAATCTGCGGATCCGTCCCAGTGTGCGGTACATCCGGTCTTTTTCACTGGGATGATCTATGAATCTTCTTCCCAGGACAGTTCCGTCTGAGCGCATGATGGTACAGACCGCATCGGTATTAATCCCCAGATCCACACTGCAGATGATCTGTTCTTTTACCGGTGTTTTCGTCAGTGTTACTTCTTCTGTATAGGAAAAACGCAGAAAATACCGGCGGTGTCTCTTTTCCAACGCAGGGGCCGATGCCTTCTTTCCCTTCCAGTTCCTGCGAAGATATTCCATATCGGTACGTTTTAAATATACACGGAACCATTTCCAGTCATGCCCGTCGTACAGTTTCAGATATGCTTCATCTGTTCCTTCTGCTCCTTCGCGGTACATCACATCCCGGTAAAAGACCGGCATGGCATGGTTCCTGCAGGTAAGTTTCGGCCTTCCGGACAGCACTCCGGTCTCTTTCCACTGCCCCAGCCGGGTCTCATACGAAGATACACTTCCAAGCGCATGCTGAATCGCGGACCTGCGGAGGTAAGACGGCATCTTCGGAAAACGAAGGTCAAAATCAAACCGGGCTGTGTTTTTCTTCGTCATGTGTACCATATGCTCTGCGGTATTAAAACGCTTTTTTGTCTCCGGGATCTCCCTCAGTTCTTCCCAGACCTGTGCGTAGATCTCTGTCAGGTAACTGACTGCCTGACGATAGATCTCCATTGTCTGACGGACCGGGATATTCTGTTTTCGTATCTCCACACCATAGCTGGATACTGTCCGCATCTTCTTCCACCTTTCCCGCAAAAAACAAACGTTTCCGGAATAATCCCTGTACTCAGGGCTTTCTCTTTTCTTTTTCCTTCTGGCCTTCGATATAGGCAGATACCTGCTCACGGCTCCGGTCACTGACTGTAACGGCACAATAAGACGGGTTCCACAAATGTCCTCCCCACAGTTCTTTTTTCAGCTCCGGATGTAAAAGGAACATCTGACGTGCAAGATTCCCTTTCATGATCTTGATCATATCTGAAATATAAAACTGCGGCCGACAATCCACAAGCATGTGGATATGGTCCGGCATGACTTCCATTGCCAGGATCTGAAACCGATACTCTTCTGCCAGATCCTGCAGCATCTTTTTGCATTCCAGGTCGATCCCGTCTTTTAATACTTTCTTCCTGTATTTCGTACACCAGACCAGATGATACTGCAGCGAATATACATATCCTCTACCATATGAAAGCTGATTTTTATTTATATTAAATATATCTTTTTCCATGTCTGTATTATACCATATGCATTTCTTTAAGTAAACATTTATTCTGGATATTTTTTATAAAAATTGCGCGTCTAACTCATCACTGAAGTAACGAGAATGCGACGCGCAGTTATTCAAGTATTTATAAAAAATTCTTATTCATTCCTGCCAAAATTCACTATTACACCTTACGTAACTAATCGGAATTCCTAGAATGTGTTTGAAAAATGCTTTCCGCAAGATGTGCGTCACAATTTATGGGAGATTTTGTTCGAATAAGGGCGTCGTAGCGGGTTACGGAAACCAAATTCGGGAAAAATATATCGCAAAGTGGGGCGTGCAGATTATGGGAATGATTTTTCAAACACGCTTTAGCAATTATCTTACGGCTTCTATCATGACAAATTTTACAAAATTTTTCATAAAATATCCCAACATTTATACCATCATATTTTTTGTAAAATAAGATGTACCTGGCAAGAGACAGTCAAAACCAATTGTCTCCTGTCAGGTAATTATAGCAGTCCTGGTATAGAATTTTCCCAATATGCTACTCTGCTCAATGCCTTAAAACTTCTTATGCCATTCCATTCACAGTCTTATACTTATACAGCATCTCCGCATGGTTCTGTTCTTCTATCTGGATATCTGCCAGCAGTTTTCGTACGCCACTGTCACCAAAGGCGAATACATCATCATTGTATGTTCCTGACACCAGCTTCTCTGTACCAATACAGTCTGTTGCAAGAAACGCATCGTGTTGTTTGTCTTCCGGTGAACTCATAGCTGTATAGACCGCTTTTGGCTGATAATCTCTGCCTGATCTGTCATTACAGTTACATTCAGGCACACTTCCGGAAAGAATCATTGACAAAGACTCATAATGCTTCTGTTCTTCCTGCTGGATATTCCGGAAAAGATTTTTAAGTTCCGGGTCTCTGGCCTGTTCTGCGTATTTTCCATACTTTTCCACACAGCTTTTCTCTTGTGTCTGAAGATCTTCGATTACTGAACGTTCCTTTTCTTTTAAAATCATAGTCTGTTGTCTCCTTTTTTAAGAAATACTGTATTTTGTTACATGAAAATAGTATGGATAAAAAATGCTTTTTTATTCTTTATATCATGACTTATGACAATTTCAGAGAATATTTTGTGTTACTGTTCACATGCCACTGTCCCGCGAGGTGTTTTGGCATGAATATGCCAAAATCCCGAGACATACAAGCCAAAATTCCATTGCCGCAGGCAATCTGGAATGAATTTTGGCTACGTTACTGTGAACGGAGTGAACAATAACTATTTTGTTCCAACACCACTGTATCAGGGTGAATTTCTGTTTACTTTATGATATACTTATATGCACGATAAAAGTTTTAAACTTAGGAAGATTTATAATGAAACGAATTGATTTTGAAAACGGAACTGTGACCAACAATATATTAAGCGCTGCGCTTCCCATGCTGGTAGCGCAGATATTGAATCTTTTATACAACATTGTGGACCGTATCTATATCGCTAGGATCCATGATATAGGAACAACTGCACTTGGCGCTGTGGGCTTATGCTTTCCGATCATCATGATCATTACTGCTTTCAGTAATCTCTTTGGTTCCGGAGGTGCACCAATTTTCTCTATCAACCGCGGAAAAGGAGATTCCAGGACTGCTGACATGATCATGAATACTGCTTTCACCATGTTATGTGGAAGTGCTGCTGTGCTGATGCTGATCGGATTTCTTTTTGCCCGCCCCTTACTGACTCTGTTTGGTGCTTCAGATGATGCTCTGGTTTATGCGTATCCCTATCTGATGATTTACCTTCTGGGTACTCTCCCTTCCATGATAGCAACAGGAATGAATCCTTTTATCAATGCACAGGGATATGCCATTATCGGTATGCTGTCAGTAACAGTCGGTGCAGTGGCAAATATTATTCTTGATCCGATTTTTATTTTTGTTCTGGATATGGGGATTAAGGGTGCAGCGATTGCTACTGTCATCTCTCAGATTCTCTCTGCCTTGCTTGTATTTTATTTTCTTCATGGAAAATCAGAATTGAAGGTAAGATGGATTCATATAAATGAGATTTCTGAGTGCACCAGACATGCCAGGGATATCATCAGTCTGGGGTCTGCCGGATTTATCATGCAGCTGACTAACAGCCTGGTAAGTATCTGCTGCAATAATGTTCTTTCCGTGACAGGCGGTGATATTTATATCTCTGTCATGACTATTATATCCAGTGTTCGCCAGATGGTGGAGACGCCTATCCATGCGATCAATGAGGGAACCTCTCCTGTTCTCAGCTACAATTACGGAGCCAGACGTCCTGACAGGGTAAAGAAAGCAGGGGTTGTTCTGATCATTATGGTTCTGATCTATACAGGTATCATGTGGAGCGTCATTCTCATTGCCCCTGAATTTCTGATCGGAATCTTCAGTTCAGATAAATTGTTATTGAAGGATGCCGTTCCTGCGCTGAAGCTTTACTTTGCAGCCTTTATTTTTATGGATCTGCAATATATTGGTCAGACAGTGTTTAAATCATTAAATAAAAAAAAGCAGGCGATTTTTTTCTCCCTGCTTCGTAAAGTATTTATCGTGGTTCCGCTGACTTATTTCCTGCCCTATGGATTACACATGGGCACAGATGGCGTGTTTATGGCAGAGCCTGTATCCAATGTGATCGGTGGTTCTCTGTGTTTTATTACCATGCTGGTTACAATATTGCCTGAATTAAACAAAATGGGAAACTCCCGATAAGCAGAAAAGTCCTTTACATAACTTCACACATTTCCCAATATTATATTAATCAGGTTCTTATCCAGCATGATTGTGCGATTCCATGGGTTAAGAATAATTCCCTCAATCTCATTTACCTGTAATGCTGAATTGAAAAGCTGATCTATGTCTGTCAGAAAAGTGGATTGTACGCTTCCGCCGCCTTTCAGTTCTTCCTCAAAGCTGGTAAATGCTGCCCACCAGACTTTTCCATCTCCGGTTTTCACTGTGCCGATCCGGAGTTGGTTGTCTCCTGTGGGCGGTTCTACTGAAAGGATAAACTGGCCGTTTTCTCTCATTCGTCTACGGATTACAGTCAGTGTATGTGCCAGCATTTCCTGAGTGGCTTCCTGTTGCAGAGCAGCGATCGCCTGCTCTATTTTTTCATTTCCCTGAAGACCTTTGTCCTGATTTACATTCTTATTATCGCTCATATTAATATCTCTTTTACGCCTTTCATTTTTTCGGTATATCTTCTGAGTTTTTCATACTTTTGATACTTTCTCAGAATCTCATATGATGCTTCTATCTCATTTGACAACGTATATTCTGTCAGTTCTGATAATACCCGACCATATAATAACTATACTCTGTAAAACAAAATAGCGCAAGCGGATTATCATACTCCGCCTACGCCTAATTTACCATTGAACAGTGTTTGCATGCCCTGCTCTTGTTCTTAATTTTTAATCCTGTTTATACTTCACCGCAGTTCCATATGCGATCACTTCTGCTGCCCCTGACATTACCTGGGAGGAACCGTATTTCACACCGATCACAGCATCCGCATTCATCTCTTTGGCTTCATCTACCATACGCTTGGTGGCAATCTGTCTTGCCTCATTGAGCATTTCCGTATAACCTGTGATTTCCCCGCCTACCAAGGTCTTCATCCCTGCCATGAAATCTTTTCCTACATTTTTTGTCTGTACAACTGTTCCCTTTACAATTCCCAGTGCCTCAAACTCTACACCCGGAATGTATTCAATACTTAGAAGCTTCATCCTCTTCTCCTCCTTCAATCTCTTTCATGCGTCCTGCAAGTGCTGCCAGGATTCCTCCGATGATCACAACCGGTATGGCGATCAGGAATATCAGCAGTCCGGTCGGTATGGGATCTTGTGTATTTGCCCACAGCATAAGCCCTATGGTAAATCCCATAAGCAAAATCATGACTACTGCTCCAATGATCGCTCCTGTCCTTCTTTTCTTACGGATATCTGTTTTCTTTATATCCATAAACCTTGCACCCTCTTTCTCCATCTGCTCGATTTCTTCCAGACAGTTCTCGGCATTCAAGGTATCCAGGGACTGATGCTCTGCGATCAGGCGCTCACACATTTCCTGCATTTTCACAAGGCCCTCCCTGCGGCGTTCCAGTTCTCCCAGGTGCTGTTCCAGACAAAACTGCAGGCTTTTCCTCTTTTCAAAAAGAGCTCTCATCTCTTCTATTGAAATATCCATCTTCCGGAATAATTTGATTTCCTGAAGTCTGGCAATGTCTGCCGTATGATATTCCCGGTATCCGTTCTCTGCACGCTCCACATTCAGGAGACCCTGCTCTTCATAAAAACGGATATTCTTTCTGGTGATGCCTACCAGCTCTTCCACCTGTTTGATCTTCATACTGCTACCTCTTGCTTTCCTGACAGCAGATACAGCTGATCTGCTGCTCTACTGCCCTGTCTGTGCTTCCTTTATACTGCTTCCACAAGGAGGAAGGTCAAGTATTTTTTGAAAGAAATTGAAAAAAATATAGCTTCCGGCAGGGGGAATCTTTTAAGCTCCTGTACGGTCTGAGCCTCTCATAATTGTGATCAGAGAACTGAACAGCAATAACATGGGATAAAATAATTTCGGCATGATCTGAAATGCAGAAATCTCACCACCCAGTTCATTCACTGCTGAGATTGCAACCAGCATCTGTGCACCATATGGAATCACTCCCTGGAAAACACATGAAAAAGTATCCAGTATGGAAGCTGTCTTTCTCGGTGTAATCCCATACTCCTCTGCCATTTCCTTTGCGATAGGGTTTGCCATTACGATCGCCACTGTATTATTGGCAGTGGCAATATCCATAGTTCCTACCAGAAGTCCCATTCCAAGCTGTCCGCCTTTCTTTCCGCGGAAAATTTTATGGATCCAGCCAAGAAGTGCATCGAATCCACCATACTCACGTATCAGCGCACACATGGCAGCTACCAGAATCGCCACCATACAGGTCTCAAACATTCCGGATACACCGGATCCCATATTTTTCAGGATCTCTACAGGTGTGGTATGTCCTCCGATCAGCATAATAAATGCTCCGGATACGATTCCTGTCAGCAATACCACAAACACATTGATCCCAACAATTCCTCCGATCAATACCAGCACATACGGTATTACCTGAGTCAGATGATAGGGCTGGATCACACGGCCCTGGATTTCTGTCTGAAATGACAGGATCAGGATTAAGATCAGTGTGGCAACGGCTGCCGGAAGAGCGATCCAGAAGTTTTCCCTGAATTTGTCTTTCATCTCACATCCCTGACCATTACATGCAGCAATCGTCGTATCTGAAATAAAAGAAAGATTGTCCCCAAACATGGCTCCTCCCATAACAGAAGCCACACAAAATGCCAGATCAAATCCTGATGCTGTGGAAACTGCTGCTGCAATCGGTGTCAGAAGGGTAATGGTTCCCACAGAGGTTCCCATAGCCACAGACACAAAACAGGCAACTATAAACAGCACAGACACTGAAAATCTGGCAGGTATCAGACTCAGCATACAATATGCAACACTCTCAGCACTGCTTCTTCCCACAACTCCTACAAAAGATCCGGCTGCAAGGAAGATCAGAAGCATGGTGATGATATTTTTGTCCCCAACTCCCTGTGCCATGATTTCCAGTTTCTTATCAAAATCCAGTGCTCTGTTCTGCAGACAGGCAACCAGGATTGCAGCAAGAAATGCTACTACGATCGGCACATTATAAAATCCCATGGGGATTTCCATCACATACTCAAACAAAATGCCCAGTCCAAGATATAATACAAGAAATACACCAATGGGAAGCAGGGCAATTCCTTTTCCTTTTTTCATCTTTCATCCTCTTTCTACCATAATCTCTTTATGGTTATATAATCACTCTGCTATTCTATCATACCCACAGCTTTCCTGCCATAATATTTCTCACAGCTTGGGCTGATAACGCATATCCGATACATTGTAAACTGTCACAAAGGCCTTTGGATCTTCATGATTAATGTAAGCCATCAGCTTCTGATATTCTGTTTTGTCTACTATCGTGATGATCTCATTGCGTTTCTTCATATTATAGGCACCTGTCGCTTCATAGATCGTCGCTCCGCTGTGCAGATCTTCGATAATGAATTTACGCAGTTCTTCCTCTTTCTGAGTGATGACACAGACACGACGTTTAATATTATGGTCAAAGATAAAGTGATCCAGAACCATTCCATTAAAGTATGTTCCCAGAATACTCAGCACCACTGTTTTCTTATCATATACAAGCGCTGCGGAAAGAGCCACACACATACCGGAAAGAGACATTGCTTTTCCCAGTTCCATGTGGAGATATTTGTTCATAATCTTTGCCACAATATCCAGACCACCGGAGGATGCATTTCTGTTAAAAAGAATGCTCAGTCCTACACTGACTACCAGGATATAGCACAGCACATCCAGCTCCTGACTGTTGGTCATAGAGCCAAAATCCGGAAATACTTTCTCAAATAATCCGAGAAATAAAGGCAAAACGATGCTGGTGTAAACCGTTTTTACGCCAAATTCGCGTCCGCAGGTGATGAAGCCAATGATCAGAAGTACCACATTCAAAATCATGGTGATTGCAGACAATGATAAAGGTACAAAGTTTGATAACACGATACCAAGACCGGAGATACTGCTTACAGAGGTATGGCTCGGCACCAGGAAGAAATAAACTGCTGCCGCAATGATTGCTACTGCACCTGTCAGGATCAGCGCTTCCTTTATGATATCTGCATAATTTAGTTGTTTTTTCATAGTTAGGTTTCCTGTCTTTCTTTCCATATTCTTGTTCTATTGTAACATATGGAAAGAGAATGTCCATCAGCAATTACAAAAAGAGGCTGCCTTACGTGACAGCCTCTTTGTAAATCCTTATAACCTATAGGACTGCTATAAAATTCGCTTTCATATTTTAGAGCGTGTTTGAAAAACACTCTAAGATTTTATCCTAACGGCTCTGTATGTTCTTCAGATAAATAAGCTTTCTGTTCTTCCTCCGGAGCTTCCCAGATTGTTGTTGTAGTTCCATCCTTATCTACATACACTTCTTTTATCTCATCTTTTTTCAGAATCTCATGAAGATTATCATATGGATAAAAAATACAGCTTACATATTTTTCCCACAAGCTCTGTTCAAAATGGATAGTCATTACACCTGTTTTCCTGTCCAAAGATGTGCTCCAGCGATAATTTCCTTTTATATTCGTTTTATATTTTACTTCATCTTTATTATCCTCAACAATAGTTATCCCTGCATCTTTGTAGCTGATATATGTGACATGTTTATTCATGAACGTGAACACTGCCACAAAGCAAATTACGGTTGCTGCTATGGAAAGCAGGATTGTTTTTATCTTTCTTTTCTTTAAAAATTTCCTGAAGCTTTTCAAGTCATTTGCTTCATTGCTGCTTTCTTTTGTCTGCGCAGAGATCTTCATATCATTTTCAAGGTCTGTCTTTGTCTCATGGTATACCCGCTGGCAGATTTCGCAGTTTTGCAGGTGTTCTTCTACAAGTTCTTTTGTGTCATCACTTACCACATCATCAATGTATAATGGCAGAATATCCTGGATCACATTACAGTTTATTTTTTCCATGTTACTTTTCCTCCTGACTTATCTGTGCTCTTATCATCTGTCGTGCACGATGGCAGGTTACTCTTGCCCACCCTGCACTTTTCTGATAGCATTTTCCGATCTGCTCAAAGGAGAGCTCACCGTATATCCGCAGGTGAAATACTTCCCTGTAGGGTTCCGGTATCAGTTCTGCATAGCGTTTGAGATTCCGAACTGTCTCATCCTGCACGATCTGATCCAGTACTGCCGGAGATGTATCCTGCATGGAATCCTGCATTATTTCTGAAAATTCTTCGCCTACATAGATTTTATTTCGTCTGCAATAGCGAAAATATGTATTCTTCGCAATTACAAATAGCCATGCGCGGATATCCTTCCGGCCATCAAATTTCTCAATATTATTCATTGCCTTCAGGAATGTTTCCTGGGTGATCTCCTCTGCCAGACTTTCATTTTCGGAAAGTGCCCGGATATAGAGAAAGACATCATGGAAATACTTCCGGTAGATTGTTTCGATTTCTGATTTCTCCATTCCTGCTCCTTGTATTTTTATTATCCTACTGCATCTTTCGGGATTTTTAATGGCCCTGTCTGGCCGATCGTGGTGCCATCCTTATCCAGAATATAACCATCTTTATCCTGATATGACCCTGCCGGTGGTGTCCACATAGATCCATCTGACGACCTGATCTGTCTTCTTCCATTGAATGTCTGAACACGGTTCTGATTTTGTTGTATCTGCATTGAATATGCACGGCTGCTCACCTGAGTATCACTGTCTGTATCAGATGCACAACCTGATAAACCAACCATAACTGTCAGAATGAATATTCCTAAATATCGTTTCATGATAATCCTCCTGTCTGCTGTATCATTATTTTATCTGATGTCTTTCTATATAACTAAGTCACAGACAGAAGAAACGTTACAGGAAAATTTATATTTTGATATTTTAACCGAAGCAAGTAAGTTTCTTCTTACACTACCTGTTTGACTTTATAATGCAATATTCCTTTGGTCAGAGACACTGCCAACACGCCCACAGCTATTACAGCTACAACGTACCAGATACTGTATATATCATTCAGATTCACCTGCATAATGAGAAACATCGGCATCGAGTCCACCAAAATCCATACAAATCCACCAAAAAAAATCCGTACAAACAATGGAATTGCCCAGCATATTGCAGTTACAACTACAGCTCCAAACATACTGTCCTGATATGCTGAAATGCACAATGTAATGGCATTTAATGATAAAAATGCCAACATCCCCAATATCAAAAGCACTGACAAATAACTGAAAAATGGAACTTTATCCACTGTCTTCCACATACTTCCCGAAATGACTACTCCTGTCAGATTGTATCCTCCCTTTAAGTCATACACGATTTTGCATAATCCCCATGCACTTCCTGTAATTCCTGCATATAACAGAACTGTTATCGTAAAAGAAGCCAGAACTTTGGCTGAAGTATCCTTCCTTTTCCCCTCCACTGTTGTAAAGATTAATGGTAGCATCTTTGTCTGACTTTCCTCTGCAAAAATACCTGAAATCACACAGATGATCATAATACTTCCCAAAATCAGTCCAAACTGTAGCAGTTCTCCGAAAACTTTCCAGCCTGTGGTATATTCCAGTGTTGGTTTGAGCTTCCACATTGACAATATCTCATTTTTCATCTGTTTCTTATCGTTTTTTTCTGATTTGCTGTCTATATTTTCATTGTATTCTTTATAGGCTTTCCATAAATCAGTGTCCTTAAGCCTATATCGCTCTGTAGGTTTTACTCCATTCTCCCAGCTTCCATTTGTAAAAAATCTTGTTATAAAATCATTCAGATAATTACCGTTCTTCCAGCCAGGCATATTTTCATTTAATTCCGAAGGAAGTCCATATTTATCTACAATCTGATTGATTTTTTCATCTGTGACAGTACCCGCATACTCTTCTGTAATTTTTTTATTCATCTGTACTGCTTCATATCCTGAATAGCTCCGACCATCTATTACACATCTCTCATCTCCCACTTCCGCAAACCAGAAATACACAAACATCAATCCCAAGATTGCTAATATTCCTATCCAGAAAATCTTCCTGTGAAAAATTTTATAAAGTTCCATCTTATACAACTGCATTCTCATCTCTTCTGCTCCTTATTCTGTTAATATCCTGTGTTTGATAAAGATATGCATCCTCCAGTGTTTCCTCTGCAAGTTCAGCAGCGGGAAATGGGCATTTTTCTGAAATAATCCTCAGTTCTGCCTGGTTTTCCTCACTGCCGTTTCTCAGGTTACTTACCATATACTGGTTACAAAGTTTTTGTGCCACATCAGTCGAAACATTACATTTCCAGACATATCCCTTTACACTTGCAGTAATCCCCTGTTCTGTTCCACTACAGATCAGTTCACCATCCTTCATAATTAAAATCTGATCAGCGATGTATTCAATATCGGATACAATATGTGTCGAAAGTAATACTGTTTTTTCTTTTCCCAATGAACTGATAATATTTCTAAATTTTACCCTTTCTTTCGGATCCAATCCTGCAGTCGGTTCATCCAGAACCAGAATTTCCGGATTATTGAGTAATGCCTGGGCTATTCCTACTCTCCGAAGCATTCCCCCTGAAAAAGTTCTAAGCTTTTTCTTTTTATCCTTCTGAAGTTCTACCAGTTCCAGCAGTTCCTGGATCTTCTGCTCGGAACACTCCGCTGACATAGCCTTCAATGCAGCTATGTATCTCAGGAATCTTTCTGCTGTAAAATTGTCATAATATCCCAGTTCCTGTGGCAAATATCCCAGAAGTCTGCGATATTCTGCTCCCATCTGAGCAATTTCCATTCCATCATAATAAATATTTCCTGTGGTTGGCTGCAAAACTCCACAGATCAGACGCATCAGAGTTGTTTTTCCCGCCCCGTTTTCTCCGAGCAGACCATAAACTCCATGTTTAAATGTATAACTTACCTGTTTCACCGCTGTTTTGTCTTTATATTTTTTCTGAACCTCGTATAACTTTAATTCATGCATATTATGCCTCCTCAAACACCATTTCTCCTGCCGAGAACAATCTTTTTACCTGCACAAATGTTAATCCTCCTGCCACTGCACACACACCTGCCCATATACTGATTGAAGCAGAAAATAATGCACCGGAAATGTTTGATACCACTATATAGACACCTGAACAGATAAGAATTCCTGCTGCCATTGCCACTGATGCTTTTTCTCCTGTCTTAAAAAGTAAAATCCCGAAATCTAATGAACCTGATACGAGATATGCTGTCAAAATATATATCACTGTCTGCAGATTTGATACTTCCCATGTATTTCCTGAATATAATGCCAATAACATAATAACTGTAAAATTAACGCTTCCGATAACCATCAGCCCTGCTGCCGCACACATTCTGGTATCAAAATAACAGGTTGCTCCCAACTCTGCCATTTTTCCAAAATATAACTTGTTAATCCCCCAGACAGAAAGCGTGCTCAAACAACCAGAAATTATCATACTTACCATTATCGCATCATTTTTCCCTGTTCCTGCATACTGCAAAAATACCATCAGCGCAAAACCTGCAAAAACTGCCATAATATACACAATTACATATGTTTTATCTATAAGTCTGAATTGCTGCCACAAAATATCCCTCAATGAAATCTCTGTTCTTTTTCTCTGCTTTTTATTTTCATTTTTGTCGATCTCATTTTGAAGATATTCATACATTTTTAATATCCGCTTCTGTTCCGGACAAACCTGTATTTCCGCTTTTTGAAAAAGCCGTCTGATATCTTTATCCTGCATTCTCATTGATCTCCTTCCTTTATCATATTTTTCATCTGCTGAATTCCAATACGATATCTCGACTTTACAGTAGAGAGACTACAATTCATCATCTTTGCAATATCTTTAAATTTCAATTCCTCATATGCACGCAAAATGATTACCTCCCTTACCTCCTGGGAAAGTCTGTTCAGTAGTCCTTTCAGATAAAGATAATCTTCCATTTCTTTCATCTTATCTGTTCCGCAAATATCCGGATATTGATGGATATTTTGCGTGTTTACACTTATTTTCAGGCTTCCGTTTTCATTCTCAGCTTCATAACTGCGGAGATTTTTTCCTGCCACTTTTTTTCTCTGCTGATAATCAAAGCAGAGGTTTCTGGCAATAGTAAGAAGATATCCTTTCAGATTGTTTCTTTGATAAGATGTCCCATATTTCATAAACTTCAGGAAAGTTTCCTGCGTAATATCATAAGAATCTTCTTCGTTCTGTATCATGTAAAGACAGAAACGGAAAATGTCCGCATAATATTGTTTTATAATGTCAGATAATGCCTCTTTATCTCCGTCCCGTACTTTCTTCAGCAGCTTTCTGTCACTCATTATATATTCTCCTGTTGTAAAACGTCTTACATATTATATAACCATAAATGATGTAAAAAAGTTCACAAAACTTATTACGTTTATAAAATTTCTTATGGAAAAGCTGCATTAAAAGAGTTCTTCCGCTTTCTATATTGCATAATTACATGTTTCTGATAAATTACCCGATATGGGTATAGAAGTTATAGATGTGCATAATCGAATACCAAAAGATTCCGAGCATACATTAGAAAAACAGGGAGATAAATTTCTTATCTCCCCAAAACTGACGATTCGTATTTTAAGCTACGATCCACTTTTCCTCACTCATGTAACTCTTATGATGTTCCAAGCACCTGATCCAAAACAGCAAGTATGATTTTTATATCAATTGATTTCGTAATATGTGCATTCATACCGGCTTTAAATGACTTCTCTTTATCTTTCTCAAATGCATTTGCGGTCATGGGCAACGATTGGGATATTTGCTTTCTTGTTATTCTTTAGAATACGGGTTTATTATTTAATGGTTACTGAGCAATGACCTGCGTTTCGGTACCCCCCCCCGCCGCCGGATTTTATGCTTCTTATTGTCTTTTCCAAGGTCTTCATATCAACCGGTTTTGAAATATGGGCATTCATACCGGCTGCCAGAGAATGCTGAATATCCTCTGAGAATGCATTGGCGGTCATGGCAATGATCGGAATTGTCTTTGCCAGCTCATGGGAACTTCTGCGGATTGCCTTCGTTGCCTCATAGCCGTTCATGACAGGCATCTGCACATCCATCAGGATCATATCATAGTCACCCGGGACAGACTGTTCAAATGTCTCCAGAACCCTTTGACCATTTTCACAGATCGTACACTCCGCGCCCTCAATCTTTAACAGTTCCGTCAGAATCTCCGCATTCAGCTCATTATCCTCTGCACACAGGAATCTCATTCCTTTCAGGATATTGCCATCCTGCTCTTCTGTTTCTGCCTGTGAATCCGGAGAAACAGATCTTTCTTCTGCGATTTTCAGATCCATAAAAACCTCAAAACAGCTGCCCTGTCCCGGTTCACTTTCTACATCAATGGTTCCGCCCATCAAGTCAACCAGATTTTTGGTGATTGCCATTCCAAGACCGGTTCCCTGTATCTTATTTGTCAGGGAATTTTCTGCACGGGTAAACGCATCAAAAATCATGTTCTTGAAATCTGCCGACATTCCCATACCATTATCGCAGACTAAAAAACGATACTTTGCATAAACAGATGAATTTGATTCACATTCCTCTGCCAGAAGCTGAATTTCTCCACCTTCCTGTGTATATTTTATTGCATTAGACAGCAGATTACTGAAAATCTGCATCAGATGAACCTGATCTCCATTCACCCACTGATGACGGATGTTTTCTTTTGTAATTGTAAGAGTCTGCTTCTTTTCAGATATCTGAGAACGAAATATAGTGTCAAGCTCCTGTATGAAATCCAGAATAGAAAAATCAGAATACTTGAAGACAGTTTTTCCTGCTTCAATCTTACTCATATCCAGAACCTCATTAATAATCCCCAACAGATGCTGTGAGGAAGTATCAATTTTATCCGCATACTCTATTACCTTGCCTTTATCACCGGCATCATGTCTGATCAGGGACGTAATACCAATGATCGCATTCATAGGAGTACGTATATCGTGAGACATATTGGCAAGAAAACTGCTCTTTGATCTGTTCGCCTCCTGTGCTACCTGAAAAGCATCCTCTGCCGCCTGTTTAGCCTGACGCAGTTTTGTATTCACTGTTTCCAGCTTGGCATTATTTTCCCGTTCCAAACGGATTGCTTCCTGCTGATTTCTGTACATAACAAAGGAAATCCCCATCATAACACAGGCAGCTACGATAACCGTAAAGATAACGATAAATACCATAACAAAATTGACAAGTTTTAATGTATTCGTAGCAACATATTCTGCCGGAACCAAAAAGATAAGTGTCCATTCGGCATTTTCCATTCTTTTTAATCCGTAAAAATATTCTGTTCCGTCCAGAACTGCATTAGAATAACTGCAGCCTTTTTCTTCCAGTTCCGCCTTTGTTTTCTCAAAGGAAGAATTGTGAAGATACTTCATATTCTGTAAAACAGAAAATACATTATGGCCCTTGATCAGTTCCACCTGATTGCTGTTGAACAGTTTAGATCCATTATCATCCAGTACATACACACTGTTGTTTCCGTTATAAGCTTCGCAGTTAAAATATGGATTTAGCTGTTCCATGTCCTGGGCAATTCCAAGATAGAGAATTGAAGTTTTCTTTTCTCCGTTTTGAAGATCTATGGGCTCCGGCAGACGATTCAGAAATACCATCTTTGACTGGTTATCCGTCATAGAATCAAAAACAAAACTGATCTTTTCAGGACTTTCTTCAAAATAATCCAGTTCCCGGAAAAGTCCCCTGTTTCCGGATTCTGTATAATATCCGCCTTCTGAATCCACTGCCATCAACGTAATCTTCTGCTCTGCATATGCTGATAATTCATATTTCTTTTTCATATGTCTGCAGAGTTCATCTGTAGTCTGCAGGTTTGCATCTCTCAGATAATTACATTCTTCCGTTACCCGATTCCAGTGGGAATCAATTACATCCTCCAGATTTTGAAACATCTGACGGGTAACCTCTTCCATCTGGTTTAATCGTTCTTCATAGATAATATCCTGGATATAAGTATGATACAGGAAAAAGAATGCAAGAAGCATCACTATACCAGTCATACAACAACCCAATATTAAGTTCCGGTAATTCTTTGCCTTCTGCATCCTTCTCCTCCGCTTATTTCCATTCAGCGTCTGCTTCACTTAAAGTTTCAAATTGCCCAAAAAACTCCTTTGCCGCATCCATACCCACAACACCACTGTCTGTCACTTCCGTTTCTGATGCCAGTTTTTCACTGATTCCGGAAATTGCAACCTGATAAGTCTTTCCATCCTCCAGTTCCATATCTTCAGGATTTACCAACATATATGGATAATTCTTGCCTGTACCAACTGCATCATAACCTTCTTCATACAATGCCTGAATCTGTTTTCCTGTCAGCCTGATTGTTTTAATCGTCTGTGACCAGCCAGTCGGAAGAATGATACATACATCATAGTCTGTAATATTCTTTGCATACAGTTTTCCGCTCACACCATCATTGTTCTGGTTCGTACCATTTCCACTGATCCATGTTCCAAGGGATATAAGAGCAACGTCACTTCCGGTTGCCTCGGCAAAGCATCTGCCCACCAGCTTTGCACAGCTTTCCTGTGAAATTTCCTCTGTAGCTGTTGTGATCACTTCCGGCTGATTATTTACCACGCTGTCCTGATCCTCATCCAGCTGATCTGCCACATCCTTTATTGATGCCTTATCCTGCATGAATTCCTGCATTTTGGTTCCGGTATTTACAATCGTATTTTCCCATCCGGAATAAATAAACGGTGTCGTATTCCCTGCATTGATAAAATCCGAAATATCTGCATAGAAGGTGTCATCTGCCTTTGCATCTTTGAAAGGAAGCAGTCCTGCTTTTAATGTACTGTCCGGATACAGGGCACTGGTTCCTTCTACCGTAGACAGCACCTTCATGACTTTTAATGCATCTTCAAGTTTCTCAGGATCATTCTCCAGCTTTTTATTCAATCCATAAAAACGGTTTACATTTAAAATAAATACATTCTTGCTTCCATCTTCAGACAGGTATGGCATCAGACCAAATTTGTCCGTTGTATCTTCTGATTCCATAATGCCATTCTGTGGTCCCAATAGAAACAGTGAATTTCCCTTTATAAAAGCTTCTCTTGTTTTACTATCATCTACCGGATCACTGTTGCTGCAGTCAAGCATACCGAGATTTTTCCATTTCTGGATATATTCCATGCTGTCCATCATGCCTTCCGTGTCACTGACATTTGCCTTTCCTGACAGGTAATCTTTCTGCCACTGCTTTCCAGACATAGTACCAAGGAATCCCGCATCCGCAATATTACATATATACTGGAAGGCTGAACCAGGATACTGAATCTGTGCCATACATAACGTAACTCCTGCTTCTTTTGCCTTGTCTGCAAGTTCTTCAAGCTCTGTAAAAGATGTTGGCAGCTTCCAGCCATGCTTCTCAAGCAGTGTTTTATTATAGGTGATTCCATAACAGTTGTACAAAGATGGAAGCATATAAAGTGCACCCTCATCGGATACATCTTTCAGACGTGATTCCACATAATTATCTGTAAAATCGTATCCTGAGAGATCAATCATCTTATCACTGACATCCACCACATCTGGCTTATAAAAAGTCTGTGTGCAGATGTCCGGAAGATCATCTGCCTCTAACATATTCTGCAGACAGGTTGTTGTATTTGCTCCGCTGTACGGGACTACTTCAAGCTCAATCTCTGGATATGTTTTATGCACCTCTTCTATAAAATTGTCCACTTCCAGATAAGGAGCCATAAAAGTAATTGCTTCGTGCTTCTTTGGTGTTTCATCTGTTTTCCCACACCCTATAAGTCCTGTTGCCGCTATACATGCCAAAATAAGACATGCACTTTGTACTTTTTTGATTTTCATATTTTTCTCTCTTCTCCGATAAAATCATTATGGTTCCGTTTATGAAATAACATCCCTGCTTGCAGGATTCTTCGCCTGCGAAGGGTCGCTTCAGCAACATAATTCCCTCCGTCGCAGTGCGATCCTGCCCGGAGGGCTTTTTTATGTTATAGGAACATTACGGAGTAATTTCCTATAACATAAAAAAACACCGTCTCACAGACAGCGCACATCATTTCATGCAACTGGCTACCATTTTACAGGCCCTGTAGCTTTGCGTCACAGACTTTCATCTGCTTTGCCGATCGTCGTTCTATTACAGATTGTAAATTTATGCAAAATATTGATTTCATTATACTCCTACATTCCACTGTACACAAGAAAAACCTCGCCGCTTTAACGCTAAAAAAAGAACAGCCGATTATATATTCGAACTGTTCTCCTATAACCTGAAAAACTTTTGTTTAGCGGTTCCCCCGTTTATTATGATTAATTGACTTGAAATTGCATTATTCTCAACAGAATTCGAGAGAAAATTTTCTCTTATCGTAATATACTTCTAACCAAATCAATGTAATTCAGCTTTACCGTTTCATAGGAAATATTGTCAGAAATCAATTTCATAGTTGAATCAGCATAATCATCAGCATAAAAATCTTCTCTTATGAGTTTTTCTGCTACAGCCAGCAGATCAACATCCTCCCTGGCAGACGGGGTTATTTTAATATCCATGCCTGATCTGTGCTTTCTAACATCTGCAAAGAGCCTTTTGAAATCATCATCTATTGAAATATAATTTTTCAGCTTAAAGATATCATATAAGTGTCTGGAATTTCTCGTTGCTCTTCCTACCATATAATAATCACACACAGCAAAAATTTTATCTATAATTGTTCTGGATAGTGCCTGTGTCTTCATCTTAAATGGTTCTAACCCATAGTCTCTCAAAATCTCCGCTTCTTCTGTTGCGAGACAATCAAATATTATACTTGTAATTTCCTTTTCTTCTGTTGGATAAGAATACGACATCAATGCTGTCTCCAGCTTCACATATGGTCGCAGACCTCTTTTATCTTCTGAGCAAACTGAATCATATAAGAAATCATAGTGATTATAGTCCTTATCGCTTTCAATAAACTTCCAATTATCAATTGCTAAGTCTAAATCTTCGCTAATTGGTTGTAATAACTGATATTTGATTTTCTTTCTTCTGGCTTCTCCCAAATGTTCTTCAAATGTAATATCAATATCCTCTGAAAAACGGTCTATAGCATGATAAGCCTTGGAAAGGGATGTTCCACCCTTAAACACCACATTAGGATTTCTCTGTACAAGTTCTTTTAATATCATTGTCACATAATAATCTTTTTCCACGATACTTTCATCTATGCCCGTTCGCTCTGATACCGTTACAATAATATCCCTCAACAATTCCTTATCATCTTTATGCAAATACATCATCCAACCTCAATTCATAATAATATTTAAATATTGCAATCGGAAACTCTCTTATATAACTATCCACGTCTTTTTTTGTGATGCCATGTATCCGCACAAATTGAGATACTTTATCATGAGCCACATCATAGCTTTCATCCAGATACACATCCAGATTCTTTAATAAGTCAAGTAACTGCAGCACATAAACATTTTCTTCATTTACCGGAACCACTGGCTTTCTTACAATGAATGTTCTCTTTCCAATTGGAACTTCTCTTACTTTTGCAGCCATATTGTTGCTGACAATCTCAACTTTATTGGGAACCTGCGTTGAAATTCCCAACTGATTGGCAAATGTATTTCCCGAATAGAAGCCATCTACTTTCCCACCTCTGGAAACATATTTGTATCTGGCAACCGTATCTGCATTTACACCTACACTTGTTTTTAATCGTGATTTCTTAGGCAAATAATAAATGCCGTTCTCATATTTCTGCAGTTTTCCTTCATTGCATAACTTTTTTAACTGCTGGTTTACTGCAGATTTTGTAATTCCCTTAATCACTATATCAGAAAAGAATATAGGCTCTGCTTCCTTATAATTGTTTTTCAAAAATTCATATAGCATAAACCTCTCTCCTTCTATCTAAACATTTGTAACCAGTTAAGTTATTTTTGTTAATTATATTCTATTCTTATTCTTAAGCTCTGTCAATGTTATTTTGATAGCTATTGTTAGTGTATCCAGAGCAAAATAAAACATAAAAAAATCTTTCATTCTTTTCTCTGGACAAATAAAAATACGGCATCACACAGACCGGCTCATGTGATACCGTAATATTCTTTCTTATATCTTCAGCACTCGCAATCACAACCTGCAACGATAATGATATGACACACAGAATGATTGCTGTAATTTTTCTTAAAACAACAGCTCCATCTGATCCCCCACTTCAATTCTCGCAGTGACAAGCTCATCCGGTTCTTTCCCTCTTTTGTGTTCGGCTTTCAGGTACTGGGCACCGCCTCTCAGACTTGCAGCGATCAGATTCAGCACATATATATTGTCAAAACGATTATAGATGGACTCGCCGCCCAGACCGGTAAGGCAGATAAGCTGTGTGTTGCTCTTTTTTGCCATATCCATCAAAGGGATCAGCAGATGGGAGGCATTGGTCTGTGCGAACGGGTTGTCCATGATCAGAACCTTTCCCTCATTTTTATCTGCAAAAATGTCCGTATCATCCCGTCTCATATAATACAGAAGACTGGACAGGATTACAAATGCAGACAGAAATCCTTCTCCGCCTGAGTTTCTGGAAACCTCTTTCCATGTAATCGGATATTCCCTCCGAAGGATCGGCTACAGTGTATTCAGCCGATTATCTGCAGTATAGCCTTCAGAAGATCCCCCTGAAGATAATAGGTCGTCTCAAAATGAAGATATGATAACGATACTTTATCCCACAACAATAAGATCTTTGGCGGGAATTCTTCATCCCCATCCCAGAACTGAAGCAACACAGAGAAATCCGGAAGAACAGGCATTTCAAATGTCAGATCTGCCCCTGCCAGACGCTTCGTCTGCTTTCCTCCCAGACAGATACAGGCCTGCTTTACCTCTTCCACTTTGCCGGAAAATGCTCTTGCATACTTTTCCACAAAGGGATCTGTTGACGGACTGCTCCCGGCAGTTACAAACCTGCCCACAGGCTGCCACTGCCCGGTAAGAGGAGGCAGTATCTCCTGCCCGGAACAGCAGAGAAAATCATAGATTGTCATAACAACTGTATATTCTCTGCAGTCCGTCCATTCTTCGCCTGTGGCATATTCAATAGCACCGTTTCTGCGATTGATCCGATATTCTGTTCCAATATATTTCAAATACAGATATTCTTCATCGTGTTTCAAACCATATTTCTTTATCAGCTTATCCTGATCATATTTTAAAAACAACTCTCTTCCTATATATACCTGTTTTTCATAATTATCCATAATATACTTTATTCCATTTCTTATTTTAATCGAATCAAGTAAGTCCCCTGCGGAGGTTGCGAAAAGCAATTATTCGTTATATCAGACATAAATACATGAAATATGCAACATAACACAACAGCATAACCACACCACAGAGTTTTCTTAATTCTTTATGTCTGAATGTGCCAATCCAGAGTATTACTCCACACAGAACTGCAATTACAGTATCAATAATAAATTTGCTCTCAAACGGCACAGTACAGATGAGTGCTGTTGTACCGATAACAAACAAAATATTAAAAATATTGCTTCCGACTATATTTCCAATGGCAATTCCTGTATTTCCTCTTCTGGCTGCTGTTACTGATGTGACAAGTTCCGGAAGAGATGTTCCCAGTGCAACAATTGTCAGCCCGATAAATCTCTCACTCATGCCAAAATAACGGGCAATCTCCGTTGCTCCGCTGACAGCAAAATCACTGCCCTTTACGACCAGAATTCCACCGATTACCATCAGGAGCATACATTTCCATACCGGATTATCCTTTGCTTCTGCTTCTTCCTGATCGTTCCCTTTCTTTGCCATCGCAAACAGATATCCCAGATATATCAGAAACAGTATCCAGAAAATCACACCTTCAATAAAAGTCACCTCTGAACCTGTGATACCAAAGATCAGCAAAACAATTGTTATCACTGTCATAAACGGAATTTCGTAAAGAAGCGTGGATTTTTGAATCGCTACATTCGTAATTACTGCTGTGATTCCCAGGATGATCAAAATATTCAGGATATTACTTCCGACTACATTTCCAATGGTAATACCTGCATTCTTATTTATTGCAGCAGTAATACTGACTGCTGCCTCCGGCATGCTGGTTCCCATTGCTACAATGGTTAATCCAATGATCAACTGTGGAATTCCCAGCTTTTTCGCAATACTGGCTGCACCCTCTACAAACCAGTCTGCACCTTTCACCAGAAACAAAAAACCTGCCAGCAAAATAATAACCTGTAAAAACATCATTTCTACCTCTCTTTCTTTTATTACGTACTCACAAAATCAAATATAAAAAGATTCTGGAATACATTTATTTTGCAGTAGGTATAAAAAAAGAGACTCCTACTGCATTCACAGTAAAAGTCTCGCAATTTCATCACTTTCCGAGTTATATGTTTCAATAACTGTCCTGACGAAGAAGTGAACCGAATCCACTCGGCAAGCTACTCCCTTTTTACAGATATATTCTAACAAACTGGCTCTTAAAAATCAATTATTTTTTATCATAAGATTCTCCATAATATAAAGAAGCCGGTTACTGTTCACTCCGTTCTCAGCAGCAAAGAAGCCACCTCCCTGTGTCAGAATCTGCATCAGAAATCTGCAGTATTTAAAATTTTCTGGGGTATATATCTGTCCTTTTTCAGAACAGCTTCCATTTTTTTGAACATTATTTCATCAAAACTGGAGAAAAATTGTGTACTGATATTTCTGTTCTGATGCTCCTTTGTCTCCGGAAGTTCAGTTATCTATTCTGCTTTTCCAAGCATAGCCTGATATGCCGGCACAAAAGGAAGGATTTTCCATCTGCTGCGAAATTTTTCTGCCAGATTTTCGTATATACCGATACCCTCATAATCCAGATCCCCGAAATAATAAATTGTATTCTTCGGATGTTTCATATAGGGTTCCGCACACAGATCAAAATCCTGAAAAGAACGGATAATGCCCTTTCCTGCACCAAAAATTTCCGTATGTCCATTCAGCAGGTAATTGCGCATACTGAAAAAAGGATCTTTATTTTCCAGAATCAAGAAGCAGCTTATCTTACAGTAAGATATTCCACTGCAAAAATCGCCAGCACACCTACCAACACACTAAGTAATACATAACACAGAGCTATTCCCATATGTCCATCCCGGATCAAATCCGAAGATTCCAGTGCAAAGGTTGAGAATGTGGTAAATCCACCGCAGACTCCCACCTTCAGAAACAAAATCATCCTTGGCGGAACAGACAATTTCGCCACCAGTACTGTGATTGCTCCGATCACAATACATCCAATCACATTGATACAAAAGGTTTTTGCCGGAAAAATCATGGTTTTCCCTGTGGGAATCAGCCCGATCAAGTACCGCAATACTGCTCCTGCAAAACCACCCAGCCCTACTGCCAAACAATTCATCATTTTATCTCTCCAAAATCAAGCGGATAAAATCATCCGCTTCGCTATGCGGCTCTATACCGAATAACTGCTTCGCAGTTTATTCGGTTAATATAAATTTACTTGTTTATCTACGAGTTTTTCCCCTTCATACTGCAATTTTAAAGAAAAAAATCGCTCATCTCCTGAAAGAAGCAAATCCAGAAAAACTCTGTCACCTTCCCATGTGGGAAGTGTCGGCACAATAGCTTTATCTATCCAGTAAAGTTCTCCTTCATTGCATTCTGTTAATTCACCAATATATTCGTTGGCTGTAAACACACACATGAGCTCCGGTTCACATTTATCGCTTATAAATGTAACCAGACCTCGAAGTTTATATGATGTCAGTGTTAATCCTGTTTCTTCTTTCACTTCACGCAAAAGACATTCCTCAGGGGATTCCTGACCCTCTGCATGTCCGCCGACTCCAATCCACTTTCCCTCATTTATGTCATTGTGCTTTTTTATCCTGTGAAGCATCAGATATTTGCCATTATTTTCTATATAGCATAAAGTCGTTATTGTCATTCTTACACTTCCCTAAACAAAATTACCATACCAAATGTTCTGAGTACCGGGCAACGACACATCCCTGTTGCCAGACAAAACAAACTACTGCAGTGCGGCACGCTTTACCTGGGTCAGTGCCTTCGACACCGCAGGTACTGAAATGATGATTACTGTGATAATGCCCTCTGCCAGCAGATAGCTGTAATTGTATAAGATCGGATATACGGCTGTCAGAGATTTCGGGAAATTGTCCGGCATATAGCTCATCCAATAAAGATAACCGCCCAGAGAATGAAAAGCTCCTCTGGCAATTACAGCTATTATGTATCCTTTCAGAAGTCCATGACTCTGTTTTGCAAATAATCCTGCCAGTCCAAGTGCCGCAAATGCAAGTATGTAATCACAGCACACCTGAAAAAATGAAAGTATATAAGGCTCCTGGATAAACTGCAGGATTCCGTAAGCAAACCCGGCCATAATACCTGTTCCGACCCCATACCAGTTTGCAATCAGAACAATAAAAAGCATACTGCAAAGAGTGACGCTTCCTCCCCACGGCAGTTTGAAGATTTTCAGATAAGACGTAATAAAAGCAAGTGCAATAGCTACGGCACAGAATACCAGTTGTCTTGTGGTAAGCTTTTTCTTGTCTGAATTCTTCCCTGCAAAATAAATCGCCAGGAAAAACAAAATGATTCCGGCAATAACTGTAATCACATATCCGGCAGTTGTAAGTCCACCATCAGCAGTTACCATAAAACCAAACATAAAATGACCTCCCTCTTGTTATTAATTTTTGTGTAGTTGATTTTATCTGTTGTTCAGATACTAATTTATTATAAGGATTTTATCATTCTTCGTCAATTATTCGTCGCTTACGTTTTCAATTTATTCGCTATTCTTTACAGCCTTATTTTAAACTTTTTACACAACAGAAAAACCCCGGAAACCTTACGATTCCGGGGTATCTTACGTTTGGACACAATGTACCTTGCGGTACCCAATATATATAATTAAGATGTTATGCTAAAATTATTCGATAACTGTAGCAACACGTCCTGATCCTACAGTACGTCCACCTTCACGTTTGTGAGGTTCTTAAAAACTCATTATTTTCTATGATTTTCGTGTCTATATTGTCCTGTATTGTGGATTTTCCAGGCTATATTCCTATTCTCTTCATTTTTTAGTATCAAAATGGTATCACAGCCAGATTTTCATGAGCTGTCAACTTTCCGGTTGCAGATTCCCACCTTGACTGTTATAATCGAAACATGGGTGCTATCATAACGGTAGGCGGTTAGTCCTTCAGCAGAGGGTTGCAGAGTGCCAGTGGCACTCGTTTTGCAACGACCGAAGTGAAACGGAGACCTGTGCCCCTCTGATTACATAGAAACTCGAAAGAGAATCCACTGGAAAGGAGGGCTAAGCCATGAGTATTGTTGATTTTATAGCAGTAGTGAGCTTTGGCTTAACCTGCTTTGGTCTTGGATATACCTTTGGCAAGGATAATACTAAACCACAAAAATAGCCGCCCTGGTCTGGTAAACTAAGCGGCAATTTTTGTCAAAACATATATCGGACTAACCGTCTATCGGTAGCACTCTTTTTCTATAATCATATTAGCACGCATGTGCAGAAATGTCAAAAAATTTTTATTCTACTTTTTGAAGTTTTGACATATCCAATCCATGCCGGATCATCATCAGAATATCCCATTTTTAATTCTATGTACATTAAATTGTTAATCATTCTTATTCTCTCCTGATTCCAAATTTTGCAACATCTCAACAAACTGGAAGCTGTAAACCTGATTGTTCGTGAATTACTCGGTAACTGAGTTACCAGAGCATCTGAATTAAGGCGGGATACCGCCTTTTTTCAGGGTGCATCCATGGCACCACTACTGTTTGCTCTTTAGAGCTA
>OBVY01000077.1_pt1 | contig 126326 bp, 109 predicted proteins | sample 1538051 | NCBI WGS metagenome assembly OBVY01 (sample SAMEA2580017, study PRJEB22360) | human gut metagenome | biome: human gut; feature: human-associated habitat; material: faeces | place: Denmark | collected 2008/2010 | reverse complement strand
CACCAGCTGCGGAGCAGCAAATCGGAGAAGTGAGAAAAATGCGTTTAGCGAAGCGGCTAGCATTTTTCCACTTCGACTTCCCCTTCGGGGTCTGAAAGGGGCGAGCAGCCCCTTTCTCGTGGATCCAGCGCGTCGAAATCGCTGGTGCTTTTCTGGTTCTCTTTTGGCACGCAAAAGAGAACTTAACCCCAATGCAAAAGCAATCTTACCCCGCGCCACCGGCGCGAAGTCTCTCCCCCTCCCCCAGAGAAAACAAAAGCCCCCGCACTGCAGGCAGTGCGGGGGCCGTTAAGCTTCAGATTGTAGAATCAGCGCTTAGTTCTGCTTCATGCGAGCGAAGCAGTCAGAGCAGTACACCGGGCGGTCCTCACGGGGCTGGAAAGGAACCTTGCAAGTCTTGCCGCAAGCTGCGCAGACAGCGTCGAACATCTGGCGCTCACCGCCGTTGCTGCGTGCGCCGCCGTTCTTGCGGGCATCACGGCAGGGCTTGCAGCGCTGGGGCTGGTTCTCAAAGCCGCGAGATGCGTAGAACTCCTGCTCACCAGCAGTCCAAACAAACTCCTTGCCGCAGTCCTTGCAAACTAAAGTCTTGTCTTCGAACATAGTAGTATCTCCTCTTTGTTTAGTTCTTGCCCACGGAAGGATTGTAACCATACCTTTGGTTTTTAGGGACCATAGCGCTGATCGTAAGCTTACCAGGGGCTTGAATGAGTAAACGTCCTCGGACTGAGGACTCTCCTATTGTACCGTTCTTTTTTTGATTTGTCAACCAAAAAACAACCCCTCGCCCGCTTTTTTGTGCATTCGGCATAATAAGACGGTCTTTGCTCGTGCAAAACAGCAAAAAGGCCACACCGCCCTTTGGGGGAGCGGTGCGGCCTTGGATGCCTTAAATGCAGAGATTACTTCTCGAGGACTTCCTTGGTGTCGCGGGCGATCATCAGCTCCTCGTCGGTAGCGATGACCAGAGTGCGGACCTTGGCGCCCCAGGCGGTGATTTCGCAGACATCGCCCACGGGATGCTCGTTCTTGTCGGTATCGATGCGGATGCCCAGCCAATCCATGTGGTGGCAGACCTTTGCACGGGCGATCTCGTCGTGCTCGCCGATGCCGCCGGTGAAGACGATGGCGTCCACGCCGCCCATAGCTGCGATGTAGCTGCCGACGATCTTCTTGATCTGGTAGTTCAGCATGTCAGAAGCCAGCTGAGCGCGCTTGTTGCCGTGGAGAGCAGCCTCCTCGACGTCACGCTTGTCGCTGGAAACACCGGAGATGCCCAGCAGGCCGGACTTCTTGTTCAGAATCTCGTCCAGCTCGTGGCCGGTGATGTTCAGGGTGTACTTCAGGTAGTTGACCACAGAGGGGTCCAGATCGCCGCAGCGGGTACCCATCATCAGGCCGGCCAGCGGGGTCATGCCCATGGAGGTATCAACGACCTTGCCCTGATCGACAGCGGCGATGGAGGAGCCGTTGCCCAGATGGCAGGTGATGAGCTTCAGGCGCTCAATGGGCTCCTCGAGGTACTCAGCAGCCTTGTGAGCGACGTACTTGTGGCTGGTGCCGTGGAAGCCGTAGCGGCGGACGCCGTACTTCTCATAGTACTCATAGGGGATGGCGTACATATAAGCCTTCGGGGGCATGGTGCTGTGGAAAGCGGTGTCGAAGACAGCGACCATCGGGACGTTGCCGAAGACCTTGCGGGCTGCCTCGATGCCGAGGATGCCTGCGGGGTTGTGCAGAGGAGCCAGAGGGCTCAGCTCGCGGATGGTGTTGATGACCTCGTCGGTGATCAGGCAGCTGGCCTTGAACTTCTCACCGCCGTGGACGACGCGGTGGCCGATGGCGCTGATCTCGCTGACATCGTCGATGCACTTGCCCTCGCCGGTGGTCATCTTCTTCACGACCTCGGCAAAAGCCTCGGTGTGGGTGGGGAAGATCGCGGGAGTGGTAGCCTTGTGGCCGTTGGCTTCATGGGTGATCATGCTGCTCTCCATGCCGATGCGCTCGCACAGGCCCTTGCACAGCACCTTCTCACCGTCCATATCGATGAGCTGATATTTCAGGGAAGAAGAACCACAGTTGATAACCAGAATTTTCATCTTCTTGTTTCCTCCAGATATGTTTTTGTCCACCCCCGAGAGGGCAGAATTTTACAGATTCCTAGAATTATTATATAATAGGGTCGGCCGGTTTTCAAGCCGCAATGGCGGCAAAGCCTGCCGCGAAGTCCCCGGGCTTTTTTGTACATCCTGCCCAGAATCCTGTCATTCTGCCCCAGTTCTCCATGCAGTATGACAGATATTTCACAAACTTTTGAGGTCACGCCATGAAATTTGCCGGTATCATCGCCGAATACGACCCCTTCCACAACGGCCACGCATGGCAGCTGGCGCAGGCAAAAGCGCTGGGTGCAGAGCGCGTCGCCGTCGCCATGAGCTGTTCGCTGGTGCAGCGGGGGGCGCTGCCCCTCCTGCCCGAAGCTGTCCGCACTCGGTCCGCCCTCACCTGCGGGGCTGACCTTGTGTTCGCCCTGCCTGCTCCCTGTGCCTGCGCGGGGGCAGAGGCGTTCGCCCGGGCGGGCGTGGCGCTGCTTGCCGCCGCCGGGTGCGACGGTCTGGTGTTCGGCGCCGAAACGCCCGACGCGGCCCTTCTGATGGAGGCCGCCGAGCTTCTTGACAGCGGCTCCTACCGCGCCGCCCTGAAAGCCCAGCTTGCGGGCGGCGCACGGAGCTTTGCCGCAGCGCGGCAGGCCGCAGCGGCTCAGCTTGCATCTGACGAGCGGGTCGCCGCCCTGCTGGACAAGCCCAACAACAACCTCGCTGTCGAATACTGCCGGGCCATCCGCAGCCTTGCGCCTCGGATGGAGGCTTATCCCCTGCCCCGGCAAGGCGCGAACCACGGTGAGGCGCTCCACTCTGCCCATGGGCAGTTCGCCAGCGCCAGCGCACTTCGCAAGCTCTGGGCCGAGGGCGGAGCGGACGCCGTCGCGCCTTACGTTCCCGAGGCGGTCTTCCCGCTTTATCAGGAGGCTTACGCCGCCGGGCAGTACACCGATTTTTCCGCCGCCGGGCGGTGCGAGCTGGCCCTTCTCCGGTCTGCCTGCCGGGGCAAAGCGCCCTTTGCAGACATCCGCGGCGTCTCCGAGGGGCTGGAGCACCGTCTGGAAGCCGCGGTCCGTACCAGCACCACCTACGACGAACTTCTGGACGCCCTCACCACCGTCCGCTACCCCCGGGCGCGGATGCGCCGCCTCGCCATGGACGCCGCGCTGGGCTGCACCGCCGACAGTCTCCCCGCCCTTCCGCCCTATCTCCACCTGCTGGGAGGGAAGAAGGCTGCCCTTCCTTTCTTAAAAAATTGCGCCCTCCCTGTCTCCCACTCGCTGGCCCGTCTGCGGGGATCAGGCGGTGCCTGCACCCGGATGGCCGAGGCGCAGCTTGCCGCCGCCGATTTTGGTACGCTCTGCCGCGTTTCACCCGAGACCATGGGCGGTCTACTTCGTCAAAAAAATATCTTTTTGACGTAATGACAGAAAATTTTCTGCAAATTTTGTCATTTCGGCACTTGTATGCCGAGGCAGTTTCGGTGTATTATAGTAAAGATACTTGGATACAACGCCGCCTGTTCGACAGGTACAAGGAGGAACCATGGCACTTCACGTTCTGGACGAAGCCAACCGCTGCCTCGGCTGCAAAAAGCCGATGTGCCAGCAGGGCTGCCCCATCCACACCAACATCCCCGAGGTCATCCGCCTGCTCAAGGACAATCACCTCGACGATGCCGGCCGGATGCTGTTTGAAAACAACCCCCTGACCACTGTGTGCAGCCTCGTGTGCAACCACGAGAACCAGTGCGAGGGCCACTGCATCCGCAACCGGATGCCCAGCCACGACCCCGTCCACTTCTCCATCATCGAGGACTACATCTCCACCACCTACGCCAACAAGATGACTTCCGGCCCCGCCCCCAAAAACGGCATGAAGGCCGCTGTCGTCGGCTCCGGCCCTGCGGGCCTGACCGTCGCCGTCCTGCTGGCACGCTGGGGCTACGATGTCACCATCTTCGACGCCCGCGACAAGATCGGCGGCGTCATGCGGTACGGCATCCCCAACTACCGCCTGCCCGACAGCGTGCTGGACGACTTCCAGTACCGCCACCTCGAGCTGAAGGGCATCCACGTCCGCCCCAATACCGCCATCGGCAAGACCATCACCATCGACGACCTCTTCCGGGACGGCTACAAGAGCGTCTTTATCGGCGCCGGTCTGTGGAAGGCCAACGCCATGCACATCAAGGGCGAGACGCTGGGCAACGTGGCCTTCGGCATCGACTATCTGGCCAACTCCAAGGCCTTCCAGCTGGGCGACGACATCGCCGTCATCGGCGTGGGCAACTCCGCCATGGACTGCGCCCGCACTGCCATCCGCAACGGCGCACGTCACGTCACCTGCTACGCCCGCCGCGACGAGGAGTGCATCAGCGCTTCCGAGCATGAAGTGCGGTACGCCAAGCTCGAGGGCGTGGGCTTCCGCTTCTGCAAGGCTCCGGTGGAGATCCGTGAGAACGGCATCATCTGCCGCGACACCGTAAAGGGCGAGGACGGCAAGTTCACCCAGATAGAGGGCAGCGAGACCTTCTACCCCCACACCGGCGTCATCGTCTCGGTGAGCCAGGGTTCTGAGAACTCTCTCGTCAAGACCACCACCGGCATCGAGACCAACCAGCGCGGCCTGCTCACCGTCAACGAGGACGGCAGCACCACCCGCGAGGGCGTGTTCGCCGGCGGCGACGCCGTCATGGGCGCGCGCACCGTCGTGGAGGCCGTGGCCATCGCCAAGAAGGTGGCCGCGTCCATGGACGCCTACATGAAGGCCCTGCCCGCCGACAACACTCCCGACCCCTACGCCGATATTCCGGTGCTCTCCACCCCGCCTTCTGACGTTCTGGCAAAGCAGGGCGTCTAATATCGCAGATCCAAAAGGCTGTTTGTCATAAACCTCTCCGTCATCGCTGCGCGATGCCACCTCTCCTATCGAGGAGAGGCCTTGGCATTTCGTAAAGCTTTTTCTCTTCGCCAGAGGCTCCCCTCGGTAGGGGAGCTGTCTGCGAAGCAGACTGAGAGGTTGCCTGTCAAGCAGCCTTTTCTTTTTGTAACATTTCTGTTTCTTTGCCAATCTTAGCCGCTCTTTTGTTGACGGACTTTTGTCTGTTTTTGTATACTTAATAAGGATATATTTCTCAATTCCAACGCCCGGCGGCACTGCTTCCGGGCGGGAAAGGCTGGTGGACATCATTATCAAATCATCCCTCCCCAAGCTTCGGGAGAAGCTGCTGGAGGCACTGCAGGCCGTCCTGCCCATCGCGGCCATCATGCTGGTGCTCTGTTTCAGCATCGCCCCCGTTTCTCCGAGCATCCTGCTCTGCTTTCTGCTGGGCGCGGCCATGATCATCGTCGGCATCATGTTCTTCACCCTGGGGGCCGAGATGAGCATGACCCCCATGGGCGAGCGGGTCGGCTCCATCCTCACCCGGAGCCAGAACCTCTTTCTCATCATCGGCGTGGGTTTCCTGCTGGGCTTCCTCATCACCATCTCAGAGCCTGACTTACAGGTGCTTGCCAATCAGGTGCCCTCCATCCCCAACATGACCCTCATCCTCTCGGTGGCTGTGGGCGTGGGCATCTTCCTCGTCATGGCCTTCCTGCGTATGCTGCTGGGCATCCCGCTGCCCCGGCTGCTGGTCATCTTTTACGCTGCCATCTTCCTTCTGGCTGCATTTGTGCCGAAAGAGTTTCTGGCCGTGGCCTTCGACTCCGGCGGCGTCACCACCGGCCCCATGACCGTCCCCTTCATCATGGCGCTGGGCGTCGGTGTGTCGGCTATCCGTTCCGACCGCCATGCGGCGGACGACAGCTTCGGCCTCGTAGCCCTCTGCTCCGTAGGTCCCATCCTCGCCGTCCTCATCCTCGGCATCCTCTTCCATGCCAGCGAGAGCAGCTACCTGCCGCCGGTCATCCCCGAAGTGGGCGACTCGGTGGAGCTGTGGCAGCTGTTCAGCGAGGGCCTGCCCACCTATCTGCACGAGATCGCCACTTCCCTGCTGCCCATCGTCGTGATGTTCGGCATCTTCCAGCTCGCCGCCCTCCACATCGACCGGCGGACGCTGGGCCGCATCGGCGTAGGCCTCGTCTATACTTACATCGGCCTCGTGCTCTTCCTCGCCGGCGCGAACATCGGCTTCATGCCCGCCGGCAACTACCTCGGTCAGGTCCTGGGCGGCCAGAGCAGCCGGTGGCTGCTCATCCCCATCGGGATGCTCATCGGCTACTTCATCGTCCGGGCCGAGCCGGCGGTCTATGTCCTCAACAAACAGGTCGAAGAAGTCACCGACGGTGCCATCTCCGCCGGGACGATGGGCGCGGCCCTCTCGGCCGGCGTCGCCCTCTCGGTGGGCCTTGCGATGGTGCGCGTCCTCACCGGCATCTCGATCCTGTGGTTCCTCATCCCGGGCTACCTCTTCGCCATCAGCATCTCCTTTGTGGTGCCGAAGCTCTACACCGCCATCGCCTTTGACGCCGGCGGCGTGGCCTCCGGCCCCATGACGGCCACCTTCCTGCTGCCGCTGGCGCAGGGTGCCTGCATCGCCGTAGGCGGCAACATCGTCACCGACGCCTTCGGCGTGGTGGCCATGGTCGCCATGACGCCCCTCATCACCGTCCAGCTCATGGGCCTTGTGGCCCAGCTCAAGACCCGCAAGGCCCGCAGCGCCCAGCCCCTGCTGGATCCTGCCGCCCTGCTGGCCGAACTGCCGGACGACGCCATCATCGAGCTGTAAGGAGGCTTTGCCGTGAATACGCTTTACTGGCTGGTCACCATCACCGACCGCCCCACGACAGACGCCTTTCTGAAGCTGTATAAAAGCTTCGGCGTCGATGTCAGCCTCCGCACCGTGGGTGCCGGCACTGCCGTTCAGGAGACGCTTTCCACCCTCGGGCTGGAAAAGACCGAAAAAGCCGTGCTCTTTGCCATCATCACAGCGGACAGCTGGCCCCGCATCCAGAAAGCCCTGCGCCGCCAGATGCGCATTGATGTGCCGGGTACCGGCATCGCATTCATCGTCCCGGTAAGCAGCATCGGCGGCAAGCGCGCCCTGCTGTTCCTCACCGAACACCAGACCCTTGAGCTGAAGGAGGAAAGCACCTTGAAAGATACCCGTTACGACCTGCTGCTGGTCATCGCCAATCAGGGCTACACCGGCTCTATCATGGACGCGGCCCGGGCCGCAGGAGCCGGCGGCGGCACCGTCATCCACGCCAAAGGCACCGGCATGGAGGGCGCGGCCAGGTTCATGGGCATCGACCTCGTGAACGAAAAAGAGCTGGTGCTCATCGTCAGCCGCACTTCCGAGAAGAACGCCATTATGAAAGCCATCATGGACAACGCCGACAAAAAGGCCGGCTCCATCGTCTTCTCGCTGCCCGTCACCGACACCGCCGGCCTGCGCCTGCTGGACGAAGAGTAAAAAATCAAACTTTCATCTGTCAAATGAACAAAAATCCACGCCCCGGCAGGCCGCCGGGCGTGGATTTTTTTGCCGTTTTCCGGTATGATAGAAGGGATACGGGAGGAAACGCTATGAATCAGAATCCGCACTGGAAGCAGCTTATCTGGAACTGGGCTTCCATCATCTTCGGCAACGCGCTCTACTCGCTGACCGTTGCCCTGTTCCTCGAGCCGGCAGACCTCATCACCGGCGGCGCGACCGGCATCGCACTGGCCATCGGGCGATTGACGGGCCTGTCCGTCTCGGGGCTGCTGCTCTTCATCAACCTCGCCATGCTGGTCTGGGGCTGGGTGGTCCTGGGCCGGGCCTTCGCCCTCAATACGCTGGCCAGCAGTGTTCTCAGCCCCGCCTTCCTCGCCCTGTTCGAGGGGATGGCGAATGGCCGGGTGCTGACGGAGGACATCTTCCTCTGCACCGTCTTTGCGGGCCTCGGCATCGGTGTCTCGCTGGGCATCGTCATCCGCTCCGGTGCATCCACCGGCGGCCTCGACATCCCGCCGCTGGTGCTCAACAAATGGTTCAAGCTGCCGGTGTCGGCCACCATGCTGGCCTTCGACATCATGATCCTGCTGATGCAGGCTGTGTTCAGCCCGATGCCGCAGGTGCTGTACGGCATTGTGATGGTGCTCATCCACACCATCGTCATGGATAAGATGCTGATGATGGGTGCCAGCCGCACCGAGGTAAAGATCATCAGCAGCCAGTCCGACGCCATCTGTGCCGCCATCCTCGAGCAGCTGGACCGGGGCGTGACCATCCTCCACGGCGAGGGCGGCTACACCCACGAGTCCAGCGCCGTGCTTCTGAGCATCGTGTCCAACCGGGAACTGCCCCGGCTGGAAAAGCTGGCTCACAGCATCGACCCCACCTGCTTCCTCATCGTGAGCCATGTCACCGAGGTCAGCGGCCGGGGCTTCTCGATGGATAAGGATTATTTGTAAAACAAAGGGGAATGCCGAACGGCATTCCCCTTTGTTTTACAGTAATGGTGCAATAACTTTCAGTAAAATCCCTGCCAGATGGAGCAGCACGTTGCCCTCCCAGATGCTCTCCCGGGTGGGCCCGACATCGCGGCAGAATTCCAGCGTCTTCTGGAAATCCTTCTCGATGGCGGGGATGCAGGCGGTATCCTTCATCCAGACCGCATTCTCGAAGTGGTGGTAGAGGCTGCGGTAGTCGAGGTTTATGGTGCCCACCACGGCCTCGCTGTCGTCTACCACAAAGACCTTCGCGTGGACAAAGCCGGGCAGCCACTCGCTGATCTTCACGCCCGAGTCCAGCAGAGACTTGTAGTGCGTCTTCGCCAGCGCATAGGCGAACTTCTTATCCGGCACATGGGGCAGGATGAGGTGGACGTCCACGCCCCGCTCTGCCGCGAACCTGAGGGCCGTTTCCAGCTCACCGTCGAGGATGAGGTAGGGCGTCATGATGTGGATGTAGCGCTTGGCGCGGTTGAGCAGGTCGATATAGACCATCTCTCCCACCCGCTCACCGTCCAGCGGGCAGTCGCCGTAAGGGGCCGCGAACCCCTTCGCCGGGACGGAGTGGGGCGGCACGGAGAGGAACTTCTCGAACTCCGGCTCCCGGAGGATGCTCCACATCTCGAGGAAGAGGATGGTCAGCGGCCGGACAGCCTCGCCTTCCAGCATGACGGCGGCGTCCTTCCAGCGGCCATATTTCTCGATGTGGTTGATGTACTCGTCGGCGAGGTTCACGCCGCCGGTAAAGCCCACCTTGCCGTCAATGACGAGAATTTTCCGGTGGTCGCGGTAATTATAATGGGTCGAGACAAAGGGCTGTACCGGCGAGAACACCCGGCACTGGATGCCCAGCTTTTCGAGGCGGCTGGGGTAATCCCGGGGCAGGGTGGTGAACTCACAGGTGCCGTCGTACATCACCCGGACGTCCACACCCTCAGCGGCCTTGCGGGCCAGCACTTCGAGGATCCTGCCCCACATGAGGCCCTCGTCGATGATGAAGTACTCGAGGAAGATGTACTTCTCGGCCTTTTCCAGTTGGCGCAGCAGCTCTTCGAACTTGGCCTCGCCGCCGGGGAAGTAGGTGACTTCCGTGTTCCTGTAGACCGAGAAGCCGCCGCCCTTTCCGTGGAGATACCGCGCCAGCGAGGCCGCGCCGGGGTCGGCTTCGGCCAGCTCCCGGGCCGCAGCCAGCGGCTGGGGCTGTAAGCCCCGGGCCTCCTCCGTGAGGTGGGTCACCCGCTTTTTCAGGGCGTTGTGGCCGATGTTGCTCTTGACGTAGAAAAACAGCGGCACACCCACGACCGGCAGGATGGCGATGGTGACCATCCATGTGATCTTAGCACTGTTGTCCATCTCGCTGTTGAGGATGTAGACCACCATGAAGGCCGACATGGCCACACTGCCGCCGAAGTAATGAGGCAGCAGTCCGCCGAACCACCGGAACACGCTCCACAGCACACCGGCCTGCAGCAGCATGAGCAGCAGCACCAGCCCGAAGCGGCTGAAGATCGCATGGACGATGCCCTTCTGCCCCTTTTTCAGGAGCCGGAGGCCGCCGTCCTCGAACTGCTGCATCCTGTCTTTCATGTTCTGCTGAAATTCTTCTTTTTTCATGCTTCTCCTTTCGGGCGGAGGGTGACGGCGAACAGCCCCTGGGCCGCGTGGCAGTCCTCCACCAGCTGTTTCGGCTGCGGGCAGACGCCGTGGTCATGCCACGGGTCGTTGAACCAGTAGTTTTCGTCATCGTAGCCCACCAGCAGCAGGCAGTGTTCGTTGCACTTCCACGCAAAGTCGGTGCCATCGGCCAGCAGCCAGTGGTCGCGCTTTTCCGGCACGGGCTGGAAATCCAGCGTCGCCCAGAACACCACCGGCATCCCGGCGTCGATATAAGAGCAAAGCTCTGCCGCCGTCTTGCCGCTCTCGTCCACGACTTCGAACTTGTCGGCTGCGCCCTCGTGCCCCAGAGCGCTGTTCAGGGCCTTGACGATGCAGGGCGAATAGCAGCCGTAGCCGGTGTGGTCGTGGGGGTCGCCGGGGTAGACCTGCCACGGGTCAGGGCCGTAGAGTTTTCCGTCCCGCTCCCAGTAAGGGGCGTGGGGCAGGTCGCGGGCGATGAAGGTATCCGGGTCGATGTCGATGCCCACGGCCTGGAGCAGCATGACGCTGCTGATGCTCTCGCAGCCGTTGACCCAGCGCTCAGTCTGGTCGATGTACGGGGCAGGAACGATTTTTTTCATCAAAATGCCTCCCAGCAGAGCTTCGGCCCTGTCAAAACAGAGCGAAGTGTGTTATTATGTAGGATAAGGATATTATACCCTACTCTGGGGATTTTTTCTACAACAATCGGCACGCGGAGGTTTTTGGAACATGAACAATCTGATCATCGGCATCGCAGGCGGCTCCGGCAGCGGCAAGACCACACTGGCCTGTCGGCTCAAGGCTCTTTTCGGGGAGGACGAGGTGCGCCTCATCTCCCACGACAGCTACTACAAGCGCCACGACGAGCTGCCCTTTGAAGAGCGCTGCAAGCTGAACTACGACCACCCGGACGCCTTCGACAACGCCCTGCTCATCTACCACTTACAGGAGCTGAAGGCTGGCCGCGCCATCGACTGCCCGGTGTACGACTACGCCGATCACAACCGCAGCAACGAGGTCCAGCACATCGAACCGGCCCCCGTCCTCATCGTGGAAGGCATCCTTCCCTTCGTAGAGCCGGAGCTGTGCGCCATGTTCGACTACAAGATCTTCGTGGACACCGACGCTGACGAGCGCATCCTGCGCCGTCTGGTGCGGGACGTCAAGGAGCGCGGCCGCTCCCTCGACAGCGTCATCAACCAGTACCTCACCACCGTCAAACCCATGCATGAGGCTTTCGTTGAGCCCAGCAAGCGGAACGCGGACATCATCGTCCCCAACGGCGGCGAGAACACCACCGCCATCGAGATGCTGGCCCACCACATCCGCAGCCTCATCGAGAAGACAAATATGCTCTAAAAGCTTCTGATACAGCAAAAACCGGAGTCCCCGCGGAGACTCCGGTTTTTGCTGTATCAGCTGTTAATCCTTGATGGAAGTGCGCACCAGTGCGCGCTTGAGGCGGGCCTGTGCCATCTCGTACTCGCGGCGGTCGAGGTTTTTGCGGGCCAGGATCTCTTCGGCGCGCTTTTTTGCGGCCTCGGCGCGGGTGTGGTCGATCTGCTCAGCCCACTCCCATGTGGTGGCTACCAGACGCACCTCACCGTCCAGCACGGTGAGCATCCCGCCCATGCAGGCGGCACGGCGGCGGCTGCCCTCGGCATCAACGATGTGGGCCTCGCCCATGCCCAGCGCGGTGCAGTAGTCGCCGTGCTTGGCCAGAATGGCAAGGTCACCGTCGATGGCGCGGCAGACCACACGCTCGGCCTGCCCCTCAAAGGCGCAGCCGTCCGGTGTGACCACCGTCAGATGAAAGGTCGTCATGGTTTACCCCTTCTTCGCCTTAGCGAACACATCGTCGATGGTGCCTGCGAACAGGAAGGCGCTCTCGGGCAGGTCGTCGCACTCGCCGTTCAGGATCATGCGGAAGCCGCGCAGCGTCTCTTTCAGCGGGACGTACTGGCCGGGCATACCGGTGAACTGCTCTGCAACGTGGAAGCTCTGGCTCAGGAAGCGCTGCACCTTGCGGGCGCGGCTGACGGTGCGCTTGTCCTCCTCGCTCAGCTCGTCCATGCCCATGATGGCGATGATGTCCTGCAGCTCCTTGTAGCGCTGCAGCACCTTCTGGACGGCACGGGCGATCTCATAATGCTCCTGACCCACGACCTCCGGGCTGAGGATACGGCTGGTGGAGTCCAGCGGGTCCACAGCGGGGTAGATGCCCTGAGAGGCGATGTCACGGCTCAGGACCGTGGTAGCGTCCAGATGGGTGAACGTCGTTGCGGGGGCCGGGTCGGTCAGGTCGTCGGCGGGGACGTAGACAGCCTGCACCGAGGTGATGGAGCCCTTGCGGGTGGAGGTGATGCGCTCCTGCAGAGCGCCCATCTCGGTAGCCAGCGTAGGCTGGTAGCCGACGGCGGAGGGCATACGGCCCAGCAGAGCCGACACCTCAGAGCCTGCCTGGGTGAATCGGAAGATGTTGTCGATGAAGAGCAGCACGTCCTGATTCTTGACGTCGCGGAAATACTCCGCCATGGTCAGGCCGGACAGTGCCACGCGCATACGGGCTCCTGGGGGCTCGTTCATCTGGCCGTAGACCAGCGCCGTCTTGTTGATGACGCCGCTCTCGGTCATTTCGCCGTAAAGGTCGTTGCCCTCACGGGTGCGCTCGCCGACACCGGTGAACACCGAGTAGCCGTTGTGCTCGGTGGCGATGTTGTAGATCAGCTCCTGGATCAGGACGGTCTTGCCGACACCGGCGCCGCCGAACAGACCGATCTTGCCGCCCTTGGCGTAGGGGCAGATGAGGTCAACGACCTTGATGCCGGTCTCCAGAATCTCGGTGGTGGACTGCTGCTCCTCATAGCTGGGAGCGGGGCGGTGGATGGGCCAGTAAGCCTCCGGGGTGGGGGCGGGCTTATTGTCCACCGGCTCACCCAGCAGGTTGAACACGCGGCCCAGGCACTGGTCGCCGACGGGGACCTTGATGGACTCGCCGGTGTCCACGGCCTCGGTGCCGCGCACCAGGCCGTCGGTGCTGCTCATGGCGATGCAGCGGGCGACGTTGTCACCGGTCAGCTGCGCCACCTCGACCACCAGCTTCTGGCCGTGGTTGTCGATCTCGATGGCGTTGAGCAGGTCCGGCAGCTCTCCATCCTTGAACTGGATGTCCAGCACCGGGCCGATGACTTGGATCACCTTGCCGATGTGTTTTTCGGACATAGGCTACAACTCCTTCTCTTTTAATGGAATGCTCTTTGTCAGCGTCCTTGCCCTCTCAGGCCGCTTCGCGTCCAGCTCTCCCAGAGGGAGAGCCCGAAACGTATCGGTCAGCTTTAAGCCTCTCCCTTTGGGAGAGGTGGCATTGCGCAAGCAATGCCGGAGAGGGCAAGCCGCCTTAATTTTCCGCACCAGCCACGATCTCGGTGATCTCCTGCGTGATGGCGGCCTGACGGGCGCGGTTGTAATACAGATTCAGATGCTCTATCATCTCGCCGGCATTCTTGGTGGCGGCATCCATGGCGGTGCGGCGGGCGGCCAGCTCACTGGCCACGCTCTCGCACACGGCGCCGTAGAGGACACCCGCCACATACTCGGGGATGATAGCGCCGAACACTTCCTCGCAGCTGGGTTTGTACAGGATCTGGCTCCGACGGGCCTCGGCCTTCTGGGCCTCGGTGGGCTCGATGGTCAGGGGCAGCACCTCGAGGGTGGTGGCCGTCTGGGTCATCATGGAGTCAAAGCGGGTGTAGCAGAGCTTCACCGCGTCGTACTCGCCCTTGAGGAAGCCTTCCGTTATCTGGTGGGACAGGGTGAAGCACTCGCTCACCGACACATCCGCCGCCATCAGCACCTCGGGGGTGAAGAGGCCGGCCCCGTGGTGGGCGAAATACTCTGCGGAGCGCTTGCCGATGGGCAGCACGGTGACGGGGCCTTCGGCGGCGTCGGCCTGCTTGAACACATTGGCGTTATAGCCGCCGGCCAGACCGCGGTCGCCCGCGATGACCACCAGCAGAGTCCGCTTGATGTCGTCCCGGCGCAGATAGGGATTGCGGGCGCGGGGGTCTGCCGCCGCTATCTTGGTCAGCGATTCGTACAGCGTCTCAAAGTAGGGGCGGCTGTGCTCCACCCGCTCCTTGGCACGGCGCATTTTGGAGGAAGCCACCAGCTCCATAGCCTTGGTGATCTGCATGGTACTCTCTACGCTTTTGATGCGCAGCTTGATGTCCTTCATGGAACCTGCCATGCGTTACGCCTCCTTCCTGTCAGTGTGCCTTGATAAAGTTCTCGGTGTAAGCGGACAGCACACCCTTCAGAGCTTCCTCGGCGTCCTTTTCCAGCTTGCCGGTGGTGCGGATGGTCTCCATCACGGAAGCACCAGCCGCGTCGGTATCGAGATACTCGTACAGTCCCTTCTCGTACTCGGCCACGGCAGGCACCTTGATGTTCACGAGGTAGTCGTGGATGGTCGCGTAGAGGATGGCCACCTGCTTTTCGACCGCAACGGGAGCGGAGCGGTTCTGCTTGAGCACCTCGACGATGCGCTCGCCCTGTGCCAGACGGGCCTTGGTGTCGGCGTCCAGGTCGGAGCCGAACTGTGCGAAGGACTGCAGCTCACGGTACTGAGAATAGATCAGCTTCAAGGTACCGGCGACCTTCTTCATGGCCTTGATCTGGGCGTTGCCGCCGACACGGGAGACCGAGATGCCGGGGTTGACGGCCGGCATGACGCCCGAGTGGAACAGCTCCGTCTCAAGGAAGATCTGGCCGTCGGTGATGGAGATGACGTTCGTGGGGATGTAGGCGGACACATCGCCCGCCTGCGTCTCGATGATGGGCAGTGCCGTCAGGCTGCCGCCGCCCAGCTCGTCGGAGAGCTTGGCCGCGCGTTCCAGCAGACGGGAGTGCAGGTAGAAGACGTCGCCGGGGTAAGCCTCACGTCCCGGAGGACGGCGGATCAGCAGCGACAGGGCGCGGTAGGCGACAGCGTGCTTGGACAGGTCGTCGTAGATGATAAGGACGTGCTTGCCCTTGTGCATGAAGTATTCGCCCATGGCACAGCCGGAGTAGGGGGCGATATACTGCAGGGGCGACAGCTCGGATGCCGTTGCCGACACCACGATGGTGTAGCTCATGGCACCGGCCTCGGTGAGGCTCTGCACGAGGTTTGCCACGGTAGAGCGCTTCTGGCCGATGGCGACGTAGATGCAGATGACGTCCTTGCCCTTCTGGTTGATGATGGTATCGGACGCGATGGTGGTCTTGCCGGTCTGGCGGTCGCCGATGATCAGCTCACGCTGGCCGCGGCCGATGGGGATCATGGAGTCGATGGCCTTGATGCCGGTCTGCAGCGGCTCCTTGACGGGCTGGCGCTCGATGATGCCGGGAGCAGAGCTCTCGATGGGGCGGAACTCCGTCGTCTCGATGGGGCCTGCGCCGTCGATGGGCTGGCCCAGTGCGTTGACGACACGGCCGATCAGTGCCTCGCCCACAGGGACGGACACGACCTTGCCGGTGCGCTTGACGGTGCTGCCCTCTTTGATCCCGACGTCGGAGCCCAGCAGAACGATGGAGACGGTGTTCTCCTCGAGGTTCTGGGCCATGCCGTACTCGCCGTTCTCAAACTGGAGCAGCTCGCCTGCCATGCACTTTTCCAGACCGCTGGCGCGGGCGATGCCGTCGCCCACCAGAATGACCGTGCCGACCTCGCTCTGCTCGATGACATTTTCGTAATGCTTGATCTGAGCACGGATGATCTTGGAGATCTCTTCAGGTTTCAGTTGCATTGTTGTGTCTTCACCACTCAATTCTTTGTAAACTTTCGGGTGGATAGCCCTCTCAGTCAAAGCCTGATGGCTTTGCCAGCTCTCCCGTGGGGAGAGCCCTTGGCAGGCCGGTCTTGCCGCATCTCATCGCCTTACGGCTCTGAGAGCTGCCGGGCCTTGCGTTGGCCGGAGGGCTTCGTATTCGTTACAGCGTCGCTGCTGCGATGCTGCTGCGCAGGCCGGCGAGGCGGCTGCGGACGGTGCCGTCCAGCTCGGTGCCTTCGATGTCCAGCCGGATGCCGCCCAGCACAGCAGGCTCGACCTTCGTTTTGAGGTCGATGTGCCTGCCGGTGACTTTTTCCAGCTTTTCGTGCAGGCGTCTGGTCTGCTCTGCCGTGAGAGGCACAGCGGAAACAGCAGTCGCTTCCAGAATGCCGTGAGCCTCATTGTAGCGCAGGCGGTAAGCCCGGGCGCAGCCCGGCAGCTCCCGCAGAGCGCCTTTTTCGCACAGCAGCTTCATAAAGTTGAGCACATAGAGGTGGACCTGCCCGCGGAAGGCTTCGTCCAACAGCGCACAGCGCTCTTTCTTGGGGATGCTGGGGATGCTGAGCAGATGCAGATACTCGGCGTCCCCGTTCAGCAGGGCGGTCACGCCATCCAGTTCGCCCAGAATGCGCTCGTCCAGCCCTTCCTCCGCGGCCAGGTCGTACAGGCTTCCGCCGTACATCCTTGCAGTCTCGGTCATGATGCTTCACCCACGTTTTTGATAAATTCGTCGATCAGGTCCTGATGGTCAGTCTCTTTGATCTCGCGCTCGACCACCTTGGAGGCGATCTCCATCGCCATACCGCCGATCTCGTCCTTGACCTCGTTGACCGCCTTCTTGCGCTCCTGCGCAATGTCGGCCTCGGCCTTCTGCTTGAGGGCAGCGGCCTGTGCGCGGGCCTCGCCCAGCAGCTCTTCGCTGCGGGCAGCAGCCGTCTTCTGGGCGGCGGCCACGATCTGGTTGGCCTCGGTGCGGGCATTCTGCAGGTTCTGCTCGTACTCCGCCTTCATGGCCTCAGCCTCGGTGCGCAGCTTTTCGGCGTCCGCGATCTGGCTGTCCGCCTTGGCCTTGCGCTCGGCGATGACTTTTTTGACCGGGTTCAGCAGCAGCTTTTTGAAGATCACCAGCTGGATCATCAGGTTGCAGACCTGAGCCAGAAACGTCCAGCCATCCAGCGTGATCAATGCCTGATAAAGTTGCATAAGCGTCTCCCCTTTCTCTTGAAATCAAGCTCTGAAAGGAGCGCTTACTGCAGGTAGTTCATGAACATGCCGGGTGCGAGGAAGATGAGCAGCAGGCCGGTGACGAAGCCGTAGATACCGGTGGTCTCAGACAGTGCGACGCCGAGGATGAGGGTGCTGGTCACGTCGCTCTTGCACTCGGGCTGACGACCGACAGCCTCACAGGCAGCAGCGGCAGCGTTGCCTTCGCCGATACCAGGGCCGATACCTGCGATCAGTGCGCAGCCTGCGCCGATGCCGCAGCCAGCCAGAGCGATACCACGAGCAAGGAATTGAAAGTCAGTCATAGTTTGTGTCCTCCTGAAGATGTTTGTTTTTGGGGGGATGCCGGGGCGGGAGGCTTACTCCTCACCGGCAGCACGTTTGATGAAGATGGTGGTCAGGGTACAGAAGATGAACGCCTGAATGCAGCCGCCGAACCAGTCGAAATACAGGCCCGTGAAGGCCGGGATGCCGATCTGGAACAGCTGGAGCTGGCTCAGGAAGCCGGGCAGCCAGCCAAAAATGACGTGGCTCAGGCTCGCCAGCGCCCAGTACAGCAGGGTGGAGATAACGGTACCGGACAGGATGTTGCCGAAGTGACGGAAGGCCATGCTGACAGGGGTGGACACCTCCGACAGCACGTTGATGGGCGCCATCAGGAAGATGGGGTCCAGCAGGCCCTTCAGATAGGCGAGGATGCCGTTGGTCTTTATCTTGTAGTACATGATGATGATGAACACCACGATGGCCCAGGCCGCCTCGGTGTTCAGGTCTGCCGTGGGGCTCCACAGGCCCACCACACTGATCAGGTTGCAGCCGATGCTGAGTGCGAAGATGGCACCCACCAGCGGGATGAACTGATCGAAGTGCCAGCCCATGTTGTCGTGGACGAACCGGTCCAGCCGTTCCACGATGAACTCGGCGGCGGCCTGCCGTTTGGAGACGTTTTCCAGTTTGAGGTCACGCCCCAGCCAGAAGGCCAAAGCCGAGAGCAGCGCCATGACGATCCATGTGCTCACAAGAGTCTGGGTGATCTTGAAGTCGCCCAGCACAGGGATATTGGTATGGATGGTATACAGGATCTTTGCGCCGTTCAGTTCCATTTGTTACGTTTCACCCCCTTTTTCATCGGGTGCGGACTGCTGCGCGTCGGCAGGTCCGGGGTCGTCCTCCACCGAGACGTCCACCGGCTCTGCCTTCGGCGTGAGCGGTTTGTACTTGCCCGTTATTTGCAGGTAATAAATGGCGACACGGGGAAAAAACAGCGGCAGCACACTGGCAAAGGGCTGGAAGCAGGGGGCCGCGACGGCCACCACCACCCACAGCGCCTGCAGCAGCATCCGGCTGTTGTAGGAAAGCTGTAATGTTGCCTTGCGGCGCTTCTCATCCGGCTCGTCGATGATCTTTTGGACCACGAAGCAGATGCCCGCAAAGTTGCCGATGGCGACAGCTGCGCCCACGAGGCTGCCGAGGACGACCGTATAGTCGAACTTCACCCAGCCCACCAGATGCAGCGCCGCGAAAAGCACCCACATGATCGCGGTGCAGAATGCCGTGCCGCCCGCGATGCGGAGCAGCTCCTTTTTGGATTCCGGCTGTAATTTCATAGATGCAGCTCTCCCTTATCTCATAAATGCGAGTTAAAGCCTGTCCGGCGGGGCTTGTCCTTTTTGGAGCGGTCGAGCCGCTCTTTGACGAAGACCCAGAAGTTCTGCGCCCCGGCGGCAAGCCCCAGCAGCACAGCGGGCAGATACACCCACATGGGCCAGCCCCAATGGCTGACGGCCCACCAGCAGCCGCCCAGACACATCACCAGCGGCAGCAGCATATTCAGCCCCAGCTGGGTCAGCCAGACCAGGTCTTCCAGTGCCTTGTACCAGCCCTTCACGGTCCGGCTCCCTCCCTCTGCGTGTGCTCCGGGCCGCTCTGTCTTTTTTGCCCGGTCTGCACGTTAAACTTTGAACAAAGGTTCTTTACTCCTCATTATACTCAAAACGGCTGTAAAATTCAATCAATTTTCCACTGCTTTTTTAGCAAAATTCTATAAACGCAGAGAAGTTCGTCGCTTCCAACCAAAAGTTTTTCGCTTCAGCCGCTCATCTTCTCCGTGTCATTTATCATTCTGCCCCGTTTGAGAAAGAAAAAGCCTTTCCTTTTGGGACGATTTTGCCGAAAGGCGCAAAAGCCCCGGCGGGCGCTGTCCTAAAACAGTACCCGCCGGGGCGGAAATCGTGCTTTGGTCTATCCTTTACCAGAGGTTTGCGGTCTCATTGTAGAGGCCCTCATAGCTCTTGGCAGAGACATCCCAGCTGAAGTCGCACTCCATGTCGTACTTGATAAGGTTGTTCCAGTCTTCCTTGCTGTAGTAGCGGTCCTGTGCGCGGCAGCAGGCGTCGTACAGCTCGTGGGCGCTGTAGCCCGCGAAGGTGAAGCCGTTGCCCTCGCCGAGGGTGCAGTCGTGGATGGAGTCGCGCAGACCGCCGGTCTCGCGGATGATGGGAGGCGTACCGTAACGGCAGGCGACCATCTGGGCCAGACCGCAGGGCTCGCTCTTGGACGGCATGATGAAGGCATCTGCGCCGGCATAGATCTCCTGCGACAGGGTGGGCTCGAAGCCGATGTAGGTGCCTACGCGGCCCGGATGACGGCCGCACAGGTCGGAGAAGAAGTTCTCGTACTGGCTCTCGCCGCTGCCCAGGATGACCAGCTCGATGCCGCGGTCCACGAGGCCGTCGGCCACGCTCTGCACGAGATCGAAGCCCTTCATGCCGACCATGCGGCTGACCATTGCAAAGATGGGGCTGCCGTCCTTGTCGAGGCCGAACTTATCCTGCAGAGCCTCCTTGCACTTTGCCTTGCCCTCTTCGAAGTTGTTGACATCGTAGTTGAAGGCGATGTGGGGGTCGGTGGCAGGGTTGTTGGCCTCCGTGTCGATACCGTTCAGGATGCCGCAGAGCTTGTACTGCTTCTCGCGCAGCAGAGCGTCCAGACCGTAGCTGAACCACGGGTCGAGGATCTCCTGTGCATAGGTGGGGCTGACGGTGGTGATCTTGTCTGCCGTCTCGATGGCACCCTTCATGAAGTTGGCGCAGCCGTCATACTCCACGATATGCTGGTCGCGGCGGCCGATGCCGCAGGTGTCTTCCAGAATATCGGTGCCGTACTTGCCCTGATAGGCGATGTTGTGGATGGTGAAGATGGTCTTGATGCGGTTGAACTTGTCCAGATGACGATAGTACAGGTTCAGGTACACCGGCACCAGAGCGGTCTGCCAGTCGTTGCAGTTGATGATGTCGGGGGTAAAGTCGATGTAGAACAGGGTCTCCAGCACTGCGCGGGAGAAGAAGGCGAAGCGCTCGCCGTCGTCGTAGAAGCCGTAGAGGCCGCGGCGCTTGAAGTAATACTCGTTGTCGAGGAAGTAGTAGGTCACACCATCGACCTCAGCCTTGAACAGGCCGCAGTACTGGCTGCGCCAGCCCACGGGGACCGAGTAGTTGGTAACGTATTCCAGCTTATCGCGGAGCTTCAGGTCGCCATACAGCGGCATGATGACGCGGGCATCCACGCCGTCCTTGACCAGCGCTTTGGGCAGGGAGCCGGCCACATCGGCCAGACCGCCGGATTTTGCAAAGGGGGTTGCTTCCGAAGCAGCATACAGGATCTTCATAAGATTCGCTCCTTCCTGATAAAAGGGATTCATATCTTCTCCCGCTGCGGCAAAAAGAGCGGGCGGGGGTACACACAGTACCCCCGCCCCTCTTTAAGAGGGGCTACCGGGGAGGGAGCCGCCCCTATGGGAGATTCTCAAACGGTTCAGACGATGTGGCTCTTCTGAACGTAAACGGGGAAGCTCTTGGTGCCGCTCAGCTTCTTGTCTGCGGTGATGCGGACGTTCTTGTCCGTCACGACGCAGTCCAGCTCAGCGCCGGCCTCCACCACGGTATCCTGCATCAGGACGCAGTTCTTGACGACGGCACCCTTCTTGACCTTGACGCCGCGGAACAGCACGCAGTTCTCCACGGTGCCTTCGATGACGCAGCCGTCAGCCAGCAGAGAGTTGCTGACGCTGGAACCGGTGACGTAACGGGTGGGGTTGTCGTCGCGGATCTTGGTGTAAACGGGGTTCTTCTTGGGGAAGAGGGCGTTCAGATTCTTCTCATCAATGAGCTTCAGGTTCTCGTCGAAGTAGCTCTTCATGTCGCAGACATGAGCCACATAGCCGGTGTACTCCAGCGCATGGATGTTCAGGATGTTGACGTTGTGAGCCAGGATGTCGCGCTCGAAGTAGATGAGGCCGCGGGCGGTGGCGTCCTTGACCAGCTTGATGAGGGTCTGGCGCTCCATGACATAGATGTCCAAATCGAGGTTCTGCTTGCCGGGGCGGTAATCGTTGAACAGCAGCTCCGTCACACGGCCATCGGCATCGACGGTCAGGGTGTAGTTGTCGTTCTTGCGGCCCTCGGGGATCTCGATCTTCTGGTAAGCCACGGTGACGTCTGCACCGCTGGCCTGATGAGCAGCCAGCAGAGCGTTGAAGTCGTAGTTGATGGCGATGTTGGCATCGCTCATGACCACATAGCGCTCTTTCTGCACCTCGAGGAAGCTCAGGATGGAGCTCAGAGCCTCGACGCGGCCGGAGTAGATGCGCACGCCCTTCTCAGCAAAGGGAGGGACGATGTTCAGGCCGCCGTGACGGCGGGCCATATCCCACTCGCGGCCGGTACCCAGATGGTCCATCAGGGAGTGGTAGTTCTTGCGCACCACGACAGACACGTTGGAGATGCCGCAGTTGGCCATGCCGGACAGGACAAAGTCCACCATGCGGTAACGGCCTGCGAAGGGGATCGAGGCCATTGCGCGCTCGGTCACCAGCTCAGGCACGGTGTTATCATAGCTGTTGGGGAAAATGATGCCCAACGCATTGTTGTTCTGGCTCAGCATACTTCCTCGCCCTCCTTGACGGAATCAAATACTTTGGCGCCCTCTTTGACGGCAGCGCCTGCGCCGATGGTCAGACCGGTGCCGATATGTGCGATGGGGCCGTCGCCGCCGATCTTGGCGCCTGCGCCCACCACGACGTTCTCAGCGAGGATGCAGCGCTTGACCACTGCGCCTGCCTTGACCACGACGCCATCCATCAGGACGGCATCCTCGACCGTTGCGCCCTCTTCCACGACGACGCCTGCGCTCAGCACAGAGTGCTTGACGCAGCCGTAGATCTGGCAGCCCTCAGTGACCAGCGAATCCTGCACCACAGCGCGGGGGCCGATCTTCTGGGCGGGCAGCACGGGGTTGCGGCTGTAGATCTTCCACTTCTCGTCGAAGATGTCGATGCCGGAGTTCTCGGGGTCCAGGACCTCCATGTTGGCTTCCCACAGGCTGTCGATGGTACCCACGTCACGCCAGTAGCCGTTGAAGTGGTAAGCATACATCTTGCGGCCGTCGCGCAGCAGCGCGGGGATGATGTTCATGCCGAAGTCGTTCTTGGAGTTGGGGTCTGCCTCGTCCTCTTCCAGATACTTCTTGAGGATATCCCAGTTGAAGATGTAGATGCCCATGGAAGCCAGATTGGACTTCGGCACAGGAGGCTTCTCCTGGAACTCGGTGATCCTGTCGTCCTCGTCTGCGACCATCAGGCCGAAACGGGAGGCTTCCTTCCAGTCAACTTCCATGACGGCCACAGAGAACTCTGCGCCCTTCTCCTTGTGGAAGCGGAGGAAGTCGGCGTAATCCTGCTTGCAGATCTGGTCGCCGGACAGGATGATGACGTACTCCGGGTCATAGCTGTCGATGAAGCTGATGTTCTGGTAGATGGCGTTTGCAGTGCCTTTGTACCAGTCGGTACCCTTTGCCTGCTCATAAGGAGGCAGGGTATGGACGCCTCCGTACAGACGGTCCAGGTCCCAGGGCTGGCCGTTGCCGATGTATTCGTTCAGCTTCTGGGGCTGATACTGCGTTGCGATGCCAACGGTATCGATGTTGGAGTTGACGCAGTTGGACAGCGGGAAGTCCACGATACGGTATTTGCCGCCAAAGGACACCGCCGGTTTTGCCGTTTTCTGTGTCAGCGCGTACAAACGCGAGCCACGTCCGCCGGCAAGGATCATTGCCACGATTTCTTTTGCCATAGCTTTATTCTCCCCTTTAACATTTCCTGATATTTGTTGGAAATGGTTCAACAATGTTGGTTCGGCCCGGCCTTATTTTTCGGCCTTGTCCGCCTTCCTGACGCGGGGCTTGCGGGCGGGCTTTTCAGCCGGCTCCGCTGCCTTTTCTGCTTTGGGCTTACGGCCCCGTTTTGCCGGAGCCTTTTCTTCCGCAGGTGCAGCTTCTGCTTTCGGCTTGCGGCCGCGCTTTGCAGGTGCCTTTTCCTCAGCCTTTTCGGCCTTTGCGGTCCTGGAAGCCTTCTTGGGCGCAGCCTTTTCCGCGGCCTTCTCCTCGGCGGTCTTGCGGGCGCGCTTTGCGGGCACCTCGAAATAAAGCACGCTCATGGGAGGCAGAGTGATGGTGATGCTCTGCTCGAAGCCGTGGAGCGGCTTCTTCTTGGAGCGGACAGCCTTGTTGTGGACAGTGCCGGCACCGCCGAACGCCTCGTCGTCGCTGTTCAGGATCTCCTTGTAGGTGCCGGAGTTCGGTGCGCCCAGGGTGTAGCCCTCGCGCAGGACGGGGTTGAAGTTGCAGACCACGAGGATCTGCTTGCCGTTTGCATCCTTGCGCAGGAAGGCCACGACGCTCTGACGGGAGTCGTCGGGGACGATCCACTGGAAGCCCTCCCAGCTGTAGTCGATCTGCCAGAAGGCGGGATGGTCCTTGTAGAACCTGTTCAGGGTCTTGACGTAGGTCTGCAGCTCGGTGTGCTTGTCGTAGCCCAGCAGCATCCAGTCCAGAGACTTGGTCTCGTTCCACTCGGTGAACTGGCCGAACTCCTGACCCATGAACAGCAGCTTCTTGCCGGGGTGAGCCATCATGTAGCCAAAGAAGGTGCGCAGGTTTGCAAACTTAGCCTCATAGTCACCGGGCATCTTGTTGATGAGGCTGCCCTTGCCGTGGACGACTTCGTCGTGGCTGATGGGCAGCACGAAGTTCTCGCTGAAGGCGTAGAAGAAGCTGAACGTGACCTTGTTGTGGTTGCCCGAACGGAAGAGCGGGTCCGTCTTCATGTAGCTGAGCATATCGTTCATCCAGCCCATGTTCCACTTGAAATTGAAGCCCAGGCCGCCGTCGGAAGCGGGTTTCGTGACCATCGGCCACGCGGTGGACTCCTCTGCGATCATGTACTTGTGGGGGTGACGGCCCAGAACCGTATCGTTGAGCTTGCGCAGGAATGCCACAGCCTCAAGGTTCTCCTTGCCGCCGTCCTTGTTGGGCTCCCACTCGCCCTGCTTGCGGTTGTAGTCCAGATAGAGCATGGAAGCCACAGCGTCCACGCGCAGGCCGTCGATGTGGTACTGCTCCAGCCAGTAGAGCGCGCTGGAGATGAGGAAGCTCTGCACCTCGCTGCGGCCAAAGTCGAACACCATCGTGCCCCACTCTTTGTGCTCGCCGCGCTTGGGGTTCGGGTCCTCGTAGCAGGCTTCGCCATCGAAGTTGTACAGGCCGAACTGGTCTTTCGGGAAGTGAGCCGGCACCCAGTCCATGATGACGCCGATGCCCGCCTCATGCATCTTGTCCACGAAAGCCATCAGGTCCTTCGGGGTGCCGTAGCGGCTGGTGGGGGCGAAATAGCCCGTCACCTGATAGCCCCAGCTGCCATCGAAAGGATACTCCATGACGGGCAGCAGCTCCACGTGGGTGTAGCCCATCTCGGTGATGTACGGGATGAGCTCGTCGGCCAGCTCGGAGTAATTGTAGGGCAGGCCGCCTTCTTTCTGCTTCCAGCTGCCGGCGTGCATCTCGTAGATGTTCATGGGTCCGTTGATGACATCGGCCTTCTTCTGGGCGTTCTGCCACGCCTCGTCGTGCCAGACAAAGCCGTTCAGATCGTAGACCTTGCTGCCGTTCGAGGGGCGGGTCTCTGCGTGGAACGCATAGGGGTCAGCCTTGTAGACAAGGTCGCCCGCCCGGGTGGTCACGCAATATTTGTAAACGTCGTATTCCTTCATGCCCGGGATGAACAGCTCCCACACAGAGTCATTGTCCACCTTGCGCATCGGGTGGCTGCCCGGTTTCCAGCTATTGAAATCGCCTACTACGCTGATGGCCGTCGCGTGTGGTGCCCAGACGCGGAACACCACGCCCGTCTCCCCGGCCCGCTGCTCGATGTGTGCGCCAAAATAGCGGTACGCTTCACAGTTATTGCCCTGCTTGAACAAATACACCGGAAGGTCCGATGGATTGCTGCGGGTCTTTTCCTCAGTCGGTTTCATAAACAGCTCCTCCCCGCACAGGCCTCATGGGCAGTCCTGTGCCTTTTACTCTCTTATATTAAAGAATTTCGTCGGATTTTTCAAGGGTTTTCTTGTAGAATATACCATAATCTTTTCGTCGATATTTTTCTTATATATACAATATCCCTAATTTTAGACAAGAAATATCGGCAGACTTAACAGAATAAAGACAAAAAAGAAACATCCGCCCCGAATTTTGCACATTTGGCAAAAAATCAGAGCGGATGTTTTTCCACTATTTTACTTCAGTTTTTCAAAGGCCCATCAGCCCACGACATAGACGTTGACATTGATGGCGCCGTTGATGACAGACTCCGCATAGGTCTCATAGAACAGGTCCACGAGGATGCGGCCATCCTGCACGGCGATGCCGGTGTCGGTGGCTACCGCGTAGCCATAGACGAAGCTGCCGTCGGTGGAGGTGATATACAGCAGGGTGCCGTAGGGGATGACATCGGGGTCAACGGCCACGGTGCCGTAACCCAGACCCAGACCGGAAGAGCCCTTGCCCGACTTGGAATAATAGCCGGTGGCCTTGCCGGTAAGGACCTTGCGGTAGCTGGCGGGGGCGTTGGTGGTGCCGTCCGGGCCGGTCAGGGGCGAGACGGGCGCACCGGCGCCATAGGTCTTGACCACATGGTCGGTAGGCTCCACGGTGGTGGTCACATCGGTGACGACGCTGTTTTCCAGCTCGCCGTCCACCCAGCGCTCCCGGGTGGTGACGGTCTGCTGACCCTCAGAGCCATGCTGCAGGGTGGTGGCACGGTTGGTGTTGCGGAAGTAGAGGCTGGTGTAGACGTACTCCGTGTCGTAGGGGACAGCCTGCGTCTCCACCTTGTCCTGATACTCGACGCGGTGGACTTCGATCTTGCTGCCAGCCGTGACCATCGCGCTGAGGGCGGGCTCGGTGTAGTCGTCCCCCTCCAGAGTGATGCCGGCACGTTCCAGAGCATCGGCGACGGTACCCACCACCATCTTGACGGGGTACTCCTGGCCGTCAGCCTCAATGGTGACGCTGAAGGCGCGCTCGATGTTCAGGGATGCCAGACTGCCGGCAAAGGCAGTGTAATAGACTTCATCTCCCTCCTCGGCCTCGATGCCGGAAAGGCTCATAACGCGGGCAGGGTCGCTCTCGGAAGTGAGGACCACCTGCCGCGCACCGTGGGAGTCTGTGACGTAGGTCAGCCGCAGATTCGCGGCGGTCACAGCCAGCGTGAACACGAGACACGCAGCCATGACGCAGAACGCCAGCACACGGGATGAGGCCGCACGGGTGCAGCCGGGCAATGCTTTCTTAAATTTGACGGAAGCGATACGAGACAACTCCTCTCTTTTCAGATTTTGGAATGGACAGCGGGCCTGTATCTCAAGGCCCGTCAGACTGTGCGTAAATGCCCCGCACAGCGGGCGCCGCAAAAGCGGCTTTTCACTTCACCGTGATAAATTTTATGCGCTGCAACGTGTGTTGAGCGGACGTTATTTTAGCAGACCGAGGCCGTTTTGTCAAATCGAAGGTCAGGCGCTCGTCAATTCCTTCACATAGTTTTTTGTGCATTTTGCACATAGTTTACTCTCGATTTCATGAAATTCAATGATTTCTCTCCGATTTTTTCGCAAAAATAAAGTCGTACTCGTTCATATATTTTTAACATTTGAGTTGGCATTTCCGGGGTGTTTTTTGCAGTATCTCCAGCCCGCTTTGCCGCGTCAAACCGGCCATAACAGGCTCATTTTCGACACAAATCACGGACTGTTTTCGGACTGTTTTCAAGTGAAAATCAGGGGGGCATTTCTCTCCGAAAAAGGCCGTTTGGCAAAATGCCTAACCCGCCAAATTCTCAATAAAAAAGTGTGTACTTCCGCCCACTGCCGTTCTGCGCTACAATCGGGCCAGAGGCAAACGCAAAACCAAATGAAAGGAGTTTTTACCATGCAGATCAACATCACAGCCCGGGACTTCGGCGGCACAGAATTCCTCGCCCAGCCCCACCGGCTGCATCTGGGCGCACAGAAAGCCGAGGGTGTGGACCGGCTGGAATTCAGCCTGCCGGAGCAGTGGAACGGATGTGTCGTCACCCTCCACATCCGGCACACGGACGGCACGCTGGCCGAGCCGCTGGCGCTGGACGAAACAGGCTGTGTCAGCGTGGGCCGGAGTTTTACCGGCTGGGCCAGCGGTGAGTGGATGCTGGCCGCTGCCAACGGCAATGGCTACACCGCCTACACCCGGCCCGGCCAGTACGACGTCCACGGCATCCTCCCCACCGAGGGCGCGGGCGAAGAGCTGACCCCCTCGGTCTACGAGCAGTTCATCGCCCGGGTGATGGCCAGCGCCAACGCCGCCGCAGAGGCCGCCAAGCGCGCCGCCTCCGGCGAGGCGAACGCCAAGCAGAGCGCCAGCAAGGCCGCTTCTTCTGCCCAGCAGACCGCCGCCAGCGCCACCCTGGCTGCCGGCTATGCCGAGCAGGCCGAAGCCGCTGCTGACCGTGCCGCCGCCTATGCCCCCTCGGAGGGCGCTGTGCTGAGCGTCAACGGCAAAGGCGGTACCGTCCGGCTGAACGCACTGGATGTCTGGGCATTGCCCCGCCCTGTCTCGCCGAAAGCCGGCCAGCTGGTGCGGGTGGTGAATGTCGATGCCTCCACCGGCGCACTGACCGCCGACACCATCAGCACCGACAGCCTCAGCGGGCTGGGCAGCGAAGAAAAAGCTCTTCTGCTCAAGCTGCTGGATTCTGCCAGCTACACCGACAGCAGCGCCAGAGATGACCTCGAAGCCCTTAAAAAACTGTGGGACACCACACCGCCCACTCCCCTGCCCGACCCGGACATCATCCCGGTGGAGAAGGTGACTCTGAGCCAGCACACGCTGGAGCTGAGCCGGGGCAGCACTGCCGACCTCAGCGCCTCCGTCGCGCCCCCGGATGCCACCGACCAGACGGTATTGTGGAGCGTTTCGCCGACGGACATCGTCTCGGTGGATGCGGGCCGCGTCACTGCCCTCAAGAAGGGTTCTGCCGTCGTCACTGCCACCTCCGACAGCAAGAGCGACAGCTGCACCGTCACGGTGACGCCCGCTGTCTACCGCATCGAGACGGCCCACACCGACAGCGGCGACATCCCCGCGTGGGACACTTATCCCGCCAAGGCCGAGTTCTTTATGCCGCTGACGGCCAAGAAAGCGGGCCTGCTGCTCCGCTCGCTGGAATTCCGCGTCAAGGGCTATGTGCCGGGCACGATGCGCACCGTCCTGCGCAAGTACGGCTCCACGACCGCCCTGGCAGACAAGTTCATCGACATTGTCCGCGGCTACAACGACGTGGTGCTGGACATGGGCAGCATCGCGCTGGAAAAGGGCGTCGAATACCAGCTCTATTTCGCCGCCTCCAACAACTTCTACCCGCCCTCTGTCCAGCCCTCCTGGGTCGCAGCAAACGACTGCATCGACATCGCCCATGGCAGCGCCTACTATGGCGACAACACCACCCTCATCTTCTCCGGCACCGTCGTGCTGCAGGAGACCTGAACCACACCGAACACATATCCTGAAACAGAAAGAGAGGTACTGACTATGACTCATCACAAGATTTCCGCATCCACCCTGGCCCGCACCGCTGCGCTGGCGCTGGCCCTGACCAATCAGGTGCTCAGCGCCGTGGGCAAGCCCATGCTGCCCATCGAGAGCGCCCAGCTGGAACAGCTCATTTCCAGCGGCCTGACCGTTGCCGCCGCCCTCGCCAGCTGGTGGAACAACAACAGCTTCACCCCTGAGGCCATCGAGGCCGATGACTTCATGACCCGCCTCAAGCAGCAGAAGCGATAAACGCTTAAACGAACACAGCGCCCCGGAGCAGACTGCTCCGGGGCGCTGTGTTGTGTTTGAAGAAAAGTTTATCTCAGGCGTTCCACTGAACATCTTCTGCGGCCACATGGCCGTCCTGTACGCTGATGACAGCGGCGCGGGCATCCATGCCGGATGTCTTTTTGAAAAGGTCCGTGTAGATGGTCATGCCAGCCATCATCAGGACAGCCAGTGCAAGGCCGACCAGACGAATCATCATACCGTCAACATTCTCGTTCATGATACCTTCTCCTTTTTCTCTTTTGCGGCCCGGCAGACACCATTCTGCCGCAGCCCGCAGCCTAATTTTCCGCTGCGGACCCCCTCTATCGGCCCGCAGCGATGCATTTCCCAAGACATTCCAAAGAAAAAAGCCTGAGGTGAACACACCCCAGGCTCCATTGTCTGTCTGACTGGTATAATAGTCTCTTCTGCAGTTTTTGTCAAGAGGGGGATGAAGGAATCTCAACCGCCGGATATGCGCAGTCGTGCTCCCCAGTCCGCTGGGAAACTTCTGCTAAACAAAAACGGCTCTGCCGAAGCAGAGCCGTAAAAGCCGTAATACGGGAAAATCAGCGCTTGCTGAACTGGGGAGCGCGACGGGCAGCCTTCAGACCGTACTTCTTGCGCTCCTTCATACGAGGATCGCGGGTCAGGAAGCCTGCCTTCTTCAGAGCAGCGCGGTTCTCATCGCTCTGCTGCAGCAGGGCGCGGCTCAGGCCGTGGCGGATAGCGCCAGCCTGACCGGAAACACCGCCGCCGGAAACGCGGACGACGACGTCATACTTGCCCTCGAGGCCCAGCAGGACCAGCGGAGAGCGGACGATCAGCTTCAGGGTCTCCAGACCGAAGTAGTTGTCGATGTCACGGTCGTTGATGGTGACCTTGCCAGTGCCCTGGTAGACGCGCACGCGGGCAACGGAATCCTTACGACGACCAGTGCCGTAGAAATAAGGTTTGGTTTCGTACATGTTCGATTGCCTCCTTCTTAGAACTCGATCTTCTCGGGCTTCTGAGCTGCGTGAGCGTGCTCGGCACCCTGGTAGCAGTGCAGGCGGGTCAGAGCCTTAGCACCGATGGTGTTGGAAGGGATCATGCCCTTGACAGCGTAGGTCATAGCCAGATCGCTGTTCTCAGCCATCAGCTTGCTGTACTGGACCTTCTTCAGGCCGCCGATGAACTTGCTGTGGGTGATGTGGAACTTCTGCTCGGCCTTCTTGCCGGTCAGAACGGCCTTGTCGCAGTTGATGACGACGACGAAATCGCCGCAGTCAACATTGGGGGTATAATCGACCTTCTGCTTGCCGCGCAGCAGAACAGCAGCCTCAGCAGCGACGTGGCCCAGGCTCTTGCCGGCAGCGTCGAGCAGATACCACTTGCGCTCGACTTCAGCGGGCTTGACGAGAGTAGTGCTCATATCTATTTCCTCCTGATAAGTGTTTCAACGGTTCAATGCACCTTTTGGGGCGCGAGTGTCAGTATACATCACAAGAGCGCCCCTGTCAACATCATTTTTTGATTTTTTCGGCTCAGTTTTTTGAACCTCTCGTTTTCTCTTGTTTTCTCTTGAAATCTCTCATTTTCTCAAATCGCATTTTCGTTTCTGTTTTTGCGGCAGAGCGCTACAATTTCAGCCCCGAGTATGTTATACTAATAAAGATGCAGCCCCGCCCCCGGGGCTGAGCCTTACATTTATGAGGAGGACATTCCTTCATGCCGAAAGACATCCACCAGCGCGACACCGCGCAGCAGCGCTCTTCCCGCCTGCTGCTGGCCATGGGCATCATCGTCCTGCTGGGCGCACTGGCCTATTTTGTGCTGACCCTCGTGGTCAACCGCCGCACCCCCGCTTCGCCCGACACCCGCTGCACCGCCGAGAACGGCATCTCCGTCTACTACGAGTCCGCCGTCTGGCCGGTCTGCGAGATGACCGAGGACGCCACCCTTGGCCGTGCGCTGAAGCTGGCCTCTGCCCAGAGCAGCGACGACGCCAACTATCAGGTCGTGCTCTTCCAGAAAGGCACGAAAGACACCTATGAGGACTTCATCGGTCAGTCGGAAAAAGAGCTCAAGCAGGCTTACGGCGTCATCAGCCCCCGGAAAGTCAACCTGAACATCGACGGTGCCGCCGTCACCGCCGTGCGCTGTGATATTCAGGCTTACTACGCCGTGCTGGCCACCATCGAGTACGACAGCGGCGACGTCATCTATGTCTCCGGCCTGACCAAGCTGGCCTCCATCAGCGACATCGTCAACCTCGTGGAGAGCGTGAGCCTGTCATGAGCGACACGAAAGCGATGCAGCGGCTCTGCGGCCTGATGCGCAAAACCGTCCAGCAGTACGAGATGCTGGCCCCCGGCGACCGCGTTCTGGTGGGCGTTTCGGGCGGCAAGGACAGCGTAGCTTTGACCATCGGTCTCGCGCGGCTGCGGCAGTACCTCGGCTTCCCTTTCGAAGTCGTGGCCGTCACCCTCGACCCCCAGTTTGGCGGCAAGCCGGTGGATTACTCCGCGCTGGAAGCGCTGTTCCGGCGGTACGATGTGCCTTATGAGGTGCGCCGCACCCTCATCGGCCCCATCGTCTTCGACTACCGGAACGAGAAGAATCCCTGCTCCCTCTGCGCCAAGATGCGCCGGGGCGCGCTCCACGCCGCTGCCGAAGAGCTGGACTGCAGCAAGGTGGCGCTGGGGCATCATCTGGACGACGCCATCGAGACGTTTTACATGAACCTCTGGCGGGAGGGCCGCATCGGCTGCTTCTCGCCGGTGACAGAGCTGTCCGACCGGGGGCTGACCCTCATCCGGCCTCTGCTGCTCGCCACAGAGCAGGAGGTGCGCTGTGCAGTGAAGGAAGAAGGCTTTCCCATCGTCAAGAGCCGCTGCCCGGCCGACGGCGTGACCACCCGGGAGGACACGAAAAACTTTGTCCGGGAGCGGTGCCGCACCGACCGGGCTTTCCGGCAGAAGACCCTTCACGCTCTGCAGGAGAGCGGCATCGACGGCTGGCGTCCTTTGCACCCGGCCCGTACATCAAAAAAGGAGGACACAGCCCATGCAGATGCCCGCATTTGAAAAACACGTCTGGGCCGAGATAGACCTTGACGCCCTGCGCCACAATTTCCGCGCCGTGAAGGCCCGGGCCGGGGAGATGCCTCTGTGCGCCGTCGTCAAAGCCGACAGCTACGGCCACGGTGCCGTAGAGTGCGCCAAGGTCTTTGCCGAAGAGGGGGCCGCATGGCTGGCTGTGAGCTGTCTGGCGGAAGCCCGTCAGCTGCGCAAAGCCGGGCTGACGCTGCCCATCCTCATTCTGGGCCATGTGGAGCCGGGCTGTGCGCCCGTCCTCAACCAGGAGGACATCACCGCCGCCTGCTACTCCCTGCCCCAAGCCAAGGCCCTCAGCGAGGCCGCCTGTGCCGCCGGCGTGAAGGTAAAAGTGCATCTCAAGGCCGACACCGGCATGGGCCGCATCGGTTTTGCGCTCCGCACCGACTTTGACGCGGCGCTGGCCGGGATGCTGGATGCCTGCCGCCTGCCGGGTCTGGACGTGACCGGCCTGTTCCAGCACTTCGCTGTGGCCGACGACGACAGCGCCGACAGCGTGGCTTATACCCGCCAGCAGCACGAACTCTTCGTCCGGGCCTGTCGGGGCCTTGCCGAGGCCGGGTTTGAGCCTGCCGTCGTCCACTGCGACAACTCCGCCGGGGTGATGCTCCACCCCGACTGGCCCGCCGGACTGCCCCGCACCCACTGCATGGCACGCCCCGGCATCGTCCTCTACGGCTTCGACCCCAGCGACGAGGTGCGTTTTGGCATCTTCCGCCCGGTGATGAAGCTCAAGACCATCGTCAGCATGGTCAAGGAGATGCAGCCCGGCCAGTCGGCCAGCTACGGACGCCGCTTCACTGCGGAAAAGCCCACCAAGGTCGCCACCCTCTGTGCCGGTTACGCCGACGGCTACCCCCGCCTTTTGAGCTGCGGCAAGGGCATCGTGGAGATAAAGGGCATGCCCTGCCCCGTTCTGGGCCGGGTCTGCATGGACCAGATCATGGTGGATGTCTCGGCTCTGCCCGACGTGCAGGAAGGGGACGAAGCCATCCTGTGGGGCGGCGAAGTGAGCGACAGCGCCGAGACCATCGCCCACAAGACCGATACCATTTCTTACGAGGTGCTCTGCGGCGTTTCCCGCCGGGTGCCCCGCGTTTACCTGGAAAACGGCGGCATCAAGGCCGTCGAGGACTGGATCCTATAAATTTCGGAGGAACTACATGGCAAGAGACAACATCCGCAACTTCTGCATCATCGCGCACATCGACCACGGCAAATCCACCCTCTCCGACCGCATCCTCGAACTGACCAAGAGCGTGGACGAGCGGACGATGGAGGACCAGATCCTCGACAACATGGACATCGAGCGGGAACGCGGCATCACCATCAAGGCCCGCGCCGTCACCATGAACTACACCGCCAAGGACGGCAAGGTGTACGAGTTCAACCTCATCGACACCCCGGGCCACGTGGACTTCGCTTACGAAGTCAGCCGCAGCCTCGCCGCCTGCGAGGGCGCTATCCTCGTGGTGGACGCCACCCAGGGCGTGGAGGCCCAGACCCTCGCCAATACCTATATGGCGCTGGAACACGACCTCGAGCTGGTGCCTATCCTGAACAAGATCGACCTGCCCTCTGCCCACCCGGACGAGGTGGCGCAGGAAGTGGAGGACGTCATCGGCCTGCCCTGCCTCGACGCGCCCCGCGTCTCGGCCAAGACCGGCCTGAACATCGATCAGGTGCTGGAACGTGTGGTCAGCGACATCCCCGCCCCCACCGGCGACCCGGACGCCCCCCTCAAGGCCCTCATCTTCGACAGCATCTACGACAGCTACAAGGGCGTCATCGTCTATATCCGCGTCTTTGAAGGTACGGTCAAGCCCGGCGACACCATCCGCCTGATGGCCACCGGCGCACAGTTCACGCTGGTGGAAGTGGGCCACATGGGCGCTACCAGCCTGACCCCCTGCGACCAGCTGCAGGCTGGTGAGGTCGGCTACCTGACCGCCAGCATCAAGACTGTGCAGGACACCCGCGTCGGCGACACCGTCACCCTGGCGAACAACCCCACCCCCGAGGCTCTGCCCGGCTACCGTCAGGTCAAGCCCATGGTCTTCTGCGGCATCTACCCCGCCGACGGCGCAAAGTACCCCGATTTGAAGGACGCGCTGGAAAAGCTGCAGCTCAACGACGCCTCCCTGACCTTTGAGCTGGAAACCAGTGCCGCGCTGGGCTTCGGCTTCCGCTGCGGCTTCCTCGGTCTGCTCCACATGGAGATCATCACCGAGCGTCTGGAGCGCGAGTTCGACCTCGACCTCATCACCACCACGCCCAGCGTCCGCTATCGTCTGACCCTGACCGACGGCACCGTGGAGATGATAGACAACCCGTCCAGCTACCCCGACCCCTCCAACATCGTCAAGCAGGAGGAGCCCTTCGTGGACGTCCACCTCTACACCCCCAATGAATACGTCGGCAGCCTGATGGACCTGTGCCAGAACAAGCGCGGCGTCCTCATAGACATGAAGTATATGGACGACGTGCGTGTGGACCTGCACTACGCCCTGCCTCTGGGCGAGATCGTCTACGACTTCTTCGACGCCATCAAGAGCCGGAGCCGCGGCTACGCCAGCTACGACTATGAGTTCAAGGAGTACCGCGAAAGCGACCTCGTCAAGCTGGACTTCCTGCTCAACGGCGACCCCGTAGACGCTCTGTCCATGATCGTCTTCCGCGACAATGCCTACGCCAAGGGCCGCCGCATCTGCGAGAAGCTGCGGGACAACATCCCGCGCAACCTCTTCGAGATCCCCGTTCAGGCGGCCATCGGCGGCAAGATCATCGCCCGCGAGACGGTCAAGGCCATGCGCAAGGATGTGCTGGCCAAGTGCTACGGCGGCGACATCTCCCGCAAGAAAAAGCTGCTGGAAAAGCAGAAAGAGGGCAAAAAGAAGATGCGCCAGCTCGGCAGCGTCTCCCTGCCCAGCGAGGCGTTCACCGCCGTGCTCAAGCTCGACAGCGACGACGATTGATATTGATTTTTCCGCTCCCCTCCCGCCCGGAGGGGAGTTTTTTCATGTCTATCGCAAGTCAAGAAAATAACGCAATAGGATAACAGCATATTTGCGATATGCAATTCAACGCTGTTGCTGTTGCATTAAAAAGTTGAATTGCTATGTCTGGCGGCTAAGAATCTTAGCTCAAATCTTGACCTTTCTTCCGACATTGTGTACAATGAGACTAGGTTAAATCAGGTTGTCATTTTATGTCATTTGGAGGCGAACAGAGTAACCTTTCGCACTCAGAAATAAAACGAGAAGGAATGGATGCAACGATGCGGATCGCGATGGTAGGGCATAAGCGTATTCCCTCACGGGAAGGCGGCATTGAGGTCGTGGTGGAAGAACTGGCGGCGCGGATGGTCGTACACGGCCACGCCGTCACCTGCTACAACCGCTCCGGCCATCACGTCAGCGGCAGAGAATACGACGCCGAGCATCTAGACGAGTACCGGGGCATCCGCCTCAGGCATCTGCCCACCATCGACCGCAAGGGCCTCGCGGCTGTGACATCCAGCTTCTTCGGCTGCCTTGCGGCGGCTTTCGGCCCCTATGACGTGGTCCATGTCCACGCGGAAGGCCCTGCCATGTTCTCCTGGCTCCCCCGCCTGACCGGCAAGCGGGTCATCCTGACCATCCACGGTCTGGACTGGGCGCGGGACAAGTGGAAGGGTTCCTTCGGCTCCTGGTACATCCGCATGGGTGAAAAGATCGGCGCGCGGTGCGCCCATGAGATCATCGTGCTCAACCACGGCACCCAGAAATACTTTCTGGACACCTATGGCCGCACCACCCACTATATCCCCAACGGCGTCAACCCCGCGGTCCCTGTCCCCGCCGACATCATCCGGGAAAAGTACGGCCTCGAAAAGGACTCCTACATCCTCTATCTGGGCCGGATGGTGCCGGAAAAGGGCTGCCACTATCTGGTGGACGCCTTCAAAAAGCTTGACACCGACAAAAAGCTGGTCATCGCAGGCGGCTCCTCCGATACCCAGTGGTACATGGACGAGCTGAAAGAGCAGGCCGGCGGCGACGAACGGGTCATCTTCACCGGCTTTGTAGACGGTGCGCTGCGGGAAGAGCTCTACAGCAACGCCTGCCTCTTCGTCCTGCCCAGCGACCTCGAGGGAATGCCCCTCTGCCTGCTGGAAGCCATGAGCTACGGCAACTGCGTCATCACCTCCGACATCGAGGAATGCACCAACGTCATCCACGACAACGGCATCTCCTTCCGCAAAAGCGACGTGGACGACCTGGCCCAGAAGCTCACCTACGCCCTCAGCCACCCCAACACCGTCCGGATGTTCAAGTGGCTCGCCGCCGAGTATGTCTGCACCCGCTTCCCGTGGGAGCGCATCGTGGAGGAAACGCTCGCGCTCTACGAGAAAAAATAATGGCATTCAAAAAACGCCTGCTGCATTCGCAGCAGGCGCTTTTCTCTTCAGCGCGAATTTTTCTGCATCCGGCGGTCACGCCCGCCGCGCAGCCAGACCTCGAAGTCCTGCCAGGTCTGCGCCCGCAAAGACGCCACGCAGCGGGGCAGCAGCGTTTTGATGTTATAAACCGGAACGATGACCGAAACAGCGGGCATAACGGACTCCTTATCTCTTTTCATAGACTGCAAGGAAGCGGTCGGCGAGGGCGTCCCATGTGTTCTCATGGATGACCGTCTCATAGGCCACCTGCTCCATCCGGGCCTTCTTTTCCGGGTCGGCGGCAGTGTCCAGCAGGGCTTTCGCCCAGCGGGCCGGGTCCGATTTTTCCAGCACAAGGCCGTTCTCCCCGCTGCGCAGCAGCATATCCGCACCGCCGTTGGGGGTGGTCAGCACCACCCGGCGGAAGAACATCGCCTCCAGCAGCACCATGCCGAAAATTTCGTACTCCGTCGGCAGCAGGAAGAGATCCGCCTGCTGGTAGACCCCCTTCATCTGATACTGGGGGGCTTTTTTCTGCCAGAAGACGCAGCGTTCCAGCCCCTTTTCCCCGATGGCCGCTTTCACGCTGTCCAGATACTCCGCGTCGCCGCCGCCGATGATGTAAAGGCAGGCGTCCGGGTCGCTTTTCCGCACTTCGGCCAGCACCTCCAGCAGGAAGAAGGGGTCCCGCCGGGGCTCGATGCGGCCGATATAGAGCAGCTTCAGGCCCGTTTTCTGCGCCCGCATCTTCTGCTCGAGCTCCGTCTGCCCCGCGTCCGGGCGGTCACGCAGGAGCTCCCCGTCGATGCCGACGCCCACCGTCGTCACCTGCTCCGGCGAGAGACGCTTTTCCAGCAGGAATTTCCGGGCCAGCTCGCTCTTGGTCAGAAAACGGGTGCCGCGGCGGCGGTAGCGCCCCACGAAGAGGGCGTCGAACACTCTGCACATCCGGTTATAGTTCTTGTTGAAGGGCGAGTAGTAGGGGCCGTGGTAGACCACCGTCTTTTCGGGGTATCTCCCCGCCAGATGCCATGAGAACATCTGGTTATACTCGGCGGTCTGCAGCACATCATACCGGGCAAAGAGCTTCTCCTGCCCTTTGAACCAGACGTTTTTGAGCAGGACTTTCCCGTGGCGGTAGAAGACATGGATGGGCTTTGCACCCTCCACCTCGACCTTTACGGTCATCTCGTCGCCGTCCGTCCAGAACAGGATGTCGGTGGGATGGCCGCGCTTCACCAGCGCCTTCGCAAGTCCCACTTCCTGGATATTGTAGGTGTTCTTGGTCACGTCCAGCACGCTGGGCCAGGGGCGAACGATGAGTATTTTCATAGCGGTATCCTCACTGTCTGAGCTGGTCGGCAATATCGGCGTCCACGATCTCCTCGCCGGACTTATGGCGCAGCTGCTCCTGCGACGCGGCGCTCAGGCCGTTGTTGACCACGCAGTTGAGGTCGCAGGTGGAGCAGCGGTCCAGCTCTTCCTTCGACACCCTGCCGTCCCGGTAGTCGCGGCAGACTTTCAGCTCATACATACTGTAAGGAGTCTTGGTGAACAGCGCCTTGAACTTATGGGTCAGCACCCAGAAGCCCGGCTTCCAGATATATTTGTGCATGGCCGGCGAGACGGAGCCAATCATCCAGCAGTCGCGGTCGCAGTGGCGCACCTTGGCGCGGACGGCCTCTGCCTCGGGGCTGCTCCACAGCTCGTCCCAGCTCTGGGTGTTCAGGTTGCCCATCACCTCTTTATCCTTGGTGCCGTTGCAGGGCATGACGTCGCCGTAGGGGTCGATGAAGAAGGTATCGAAGCTCATATCACAGGGCAGCAGGCGCTTCTGGCCGTAGAGGTAGTTGATGAGGCCGTGGTTGAAGTAGGCGCGGAACCACTTTTTGGGCGAATTGCTCCGCAGCAGCTCGTTGATGAGGGCCTCAAAGTTTTTAGCCACCATGGGGCGGTCGTGGATGATGTTCTTGGCCTCCACGAAGTAGAAGCTGTTGTGCAGGGTGGCGGTGGCGAATTCCATCCCCATCTCATCCGACAGGCGATAGAGGGGGACGAGGTCGGGGGCGTTCTTGTCCTGCACGGTCATGCCGAAGCCCACATCCTTCATGCCCATCTCCCGGAGTTTCTTCAGGGTGGTGTAGCCGCGGTTGTAGCCGTCGGCGAGGCCGCGTATCTCGTTGTTGGTCTGCTCGAGGCCCTCGATGGAGATACGGATGCCGATGTCGGGGAACTCCTTGCACAGGTCGAGGATACGGTCGGTGAAGAAGCCGTTGGTGGAGATGACGATGCGGTCCGACTTCTTCCGCAGCTCCCGCACGATGTCCTTCAGATCCGTGCGGATAAAGGGCTCGCCGCCGGTGATGTTGGTAAAATACATGGGCGGCAGCTTGCGGATGGTCTCGAGGCGGATCTCTTCCTCGGGCTTCGAGGGTGCCTTATAGCGGTTGCACATGGTGCAGCGCGCGTTGCAGCGGTAGGTGACGATAACGGTCCCGTTCAGTTTCTTGGTTGCCATGAATCCTTCTCCTCCGTTTTTATCTCTGGTACAGGGGCATCAGTTTTTCCGCATATTCTTCCACAGTGTCAAAGCGGGTCGTCCCGCAGGCTCTGGTATAAGCGTCCAGCCGGGCGTGGTCATCCCAGAGGGCGCGTATCTTCTCTGTCAGCGCGTCCGCATTCCCGCTCTCGAACAGCTCGCCGTTCACGCCCTCGTCGATGAGCTCCGGGATGCCGCCGATGTCTGCGCCCAGCACCGGCGTGCCGTACATCAGCGACTCCATCACTGAAAAGGGGCAGTTCTCATACCACTCCGACGGGTAGACGCTGAACCGCGCCTCCACAATGAGTTTTTCGAGGGCCTTGCCCGACTGGAACCCCACATTTTTCAGGTTCGGGATGCCGGCCAGCTCCCCTTCCAGCGGGCCGCTGCCCGCCGCCACAAAGGGGATGTCCGGCAAGGCCTTGCAGGCTTTCAGGAAGGTCTCGATGCCCTTTTCCTTCGCAAAGCGGCCGAAGTAGAGCACATAGTTCTGTTTTTCCACAGCCGGGGCTTTCTTTGTGGAAATAAAGTTGTGCATCGCCACCGTTTTCTCCCGCAGGATGGGGTCAGAGTCCAGCTTTTTCTTCATGAACTCCGAGCAGCAGACGATGGCGTCCAGCCTTTTGTAGACCTTTTTCCACCGCCAGAACGCAGCCTCCGCAAAGCCGATGGCGCTCTTGGCCGTAGAGCCGTGGATGCACTTATTCCGGATGCAGGACGTGAGCTTCCCGCCGAGGCAGTCCTCACAGACCTGTCCGTCCATCTGACAGCACATATGATTCGGGCAGACCAGCTGGTAGTCGTGGGCCGTGTAGAGGATGCGGCAGGCGTGTCCGCTCTCCTTCCGCCATTTGTCCGCCTCAAGGAGGATGCTGGGCGTCAACTGATAGTTGAAATTGTTGAGATGGATAACATCCGGTCGAAAATCATCCAGCACCAGCCGCAGCTTCTGCCGGGCCTCGGACGAATAAATGGTCTTGAGCGGGTATGTAAGCTTCGTCAGCTTGCTGCCGCCGTGGAAATCCATGCCGCTGGTATAGGCATCCACCCGGTTGCCCACACACCGGCCCTCATGCTCCATCCCGAAATACTGCACCTCATGGCCCATCCGTTCCAGCTGCTTTCCCAGCTCGAACATATAGGTCTCAGAGCCGCCGTTGGGGTAGAGGAATTTGTTGATCATCAAAATTTTCATTGCCGTACTTCTCACTGTATTTTTCACCAAAGCTTACAGCACTTTACTGCACTGCACCCACGTTCCAAAGTCTCTCTCCTGAAAGCTCTTTTCCAGCAGACGATAGATTTCTTTTTCACTCTCATCGCCCACAAACGCATACTCTGCCTTTCCGGTAAAGGTCTTACAGATAAACTCTGCCGCCACGACAAAGGCGCTCTCAAGAATCTCACGCGACTCAAACTGTGTCAGTCTGCCGTACATGACTGTACTCAGATGCCATAAAATCAGTTGATAATACTCACTGCTATATATGTCTGCTCCTATCTCCTGAGCGTGTTGTACAGCTTTTATCACAATCCAGAGTGCGTCGATGCCTTTCGCCGAATTTTTCTGCCGCTTATATAGACTATTTTTGCCGCTTCGGAAACAATAGCTCAGAGTTCCCTCAAGATAAAATTTTTTGCATTGTGGGTAAATATCCAGATAAACAATGCTGTCCTCAAAGCCATAGCCCTCAAAAAACTGCGTCTTTTCCCAGAGCGAGGCTTTATACAGTTTGCCCCACGGCGTTCCCATTCCGTATTTTCTGGCCGACCAAAGGCTTTTTTCCTCCCGGCTTTCTTCAGTCCTCGGTTGCACAATGATTTCTCTTGACGTCAGACACCTTGCGGTTTTTCCAATCACGATTTCAGCACCCGACTGCTGTGCATCGTCCAACAGCTTTTGCAGCACTCCCTGCGGCAGAAAATCATCTGCGTCCAAGAAGAAAAGATACCTTCCTCCTGCTTTCTGCAATCCGCAATTCCTTGCACCCGCACCACCGCGATTTTCCTCTTCTATTACCACAAGTTCCGGGTATCGTTTTTCATACTTACTCAAAATATCTGTCGAGCCATCTGTCGAGCCGTCATTGACACAGATGACCTCAAAGTCCTGCGTCAATTTCTGTCCACAGACAGAGTCCAAACATTTACTCAGAGTGCCAGCCGCATTATATACTGGAATAATAACAGATACCGCACAGCCGCCCCGAAATGTTAATTCTTTGCATTCCGCTTTTCCGCATGGCCGTATCTTTCCCAGCACCTGCACCGCCTGAGCTGTATCTATGACAGCAGTTTCCTTCGTATACTGTTTCCGCTCCAATATCTTCCGTTGTTTTCTCTTTTGTAGCTGACCCTTCTTCTGTTTAAGAAACAGTGCTACTCGTGCCGCATATTCTAACATGTTCTTTTCTCTTTTCAACCATGTGGAATATCAGTCATCATAGACTGGTACTACCACCTTTTTTTGCCTGTATCGTAAAATCTCATAACACCATGTCATCATCACCAATCGGTATGTAACATTGATAGGAAAATAAAACGATGTATTATCCGTCAGATAGGTTGAAAAAACATAAATATTCATCGCCATCATGCCAAGCGCCGCTTCTGCATCGAACATCTCAAGCAGTCTCTTGACCCGGAATGACAGCTCATAGAAAAGCCATACAATCCAGCACCAAAAACCCGTCTCAATATACAGCTCCAAAAACACATTATGGACTACCGCAATAGGAATATCTATATTCTCCATATGCGTTGAGCCATAGTTGTAAATAAATCGGATGCCTTTTCCAAGATAGGTCGGAGACAGCCAATAAATATCCTGATAAAAAGTCCACAGTCGGTCGCGGCTCATCAAATCCACGTCATAGCGTTCTGCAAGTTCAATAAAAAGACCGCTCCGAATAATCATCAGATACCCAAACAAACCCGCGATTGAAACAACTGTGATTATGGTAATGATTCCTCGCAATGGCCTTGTTCCAAAGCGCTTTACGAACCATTTCATGACCCAGTAGAACGTCACCGCCGCCATCGCACCGGGAATTGCAATGCGCTTCATCGCCAGAGTAAAGAAAAAAACAGAAACGATAAATTTCCAGATATTCTTTTCTCCTTTGAAACTCCGGTGAATCATATAATACACGACATAAGTACCCCAGCCGTAGACCATATCATGAAGTTCCATTTGGCGTACTGCACCACCAGTATTGTCCGCAAATGTCAACAGCAGCGTAATGTATTCTGAAATAAGCCGGGGAAAGCCAAACCGCAGTCCGACTTGCACAAAAACCGCAAAGTTTGCAAGTGCCATTGAAATAAGCGTATATGTCGTTGCATTTTCATCAAAAAGATATACCGCTCCAATCACGTACAAAATGTTCGTCAGCATATAAATAATATTTTGCGAGCCCCGCAGGATATACGGCCAGCTTTGAAACTCTGTAATCCATATTCCCGCCGACCACAACCAGAACATCAGGTACGGAAAGAAAAACAATATAAAAAAGCGCAGACAGAACAGCGCGTGTTCGAATTGCGGAGAGACAAAAAAGGCCGCACAAGCCCATGCAAAAACCACAAGATTGATTCCATATTTCAAACCAACCGGCAGCTTATAGCAAGCACAGTAAAAGCTCAGAAAGGAAAGCAGAATGTAGAGTGCCACGCTCCCATATCGTATCCATCTGCTCTGAAACGTCTTCATCTTGTTATTTTAGTCCTTTCCGCTCAGTTCACATCCACGACCACCAGTTCCGGCTGGTTGAAGATGCGCGGATACGGCTCCGAATCGCCGAGGCCGCGGCTGATGACCACCTGCGACTCTCCCATCTGGTTGACGCCGCTGGTGTACTTGGGCAGAAAGCCCTGGCTGGTAGACCACAGGCCCTGCCCGCCGATGCGCACCTGTCCGCCGTGGGCGTGGCCGCTGAGCACAAGGTCGAACTTTTCGTCGGCCAGCGAGGTGTCCAGCACCTCGGGGCAGTGGCAGATGAGGATGGTGCAGACATCATCCAGCGCATTCGTCTCGTCATTCAGCGCGTCGGCCACTGCGCGGGAGTTTTCCCGTTCCAGCCGGGCGCGGGGCCACTCGAAGAAGCCGCCGATGCGCAGCTTTTTGCCGTTGATGACGGCGTCCTCATACGTTCCGTTCATCCAGTGGACGCCGGTGGCCTCGATGTCGTCAAAAATGGCATCGCAGCCGTTGGCGTAGCGGGCCGCCCACTCGTGGTTGCCGGGGGCATAATACACCGGCGCAATGTCCACCAGCTGACGCATCAGGCTCAGCACAAGGCTGTAGTCCGGGTCTGTGTCAATATCCATATCGCCCGCCACGGCGATGAAGTCGGGCGCAAGGTTGCGCACCTTCCGCACAAGGTCGGCGTTGTCGGTGCCGTACTCGCTCAGATGCAGGTCGGAAAGCAGCACGATGCGCAGGTCTTCCACCGGCTTATCCACCGTGACGGTATAAAAGGTCGTGATGAAGCTCTTGTTCATCTGGAGGTTATACAGCAGGATGCCGTCCAGAACGAGGGCCGTCAGCAGCAATAGGAGCAGCAGCCGTGCCAGAAAATGCAGTATCTTTTTTATCATAGTTCACTCTCAGCTTTTGGACACAAGCGGCGAGGCAGCCGCATTCTTCGCGTTTTCGGCCTCCTGACGGGCTTTTGCGTCTGCACAGCGGCGGATGGACAGCCGCAGCAGAGCGCGGACCTCATAGGCGTTATCCTTGGTGGAGTTGGCGACGCCCACAAAGATGCAGGGGCCGAACCGGGCGAACTCGGTCTTGGCCAGCAGACTGCCCAGCCGGTTGACGCAGTTTTTCGCCAAATCGAAGCTGCAGTTTTCCAGCAGGACGATAAAGCGGCCTGCTCCATTGTAGCCGACAAAGCCCAGCGTGCGGAACACATACTGCAGCTGGTCACCCAGCAGGCGCAGCGCCTTGTCCCCATCGTTCCGGCTCATGGCCGAAAAATCCAGCTGGATGCAGATGATGGTGAACTGGCCCTTCAGCCGTGTCGTGCTGTAGTGGTCGATGGCGGCATCACAGCGCTCGCGGTTGGGCAGGCCGCTCTTCTTGTCCACATAGAGGTAGTAATCCACAAAGTCGCCCAGACGGCCTAGGAAGATGGCGCAGAAGCATCCCACAAAGAGGAAGAGCACCACCGACAGGGCCGCATAGAGCTTCAGGTTGAGCTTCTCGGTGACAACGACGCTGTTCTTCATCTCGATGTTGTCCGCACCGTTGACCTGATTGAACTCGTCGATGGTCATGAGTGCGAGGTCATACAGGCTCGTGAACTTCTGCACCAGCTCGTCGATGCGGGCGCTGGCCCACTGTGCCTCGGCACTGCGGGGGTCGGTGTCCTGGGTCACATCGGCGTAAATGTCCAGGATCTCCTGCGCCTGCCCCTGCACAATGGTGGCGTCGATGAGCCTGGCGTGGAGGTCGGCATAGTTCTGGATGAGCTTATCGTAGGTGGTGGTGACATTGCCGGAAGGCTGGACACTCGAATCCCGCACCACGTCACTGACGATCTGGGTCTCGCCGCCGTCAGAATTCCGGCTTCCGGAGTAGACTGCCGCACCGTCCAGCGTCTTATCGCCGAACTGGTCGATGATGCTCTTGGCCTCTGCGATATTTCCGTTCAGGCTGTCGATCTGGAGCTGGTAGCGCATCACGATGTTCTTCTTCGTGTTGACCAGAAGCATATGGTCCCGCACCAGCTTATGGTTGACGATATAGGCGTAGAGGTCGTTCAGGGTATTCTGGGTCAGATACTCGTACTCCGACACGAGGTCCGAGAACGAGTATCCCGATCTCACACTGTAAAAGCCGTATTTTTCGTCGGCCTTCTTCCGAAGGTAGGCCACGCTCTCGTTGGCGTTATTGCGCAGGATCTCCACGCAGTCGATGTACTCGTAGTTCGCCACCGAGACATTGCTGGCGTTGTTGGGGAACAGCTCCGAGTCCACATGGGTCTCGCTGTAATACTTGAAGTAGTTCGTCAGCACCGCGTCCAGCACATTGCGGGCGTAGTCGGTGGCGTCCTTGCTGGCCACGGTGAACGAAACGGCATAGATGGTGGGGTGATATTCATACTCCTCACCGTCGGCAAGCGCCGTCTCCTTTTTGGTCTGCTCATCCTCCGGGATGACCTCTTTGACGGAGATCTTGGAGCGGATGCTCTCGGTGCTGGCTGTCAGCCCCAGCTGCTGGATGGTCTGGTTGATGACCGAGGCCGACGTGATCTCGGTGGGGTCTATCCTGGAGCCGTCGGCGTTCCTGCCCTGACTTGCATTCGCGTTGGTGTACTGGATGATGGCTGTGGCCGTATACGACTGCCGCGACGAAATAAACTCATACACACCCAGACAGCCTACCGCTGTGATGAGCATGATGAGGAACCACCACTTTTTGAGGTAGCGCAGCAAATCAAAACTTTTCATTCTTCCTCCATCCTGTCAGAAAGACGGATGTCATTCGTTCTCTGCCCGCAGGCGTTCACGCTGCCGCCGGCAGCTCGTCTTGACGACAGCAGCCAGATACCACACGGCGCATATCACAGCCGCCAGCATCACGCTGGGCTTGACGTTATACCGTTTGATAAACGAGGACTCTGGCCCGTTGAACACCAGATATCTGCTGATGCGCTGGGCATAGCAGTCGGCGTCCAGCTCCCGCGTTGCGGTCACGATGCTGGCGAGCTGCTGGGTGATGGTATCCACCATCGACTGGGCCACCTGCAGCTCACGCGCCCCGGTGGGCTCCTCCAGCGCCGTGATCTTGGAGTTATTGGTCGTGATGGTCTTCTGGGCGTCCACGGCCGAGGTGAGCAGCTCATTGGCCCGCAGGGCCAGATCGTCGATGCCGACCTTGGTGCGGGACATATAGAACGAGCCATCGCTGTCGTAGGTGGGGATGAGCACCGAGGAGACCATCTTGTTGTTGTAGTTGTCCAGGATGGTCATAAAGATGTCACTCTTCTGGGAGTCGCTCATCTCGCTCCACCGCAGGGTGCGGTTCAGCTCGTTGAGGTCGTCGATGCAGCGGGCGTTGTTCTTGGCCACGCCGTTTTCCCAGATATAGCTCTGGTACTCCGACAGGGTGTAGCTCTGCAGATTCTGTACCTGCTTTTTGATGGCGTTGTAGCTCTGGCCGCTGGTGGACAGATAGGAGCCGGCCTGGTCGTTGCGCACCGTGAGATAATTGTTGATGCGGCCTATCATCATCTGGAAATAGGAGCCGATCTCCTCGTAGTCCATATCGGAATAATCAAAGCTGATGTCCAGCGAGGTCGCATTGATGCGGTAATCTGCCGTAAAGCGCTTGAGATAGACCCGGCATATCTGGTCGAGGAGATCCTGCGCCGTGATCTTGCCCCAGAGCGACCACGGCAGTTTGAGGTCGATGTGATAGGACGAGCTGATATAATAGTCGTCCTCCTCGGTCACGAGCTTGCTGTTGGTCGGCGAGATGGAGATGCAGTCCGCCAGCTCACTGGTGGTCAGGTCATCCTGCAGGCCGGTGGCCTGTATGACAGCCTCAAGATACTCCTGCGTCAAAAATTCCGATTCGCTGAAGCGGGCGCCGTTGGGCGTCTTGCCGGTCACGCTCTCTTCGTAGTTCAGCGACATGGTGGTAGTGGCCGAAAAGCTCTTGACCGTGGTCAGCACGCACATGAACATCAGCGTACACACGACGCCCACGACGAACAGCCGCCTCACCTGCCGCAGAAAGACTTCGCACAGGAGCCGGATAGAAAGAGTATCGAGGAAACGCTGGAACGATGTAAGCACCGACTCCCGTTCCTCACAGCGGGATCCACGCCTGCTGCGGGAGGACTTCTTCTCTGCCGGAGCGGGCTTTTCTGCGCTTTCGTCCCCTTCCGGCACCGCTGCTCCGGTGGGATCCAGAGCTGCCGCAGAGTCGTCCTGCTCCGCCGGCTGGGGCGCAGCCGCCTCGGGCCGACTGGTCGGCTGAAGGACATTGAGCTTCCGCTTCACAGACTTCGGCGGGGCCGGAGGCGTCAGGACAGGCTCCACCGGCGGGATGGCGGACGGCGGCGCAGCGGGCGCGGTATAGGTATGCTCTTCTTCTGCCGCCTCGGGCTGCGGGGCCGGGGCCGCAGTCTCCGGGACGGGGTCCTCCTGCTTTGCCCGGCCAAAGAGCGAGCGCTTCTTCGCGTGCTTTGCGGCATGGCGCGCGGGCGCAGAGCCACGCCCGGATGTCTTTTCCGGGCTGGCCTTGCAGACCCTCTGATTCGGTTCTTTCCGCGCTGATCTCATCCGCAGTTTCCTTTTTGTTCTCTTATAGGTACGTTCTCCGATCGGCCGGAGGGTATACTTCAACTATTTTATAATACCTCAAATCGTCCCCAAACACAACTGTTCCGTCATCTTTCACATCCGAACTGCCCGTTTTTCTTTTCTTCCCGCCCCCAAAAAGGACAAAAAAGCCCCCGCCTCCGGGAGTACCGGCGGGGGCTTCGCCGAGCTGTGATTTATGAAGAAGGTTTTCGGAAGGACCGCTTATCAGGCAGGCTGTGCCTTGTTGGCGTTCTTCTGAAATGAACCCCAAAAGTTAGAAAAAAAAAATAAGAATTAAGCAGCCCCAACGGTCTGAATCCTGTACTGCACAGGGCTCAGGCCGTTTAGTTTTAATTTGATTCGGCGGTTGTTGTAGTAGTCGATATACTCAACAATGGCCTTTTCGGGCTGTTCAACGGAATCGAATTTTTCCAAATGGAACAGTTCCGTGCCTTCTTCCAGATAGATGCGCTCCCATCTTGCAACTTGCGTCTTACTTTGTACCCCGAAACGGTTGGCTGCTTCTGGACAGCTTAAATGTTCCGCGCGCATTGTTTCTACTACTTTTATTTTGAATTCCCCACTATATTTTTTCTGTGGTATTCCCTTTGGCATACAAAAACACCCCATTTCCTAAACAGTATACCTTACTGTCTAACAAATGGGGGTGCAGTTCGTACGAAAACCGGAGCTTTTTCTTGTGTTTTTACACGCCCGAATAGGCGGAGAAGCCGCCATCGATGGGCAGGCAGATGCCGGTGATGAAACCGGCAGCGTCATTGTTCAGCAGGAACAGCAGTGCGCCCACAAGGTCCTTTTCGCTGTCGCCGAAGCGGCCCATGGGGGTCGCGGCGAGGATCTTATTGGTACGGGCCGTCGGGGTGCCGTCCTCATTGTAGAGGAGGCTGGCGTTCTGCTCGCTGGCGAAGAAGCCCGGAGCGATGGCGTTCACCCGGATGCCGACCTTGCTGAAATGGACGGCCAGCCACTGGGTGAAGTTGGTCACAGCGGCCTTGGAGCCGGAGTAGGCCGGTATCTTGGTCAGGGGCAGGTAAGCGTTCATGCTGGAGATGTTGAGGATGCTGCAGCCCGGACGGCCCACCATCTGGCGGGCGAAGGCCTGGGTGGGCAGCAGGGTGCCGATGAAGTTCAGGTCGAACACCATCTCTACGCCGCTCTCGTCGAGGTCGAAGAAGGTCACGGTATCGTCCTCGAGGTCGGCCATCTCGAAATACTCCTTGTCGGTGTTGGCGCGGGCGTTGTTGCCGCCGGCACCGTTCACCAGAATATCGCAGGGGCCAAGCTCTGCCATCACGTCCTCAGCCACCTGCAGGCAGTTGGCCTTGTTCATGACGTTGCAGGTGTAGCCCCTGGCGATGCCGCCCTCGGCCTCGATCTCGTCGGCCAGAGCCTTGAGCTTCTCCATATTGCGGCCCAGCAGGGCGACTTTCGCGCCTGCCCGGGCCAGAGCCTTGGCGAAGATGGAGCACAGGGTGCCGCTTGCGCCCGTGACGACGGCCACCTTGCCGGTCAGGTCAGTGTTCAGTACATTCTGTTCCATGTTCTTCCTCTTTACGGGCTCAGCTGCGGTACTCGGCGGGCAGCTGGTCCATGCTCTGCCACTTGGTCATGGCCTCTTCCAGCTTCATGCCGTTGGCCACAGCGTCGCGGCGGCAGGCGTTGACTGCCTGGATCTCCTTCATCTTCTCGCCGGTCAGGGTGTAGCCCTTCATGGCGATAAGGGTAGCGGCCCAGGCCACCATCGGGATGATGCAGAACAGCACGATGACCACCCAGTTCATACCGGGGGTGTAGGGGTCGTACTGGGTGGGCAGGCTCTCGAGGCCGATGAAGCTCACAGCGATGCCGACGACGGTAGCGGACAGGCTGGACACCAGCTTGTCCACCAGGCTGAACAGCGTACCCATGATGCCGGGGATGTAGCTGCCGCTGCGGTAAGTCTCGTAGTCGGAGCAGTCGGCGACCATGGGGATGGGCATATCGGCGGTGGCGTAGTATGCGCCGTAGCCGATGCCGAAGAATGCCATGAAGAGGATGGTGTAGAGGTTGATGGACAGGCCGTTGTCACCCATGATGGACAGGGTGAAGGCGTCGCTGCGGCCCCAGAGCAGCAGCAGCACCAGCACGCCGATGTAGCAGATGAATGCCACGCTGACGTACTTCATCAGGCTGGCCTTCTGGCCCTCCTTCTGGCTGGTGCGGACGGTGAGCAGGAAGAAGGGCACGCTGAAGACATAGCCCAGCACCATCATGGGCAGGTACAGGCCGTCATAGCTGCCCATCATGCAGCCGTACAGCATACACAGGACGGTGGTGTTGGTGGCGATGGAGAGAGCCAGCTTGCAGCCGGCACCGGCCACCATCAGACGCTGCATGGGGTTATTGTTCTTGATGATCTGGACGTACTCGTGCAGCTTGACCTTCTCGCTGACCTCGCCGCCGATGCCGAAGTACTTGGGCCGGTCCTTCTCCCAGATGCCGATGATGGCCAGAACGGTGAGAAGGATGGAGATGACGATGCCCACAGGAGCCAGAGTGCGGAAGAAACCGGCAGAGGCGTAGCCGCCCTCATAGTTTTTGGCGAGGATGGGGGCGAAGAACTGCATCACACCCATGCCCAGCAGAGAGCCGACGGTGTTGAAGATGGTGAACAGGGGGCGCTGCTTGGGGTCGTTGGTCAGAACGGTCTGGCCGGAACGGGTGCAGCTGGTCTGGAAGGTGTAGCCGATGACCCAGACCGCGTACAGAGCCGCGAAAGCCCCATAGCGCAGCCCCATCGAGCCGGCGGGGATGAGCGGGGTCAGGCAGTACAGCACGAGGATGCTGGCTGCCATGATGAGGTTGCCGATGACCATGAAGGGCCGGAACTTGCCGAACTTGCCGTTGGTGCGGTCCATCAGGGCGCCGATGATGGGGTCGGTGACAGCGTCGAACAGGCGCATACCGGTGACCATGACCGAAGCGAAGATCATGGACAGGGCCAGCACCTTGCTGCCGAAGGTGGCGATGTAGGAAAGCACCAGCACATAGTACACGTTCGTTGCGCCGTTGTTCAGCGGGAACAGCACCAGCTGGTAGGTCTTGGCGCGGTTCAGGCCCGGCGCCTTTGCGGTTTGTTCACCCATTTGCGGTGTCTCCTTTTTCTTACAAAAAAACGGCAGCCTGCCCGCCGTTCTGGGGGGCAGGCGGGCTACCATGGCGCCCTGATGCGGCGCCCCCGCCGTTCTGGGGGACAGGCTGCCGTGATCGGATAATAAAAAGTTACAGAGAAACGTCTCTTACTTCGTTGCCTTGCAGAAGGTACCGATAATCATCGCAACGATGGCCACGACATAGCAGACGAGACAGGCCACGGTGATGTAAAAAACGTGCCAGCCAACCATGTTCTGAGAGTTGAAGGAGAACAGGCCGGAGATCAGCAGGATGCGGCTGTTGATGATATTGCCAATGGTTGCAACGATCAGGGCGATGGCTGCCATGGTAGCGGCCAGACCGATGATGCCATTGTCATCCTTTCCCTTGTTGGCTGCCCAAATGCCCCCGGCGACCAGAACTACGGCCAGAACGCCTTGAATGACCAGACGGGTCAGAGCAGCCAGTACATTGGCCTCGCTGTAAGTGCTGCTCATCACCATGGTAACGATGCCTACAATGGCAAAGACAATGGCGACTGCGTTAAAATAGAAGGCTGCGCCCTGTTTTTTCAGAAAGGTCATATCAGTGAACCTCCTTCTTGCTCTTCTTGCGGACGGAGAACACATAACCTGCGCCGCAGGCAACTGTCAGGATGCCGGAGACCGCGATCAGAGCGATGTAAGCCGCACGCCACCAGGTCATGCTCTGGATGATGCGCGTGGTGCTGTTGTAGCGGTTCATCAGGTTAGACTGTGCCATTGCATACAGGATATTGTGTGCAGACTCCTTGACGTGCTGCTGCAGGTTGGCATCGCCGTTCAGCAGGGTGCTGCTGACAGAGCTGCCGTCCACCTGCGTTGCAAAGGTAGAGTCGTTCTCGAGAGTGGTGGAGCCGTAGAAGCCGGAGATACCACGGGTATCAAAACAGGTAACGCCGGAATTCAGCACGGCACCGTACAGGTCGGTATCATCGTAGATATCGGTGACAGCGTAGCCCTTGAAGCCCCACTCCTTCTTCAGGATATTGGTGTTCATGCCAACGCTGGCGGTGCACTCGACGCCGCCGATCTTGGAGAAGGAGGTCATCAGACCGCGCATACCTGCATTGTAGTCGTCGGTATCGTACTTGGTAGCTTCAAATGCGATCTGATAAGCGCGCAGCTCGATCTCGCGGGCACGCTGCTCGGTCATATAGGGAGAAACGCCGCCGCGCTCAGACTCCTGATCGTTGAAGGCGTAGTGCTTGGGAGCGGCGACCAAGCCGTACTCCAGAGCGCCAATGGCAAACTCCATACCAGCATTGCCGGTCAGGACGGGATCCTCAGAGTAGTACTCGCCGTTACGGCCGTTGTAAGCCTGACGATGGGTATTCATGCCGGGGCCCCACAGGATGGGGATGCCGACAAACAGAGACTCCTCGCCGACAAACTCGCCGACAGCCTTGTACAGCTCGTTGTTAAAAGAAGCTGCGACCAGCGGAGCGTTTGCAAAGACTTCGGGATGCCAGTTGCCGTTGGGATCATCTGCGCTGATGGTCCAGGGAGCATTGGTATCCTTGGAAGCATTCAGGTTCACGGCAACGCCGTTGCCTGCGTTTTCGGTCATGTAGGTCTCGACCGTGCCGATGGACTCGACGCCCGGAATGCTGGGACCGCCGTAGGTTGCCAGATACTGTGCTTCTTCAAGGGTCATCTTATCCAGCAGCTCGTCCCACTTCGGGTCGTCAAAGTCCAGGCCGAACATCTGATAGAACATCAGATTGCTGTTCTTGCCCCACTTGATATCGGAGGTATCGTCATCGGTTGCAATGGTGTAGTAGTTGCCGTTCAGGTCGCTGATCAGCTTCTCGCTGGTCAGGGTCATCTGATCGTAGGTCTTGGGGAAGGTGCCTGCCCAGTCGGCGCGGGTCAGATAGGTAACTTCGCCGGGCTGGTAGTAGTTCCAGTCGGAGTAGGGGAGCTGGTTGGAGATCTTCTCACCAGTCTTGGAAACAGAGAAAGCAGTGCGGGAGATCAGATCCTCGGTGATCTCCTGTGCAACTGCAGCAGCTGCACTGCCGGTGCCCACCATCTTGGACTTGTCTGCGCCCTGCAGCACCAGAATGTTGTTCAGAGCGTCATGTGCGCCGTTACCAGCTGCGAAGTAGTAGGTGCCGGGATCGAGGACATAGGTGCCGGTGGTGCCATCGCCGTTATCGTGCTCCATATCATAGCTGGCGATGTACTGCAGATCGACCTTGACAGAAACGATCTCGGATGCGCCGGGTGCCAGTTCACTGGACTTCTCAAAGTTCAGCAGCTGGATCGCGACCTTCTCCAAACCGCCCTCGGTATAAGGAGCCTGACCGTAGATCTGCACAGAGGTCTTGCCGGGAACCTTGCCGGTGTTGGTGACCTTCACATTGAAGGTAGCGTAGGCCTGCGGTGCGCCGGTCTCGCTGTCGATGTTCACGCTGATCTCAGGCTGACCCTGGATCTCCTGCGTGAAAGTGGTGTAGCTCAGGCCGTAGCCAAAGCCATAGGCCACTTCGTTGTCATAGTTCCACTCGGTGGAAGAAGCGTATGCACCCACGGGAGAGGCTGCATTGCCCACGCCGTTGACGCAGTCCGCATAGCGGGTCTCATAGTAACGGTAGCCGGTGTACAGACCCTCGGCCTCAATGGTGTAAGCGCCCGGGGTGAAGCTCAGCAGACCACCGGAACGGGTGATGACGTCTGCGGTGTTGGTGTAGTACATCTTACCCATGTTCTGCATAGCGGGAGCAGACATATTGTAGGTGGGGTAGATGTCGGGCAGACCGCCGGAGGGGCTAGTGCGGCCGCAGAGGATATCGGCAATGCCGACCATGCCGTAGCAGCCGGGGAAGCCGATCCACAGGATCGCATCAATATCGGGGTCGTTCTTCAGATCGCCGATCTCAACGGCAGTTGCGGTGTTGACCAGAACGATGACCTTCTCGCTGGCCTTCTTTGCGGTCTCGATGATGTCACGCTCGTTAGTGGTCAGAGCCAGAGGCTCGTCTGCGCCCAGACCCTCTGCGATGCCGCCGGGCAGATAGTCCTTGGACTCTGCGCTGGGACGGCTGATGACCACGATGGACGCATCGCCGTACTTGGCAAAGCTGGACTCATAGCTGCTGTCCACAGCTGCGATCTCGGCCAGAGAAGGCTCGCCCGGATCGTAGACCTCGGCGGGAGACTCATTGTTGGCGTGGTTGTAAGTCTCGTTCAGCTTCTCATAGATGCTGACCATGGTGGGATTGATCTCGTAACCCGCACCCTCGAACTCGAACTCGTCACCGCTCCAGGAAGACACGGTACGGCCGACTGTGGTCTCACCGGTCTTACGGTTGGTGTTCACACTGGTGGTGATGGTGTTGGCAAAGTCCGTCTTGTTCTGGCTCAGAGCCTGCTCCAGATCGATGAAGCCGCCCCATGCCTTGACGCCGAAGCTGGAACCGACCAGCGGCACATGAGAGCGGATGCCCAGCAGAGTGACCTTGGAGCCGCTTGCCAGAGGCAGCGCATTGTTCTCATTCTTCAGCAGAACGGCGCCCTCTGCCGCCTGCTGGCGGTTCAGGTTCATTGCCTTCTGGATGAGGGCGTGAGAGTTGCCGGTACCGTCCTCGTTCAGGACTTCGGCAGAGGGGGTAAATTTATTGTAGAGCGGATCTGCTTCGGTGCTCTCCGAGACAAACTTTTCGCTCTGGGTTCCGAGGTTGGTGTCGATGGTCGACTTATAAGCTTCGAGGGTCACGCCTGTCACGATAGACAGCGAGAAAACGAAGGTAAGCAGTGCAGTCAGACCGCGCAGCACTATACTTTTCTTAGCCATGCTGTTCTCCTTTTCTTTTTTTGCATTGTTCTTATCCTGCCGCACCAGACAGCTGTTTTCCGGTTCTGACTCCTCCTTTGGATTCAATTTCTTCAAAGTACAAAACCAGTGCTCAGACCCAGTTTGCACTCTTGGACTTGGTCTTGACCAGCTTGTAGCTGGGATCCGGGGTGTCCAGATGACGGAAGGAAGCGGTGTCGATGCAGTCACCGGCCACAGCCCTGACTTCGATTTCGCCGGTCAGCGGCACACGGAAGCTGAAGACGTGCTCGCCGGTCTGCTCGCCGGCCTTCTCGCCGTTGACGTAGAGGGCGACGGACTTCTGGTTGGAGTAGACCTTCACTTCCATCTCGCTCTCCGTGCGGTCGGTGAACCGCTTGGAGCAGATGTGGACAAAGTTCTCGTCGCTCCACCATGCCTTGTAGAGGTAGAAGCTGTCCTTCCGGGTCTTCCGGTCGAAGGTGACGAGGCCCTTATGGTTCATGCCCGGCTCGCCGCCCTGGTCGCGGGCGTCGGCTGCAAAGTCGAACATATTCCAGACGTGGGTCGCCCACATCCACTTATGCCGGTCGAAGCAGCGGAGCATGTACTCGTGATACTTTGCCTGATACTCTTCGGTGTGGTCGCCGCGGCGGGGCTTCGAGCTGTGGAGGTTCGGCATACCCTCGGCACCGTACTCGGAGAAGCCCAGAGGACGGCCCGGGTAGACCAGATGGAAGAAGTCCATCCACAGGTCGTTCAGGAACAGGCCCGGCACATACCAGCCGAGGTAGAGGTTCCAGCTGACGAGGTCGGTGATGTGGGCCACCGGGTTGAAGGGGCCGCACATGGCGTAGCAGGCCAGCGTGGTCAGGCGGGTGGAGTCCATCTTGTGGCACAGGTCGTTCAGCTCGCGGTGATTGTCGAGCATATCGGCCTTGTCCCTGGTGGAGATGGTGATCTCATTGGAGACGCCCCAGCAGACGATGCAGGGGTGGTTGTAGTTCTGGCAGATGAGCTCCTTCATCTGGCTGACGGTGTTGGCGCGGCCATTGGGCAGGTGCTCGGAGATGTAGGGGATCTCAGCCCAGACCACCATGCCGTACTGGTCGCAGAGGTCGTAGAAGTACTGGTCGTGCTGGTAGTGGGCCAGCCGGACAGTGTTGGCACCCAGCTCCCGGATGAGGGCCATATCCTCGTCGTGCATCTCGCGGGTGATGGCGTTGCCCACGCCCTTGCGGTCCTGATGGCGGGAGACGCCGTGGAGCGGATAGGAACGGCCATTGAGGAAGAAGCCGTTCCTAGAGTCCACCGAGAAGGTGCGCAGACCCACGCGGGTGGAGACCTCGTCCACCACGGTGCCGTCGCTGCTCAGGCGGACGACACAGGTGTAGAGGTAGGGGTCCTTCACGCCGTCCCAGAGGTGGGGAGCGTCGAGGTGGAGCTGAGCGTCTGCGCCCTCAGCCCTGGCCACGATGCTGCCGGCTGCGTCCTGCAGCTCGACGGAGACAGCGCCCTCGCCTTCCACGAGGGTCTCGACCCGGATGTCAGCCCTGCCGTCCCTGAGGGCGGGGGTGATCTTGACGCCGGTGTCGCCGAAGTGGCCCAGCGCGATGTGGTTCCTGCTGACCACCATCAGGCTGATGTCGCGGTAGATACCGCCGTAGAATGTAAAGTCAGCCTTCTGGGGGTAGATGCGGTCGTTGATGCTGTTGTCCACCTCGACGGTGAGCTGGTTGTCTTTTGCCAGCAGGTCGGAGACATGGACACGGAAGGTGGAGTAGCCGCCGTCGTGGGTGCAGATGTTCCTGCCGTTCAGCAGAACTTTGGCGCTGGAATTGACGCCCTCGAACTGGAGCCAGACTTCCTGCGAAGCTGCGTCGAACGCCGGAGCGGCAAAGGTGGTGCTGTAGGTGCAGGTGCCGCGCCAGTAATCGTTGCCGCCGTCCTGGCCGTCTTTTGCGTTCCAAGTGTGGGGCAGCTCCACCAGAGTGGTCTTGCCGTCCGGCCCGGTGAACTGCCAGTCCTGCATGAGCTTGGCGATGCTTCGCATTCGTTTTCCTCCCGTGTATCTGTAGCGTTTTCTCTGTTGTGCGGTCGTTTTTCTGTCTTTCGCTATTATTTTATCAAAGACTTCTCCTTTCGCAAGACCGTTGCGATAATCGGTCGAATGGTGTGGATATTCGGTTTTGCTCTCACAAATCGAAGCTGATATATTTGTGCATCTCTCACAAGCAGTTGGATACAACAAGAGTCAAATGAACGCTTGCAGGACAACAAAAAAGCCTCTCCCTTTGGGAGAGGTGGCAATGCTTGCATTGACGGAGAGGGCAAGCCTGTTGTAAAAGAGTCTCGATACAGCGATGAGCAAAAGCCTTTGGCAGAGGGGGAGCATCGCTGCGCACTATGCTCACGGGCAGCGGCCTTGCCCTCTCAGGCGCTCACGCGCCAGCTCTCCCAAAGGGAGAGCCTTTACGAGAGGGCGCTCGGAAAAATAATTTTCACCGCAAAGAACCCGTTCTGGCTCTCTGTGGTCAGGGTGCCTTTATACTTCTGAACGATGCGGTTGGTCACTTTGACGGCGTAATGGGCGGCACGGGTGTCGGCAGACTCTGCCGGGCGGTCGGGGCTGATGACGTTCACCACCACGAAGCTCTGCCGGGTGCAGACCAGCAGGTCGATGCAGCGGCGCTCCGGTTCCGGCACCTTCACTGCACTTTCAATGGCGTGGTCCAGCATATTGGCAAAAAGGGCGTAGAGGTCGCTGGCCTCAAAAAAGCTCAGACAGCTGCCGTCCGTCACCGCGTTGAGCTGGATGCGGCGTGACTCGCAGAGCAGGCTCTTTTCCGTGAGCACCACGTCCAGCACCTCATTGCCGGTGTTTCGGCTGGCGTCGTAGAGCTGAGCGGCCTTTTCGGCCTCGTCGATGTGGGCTTTCAGCTCCGGGTCTGCCGGGGCGCTCGACATCTGGCGGAGCGCAGCGATTTGAAGCTTCAGCTCGTGGCAGCGCTTGTTGATGATCTGGACGTTCTGCCGCGCCACCTGGTACTGCTCCCGCTGGCGCTCATATAAAAGGTTGAGGGTGTCCATCTCCTTCTGCATGGCCGAGAGCTTGAACACCTCGGTCTGGAAGTAGAGCAGGGTCAGGAAGTAAAACTGCCCGACAAACATCGTCATGACGAGACTGCGATCCAGCACCACTACCTGCCCGCCGCTCAGCAGCGCAGCCTGGAACATGAAGAGGATTCCGATGAAAAAGGCGCTGGTCAGCTGGCGCGGGCCGATGTTATACGCTCCTTTATAAGACATCTTCCGGGAGAGGGTGGTGCAGATAACAAAATAAAAGAATGCACCAGCGGCCAGCTGTGCCAGCATGACCGGCAGGCTTCTGAGGTCGAGGGGCGTTCCCCGCCGCTCGAAGAATACTTCCACCAGATGCCAGCACTCGTAAGCGGTCTGGGAGGCCAGCAGGCTCCATACGGCACAGTAGAGCGCGCTCTTTTTGTCTATCTCAACGCAGGCGTATATCATCATGCCCAGCAGAACGAAAAACGCGACATAGAGCGTCAGCAGAGAGAATTGCAGCTCGTGGAGGCTGGTGCTCTGGGCCGCGGGGTCGAGCACATAGGTCAGCCCCAGCAGCGGCAGCAGCATCCCCAGCGCCCGCAGGCGGGCGTGAGGCCGGTGCTTGAGCGGGATGCAGAACGCCACCGCAGCAGTCCACCGCAGCAATGCCCGGAAGATGACATGGCGTGCAAGAAGATTCACAGCACACCTCCGATGTAGGACGCCACCGCCGTCAGGAAAGCCGCACGCTGGCGGCGGCTGATCTCCAGGTGGTCGGTGTTGACATGGACAAAGTCGTTCTCCACGGCCTTTACATATTGCAGGTTGACCAGATAGCACTGGTTGCAGCGGGAGAAATGGTACTGCGCCAGCTGCTTTTCGGCGCTGGCAAGGCTGGCACGGACGGAAAACTCACCCTTGGTGGTGTGATACCAGAGCAGCCGGTCATGGGTCTCGAGATAGTAGATGTCGCCGATGGAGAGCACCTGCATCCCGCCTCCGGCCAGCTGTAAAACGACCTGCCCGCCCCGGCGGCGCTGCACCCGCTGGACAGCCCGGGAGAGCTTGGTGCAGAACTGGTAGTAGTTCACCGGCTTGAGGACATAGTCCAGTGCGTCCACCTCGTAGCCCTTGATGGCGTACTGCGCCATGTTGGTCACGAACACCAGCACGGCGTCTGCGTCCACGGCCCGTATCTTCTCCGCCGCGCCGAAGCCGTCCAGTCCCGGCATCTCCACATCCATAAAGATGATGTCATACCCCGGCTCGTAGTGCTCCGCGATGACAGCTCCATCCTCGATGGGCAGCACCTCAATCTGCAGGCTGTTCTCGGCGGCGTACTGCCGGATGAACCGGCACAGCTCGTCCCGCACTTCCTGCTGGTCTTCGACGACAGCAATTTTCAGCATCCCGCAGTCTCTCCCTTCTCCGTTCCATTCCATTTGCTGCTTTTTATTGAAACATACTTTGGTGCGAAATGCAACGGAGAAGTTCGAAATCGTTTCCTTCCCATCCGCAAAGATCCCCCGGAGTGCTGCTTTCGGCTTTCCGCTTCCATAAAACTTCAGCGTCTTGAACAGCTTATCCGGACTCTTTTGTGCAGATTTATCATCACGTTCAGGAAGCGCATCCCTGCGGAAGTCAGAGTCCAAAAACAGCAAAACCGCCCCGGTTTCCGTAACAGGAAGCCGGGGCGACTCGTTATGCTATTATAAAAGCGTCGGCACTTCCTTTGCCAGCAGATCAGCCAGCTGTGCGTGGCCCTTACGGGTCAGATGCATGAAGTCCACCTGATTGAACTCGCAGTCGGCAGCATTGAGGAAATGGACGTTCTGACGTTCCGCGACGATACGGAACTGCTCAGCCACCCCCTTCGACTTTTCCACACAGCCCTCGCCCATGACGGCATCATGGAAGCCGTCGCCGATGCGGGGCGGGGCCACGACGAGGATGTTGGGAGCCTTGGTCCCCCAGCAGTCCACGCTCTTGGCCTTGAGGATCAGCCGTTCCATCCCCGCGCCGATGCAGGCGGCATTGGCGTTGAACCGCTCTTTGACGTCGTTGGTACCCAGCATGATGATGAGCAGGTCGATGGCTTCATGGCTCTTGAGGAGCGAATAAGCCACGCTCAGAGCGTCCATCGACTCATGGATGGGGTCCACAAAAACGGTCGTCCGGCCCGAAAGGCCCTCTTCCGTCACGAGATAGTCGCTGCCAAGCGCCGTCTGCAGGCGGCAGGTCCAGCGCTCGTCCTCATTGAAGCGGATGCCGTGGTCGGCACAGTCCGCCGGGTCGGCACAGTAGCCGTGGGTGTTGGAGTCGCCCAGACAAAGGATATGTTTTTTCATCGTCTCTTCCCCTTTCAAATCTCGCCCCGCGACTGGCGGAAATAGTAAACTGCGCCCACCATGCCGGCGTCGTTGTGGAGCTGGGCGGCGCGGATCTCCAGTCCTTCCGCAAAAGCGGGCATCACAGAGGCACGCACTTTCTTAGCGATGGGGTCTACCAGCAGCTCCTGCTGTGCGCTGACGCCGCCGCCGATGAGGATGAGCTGCGGGTTGAAGATATGCACCATGCCCGCAAGGCCCTGAGCGATCTCATCCGTCCAGTCGTCCAGAAGCGCCAGGATGGTGGGGTCGCCTGCATGGGCCGACTCAAAGATAGCGCGGCCATCCTTCCACTTCGGGTTCCGGGGCTGTGCGCCCCGCACCAGAGCGGTGGTTGCGGCGTACCGCTCCCAGCAGCCCGACGCGCCGCAGGTGCAGAACACGCCATCCAGCGCGTGGGTGCGGAAGTGTCCCAGCTCACCGCCGAGACCCCGCGCACCCTCCAGCAGGCGGCCTCCGGTGAGGATGCCGCCGCCGACGCCGGTCCCCAGCGTGACGCCGATGACGTCCGTGTAGCCCTTCGCGCCGCCGACCCAGACTTCACCCAGCGTCATGCAGTTGGCGTCGTTGGCGACCGTCACCGGCAGGCCGAAGGCGGCTTCCAGCTCCGCCTTGATGGGTGCGCCGATGTAGTTGGGCAGGCTGCCGCAGGTCCCGGCCACGGTGCCCTTGCGGCTGTCGATCTGCCCGGTGGCAGACACGCCGATGCCAGTCAAGCTCTCTGCGGGGATGTTCTGGGCGGCGAGGAACTCTTTTGCGGCCTTCAGCACGGTGGTCAGGATGGGCGTCTCGTAGTTGTCGAAGCAGACGCTCTGCTCCGTTTTGGAGAGCACACGGCCCTCTTCGTCCACGATGCCCAGCTTGACGGCGGTGCCGCCAATATCAATGGCAAGATACTGTTTCATAGTCGTATCTCCGTATTATTTGTGCATGGCGTTGATGGCACCGGTGAAGCGGGCGGTGATCTCCGCCGGGCGGGTGATGGCACCGCCGACGACGAGGGCGAAAGCTCCGGCTTCCAGCGCCTTGACCGCCTGCTCAGGGGAATGGATATGGCCCTCGGCGATGATCTTCGCCGGGCATTCCGCGGCCAGCTTATGGACAAACTCAAAATCAATATCGTTGATGCCCTGCGTTTCGGGGGTGTAGCCGCGCATGGTGGTGCCCACAAAATCAGCACCGGCCTCGGCGCAGAGCATGGCGTTCTCGAAATTGTCGCAGTCGGCCATGAGCAGCTGGTCGGGATATTTCGCCTTGATGGCGCGGATGAACTGGGCCGAGGTAGAGCCGTCGGGGCGCAGCGCGCCCGTACCCTGCACGGCGAGGATGTCCACGCCGCAGGCCACCAGCTCGTCCACCTCCTTCATGGTGACGGTGATGTACATGGGAGTGCCGGGGTAATCCTTTTTGATGATGCCGATGACGGGCAGGTCCACCACCTGTTTGATCTGGGTGATGTCGCGGACGGTGTTGGCGCGGATGCCCACGGCTCCGCTCATGGCGGCGGCTTTCGCCATCAGGGGCATGACGCCGCCCTCTTTGGTGTAAAGAGGCTCCGTCTCAAGTGCCTGACAGGAGACGATGAGGCCGCCTTTGATCTGCTCAAACAGTGTTTCTTTCTCCATATCCATCAATCCTCCATCCTGATCTTGATGACCGCTTTGCGCACATGAGCACAGCCGGGGCGTGCCACGCCGGGCTTGTGCAGCTCGCCGGGGAAAAACAGGACGAACCGCCCCTCGCCCAGCGTGCCGCTGACGGCATCCGGGCTGGTCCTGAAACCAATATCTCCCGTGAACTCCCCTGCCTCTTCGCCGGGCAGAGTCGTATAGCCCCAGCCCTCGCCGCCGGTCAAATCGATTTGAAGGTCAGCGTACTTTTTGTGGTATTCGAGGCGGGTGCTGTCGGGGCTCAAATCGGCCTCCATCACGTTGATGAAGACGTTCTCGCCGTCCACCTCGGTGCGGCCCAGCGGCAGATCGCTCAAATCGTGGGCCACATGGTAGGCGGTAAGATAGTCGATGGCGGTGTCAAGGTTCCGGTGGAGCCCGCGATAACGGTTCAGGTGCTCCAGTGCGTCGCAGATCATGTTGATTTTCTCCTAACCAAGTGTTTTTTTAACAGAAGCACAAAGAGCGCCTGCCCTCTCCCCCTCATTGAGAGACGGAGAGGGGGCGCTTTTTGATTTTTCAGAGCTTTGCGATGGCGGCTTCGATCATGGCCTGTGCTTCGGCGACGATGGGCTCATCTTCCGGGATGAGGCCGGGCATCGGCTCGCGGACGCCGCCCAGCTCAAGGCCGTACATCCGGCGCAGGATCTCCTTCTGCACTGCGTAGAGGTTGCCGTGGGCTTCGCACATCTTATAAATGATGCGGTCGGCGTCGTACTGAATGGCGCGGGCAGCTTCGATCTCGCCCTTGTTGATGTGCTCGTTCATGGCAAGATACAGCTCCGGCATGACGGCATAGGTGCCGCCGATGCCGCCGTCCGCGCCGATGACGCGGCCGGAGACGAACTGCTCATCCGGGCCGTTGAAGACCACGAAATTGCCCTCGCCACGGGCGGCAATGCCGGCATCCTTGAACATCTGGATGTCCTGGGTGGGCATGGAGCTGTTCTTGACGGCAACGACGTTGGGGTTCTTGAGCATCTCGCGCAGCAGGCTCATGGTCAGGCCGGTGCCGGCCAGCTGGGGGATGTTGTAGATGACGAACTCGGTGTTGGGAGCCGCCGCCGACATCTCGTTCCAATATTTGGCGATGGCGTACTCCGGCAGATGGAAGTAGATGGGCGGGATGGATGCAATGGCGTCCACGCCCACGCTCTCGGCGTGGCGGGCCAGCTCGACACTGTCGGCGGTGTTGTTGCAGCCGACGTGTGCGATGACGGTCAGTTTGCCTTTGGCTTCACTCATGACGGCTTCCAGCACGGCCTTGCGCTCATCGACGTGCTGATAGATGCACTCACCGGAGGAGCCGCCCACATACACGCCCTTGACGCCCTTTGCGATCAGATGGCGGGTCAGTGCCTTGACGCCCTCGGTGGAGATATTGCCCTCTGCGTCGTAGCAGGCATAGAAGGCCGGGATAACGCCCTGATACTTGGTAATGTTTTTCATAATAGGTCTCCTTTTTAGCCCTTGACCGCACCCATTGCGATGCCCTTGGTGAAGTACTTCTGGAAGATAAGGAAGATGATGATGATCGGCACAGCGGCCAGAGCGGCGCCTGCCATGATAAGGCCGAAGTCGGTGCTGTTCTCCGCCTGCAGCTTTGCGATGCCCAGCGAGATCGTCAGGTTGCTGGTGCTGGACAGCATGATGAGCTGCATGAAGTAATCGTTCCAGCTGTTGATGAAGGTGAAGATGGCCAGCGCGCCGATGCCCGGCTTGACCATCGGGAGCACGATGCTGACGAAGGTGCGCGCCTCGCTGGCACCGTCGATACGGGCCGCCTCCAGCATCTCGGTGGGGATGCCCTCACTGAACTGCTTCATCAAAAAGACGCCGAAGGGCCAGCCCACGATGGGGAAAATGACAGCCCAGATGGTATTGTAAAGGTTCAGTGCGCTCATCTCACGCAGCAGCGGGATGAGGATGACCTGCTTGGGCAGGGCCATCGCGCAGACGATGAGGGTGAAGAGCAGCCTGCGGCCGACGAAGCGCTTTTTTGCCAGCGCATAGCCTGCCATTGCGGCGGTGATGCAGGTGAGGATCATGGACATGACGGCCATGAACACGGTGTTGATCATCCAGCGCAGTGCGGCCGGAGCAGTCGGGCCGACGGAGAAATAGATCGGCTCTCCATCCGCGCTGAAAGAGTGGCTGAAGGGCACGGCCAGCTGCCACAGGGGTGCGCTCTTGCCTGCGAAAAGCTTCTGGTAGTTGGTCAGCACCCACTGGCTGGGCCACCACTCGGGGGTCGTGGAGTTGATGGCCGCGCCGGTCTTGAAGGAACCGGTGATGATCCAGTACAGCGGGAACGCGAACAGCACGGCCACGATGCTGATAAGAATGAACGTCAGTATCATGTAAGCGCTCATCTTTTTCAGCTTGCTGGGGTGACGCTTCAACGGTTTCTGTTTTTTTGCAGTTGCAGTCATTGCCCGGCACCTCCTTTAATTATCCTGACTGCCAAACCTGAACTGGACAGCCGACAGGATGGCGATGATAACGGCCAGCACAACGCCCATTGCGTTGCCGTAACCATAGCGGTAGAGCTTGAATGCCGTGTAGTAGATGTAGTACATGATGGTATCGGTGCTGTGGTTGGGGCCGCCGGAGGTCAGCAGCTGGATCAGCGCGAAGCACTGGAAGGAGTTGATGGTCGTGATGACCAGGATGTACAGGGTGGTGGGCATGATGGCGGGCCACTTGATGCGCCAGAAGCACTGGAAATCGGTGGCACCGTCCACTTCAGCGGCTTCCACGATGGACTGGTCTACGTTGCCCAGTGCGGAAACGTACAGCACGATGGGCTGGCCGACAGAAGTAGTCAGCAGGATGAGGATGATGCAGCCCAGAGCGTATTTTTCATCGCCCAGCCAGTTGATGTTTTTATCGATGAGGCCCACAGCCTTGCCCAGATAGTTGAAGATGCCGTAGTAGTTGTTGTACATCCACTTCCACACGACGGTGACAGCCACGGAGCCGGTGACGACCGGCAGGTAGAACACGCAGCGGAAGAGGCTGGTGGCCCACTCGGGCAAATCGACGATGGCTGAGCTGACCCACAGCGAGAACGCACAGGTCACAGGCACCGAGACGACCACGATGATGAAGGTGTTGCGCAAAGCGCCGATGAAGATGGGGTCTGCGAACAGCTCTGCGTAGTTGGCAAGACCCACAAAGACGTCGGCACGGTTCATGGTCGAGTCAAAAAAGCTCGTGACCACGCAGAGTATCATGGGGTAAATGACGAAGCCGAGAAAAAAGATGAGGCTGGGCAGAAGGAACAGGTAGGAAGCGATGGTCTCCTGCCGAACCAGTGCGCTGCTGCGCTTCGGCTCTTTGATGCTTGCAGTCTTTGCAGCCAAAGAAATCACCAGACCTTTCGTTCTGATTGGGTGCTTATCTTACATAAAATGCCCCTCCCTCGCCGGGATGTTCGAGGGAGGGGCCGTCATTACTTATTTGCCCTCAGGCAGAAAAGCTCAGGCTTTGGCGGCTGCGTTGGCGTTCTGGACAAAGGTTGCGACGGAAGTGGCAACGTCTTCGCCGGTGCCTACACGCTGGAGCATGTTCCACCACTCGGTGCGGGCAGTTGCCCAGCCCGGAGTGATCTGGTAGTAGTCGCCCAGATAGGCCATGAACTTGGTGTACTCGCTCATGATGGCGTTGTCGGCGTAGATGTCGCCCACACTGGCGCGGACCGGGAAGTAGGTGGAAGCCAGAACGCTGTCCTTCACCTGGTCAGGGTCAGCAGCGATGAACTCAATGAAGGTCTTGGCTGCCTTGACCTTGGCCTCATCGCCATTGTCGAAGACGCCGAAGCCCCAGATGCCGCCGCAGAGCTTCGGGTCGCCGCTTGCAGTCGGGAATGCCATGGGCATGATCTCGTCGCCGTCGTTGGTCAGGCCGGCGTCGTTGTTGTCGGCGTTCAGCTGCTGGGCAATGTTCCAGCAGAAAGCCATCTGCAGCGTGCCGTTGCGGAACAGGGTGATCTCGTCGCCGCCGGCGATGGAAGCGTCAAAGTTGATGCCATCGGTGTCGTACAGGGTCTGGATGGCCTTGATGTTCTCGGCAGAGTCTGCAGTGTACTTGGTGTGAGCGTCGTCGGTGAAGGTGCCGCCGTACATATTATTGATAATAGCGCGGGTACCCTGGTCGCCGCCCTGACCGCCGCAGTAGACGGCTGCCACGTTCTCGTAGCCGCCCTTGTACAGAGCGTCAACGGTGTTCAGGAAGCCTTCGGTGCTCCAGGTGTGCTTATCGGTGTCGAGATACTTGTCAGCGCCCACTTCCTTGACCTTGGTCATGTTGACGGCCATGCAGTGTGCGGTCATGCACAGGGGATACTCGTAGTAGTCGCCCTTGTCGTTGTGGCAGGCGGAGTTGACGGACTCGTAAATGTCCTTCTTGGCGTCGTCGGTCCACAAATCGTTCAGCGGAGCCATGACACCCTTTGCGCCCCAGTTGGCCACCAGACGCTCGGGGCCTTCCATGATGAGGTCGGGTGCGCTGCCGCCCTCGATGGCGGTGTTCACCTGGTCATCGCCGTTGGTGTAGTCGAGATACTCAACGGCCACTTTAATGTCAGGATACTTTGCGTTGAAGCTGGCGATGAGCTCCTGCACGGTCTCGTCCTTGCCCCAGCCGCCGATGGGGTATGTCCACAGCTTGATGCTTGCGCCGGATGCAGAGCCGGAAGCGGCAGTAGAAGCCGCCATGCTGGTAGAAGCTGCCATGCTGGTAGAAGCGGACTTGCCGCCGCAGGCAGCCAGCGCACCCGCTGCGCTCATAATACCAACGGCCTTCAAGAAGGAGCGACGAGAAATAGCGTTCTTCATAATAAGTTCTCCTTACCTATCATCATATCGGCGGTCCTTCATCCCTGACCGCTCTTGTTGGCCTTATTATAGAAAACTTCTTTCATCTTGTCCATCGGTCGCATATACAATTTTCAGAAAGTTTTCTTGTCTATTCCGCACAAATATCTGGGATACCAGCCAGATTTTGGCCACTTTCACTAGTTTTACCACCAGTTGTAGCCGTTTTGTAATCATTTCCGCGTAGTTTGTCATTTTCAGTTTGAAAATCATTTTCGTTCTTCTTGCCGCAGTTTTGAAATTTATTTTCAGTAATAAGTCGTACTTTTCCTCGTTTTTTGGATGCTCTGCACAGCTTTTTCTTCCGAATTATGGCGAAAGGCACACTTGTCAAGCGGTCAAACTTCTTTTATACTTTTTTTATAAAAATGCCCCCTTCCCTGTGCAGCGGAAGGGGGCAAAAGAAAGCATAAGGAATAGTGCGGGCATTGCAGCCTGCTCGAAGGAGCTTGACCATGGGTACAAATTTTTGGGAATTGCTGCATCAACGACAGGACCAGCTGACCAGATCCGGCCATGCGGTCGCCGACTACCTGCTGCAGCATGCGGACGAAGCGCAGTATCTCTCCATTTCCTCGCTGGCCCGGGAGTGCAATGTCGCCGAGGCGACAGTGTTCCGGTTCTGCCGGGCTTTGGGGTTCGACGGCTACCATGAGATGCGCATTGCGCTGGCACAGGCCAACGCCACCGGCACGCCCTCCAGCCAGAGGGAGCTGCAGCCCGGTGCCACCACCGCAGAACTTTGCGAGCACGCATACGCCCGCTTTCTCACCGCCATCAACGGCACCCAGAACGCTCTCTCTACCGAAGCCGTGGACGAGGCCGTACACCTGATGCATGAGGCCAGGCAGGTGTTCTGCCTCGGACAGGGCGGCAGTATGCTCCTGGCAAACGACATCTGCGCCCGCTTCGCCAGCCTTTCCACCAAGTTCCGCACCGCGGGCGACAGCCATTTACAGCTGCTGACTGCCAGTCTGATGAACGAGGCCGACGTTGTGCTCTTTGTTTCCTACTCCGGCGCGACCCGCGACATGATGGAGACACTGCGCACCGCCAAGGCCGCCGGGGCAAAAATCATCCTCCTGACCCATTACGAGGACTCCCCCGGCGCATTGCTCGCGGATGTCGTCCTTCTCTGCGGCGCACAGGAAAGCCCGCTGGACTCCGGCAGCATCCCCATCAAGGCAGCATTCCTCTATGTAGGCGAAGTTCTGGTGCTGCGGTATATGCTGGATGACCCTGCCCATAGCAACACCGCGCAGGACCTCACCAGCGAGGCTCTGACCGTGAAAATGCTGTAAAAAGTTCTTTTCCATGTACTGCCAAAACTGCCCGGAACGACCTTCTCCTATCGTTCTGGGCAGTTTTTTGTGTTATGCAATAAAAATGACCGCAACACGCCCGTTGACTCATCTGATTCAAGGCATTATAATCGACGTATGGCAAAGTTTGCCGAAGAGCAGGAGCGAAAAAAGTATGGAGCATAGTCACCGCGATCGCACCTACAAAAAGAGCCGCTTTCAGCAGGAGCTGGAGCAGAGCGTCTCCCGTAAGCTGATCTCAAGCCTGCTGCTGGGATGTCTTTTGTTCTGCATTGCAATCGCTGCTGTGAATACTCTCAGCCAGAACGCCCGGCGGGAAGACCATCTGGAGAGTATCGCCTCCACCTTCCATGAGGTGTACAATACCACGTCAGCCTTTCTGCTGGACGCTGGACACACCGGGCTGTTCCTCTCCGAGCTGCGGAACGATCAGGACAACCTGCGTTATCTTATCAGCCAGTACAACGTCTCGGCTCTTGTGGAGATACAACTCATCCTTACCGACTCTGAGGGAAATGTTCGGTTCACGACCTTTTCGGTGGGAGAGATGAATCTCCACCGGCAGGAATTCAACGGCATCGCCGTGGACAACGCCTGCCATCTGATGCGGGCCGTCTACACCACAGTCTACCACTTCCGAGCCAACAGCTCAGAATACGTTATGATCCATCCGCTCTACCGGGATGGCGAATATCAGGGTGCTGTGGCAGTTTATCTGAATGAGAACGACTGGACAAAGCTGTTCAGCCAGTACCAGTACGACGCTATCCTCACCAAATCCAACGGTGATGTCATTACCTGTTCAAGCTCCTCCTTCCTCTCCCAGAAGAACGCCAACAAGTATCTGCCCGCCGATGCGGCGCAGTATGTGCGGGTGAACGGGAACCGCTATCTGCGCAGCAGCCGCTCGCTGGAAAACGGCACGGTGTTGGCTTACTCCTTCATCTACTCGCCCACGAATTACAGTTATCTCTTCGTGGGTCTGCTCCTGATCGTACTGCTGGGACTGAGCTGGGCAGCAATGTTCGCCCGTATCATGCACGCCATGACTGAGCAGATGGTAAAGTCGGTGGACACCCTCGTGCGGGAGATCCGCATCATCCGCAAGGAGGACCCTGATCACATCATCGAGATCGACACCGGCGATGAGATCGAGGAGATCGCCCGTCAGGTCAACAAGATGGTTCGCAGCATTCAAGAGCTGAGCCAGCGCAACATCGCTCTTGCCGAAGTGAACAACCGGATGGAGATGCAGAATCTTCAGGCGCAGATCAATCCCCACTTTATTTATAATACGCTGGACAATATCCGCTATCTTATCCCGACAGACCCCCAGCGAGCCCAGCAGCTGATCGGACGGTTTATCGGCATCCTGCGCTACAGCATCAACAACACAAAGCACAATGTCCCTGTTAAAGATGATCTGAACTATCTGCAGGACTACCTTGTGATCCAGTCCACCCGCTTCGGTGCGAATTTCTCCTACGAGATCGACATCGACGACGCCTGCATGGAGTTCATCATCCCGAAGCTGCTTTTACAGCCCTTGCTGGAAAACAGCATCAAATATGGATTTCAGAAGAAGCCATGCATCCATATAAGGGTACGGGGCTGGCTGGGGGAGGATGCACTCTATTTCACGGTAGAGGACAACGGCGGAGGCGTGGACGAGACCATGCTGGAACAGCTGCGAGACATCCTGCGCTCGGATGAAGTGAACATCGAGCACAATGGTCTGCAGAACATCAACCGCCGCATCTGGCTGGGCTACGGCGGTGACAGCGGACTGACCATCGACAGCACCGAGGGCGAAGGCTTCACGGTGAAGCTCAAGCTCCGGCTGGGAGGAATATAAACCATGTATCGCGTTCTGCTTGTAGAAGATGAAGAGATCATCCGCAAGGGCATTCGCTACTCGGTACCGTGGGAGGAGTGCGGCTGCTCGGTGGTGGGCGAGGCAGAGAATGGGGCAGCAGGTGAAGAAAAGATCGCTGAACTGCAGCCTGACATCGTCATTACCGACATTACCATGCCGGTAAAAAACGGTCTTGAGATGATCGCCGACACCCGGGAGAAATTCAACTATATCGCCATCATCCTGACAGGCTACTCGGAGTTTGAGTACGCCCAGCAGGCTATCCGGAACGGCGTATCGGATTATGTGCTCAAGCCTCTCGACATGGACGAGATGCGTACTGCGCTGGAGAAGGCTGTCCGCCTTGCGGGGGATAACCAGTACCTCCAACAGCGGGAGGACGAGGCAGAGGCCGTCCGCAGCCGGACAGCTCTGCCGCCATTAAGCGAAGATAAGGCCACTGACCCGCTGGTGCTGCGCATCGCAGCCTATCTGAAAGAGAATTACCGGAGCAAGATAACACTTGCTGACCTTCAGGAACAGTTCCACTACTCGGAGCGGTACATCAACCAGAAGTTTCAGAAAGAGCTTGGCACAACGGTCATTGACTACCTCAACCGCTGCCGTATTCAGAACGCTCTGGAACTCATCCGGAAAGGAAAACTGCCCATCTCCCAAATCGGCTGGGAGTGCGGCATTGGTGAGTACAAATATTTTAACCACGTTTTCAAAAAATACATGGGCTGCTCGGTGCGGGAGTACCAGAGCACCTTGAAATAAGTGTCTATGAAAAAATACCGAACAGCCGCTGTTCGGTATTTTTTCCATTTGTTCTGCAATTTGAGTATTATTTTTGTGCTAGAAGCATTAAAATGGGACTATCGAAAGGTTTCAGGTAAAAAATGGAGGTTTTTACTATGGAAAAGATTTCTCGTCGTTCGTTCCTGATGGCTACCGGTGTTATCGCAGCTTCTGCTGCTCTGAGCGCTTGCGGCGGCTCCTCCGCCAGCACCTCTTCTGCCGGTTCTACCGCTGCTTCCACTGCCGCTTCCGGTTCTGCCGCACAGGGCGGCGGCGACCTCGTGATCTACTCGCCCAACTCTGAGGGCCTGCTGAACGCCACCATTCCTCTGTTTGAGGAGAAATACGGCATCAATGTCGAGCTGATCCAGGCCGGCACCGGCGAACTGGTCAAGCGTATCCAGTCCGAGAAGAACGATCCCTACGCAGATGTCCTGTTCGGCGGCTCCTGGTCGCTGATGTACACCAACGAGGACCTGTGGGAGCCGTATGTTTCCGCCAACGATGCAAACGTCATCGACGCCTACAAGAACAAGTGCGGCTTCATCACCGGCAACGTGCTGGACGGCAGCGTCCTCATCGTCAACACCGACCTCATCGGTGACATCAAGATCGAGGGCTACGAGGATCTGCTGAACCCGGCCCTGAAGGGCAAAATCGCCACTGCCGACCCCGCCAACTCCTCTTCCGCTTTCGCACACCTGACCAATATGCTGCTTGCAATGGGCGGCTACGAGGACGATAAGGCATGGCAGTACGTCCACGACCTGTTTGAGAATGTGGACGGCAAGATCTGCGAAAGCTCCAGCGGCGTTTACAAGGGAGTTGCCGATGGCGAGTATGTGGTGGGTCTGTCCTATGAGGACCCCTGTGCTCAGCTGGTTCTGGACGGCGCACCTGTCAGGATCGTTTACATGAAGGAGGGTACTGTCTTCCTTCCTGCTTCCGCCACCATCATCAAGGGCGCAAAGAACATGGACAATGCCAAGCTGTTCATTGACTTCATCCTGAGCGAGGAAGTCCAGAACATCTGGGGCAGCACCCTGACCAACCGTCCTGTTATGAAGGACGCTGCCACCAACGATGCCATGACCCCGATGGCAGACATCAATGTCATCGAGGAGGACATTCCCTACGTCAGCGCCCACAAGTCGGAGCTGGTGGACAAGTACACTGAGATCTTCACCGATCTGCAGAGCAAGTAATTCAAAGGGCAGCAGGAGGCTAGTATGAGCAGAATATCAGTCAAAGACGCAGTAAAGCGCTACGGGAATAATACGGTCATCCCGGACCTGGATCTGGAGATCGGAGATGGTGAGCTGTTCACCCTGCTGGGTCCCTCCGGCTGCGGCAAGACCACTCTTCTCCGTATGATCGCAGGCTTCAACTCCATTGAGGGCGGCGACATCTTCTTCAACGAGAAGCGCATCAACGATATGGACCCCAGCAAGCGCAACATCGGCATGGTGTTCCAGAACTATGCCATCTTCCCGAACCTCTCTGTCCGGGACAATGTGGCCTTCGGTCTGAAAAACCGCAAGGTGGACAAGGCCGAGATCAAGAAGCGGACGGATGAGTTTCTGAACCTGATGCAGATCATGCAGTATGCCGACCGGATGCCCAACCAGCTTTCCGGCGGTCAGCAGCAGCGTATCGCGCTGGCTCGCGCACTGGTCATCTCGCCGGATGTGCTGCTGATGGACGAGCCGCTTTCCAATCTGGACGCAAAGCTCCGTGTCGAGATGCGCAGCGTCATCCGCCACACCCAGAAGAGCGTAGGCATCACCACCGTGTACGTCACCCACGATCAGGAAGAGGCAATGGCCATCAGCGACCGTATCGCCGTTATGAAGGAGGGCGTCATCCAGCACGTTGGCACTCCCCGCGACATCTACCAGCGCCCGAAGAATGTCTTTGTCGCCACCTTTATCGGCCGCACCAACATCGTGAATGCCCACGTCAAGGACGGCATCATCACCTTTGCCGACGGCTACCATGAGCACATCGACGCTCTGGACAAGGCTGCCGAGCAAGATGTGCGCTGTTCCATCCGCCCGGAGGAGTTCATTATCTGCAAGGACGGCACCGAGGGCATCCACGGCACCGTGCAGGAGTGTACCTACCTCGGTCTCAACACCCACTACACCATTGACACCGATCAGGGCGACTCGGTGGAGATCGTAGAGGAGTCCTCCATTGGCGAGGGCCTCAAGAAGGGCGAGAAGGTGCTGCTGAAGGTCAAGAAAGAGAAGATCAACGTCTTTACCAAGGACGGCGGCACCAATCTCATCAGGAGCGACGCTTATGAAAAACAATAATAAGTTCCGTCTTGATGTCTGGGGAGCCATTACGCTGGGGACCATCGCACTCTATGCACTGTTCCTGCTTTACCCGATGGCCTACCTGATTCGCCAGTCTGTGCTGGACCCCGACACCGGCGGTTTCACGCTGGCTTATTTCACGAAGTTCTTTTCCAAGAGCTACTATTTCGATACCCTGATCAACAGCTTCAAGGTGTCCATCACAGCGACGGTGCTCTCCATCGCTATTGGCACCCCACTGGCATACCTGTTCACGATCTTTAAGATCAAAGGCAAGCCGGTGCTGAATATCCTCATTGTGGTGGCATCTATGTCGGCCCCCTTCATCGGTGCCTACTCATGGATCCTGCTGCTGGGTCGCAGCGGTATCATTACCGCCTTCTTCAAAAACCTCGGCATCGCCATCCCGGACATCTACGGCTTCGGCGGCATCGTGCTGGTCATGACGCTCCAGCTGTTCCCGCTGGTGTTCCTCTACGCCAAGGGTGCATTGAAGAATATCGACAACTCCCTCATCGAGGCGGCTGAGAACCTCGGATGCTCTGGCATTGTCTGCTTCTTCAAAGTGGTCGTACCCCTGATCATGCCCACCCTGCTGGCTGCGGCTCTGCTGGTGTTCATGCGATCCTTTGCAGACTTCGGCACCCCGATGCTGATCGGTGAGGGCTACCGTACCTTCCCTGTTGTCCTTTACACCGAGTTCATCAACGAGGTGGGCGGCAGCGACGGCTTTGCAGCCGCTATCGCCGTCATCGCTATCGTCATCACCACGCTGGTGTTCCTCGTCCAGAAGTACGTTTCCAACAAGAACGCCTTCGCTCTGAACAGCATGCACCCCGTGGAGGAGCGGGAGGCTCGCAAGGGCATCAACGCTCTGGTGCATCTGGTCGTCTACCTTGTAGTGGGCATCGCCATCATGCCGCAGGCCTACGTCATCTACACCTCGTTCAAGAACACGCAGGGTAAGATCTTTGTGGACGGCTACTCGCTGCAGAGCTACCAGACCGCCATTGGCAAGCTGGGTCGCAGCATTCAGAATACCATCATCATCCCCCTGCTGGCACTGGTCGTCATCGTGCTGCTGGCTGTTCTCATCGCTTATCTGGTGGTGCGCCGCCGCAATGCCCTGACCAACGTGGTGGACATCCTCTCGATGATCCCCTACATCGTGCCCGGCACGGTCCTTGGCATTGCGCTGCTCATCGGCTTCAATAAGCCCCCGCTCCTCATCAGCGGCACCATGCTCATCATGGTGGTGGCCCTCATCATCCGGCGTCTGCCCTATACCATCCGCTCGTCGGTGGCTATCCTGCAGCAGATCCCCATGAGCATTGAGGAAGCCGCCATCTCGCTGGGCGCTTCCAAGATGAAGGCATTCTTCCGCATCACGGTTCCCATGATGGCTTCCGGCATCATCTCTGGTGCTATCCTGAGCTGGGTCACCATGATCAGTGAATTGTCCACCGCAATCATCCTGTATACCGGCAAGACCAAGACCCTGACAGTCGCAATCTATACCGAGGTCATCCGCGGCAACTACGGCACTGCAGCCGCATTGTCCACCATCATGACCATCCTGACCGTCATTTCCCTGCTGGCCTTCAGCAAGCTCAATGGCGGAAAGGATATCAGCCTTTAAGTGATCCTCCCGTTCTCCTTCGAGCACTGAGTTTCCAAACCGGGCTGTTTCTCAGCAATGCAGATAGCCCCCAACGGAAAAATGAGACAGGCTTCCCGAAAGGTGGGTCGCCTGTCTCATTTTTGTTGTAAGTTGGACGCTTGGGGACTTCAGACCTCTGCGCTCCCGAAAAACCGTGCCGAAATACACAAGCAGCATCCGCAAACTGCATATCGCAAATATGCCCGTTTGATAGGCACTATTTTTGAAGATCGCGATAAATTTTATTTCACGCAAAACATATCGACTGTTCCATCTGCAAGCAGGCGGCCATCCTCACTTTTGATTTGGACACGGATGATGACGATGGTCCGGCCTCGGCTGAGGGTCGTTCCGCAGGCGTGTATCGTTCCCTCGGTCAGATTCTTGATAAAATTGATGTGAGCGCTCTGGGTCACATAATTGCGTCCATCGCTGCGGGCGGTCAGGCCGGCTACACAGTCGGCAAGCGTGAACAACAGGCCGCCGTGGACAAAACCATGGGTGTTTTTGTCGGTGGCGGTGATGGTCATTTTTACTTCACAGTCGTCATGCTCGGCGCGGACAGCTTCAATGCCACAAAAATCCATAAACGGATTGCTCTTGCGGTAGGCAGTCAAATCGGTATAGTTCATAGAGAAAACTCCTTTTATTTCTTTGGGCGCTTGCTGGCAGCCGGAAGCGCAAGCTGCCGACGGTATTTGGACACGGTGCGCTGCGCGAGCTGATAGCCCTCCTGCGCCAGACGCTCCCGGAGGAGACGGTCGTTGAGCATCGGCTCCTGCTGCAGGAGCTGCACCATTCGGGTGCGGATCTCCTGCGGAGAACTGCCGCCGACGGACTGAGAAAAGAATGCACTGAGCGGGTAAATTCCCCGGCGGCACTGAAGATATTTTCCCTTCAGCGCCCGGGTGATGGTGGACGGATTCAGCCCAAGAGACTCTGCCAGAGTGCGGCGGGTCATAGGGGAAAGCACTCCATCCGGCAGAAGAAAAAAGGGGGCCTGCGTGCTCACTACAGCCTCCAGACATCGGTGGAGCGTTTTTCCCCGCTGGGAAAGTCCGCTGAGAAGCTCCTGTGCCTGCTTGCAGGCGCGGCGCAGATAGGAGGCTGTTTCTGCATCGGCAGAATGCATCATCTCTTCATACTGGCTGCTGAGCGCAAGGTGCGGAAGATAGAAATCGTTGAGCACTACGGAAAGCGCTCCGTTTTCATCCAGCACATAAGCATCCGGCTGGATATACTGCACCGGCTCAGAAGCCGGAGCATCCCATCGTCCGGGGTGTGGGTCCAGCTGTGCGATCTGAGCTGCCGCATTTTCCACTTCTGCCTTGGAGCAACGAAGCAGATGTGCCAGCGGGCTGTACTGCTGCCGGGCGAGGGGCTCAAGATGATGGGAGACAAGCTCGGTGAGCAGAGGCGCTTCCTGCCCGCTGCGCCGAAGCTGGATCAGGAGGCACTCGGACAAACTCCGGGCCGCGATACCGGCTGGCTCCAAGGCCTGAACTGCCGCCAGCGCCTCCTCGAGCATGGGAGCCGGAAGCCCCAAATGATGCAGATGCTCCAGCTCTTCTGGGGGCAGAAAACCGTCCTCATCCAAACGCTCTATGAGATAGGTGCAGAGGGACAAGAGCTTCGGCGGAAGCTTTCTGCGTGCCAGCTGATCCCGCAGAAAGCTTTCCCGGCTGGTCAGCTCCCGGTCTTCCGCACCCGGCTCAGGCGGAGCATCGGAAGAAGTCCGCATCCATTCGTTCCGGGCCGACAGCTCCCGGAAGGCATCGCCGGACGGCTCCCGCTGTTCAAGCATCGGGTTTTCTTCCACGGCACGTTCCAGAAACTCGCGCAGATCCTGTACGTTCATCTGGAGCAGAGCGATATTCTGCATCAGCTGGGGGCAGAGTTTGAGCCGCTGGGACAGCTCCTGACGGAATTGAGGCCCTTCCATGGGGCGTCACCTCCTGTCCATCGCGCTATTTTACTGACTTGCGATAGAAAACGGCAAGGAAAGCATTTCACGAAAAGGAAAGTTTACGAAATAATCTTGACATTGTCGAAAATGATGGCTTAGTATTAAGGCCATGACAGTCTGCCGGGAGCAGGCTGTGGCTCATTCTATCACAAAATGAGAGAAAGGAAAAGATGCCATGACCGAACGAAGCCCAAAAATCTGCCTCATCTCTCCCACCGAAAATCTGGCCCGGCGGGCCAAACCCCTGATCATGCGACGAGGCATGGATGTTCGTGTGGAGGTCGCAGAGCTGGAGGCCGCCGTTTCGCTGGCCAAGCGGCTTCTGACGCAGAACGATTATCTGTTTATCAGCCGCCGCGGCACCCGCGACCTGCTGCGCAAGAGTCTGAACATTCAGGTCGTGAACATCCCCGGCGAAGCATCGGATTATATCCCGGCCATCCAGCAGCTTCGGCACGAGCGGGGGCTTATTGCTTTCTTTTCCTTTGAGGAAGAGATCAGCAACGAGCTGCGCACCATCTGCTATCTTCTGGATCTGAAAATGAAGCACTACTACTTTTCCGACAGTCTCAGCTGCCAGTCCGCTGTCCAGCAGGCGGTGGCCGATGGGGCTGCATGGGGGCTGGGCGGCGTCGTGTCGGAGCGGTTCGCCAAGCTGTACGACTTGCCGTATCTCCGGGTGGAAAGCTCGGACACTTCGATCCTCCATGCTCTGGACACTGCCCTGCAGCTTTATGTCACCCAGCAGGAGAACGCCCGCCAACAGGAACAGCTTCAGATCCAGCTGGAGCGTTACCAGAACATCCTGGATTATACCCATGACGCGATCATCGCCATTGACGAGAATGGACGGATCAGCACGACCAACCAGATCGCAGAGCAGATGCTCCGTCCGGCGCATCCGCCTTTCGCCGGGCGGCCCATCGAAGAGGTCCTGCCCAATACGCACCTGACCAGTGTTCTTCAGACTGGAGAAGCCGAAATAGGCCAGATGATGAACATTCACGGGACGCTGGTCTCCACCAACCGCGTCCCCATCCGGGTAGGCGGGCAGGTAAAGGGCGTTGTTGCGACATTTCAGGACATCAAGACCTTGCAGACAGCAGAGCGGAACATCCGTATCAAGCTGCACGAAAAGGGATTGGTGGCAAAATACCGATTCTCGGATATTTTGGGGCAGTCGCCCGCCATCCTTGAAGCAAAGCGCCTCTCCGAAAATTTTGCGGATTCGCAGTTCACCGTGATGCTGTACGGCGAAACCGGCACCGGTAAGGAGATGTTCGCCCAAAGCATCCACAATGCCAGCCCGCGGAGGGATGGGCCATTCGTGGCCATCAACTGCACGGCGCTCAACCGAAACCTGCTGGAATCCGAGCTGTTTGGCTATGCGGACAGCTCCTTCACCGGAGCGCGGCGGGGCGGCAAGGCCGGTCTGTTTGAGACAGCCCACGGCGGAACTATCTTTCTTGACGAGATCGGTGAGCTGCCGTTGGAGTTTCAGGCGCCGCTGCTTCGCGTCCTACAGGAAAAAGAAGTGCGCCGTGTGGGCGATGACACGGTGATCCCGGTGGATATTCGGATCATCGGCGCGACCAACCGGGATCTGCTCCATCTCGTGGAAGAGGGCCGGTTCCGCCGTGACCTTTATTACCGGCTGAACGTCCTCAGCGTGTTGGTGCCGCCGCTGCGGGAGAGGGGTGACGATTATCTGGAGATCGCCCGTGCCATTTACGACAGGGTGATGCCCCAGCGCTCTGCCGACGAGAGATCCGCCTTTTTCCGGGTGCTGGGCCGATGCCGCTCCTATGCGTGGCCCGGCAATGTCCGTGAACTGACCAACACGGTCGAGAGAGTCTCGCTGCTGCTGCACCGGGGCAGCCCGGAGGAAGAGGTGTTCCAGTCCCTCAAGATGAACCTCTGGAGAACCGCTGAATCTGCTCCCGCAGCCCGGGAGAGAACCACTGATCCGGTTACGGACAAGAGCGATGTGCTCGAAGCTCTGCGGCGGAGCGGAGGAAACGCTTCCCGCGCCGCAAAAGACCTGGGCATCAGCCGCAGCACCTTGTACCGCCGCCTGAAACAAAACCCCTGAATGTCGCAAAAGCGTGTCGCAGTGTTTCATTTGTGATACACCCGGACGCTGGAAGAATGAGACACTCCTGCAAAAATCGGCAAAGGATCCAAGCACTCAAATCGCGTACCCAAAGACCTCCGCAATTTTGCGGAGGTCTTTTTTTGTGTACTTTTCACAGGTGACATGGCCCAACTTCGAGCATATCCACAAATCTCAGGATATTTTGATCTAAAATGCGATTTTGGCACGGAAATTGCTATATAGTTTGGCAGAAATGCTCGATCGCAGCAAACAGTTTGGAAGTCTTCTCCTGCAGGGCCATGCGGAGAAAAAACAAAAGGAGGCAATTTTTGTGAGCAATAGTATTGCATTGTTTTCCCTGATCGTGCTGGTTGCCTGCATCGCAATCGGCTTCGTGCTAAAAAAGAACGTCGGTCTGATCGCCGTTCTGGCCGCAGCCGTTTTTGGTTCGGCGGCCGGTTACACAGACTCTCAGATCATCAAAGGGTTCAGCTCCAGCACCTTCATCATGCTGCTGGGCGTCTCGCTGCTGTGCACCATCGCTACCAACAACGGTACGCTAGAGCTGGCCGCAAAAAAGTTTCTGCGCCTGTCCGGCGGCCATGTGGCCATCACTCCGGTCATCATGTACCTGATCGGCTACATCGTCGCAGCCATCGGCCCCGGCTGTGTGCCGGCGCTGGGCATCGCCGCAGCACTGAGCCTGCCGCTGGGCAAGAGCACTGGCTATAACTCCGTTATGCTGGCGGCGATCGGTCAGATCGGTTCCATGGCAGGCCGGTTCTCCCCCATCACGCCGGAAAGCGTCCTGATCTACAACCTCGCCAGTGAGCAGGGCATCACCGGCTATCAGACACACACTCTGATCTATGCGACCATCACCACCATCGTGCTGTCCATTGTTATCTTCCTTGTGTTCAAGGGCTTCCGGATCAAAGAGCCTCAGAGCAAGGAAAAAGAGATCCTTCCCGCGTTCACCCAGAAGCAGATCATCACGCTGGTGGGCTTTCTGGCCATGATCGTGGCCAGCGCCTTTTTCAAGCGGAACGTCGGCCTCATCTCCTTTGCTGTGGCAGTCGTCCTGCTGCTCCTCAATGTGGCAGATGAAAAGGTCGTCGTCAAGGGTGTGCCTTGGTCCACCCTGATGATGGTCACCGGCATCGGTATGCTGATGAACATTGTCTCTGACGTGGGCGGTGTAGCGCTGATGTCGAACGGTCTGGCTTCCATCATGACGCCGAAGACTGCAGTCGCCATTCAGGGCTTGTCCGCCGGCATCCTCTCGTGGTTCAGCTCTGCGATCGGTGTCGTGTGGCCCACCATGGTGCCTACAGTCGGTGCCATCGCTGAGCAGGTCGGCGTCAAGCCGGAGGGCCTTATCACCATCATGTGCCTGACCGCTTCCTTTGCCGGCTTCAGCCCGGCATCCACCGGCGGCAGCCTGATCATGGCGGCCAACGCCACCGACCCCGAGTTCACGAAAGAAAAAGAGAACAAGCTCTTCATCCAGATGTTCGGTCTGTCCGGCCTGTTGCTGCTCCTGACGGTCTTGGCCGGTCTGCTGGGCCTGTACAATATCCTGTAATATTCCATACATCAGAAAAATGAAAAATAACGAGGTGTCTATTATGAGCAAAGGTCTTTTGGATGGCGTGGTCGTTCTCGACCTGACCCGTGTTCTGGCTGGTCCCTACAGCGGCATGATCCTGGCGGATATGGGTGCTACGGTCATCAAGCTGGAAAATCCCAAGGGCGGTGACGATACCCGCAAGATGGGTCCCTTCATCAACGACAACAGTGTTTATTATGCGAACTTCAATCGCAGCAAGCTGGGCTGCACCCTGAACCTCAAGGACCCTGAGGGCAAGGAGGTCTTCAAGGAACTGGTCAAGAAGGCCGACATCGTCATCGAGAACTACCGCCCCGGCACGATGGAAAAGCTTGGCCTCGGCTATGACGTCCTGAAGGAGGTCAACCCCGGCATCATCTATGGTGCAGTGTCCGGTTTCGGCCACACCGGCCCTTACAGCAAGCGTGCGGGCTATGACATCGTAGGTCAGGCCATGGGCGGCCTGATGAGCACCACCGGCTGGCCCGACGGCCCGGCGACCCGTGTCGGCACGCCCATGGGCGATGTCCTTGGCGGCCTGAACATGACCATCGGCATCCTGGCGGCGCTGGTCAACAAGCAGAAAACGGGTCTGGGCGAAAAAGTTGATGTAGCGCTGGTGGACTCGGTGGCTTCCGCGATGGAAAACATCACCATGATCTACCAGTCCACGGGCCGTATCCCGCAGCGCATCGGCAACCGGTACGAGTCCACCTACCCGTATGATGTTTTCCCGGCCAAGGACGGCGATGTGGTCATCGCCGCAGGCAACAACAAGCTGTACGGCCTGCTCTGCGATGTGATGAAGCAGCCGGAACTGAAGGCCGACCCCCGCTTTGTTGATATCAAGGATCGCGTGGCGAATCACGCCGCGATGCGTGAGATCATCTGCGCTTGGACCAAGGATTACACCATTGACGAGATCGACAAGATGCTGAACGATGCCGGATGCCCTGCCTGCCCCGTCAACACCATCGACCGTCTGGTAACTGACCCGCAGATCGCGGGTGCCCGTGAGATGTTCCCGGAGATCGATCAGCCCGGCATCGGCAAGCTGAAGATCACCGCTGTGCCGCAGCACCTGACCCGCACCAAGGCGTATCCCCGCAAGGCCGCTCCGCTGTTGGGAGAGGACAATGCCAGGATCTATGGCGAGCTTCTGGGCCTTGACGCTGCCAAGCTGGAAGAGCTGAAGGCCAAGGGCGCTATCTGAGTTCTATGATCCTGTGGCCGCATGGTGTGCGGAAGGGCAAGATGGTCGGATCGAATGCTGCTTAACACTGCCATCTCGCTTTACCGTATCGTGCTTCCATAGGAATGGTTGAAATGACACAAAAGAGGGTTATGATATTATGAGCAAAATCGAAGTTGTTGAAGTCGGCCCCCGTGACGGATTCCAGAGCGTGAAATGCGCTCCGCCGATCGCCACCGAACTGAAGCTGGACGTCATTGATCAGCTGGTCTCGGCAGGCGTCAAGCACATGGAGTATACCTCCTTTGTCAGCCCCAAGGCCATCCCGCAGCTGGCCGACTCCAAAGCAGTCACCGAGGCTGTCCTGAAAAAATACCCGGGACTGGATCTCTTTGCCTTGGTGCCCAACCTGCGCGGTGCTCAGAACGCCTACGAGCTGGGCCTGCGCAAGGTCTGCTATGTTGTGTCCCTGAGCAAGAGCCACAACAAGGCCAACATCAACCGCACCCACGAGCAATCGCTGGATGCTTACAAGGAGATCCGTTCTGCCTACCCCGACCTGAATATCGTAGTGGATCTCGCTACGACCTTTGGCTGCCCGTTTGAGGGCAAATACAACGACCCGCAGGCTGTAGTGGATTTCCTGAAAGATTACATCGACGCCGGCATGACCACCTGCTGCCTCTGCGATACCATCGGCATCGCAGACCCTGCACAGGTAAAAGCCGTTATTGGTGCGCTGAAGGCAGCCTATCCCACCCTGAATCTGCAGGTCCATTTCCACGACACCCGTGGACTGGGCATGGTCAACACCATGGCAGCCATCGAGAGCGGCATCACCGAGGTTCAGTCCGCTCTGGGCGGTCTGGGCGGCTGTCCCTTTGCTCCCGGTGCCTCCGGCAACCTGTCTACCGAGGATATGATCTGGATGCTGAACGAGATGGGTTACGAAACCGGCATCGAATTCTCCAAGGTGCTGGCAGCAGCCAAGTATCAGGCAAGCCATATCCCGGGCAACTACAGCGGCCATCACATCCATATCGAGCAGGAGACCCCCTGCAAATTCTGATGCTATCCCCAATGCGGGGCAGGTGCGCGAACGCCTTCCCTGATCATTCTCCTCCTTTTTAACGGGTCGGTTCCCCTTTTTCCTGCAAAGCTCACGGTCTTTGTACTGCCGGCCTGAATCCCATTTAAAAGCTCCTCATTCTGATTTTTTACGAATTGGAATGGGGAGCTTTTCATTTCCTTGTATGGTCAAGGACGATGAAAAATCATCAAGTGTTTTTCTGCGAACTCACAGCGGCACTATGATTTGAAACTGCCAAACACTACCGGGAAGCCAACAAGATGCCCTACCAGTTCCGCCGCGCAGCGTGGACCGACCTGACCGTGGAGGTGTATCTGTGATGCTTCTGGGAAGCGCCCCTGTGTTAAACGCAATCCATCTCATACATGAGCAAACAAACAAGGCCCACCGCCAAAATTGACGGTGGGCCTTATTTTATGCTTGATTTTTAACGGAGAGCTGTTGCAAGATCCTTACGCTCTGGGATTTTTGATCGCAGCCTGAGCGGGTGCCAAAATTACAGAGCGTTCGGAGTAACGATGATACGCTATTTGTGAATTTCCAGTGTATCTTACTCCATCTCCACAATGATCCTTTCCAAATTTTCTTCCTGCAAATAGAATTCCGGCAGCTTTGCCTTATCATACCGCATATAGGGAATGCCTTTCGTTCGCTGTTCCAGCAAATTCGTGAAGAACCGCTCCCAGCTGAAGAATTCGCTGCTCTCGATGAAATCTGCCGGATGTTTCAAAATTTCAAGAACGTCCGGCTGTCCGAGCAAATCCGCTTTCAGAAGCAACCATTCCAGCGATTCCGGCAGGTACAAGCTGAACTTTGCGCTATCCTCCTGCATCAAGCGATAAATGTCGTTCATCTGCGGGCCAAATGCCGCACCGTCTGCAATTATCAGAACCTTCTCGGATTTCATTGGGAAGATCTTCTGTTTGATGTTATCTTTGCCTGCCGCAGGGATACAGACAATTCCGTATTTCTCGCCGACTTTTGTAAACAGCTGATACCCGGAATTTGCATCCTCTGTCAGAAGCTTTTCGACACCTTCCAGCTGCACATTGCTGGCTGTCAGCGAATCATAGACCGGGTACGCCTTATTATAAGTTCGTTTGAAGCGGCTAGTGGTCTTTTTCAGTTCCAAAATGGCGTTTACGCTGTACGGCAGAGTGCTCAAATCTTCTCTTGTGACCAGCACATAGTAGTTGTCCGAATGCTGGATCGCACGGGCAAAATCCAGACTTGAAACAAAGGTACTGCCTTCATCCACAAACACGATGCTGTCATGGGTCGCATTCAGCTGCAATTCCCAGTTGACACCAGACAGCACCCGGCACGGTTTATCACAGCTCACTGTTACGCCGCTCTGTCTGCCGTAGGTTTCGTACGCTTGCAGCATTTCAACCAGCGTTGTTTTTCCGGTGGCACTGTCCCCTCGCAGAATCGTAATGTTCCGTTCCAGTTCGATTGTGAAAACGGCCCGTCCGCTTCGGACTTCGATTTTATGTTTTCCCTTCATCCTATCGCCTCACACAAACTGAAATGCAATCGGCATCAGTTCTTCCATGCTGTGCACCACATCACCGGTATTCAGGACTTTCACATCCACCGGGAATTTTTTCTTTCCAAAATCCATCAGGTGCCGCAGATTGATTGTCAGGTCTTTTTTCTTGGCCAATTTGAGAATAAAGGGTGCGCAGTTGTCACCGCAAGTCGAGGCATTGAATACCTTTTCCGGGTCGTTTGCCATGAGCAGAAGCGTTTTCGTGCCGCCGGATAGTTTTTCCGGCGAGATGACCCCCAGAACCGGGCTTTCCACCGCATGAGGGCCTTTGACATCGGACTTATCAATTTTCTTGATGACCTCTTTGGCAAAGTCAGAAGTCAGCCACTCGTCCTCGTAGGTATAGTTAAAGTAGACCGAAGTGTTGTAAACAGCTTCCGGCATATCTCCAAAGTAGATGTTCAGCATGGTATCACCTCGCAGATGTAAGTCATTTGCTATTATTGTACCTTCTTTCTGCTCACAAAACAAGACGTAAAAGGCTCTTGACCTCCTATTACAGAAGCCAAGAGCCTTTTATTACACTATGTAAATTTCAGTCGATTCCTATTTTTTCAATGTGCAATCACAATATTTCGTATCAGCAGAAAATAATTTTCACCACCAAAAGAAAGGTTTTCTCTCTCAAAACGCATGAAAGGCTCACAGTGTTTTAGATTCCTTCGATTTGATGTTGGAGCTTATTAAGCTCCCGTTGAAGCTTCTGGTACTCTCTGGGGGAAACAGCAGACTTCATATGGTCTGCTAACGATTGCATAGTAATGTATAAATTGTATGTCTCTGCCGGATTTTTCAGAGTTCGTTGTTCTGTTTTGACTCCTTCGTTAATAGAAATCTGTCCGATAACTAGTTTGATATACTTAAACAGTTCGGAATCTTCGGAGTAGTCAGCCGGAGCATAAAAATTGATTCGACCATCATTGAACAGTTGATATACTTTCTCACGCTTGTTCTTTTCAGGGTCGAAAACACCAATTGAATAACCGCCCTTGCTCTTCACAAGGCGCATACAAGGGATATCTGTAGCACTGTCTCCAATATAGACGATATTCTCATATGGAGTAACAAGGGCAGCCTCAGACACACTATCGTTTACTCTCTCATCGTACTCTTCAAAGATTCCTTTGGCAATCCGGAATATGAATTGAGTCTTATTGGTATAGTTTACGGCCTGTGCTGGCCATTCGGCAACACCATCCGCAGAATACAGGTACGACGATGCATAGACGCGGCTGAAATACTGGGCGATATTACTTCCTTCAATAATCTCCTTCAGCCCGGACGATATGATGTAATGATGAACTTCAATACCATTTTCCTCACCGTACTGATTCACCCGTTCAAACCACGTATCCACTCCATTGTATAAGGGAACGTCCTTTCCTACCTGGTTGAAGTAGCTACGACTGAGGGGTTTTCTAAGAGCTTTAGACTTGACAACAAGCTGATACATCCAAGCGAGATTGTTGTCCATAAGGTTGTCTTTTGCAAGTTGATTGGACTCTGGCCAAAAATCCTCAGGTCTCATTCCAAGTGAGGGAATCAATGTGAACGACTGCATATCATCGGGAGAAAGAGTTTTATCGAAGTCATAGCATATTGCCATACGCGGCTTTTGAGTCACAACCTCTTGTCTTGCATTTTCGGACATTTAGAGTCCCTCCTTTATTTACGTTGGTGTATTACTTTTTATTTTAGCGTAAAATCGACAAAAAACAAGGGGCTCGTATGTAAAAGAGTCTCGCACAAAATAGCAGCACATCAAAAAGTCCCTTGACTTTCATTACAGAAGTCAAGGGACCCATTTCACTTTTAAACTATCTATGCCATAGAAAAGATCTTATTTCCTTGGATTTTTGATCGCAGCCTGGGCGGGTGCCAAAATTACAGAGCGTTCGGAGTAACGATGATACGTTATTTGTAAATTTTCAGTGTGTTTTACCCCATCTCCGCAATGATCTTCTCCAAATTTTCTTCCTGCAAATAGAATTCCGACAGCTTTGCCTTGTCATATAGAACGAATGGGCGGCGTTTGCAAGGAGCAGTCATACACAAAACGCCCCCGGCTTCTGATATGTACCCGGTTTTCTGGACACTGGCTCAAAAATGAATAATTAACCTTCCATCATGGATGCTTCTCTGAATTTAGAGGGAGGCATCCATTTTGTTTTAGCTTGGATTCTGCTGTTATTGTAATAGTCAATATACTCGGCAATCGCCTTGGAGAAGGCTTCAAAGGAGGGATAATCCTTCTCAAATCCATAGAACATTTCATTTTTCAGTCTGCCAAAGAAGGTTTCCATAATGCAGTTGTCGTAACAGTTGCCCTTTCGGGACATGGATTGAATGATTCCGTGCTTCTGAAGTTCATTGCGGTAGAATGCGTGCTGGTACTGCCAGCCCTGATCCGAGTGCATGACCAGACCTTGTACAGAAGGAAACCGTTCAAACGCTTTATTCAGCATATCCTTGATTTGTTCCATATTCGGACTTGTAGAAAGATTGTAAGACATAATCTCATTTGTGTTCATATCCAGAATCGGAGAAATATAGCACTTGCCCCAAGACAGATTGAACTGTGACACATCGGTCGTCCATTTTTGCAGAGGCTTCTCGGTGCTGAAATTCCGATTAATAATGTTATCGGCAACCTTGCCGACATCGCCTTTGTAGGAATGATACTTCTCCTTTGGACGTTTACCGAACAGTTCAAGCTGGTTCATAACTCGCTGAACACGCTTGTGATTCACCTGAAACCCACGGTTCAGAAGCTCATGGTGTACCCGTCTTACGCCGTATCTTTTTCTGTTCTCATTGAAAATGGCAACAATTTCAGACGATAAATCGGCGTTTCGTTCCTTGACTTTATCGGTTTTGCTGAGCTCATAATAGTATGTTGACCGAGAAAGTCTGATTGCATCCAGCAAATCATTCGGTCTGTGTCCTTCTTTGCGGAGTTCCTGGACGAGCGCAGCTTTTTCGCCTTGAGTTGCGCTGCGCATCTCTCTTCTCTCAAGGCAATCTCTTTTTTTACGACGGCAATCTCCGCTCTCAGACGCTCATTCTCAGCTCTAAGCCGAATCATTTCTTCTCGTTCTGAAGGGGTCAGTTCTGCTGGTACTATTTTCTTCTTCATGTCAGGCTCCTTGGGTGGCCGTCCTTTTCGCTGCTCGACCAATCCCTGATACCCTTTCATTTTATAGCATCTGACCCATTGGTACAAGAGGCCGTCATCAATTCCAGCAGTAAACGCAACTTCTTTGTTTGATACTCCCACCAATACTCTTGCAACCAATTCGTATTTCTCTTCCGCAGTCCACACTTTGTTTTGACTCTTATGGTGCAGAACCTCTGGACCACAGGCTTCTTCCATCCGAGCCCACTTCCGTATCGTCTTGTGAAAATTTTTCTGCTTTACTCCCACTGGTGTTTCTGGCCATTTCCCTTGTCGATACAATTCCACACATTGCTTTTTGTACTCATAGCTGTATTTCATAAAAATACCCCCAATACTGGGTGTCCAGTATTAGGGGTACATATCATTCCGGGGGCGCTGCGGTTTTATGGGAAACGCCTCAGGCGCTGCAAAGCCTCAGTGCAGCAGGGATCTGACCCATGCCCGGGCGGCCGTCTTGGCCTGGAGCTTATTGTACATCTTCAGGGTGGTGTTGTACACCTTCTGGCTCATGGCATTGCTGGCGTTGGTGGCGGCAGCCTGCTTGGCCTCAAGCGTGTCGGCGGCGGCAACGGCGGCCTTCATATCGGCGTAGTCGGCCATGATCTCCTGCTGGAGCGCGGCATAGCTGGCCTTGGCTACTGCCCGATCCTTTGCGGTGACCTGATTGCCATTGCTGCCGTAGGTCAGCAGGTTGGAGAGGGCGTCACGCACACCGTAGAAGGAGTCGGTCCAGTCGTCCGGGTAGGTGTAGTAGCGGCCCTTGGCATCCTGATACCAGACGCCCTCGGTGGGCTGCTCGTCCGAGCGGACGACCTTCGCGGGAGAGTACTTGTAGACATCTGCCGTGTCGGTGGTCAGCAGCGGATAGTACGGGACGAAGGCGTTGTACACATCGTCGTCAAAAGCGGTCCACTCGGTAATGGCGGTGTTCAGATCGCCGGTGGCGCTCACCTGGAACAGATGAGTCTCCACATTGCCCGTCTTGCCGATGGGCTCCGTCTGAAAGAAGTGGATGGAATCCTCCACCGAGAACTTCTTGGTCAACTGGATGTTGGAGTAGACCGGGACGATGGCACCGTTCTCGCCGACGTTGCTGATGGCAAAGTCGGTCTCACTGTAGTTGTCTTTTGTAAAGGTGTTGGTGCCGTACAGGTAGTTCAGGCCAGCTGCCATGCGGTCCGATGCAATGTCGCCGTTGTAGGAGGCATCCAGGTCGATGACGTTGGCAGCGGCATCGCCCACAAAGGTACCGGCTTTCTGGGCCACGGAGATCAGGTTGGCAGAGGCCACCACATGGTCGGTGTCATCCAGATCGATCTTGCCCATAGCGGCGATGTTGGGCTGCATGAAGACCACGCTGGAGGAGAGCTTCAGGGCAAGGTAGGTGTGGCCCGTCAGGTTCTCCACGAACCAGGTCTCATTCTGGTCGGCAATGAACACGCCGGAGCCGCCGGCCGCACCGGCGTTGTCGTAGATGGAGGTCAGCAGGGCAACACCCTCGCGGGCCGTGGAAGCTTCGCTCAGCAGCACCGTAGTGATCTCAGCTTCCTCAATGCCGTTGTCCACATAGGGGTCTACACTCAGCACGGCGTCGGTGCCGTAGAGAGACTCGGTGGCAGAGACCATGACGCCCTTCTCGTTGGTGCCAGCCTCCTCATAGGGGGTGTGCTCGTGGGTGCTGTCGCAGTCCGGGCAGACGCCCAGACCGTTGTCGTCCCGGCGGGCGGTGTAGCGGTAGCTGTCGTGGGTGAAGGTGTAGGTAAAGCCGTAGCAGCCCTCGTACACCTCGCCCGCGGTGTGCTTCCCGGCGGGGCTGATGTTGAACAGCTTGTTGTAATCGTTGGTGCCCAGATCCTCGATCCGGCCAAACATGGTGGTGCCATCCTCGGTGAGGTCGCTGCCGACATAGAGTGCCGTGCAGGCGAAGGCGGAAGGAACCACGGCAAGCGTCATCGCACAGGCGATGAAAGCCGCAGCAATTTTCTTCTTCAAAGACATAATAGTATCGATCCCTCTCTTGTTGATTGTCGGCATTTCGTCGGCAGGTGTTATAATATACCCATTTTAATGAAAATGCAAGTATTTTCCCGAAATTTTAGCATATATTCATTTTTATACGGTATATATTCATACTGCGTTTTTCATCTGCCCCTCCGTGAGCGCAAAAAACCGCCCCGGCTTCCTGTTGCGGAAACCGGGGCGGTTCATATACTTTATTGGTGCTCTCTCAAGCTCTCACGCCATTACTTGCGGGGATTTTTGATAGCAGCCTGAGCAAGTGTCAAAATTGCAGAGCATTGGGGAAGAATGATAGTACGTTCTTATCTTCGAATGAATTCTACTCCAGAAATGTTTCTTGTTCGATTGTGACCCCATATTGCAAAATCTTATCAATTGCATCAACAAACAGCGTATATCTTCCCGCATTCCGCTCTTCTTTCAGCTTCTTCAGATACTGCTCCGGCCGCTTCAGGCCATTTTTGTGGTACTGTTCCACAAAGCGCCCTTCCATACGCATGGGTTCAAGCTGTGGGAACACCGTTTGCAGGTTTTCAAACATACAAAAACCGCCCAGATCAATATCTGCCCAGAATCGAATTTGCATAGTTTCCCCTGCCGCAGCAGCCAGTTTTTCAAAAAGTTTTTTCTTCTGCGGGCTCAGAAAGCCGCCGTGATAAACAACAAGTTCTTCCGGCTGTTTTTCTGCCAGCAAATATTCATCATAGTTCGTTTTATTTTCGATAAAGGTAATGCAGCAGATGTTTTTCAGTTCAATGCCCACAATCTCTGACACAAGTGTACTAGGCAAAGCCAATCCATAAGGTTCTGCTGCACTGAGCCTTAGTTCTCCCTTCTTCAAGCAGATCGCGCAATCGCCCGAGAGTTCGTAAAGCTCCGGGCGGGCATAGATTCCCAGAAATGCAAGCTGATCCCGCTCACCAAGTTTCGCTTCTGTACAGGCCGCCGCCAGTTGGGTATTGTATTTTCGTGCAATGGTAAGAAACAGCTCCCGTACATTTCGCTCAAAATACTTGGTATCGTGAAAACACTGGCTGCTGAATGCACGCATCGTCACACTGCCGGACAGCTCCGCATACCGTTGAAACGTGAGCAAAAGCTCCTGCAGCAGACCATCGTTTTCTCTGCAATACGTCGGCACTTTCATGCTGTTCCGCACCTGAGCACATACAGCATCCCTCCATGCCGCGATCCATGGAACGGGATTGTCTGCCAGCTTCTGCATGATGATGTTTGCAACCTCTTCTGCCTTTTTTTGCGGATGCACTCTGTCGGCGCATTCATAGCACTGTGCGACCCGTTCCAGATCCAGCACAATGCAGGAGAGAACGCTCTGCTTTATCGCCCATTCCAGACGCACCAAAGCCTGCTGCTCCAGCTCCCGCGCTGCAATATTGTAAGCGTCCCGAACCACCGCATCTTCGTATTGATACTCCGGCAACTCCCTTTTATCAATGCGCAGCATTACCCGACGTCTGGATGTGTTGGGTTCAGAAAGATGCTTACTATTTTCAAACTTATCCAGCAGACGATTCAGGATCACCTGTGCTTCCTTCATTCTGCATCTCCTTTCCAAATGGAATGATATGCATCCGGTATCCGGATTTGTCCACTAATAACGTACGGTCTGCAATGGGCATAATGTCCGAGACCTTATCCGGCGGCGTACAGATGATTGCCTGCAGCCCCATCTTTCGGAGAAGGAGTACACTCTCCGTGATCCGGTCACTATCCATTTTATTGAAAGCTTCATCGAACACCACCAGACGCACCGTATTACCAAAACGGGTAGCGTCGTTGACGCGGTACAGCTGGGCAAACGAGGCCAGCACCGCAATATAGAATGGCGTTTGTGTTTCGCCACCGGACTTCATATTCAGTGTTTGAGAAAGCAGCTGCTTGGAACCGTTCTGATCGGTCGTTTCCAAATCAAACTTCAGATACGTCCGGAAGTCTGTATAGCGGACGATATTCTCCTGTAGTTCGCTCTGTTTTCGGGTATTGAGCTGCGTATCGTCTGCCATTGTGATCTGACTGAACAGTTTTTCGATCAGTGGGCCGTATTTTTGCTGAAAGGGCAGTGCGAATAGACCGGATTCGCCTTCCATCAGTTCATCTGCCGTGATCATGTTATAATAATCCAGATAATCCGGGTTTGGCCCTACGCGGAATTGGTACTTGTCTGTGCCAAATTGTGCCTGGCGCAGGGCCTTGTTCAGATTGTGCACCTGTTCTTGCACCTGATCGATGCTGGATTTCAGTTTGGCAAGGAAATCGTTCTGGAATTGCTCCATTGCACTTTCCCGTGCCGCCCGGATCTTTTCTTTGTATCGGGGCAGCTCGCTTTCCTGCAGAGTACGCCGTTCTTCCTCGTATTCGGTGTTATCCATCACCTCGATCTGGAATGCACAGGGTTTGAACCGTTCTGCATATTCTCTGCGTGCTGCAAACAGTTTCTTCTGAGCCCCGTCCATTGCCTTTGTGCTCTGCGCCAAACTGTCGCCGAAGTTCTTGCGGATGACATCTGCCTTTTTCAAGCGGACAAGCTCCTGCCGATAGCGGGGAACACCGATGGTTTCTCGGTATTCCTCCGTGAATCCTTCTTTCAAACCATCTTCGATGGCCTCATACCGCTGATATTTTTCCGGCAAGATCTCATATTCCAGCTGGTGGATGCGGCTTTCCAGATTGCCCCTTTGCACATTTTTCGCATCTTTTTCCTTGTTAAGTGCAAGGATCTCTTCTTTCAGATGCTCAATGATCTGCCGCTGCTCATCCAACCAGAACAGATTCAGCTGGGAAAGCTGATTTTTGACTTCTGCGATTTCCTTGGTGATCGTCTGGACGCGCTGGTAGTCCTCCTGCTTTTGCGCCACATCGATTCGGACAAATCTTTGAGTAAAAAGCGGGTCCGGCAGGCAGGCTAGCTGTTTTTGGAGCGGCTGCCAATGCCGCTGCTCCTCCTGCAGACAGGCCAATTCCTTTTCCAGATGGTCGATGCGGAGCTGTACCGCACGCCGCCCGATGAAAGCATCTTCCATCCGGTCTTTCCGAAGTGCGCGGGCCACATAACCCTGATACAGCATTCCTTCCGCCGTGATTGCCGTCCTATAGCAGCGCAACTGTTCTGCCGTGTCGCAGCATATCACCCGACCCAGAAGATAGTCCACATAGCTGCGTGCCAGCTTGTTTTCTGTCTCCACCTTTTCTGCCAGACTGCCGGGCAGCGGTCGAAGTGTTTCTTTTTCCCGCAGTTTTCCGATATCTACCAGGCCAAATGCACGGTACTCTGCTTCCTGCTTCAGCCGGTCGTAAATGTTAAGTGCATCCTGATAACGTCCCGGCTCCACCAGCAGATAATATTTCTGGTTATTTAGGTAGCCTTCTACCGCTCCACGCCAGCGCTCATCTGCCATTTCCAGCACATCAGCCAGAATATAAACGGGAACCGCATGCCCCGTTTTATCCGCCAGATCCTTTTCCAGCCGGTCTTTGAACAGCAGAAGCCCATGGGGATAATCTTTGATGTTCCTGCGCAGATTTGCAAGCACCGCACTTTTCTGGTCGGCTTGCTTCTTCAGCTCTGCAATACGATCCTCTGTTTTATGAGCCGCACTGCGGACAGCATCCGACAATTCGGCCGCTGCCTGCTGCCCCGTTTCAAACAACTCCACAGGCCGGGCAAGCAATCCCTTCTCGTCACCAGTAAATACAGCATATGCTTTCTGCGCAGTGTTCGCCGCTTCCTGCACCGGTATGAGAAGTTCTTCCGGTTCCAGTTCTTGTATCTCCCCACAGAATCTCTGTAAACGCCGTGCTTCCCGCTTGATTTCCACTTCAAGATTTTGCAGACCCTGTTCCAGCTTTTTCTGCTCATCTCTCAGAGCCTTTTCCATGTTGAGCAGACGCTCTTCCTCCTGGAAAACGTTGCTCTGCCTGCAGGCCAGCTCCAGCTCACTGCGGCGCGTTTCTTTCTGTTCGATCTGCCGCTCAAGCTCCTCCCGTTGCTCATTCACATTTGCAAGGTTCTCCTTGCATTCAGTTCGTTCCAATTCCCTCTGGTCGATTTCTGTCTGCGCAGCTTCTTTTTCGGCCCACCGTACCAGAAACTTCTGGATCTGGCAGCGGTCTATGGCTTGGTTCATCTCCTGATACAGCCCGCTGATTTGCTGCAGCGCATCCAGCTTTTCCTGCTGACGCTGCGCCAGCAATTCGTGCCGTTTATAATCCCGGATGTTTTGCTGCATCAGCTCAATATTGGGTTTATCCGGAATATCGCAGATGTTCTCCGTAATAAATTTCTGGATATCCACAATTGGCCGGAACGAAACAGCCTTCTTCATCATCCGTAAGACCTGCTCGTTGTGGACGTTCCACTTTGCAAGCATGTTGCGGCGATACTCTTTTTGGGTATCATAAAATTCTGCCCGTGCATAGTTCTGCTTCAAAAAACGGCGAAGTGTAGAGATCTCCATTGCCTCGCCCCGTTCAATAAAGCAATTTTCCGGCAGTGTCCCCGTGTAAATAAAGAATGTATCACGGTAACTTCCATCGCTGCGGCAGTCAAAGGTAACGCCCGTCACAAAGCTGCTGCCCTCCATCTCATCCTGAAATTCGCAGACAATATAGGTAGAAAAGTCCTTACTACGACGGGAATACGGGCTGTTATCATCCATGTCGGCGCGCAGATAGCCTTCCAATGTGCGCTGCGATTTTTCGTTGGCTGCCTGATTAAAATTGCGGGAATTTGTCTCGCCCAGCAGTACGACCTGCAGTGCATCGATGACCGTTGACTTTCCGGCGCCGTTCTTGCCGGTCAGGAAATTGATGTTGCCCACTTCAATCAGTTCCTTGCTGAAATAGAGCCAGTTGATCAGCAGGATCTTCTTCAGCTTCTTCATCTGTTTCCTCCTTTTTTAAAACAGACACCACCAAGTTCAGCTTTTCGCTGGAGACCGCAGAGAGAATGGTGGGCAGTATTGCGATCCTGCAGCTGCCCTGGTTGAATTTTCCTTCCAGTCTTTGAATCACAGAATGGTTTTCCAGTACCGCAAACGCGCGTTTGACCTCTTCCATATTCGGCTTAGCCGGAAAAACTGGATAGTCGGTCACCACTTTTTCCAGCACATCCCGCACAGTACACACGGCATCCTGCTCCAAACCCAAACGCTCCATATTTTCTTCGTAGATCAGCCGTAATGCCAGCAAAATCGCCGTTTCTTTTTTATTGAGGTTGCAACGGTTAGCCTCGTCTGTGTTCAACACATAAAAGTATCCGTTCAGTTCATCCCTGCGCAAATCCCAGTCCAGCAGACTCAGGTACTCCTGTACGGCCTCATAGTGCCGTGATAGAAAAAGATAGTCTGGGTTATCCACCCTGCCTTTTCCCGGCTGGTAGATAGTTCGCACAATGTATGTGCGGCTGAGCAGCTGATTGCAGACAGATTTGAATTGTTCCAGTTCTTTTGCCGTTGCATTGGTAACAAAATCAAAATTCACGGCTTCTTCTCCTTCCTCCGGATCTGCATTTGCGGGACCGAATAGCCATTTTTGCAAAAAATGCCATCGAGTTCCTGGACTACATAACCGGCAGCTGCATCCTTGCTTCCAAGGATTGCTAGTAAACTCATGATATAATCCTTGTCCTCTTCAAGCGAGAGCTCCTCCGAGCAACGAATGTCAGCGTCTCCCAGCCATCCCTGCACGTAAGCATTTACTGCTGCCCGGCCATATTTCGATTGCAGTAACTGTGCCGCTCTGACCTGTTCTTCCGTATTCGGTGCCTGATCATCTTGTATCAGCACCGACGCGGTTTTTGTCCGTTTTTCGGGGCGCTTACGGTACCACAGACTTTTTTCTGACAAAAAAGACTGCTCATACAATTGAAATGCCGGTTGTATCTGGTCCACCAGCTCAGCCGCCCTGCGGTTTCTGGACAGTGCCGTCAGCAAAACATTCAAATTGCCGCGCACGCTTTGATCTCGGTTCGTCAGGTTCTCGATTTTCTGTGTTGCTGCTCTGGTATAGCGCCGGACCTGCGTATCAATTTCTTCAAGATAGTCCTTCTCTAAATTATCATAGCGTTCTTCGATCCAGAAAATTTTCCGCAGCAAATCGGCACGGCAGTCTTCCAATGTCTTGCCCCGCTTATCACGCAATGCTTCATTTGCCATTGCCATCAGCAGCGCGTCATCTTCTTCCCACCGTCTCAGTATAGATTGAATGGGCACACGATACTTCGGCACTGAATCTTTGATTTTCAGCGGACGGATATATGCCTCCACAACCTTTTGTCCGAAGTCGTTAAAGTGTGCAGCCAGCACCTGGTTGACATCCTGCATATCGATCTGCGTCTGAAAATAATGCTTCACATTATGATAGACCATTTGCAACAAGCTAATCAGCGCCGTTGTGTTATCGTAGGCACTATAGAGAGCCGTCATTTTATCGTAAGCATTGTTGCTGTCGTCGGCGGTCTTTAAGACTGAGAAAGTTCCGAACACATAGGAATATCCACGAGCCGGGCTATCATCCCTGAGTTGATGAAATAGTTCCAGCAGGCGACTGCTGTAATTAGGAATCGTGATGTACTCTTCAAAGTCGTCCCCGCGTTCTTTCTCAAACCACCCCTTACTACAGAGCTTGCGGATCAAAAAACGAGCGCGGCCAGAGATATCCCTCAGTTCCTCTTCGTCAATGTCTTCATCTTCAAACGTAGCATCCGCCAGTTCCTGCTCCAGCCTGCCGCGCAGCATGGAATACAAGACATCTTCCCGTATTTTCAGGTTTTCTTGGTATGCCGCGTACAGTACGTCCAGTGCATCCGCATATAAAATACGGTTGGGCGAAGCCAGCGGCGAGAAAAGTTCGCTTGGAACCGCTTCAAAAAACTTCATAGGCCTACCACCTTATTCGACCGATATACGCTTTCTTTTCTATTATTGTACCCTCTTTCCTCTCACAAAACAAGATGCAAAACCGCCCCAGCTTCCTGCTACGGAAACCGGGGCGGCTTGTTGCGTTATATGCGTTTTTTCTGCTTTTTCAGACTCTCACACAATTACGCACGGGAGTAATCCAGGCGAGGAATCATAGATTATTCGAAATAGCAGTGGCCTATCATTTTACTTCCCTATCTCTTTGAGCGATACGATATACTGCTGCACGAGTGTTGCCTTCTCGTACAATTCCCCCTTCTTCCAGCATTTTCTGTAGAATACGGTACGCCTGTGGTGGTGATACTCGCAAATGTTCGACTACATCTTTTCTCGTGATAACTCCCCCGACTTTTAGCCAGTTTCCTAATCAGTTCTGGCAACTTGTCTATATCAGTCTGACGAACATATTTTGCAGGGTCCTTATATACTTTTGCACTTAAATATAGGCTCGTCCTCGACCATTTCCTACCGCTTCAACCATGCCAGATTCCGTAAGGCGTTCCAAGTTCGAACGCATTCTCACCTTCACCATCGACTTTGAAACCGCCAAGCGTTACCGGAAAGCCAACAAAATGCCCCACCAGTTCCGCCGTGCAGCGTGGACCGACCTGACCGTGGAGGTGTATCTGTGATGCTTCTGGGAAGCGCCCCTGTGTTAAACGCAGTCCATCTCATACATGAGCAAACAAGGCCCACCGCCAAAATTGACGGTGAGCCTTGTTTTATACTTGATTTTTAACGATAATTCGCTATAAAGTCCTTATGCTCTCGGGTTTTTAATAGCAGCCTGGGCGGGTGCCAAAATTACAGAGCGTTCGGAATAACGACACAGCGCGGTTTTCAATTTTTCAGTTGATTCCAAGCTCTTTCATCAACTCCGCACGGCTCTTTTCATCTTCGGAAGCCCTCTTTACATCGTCAATGCGATTCTGGTCAAGGAGCTTCTTTACCAGTAAAGCCATTTTGTTTTCACCACGGCTTTCGCCTTTCACGATGCCTTTTTCAATGCCTCTGTTTTCCACTTTATCAAGCACATCACACATATTGCGTGGGCCTCCTTTCCAGCATCAAAGTCACTGCGTGTCCAAAAGGTAAGGTCTCAACATCTCAACCAGTTCGTAAACTTTCGTTCCGGGTGCTGACTCAGAGGGCTTCCGTCCTTCATTTTGTTTGTCCAATCGCTTTGCATTAGCAATCGCAATGTCCATGTAAGGTCGCAGCACTTCATACATATCCGGGCGGTTCTTCTCGTAACTCCCTGCACCAATGTTTTTCAGCCAATCGCTCAGCTTCGGCCAGTAACGAGATCTGTCAATATCAGTATCCATATACATAAAATGCAGCAAATACCACAGTTCTACGCACTGGTTCGACCATACAGCATGGTAAATCGTCTCACCTTGTGCATTGTATTCTTCGCACAGCTGTGCTACCATGTCGATATTTTCTGCCGGAAAATCATCTGTGTCATAGACAATCCAGACGTGCTTAAACACAATGCCGTTATTCTGAACGTATTGACGAGCTTTCGTCAACAAATTCACCGTATTGTCGCCAATGCCCTCTACCTTTAGCTGGATTCTATCACGGTACTTAGCATTGATGATTTTCTGAATTGCGCCAAAATACTGCGGCTCGGTTTCTGTACCTTCAGATGCAATCAAGTGGTATTCCGGCTGAATCATCCTCGCCTTATCACGGCGATTCTTCATCCAGCTTTTTCCAAGGTCACTCTTTTTTGGAGGTTTCAGACTCATGCCCAATCCCTCCCTGTCAGCATATTAGAAAGGTAGGGGTCTGCACCATATCGGCCTTCCAGATACTGCTTGTCAAAGGCCGCTGTGCTCTTGACGCGAGTATTGTCCTCCTGCCGGAATTCATAAAGCGAATAAATCTCGCTCTCATGATTGTCATTCATTGCGGCAAACCAAATTTCATCACGACGGAAAACTGTATTCTTCATCGTAGTCAGGTCGTGAGAACTGAATAGCAGTTGTGCGCCCTTCTTGTTCAGTTCCGGGTTCTTGAACATCTGAATCACATACCGGAGCAGCTTCGGATGCAGCTTGGCATCCAATTCGTCCACAACCACTGTGCGGCCTTCCTGCAATGCTACCATCAGAACCGGCAAGGCTGCAATCATTTTCTTGGTTCCATCCGACTCTGCTTCAAAGGGAAGCTCGTAGACCTTGCCGTTGATCGTTCTTTGCGTGAACAGGTGCTTGCTGTCTTCATCATAGCGATAACCGGACAAATCAATCCCCACATCATTCAGTGCATGAATCAGGCTTTCCTTAGTCGTCTCACTCTTGGACACCAGCACAATGTTTTCTGCTCTGGGGTTTGCGTAGCTCTGTGTAATACAGGATTCAAACCAATTCTGCACTTCTGCAATCACAGGGATATTGTAGTTGATTGCCAAAAAAGAAAGATACGGCATCTTCGGGTTGACGTCCAAGTTGATGCTTGCCTTATTGATACTTGCACCCAATTCAATCTTCTGGCCGTCTCGTTCAAAAATCAGTCCTGTCTTCTTACCACCAAGTGTACGCCACAGAAGAGACTCAAAGACAATTTCTTCCTTGAGCGAAATGTAATACTGGTATTCCTTCTCGCCTACACGGAAGAACACCTGAAAAATCGTAGGTTCATTCGCAGAGCTTTCGTCCAGCATAAAAGGCACCACACTGCTGCCCTGCTGGAAGATCATCGGCTGCCGATTCTTCTCCAATGCATGAATCGGCTTCACAACAAGGTTAATCAGGCAAAAGAATGCCTGAAGCAGATTCGTCTTACCGCCACCATTGGGGCCGTAGACTGCACTGACCGGAAGTAAGTCTTCTGCTTTCTCCTGTCGGATCAATGCATCTTGAAACTCCGGAATCGCCATTGCACGGAAATCAAATGTTGTTTCATCCTTATAAGACTTAAAATTCTGAAAAGAAAACTGGCAAAGCATTCTTTCAACTCCTTCCTGTTATTAGTATACCTCATTTTCGATTTTTATTCCAGCATTTTAGAAAATTTCATTCTTATATAAGTTTTATAGAGTGAAACCAAAGAGTAAAAAGTTTTTATTTATACAAAAAACGGAGTTTCCCGCAGCATGGTATCACCTCGCAGATGTGAGTCACTTGTTATTATTGTACCTTCTTTCCACTCACAAAACAAGACACAAAATGCCCGCTGGCTCTTGATAAAGAAAACCAGACCTGTCTGATCGGACGAAAACCATCCCAAATGTCGAAACTGGATTTATTGCAGCCTGTAATGATTTTTCCATTCGGCATAATGAATTTGAAGGGCAGAGATCGAAAATACGCTGCCTTTGATCAAATCGCCTTATAAGAAATCCCAAAAAGCAGTTTATTATCATCCTATTAGATTTCGATCTATGGATAACAGTGTCATAAACCACCAGATAGAATGCTATGCGTTTTTATAGTAGTTGTTCCTCCCGATCAATTTCTATTTGATTCATAACATCCTGATAAATTACAAAAAGAGGTGTTTTTTATGACAATGGCAAAGAAGCTCCCACTTTTAGCACCTTCCATTCATACGTTTGAAGTGAATGGAACGTACACAGATTGCGAAGCGAAGCGCACTGTATTTGTGGCAATTCAAAAAATGGTATCCGCTGGAAAATACTATCGGATTCCGTATCATGGCTCCTCGAAAAAAGGCTACTCTTATAAAAGAAAAGATGGCGGTTTGACCATCACATTGGCGGATTACCCAGATTTCAGGAAGAGATACATAACGTTATCTGGTGTAAACCTTGCTCGGATCGCAGGTGATCCGTCTCGTTTAAGTTTAACAGATTTATCGCCAGAAGGTTTGGCCATGCAAGAGCAGGCATTTCTGGATGAATTGGAGCAGCTTGGACTCCTTGAAATTGAGGATTCTGTTAAATGGAAAATGCACCGGTTGGATATTACACAAGACTTCTATGTGAAATGCGATCCCTCGCTGATGGTAAAAATCATTCGTTATGCAGGAAGCGTTGACCCGTACAGGAAAGGTTGCGCACTGCACTATAACCAGCACAATGAGATCCGAAGCTGTAAATTTGAAAAAACGTGGTACGATTTTGCACTCTATGACAAACATCAGCAGCTCTTGAATTGTGAAAAGGAGAGCTATCCGATTTCTCCAGATGATTTGGAACGCTCAAAAAATCTGGTTCGATATGAAATTCAATTAAAGCGCCCCAGTCTGAAAGAATTTGAATACGATAAGTTGGAATCTTCAAAACTCCGGTTTAGGAATCATGCGCTGTTTCATTATTTTGACAAAATCAGCGATGATATTCCGCTCTTTCTATATCGGTATGCCGTCGATTTTTTTGGCAAGCATTCGTGGTATAACGTTCCAACTGCCCTGAAAGCCGTACAAATGAGCAATCTTGATGACGATACCAAAGAACTTGTCGCTGCGTATATCGAAGCGCAGGATGAGCCGGAACTGACCGATAAGATACATCATAAAAAGAAAATCGCAAAGGCTTTGGAAAAATTAGAAATCAACGATGTAATCATCCCTTGCCGCATCCTGAACGATCGTCAATGCGGCAGATTTCCTTGTGCGCCCTTATGCACAAGGGTACAAGGGCTTTGAGCGAACAAAAAATAATCCGTGCAAAACAGAACGAAAATTCACCAGAATCACAAGAATGGAGTTGATTTTCAATGCTAGACAACTATCCTGATGTCCTGAGCTTCCGGCAGGTCATGGAAATTACGCATGTTGGCAGAAATCTACTGCTTCGTCTTCTGAACAGCGGCGAAATTCCCGCCTTCAAGATGGGAAAACTCTGGAAGGTTTACAAACAAGACCTGATCCAGTATATGAGCCAATGTCAGTAAACCATATCCTTCGTTTGGCGCAAAAAGAATCCCGTTGGACTCCGCAGCAGGAATCCAGCGGGATTTAATTTTATTGATTTTTAATGCACTTGCTCGTTACTTACACTGCCATCATAGATTTCAAATCGTTCTTTCACGATGTTTCCTCCCATCTCAATGGATGAACAGCTTTTTCAGAATCGCCACTGGAATCAAAATCAGTCCCAGCAGCACACCAAGAACGAACCTTGTCAGGAAAATATCCTTCATTGATCCAATTTGAATTTTGTTCGCATAGATGGTCTGCCCGACCGCCCAGTAACTCAGCACACAATACAAAATAAAGACAAGCATTTCCATAGTGTTTTTTCCTTAATTGATGTGCCGCAAATAACCTCCACTTTCTTTTGACCAAAAAGTGGAGGTTATTTCCTATTACTGAGCCGATTTAATGGTAATCACGGGATTGTCATTCGCACACAGGTACGACAGCAGTTTTGTCATATCTTTTCCCAAAATCTTGATATCTCCATATCCTGAGTTCATATTACCATTTTCGCCCACACCGTCGATGAACAATGCTGAACCTGCATACGGAGTTGCACTATATGCGCTTAATCCATCTCCGTTGAATCCAAAACAGATGCAGGCATTAGACGAGCCCTTTGAGAATTTCGGATACATATTTTCTGCTCCACCCTTGTCGGCCCAGTCTTTGTACGGATCATTTTTAGATTGAAGGGTATTATAGTAGATAGACTCCGGATCACATACCCAAACGCTGTCTTCCTTAATTATTTTAGAGTACAACATCGTATTTTTTTCTTTAGTTGAGAAGGCAAAGCAGATTGGGAAGGTTCCTTCCGGGGTCATATGGTCGCCTTCCGTTTTATCAGTCGTAAGTCCATTTGCACCAATTGCTGCTGTAGTGCTTAGGTCTTTTTCCCATTGACCATCCCGGTACGACCAAAGGGTTAAAGTTGCATTACTACCTGTGGCCTCTACAAGGATTTTCTGCCATGTGCCGTCTTTCTCACAACCAGAAACGTCGGGCGGGATAGCGTCAGATTGAATAGATGCCGCCGTATTACCGTTTTCAGCAGTTGCCGTCTGCGTCGTATTTGCACTGGTATCGGAATCATCCACGGCAAACAATTCTTCCAAGGAAATCTTATCTGATGCCAGCAACGATGCCGTTGCAAGATTTGAATAGATCAACTCCTCATCAGGTGCTTCATTGTCAAACGTTCCCTTTTTCCGTATTGTACCATCCTGATTATAAAGGATTCCCTTTCCGTTATATTTATCCTTCTTCCACTCACCATCATAGGCAAGCCATCCATCTGATGCATACAACTTTCCTTTTCCTTCTATAGAACCTTTCTTCATTTTCCCTTCGTATTTGATGTGCGGAATCAAAACTCTCTGGTTAAAATCTACCGTTGTATTGGGGGATTCATATAGATTTACGGTCACAATTAATTTGAGCACTCTTTTTTGGGGAAGAAGAAGATCAATTTGCCTTACCAATTCATCTTCGCTCCATTTTTCGCTCATCTCATCGATGTAATCCCAAAATTTATACAGAAAGAAATTACCAACAGCCTGACAGTCATTGTCGTAATAGGTCGTCATTTTTCCTGTAGCCATATTTTTTTCATAGTTTCCAGCATGGGCTAGGTAATGAACTAAACCGTCGTATGTAAACGAAATTCCCTTTCCGTCAATCTTTCCATCCTTAAATTTTCCAACATATTCCAGCGACAGTCCGTTCCGAGCACTGTATGCGAACAACGCTCCGTTTCCATTCGGTTTATTATCTTTCATTCCCCCATAATAAAATGAGATCTCTTCATAATCGCCAATACGATCCTTTGGCAGCGAAGACACTTCCATGTACTGACGTTCCGACTCCATAGTGAGCAGTGTCTTCACAATTCCAGAGTCAGTTTTCACATCCATCCGATAAAAATCACTGTCGCTCATCACATCCTCGCCTTGCAATTTCAGCAGCTTTTCAACAAAAAGCCGTGAAACGTCAGAATCTTTGAGCGCTTGTTCCAACGTCATTTCCGTCACTGTCTGCGAAGTGTTTTCACCATAAATTATATTGATAGCTTCCGCATATTGTGCTACAGAATCTTTATAATAAGGATTTTCCGACTTGCTGTATGTACTGCTGGCTTTTTTAAGGTTTTCCAATGTGTAAACAAGCTCTTCCTCCGGTTTCACTTCTTCTGCTTCCGAAGACGCAACGCTCATTTCCGATGTAGCGGTTACAGATGCCGCATCAGACGAGGACGGTTTCTTATCTGAATCGCTGTCAGACGAAGAGCCTCCAAACAAACCAATCAGGATGAAAAGTACAACAAATACAACCAGACATCCGCAACCTGTCTTTGCACATCCTTTTCCACTTGATGTCTTTTCTTTATCTTCAGGGGTCGGATCAACTGGCGCAGCACTTGTTTGTTCACCTTTCGACTGCGCAGAATATGTTTGAGCACTCTTGGGCGGTTCTGGTGCTGAATAAGAAGTCTTCTGCTCTGTCTTTTCCTGACGATAGTAAATTTGGTCATACTGCCAGCGCTTGTCTTTATCAGACAATATCTCGTATGCCTCATTGACATCTTTCATCTTTTCCTGTGCAGCTTCTTCCTGTCCAGGATTCAGATCTGGATGATATTTCTTTGCCAGTGCCTTATATGCCATTTGAATCACTTCTGTTGATGCATCTGGCGCTACCTGCAATATTTTATAGTAGTCCTTCATAATTTCCTCCGCACTGTTTTTAATATCAGTTTATTTTGCTGCGATCATCAGCGCAATAACCGCCGCGACCATGATTTTATTCCGTAGAATACATTTTTTACAAGTTGTTCTCTTATAGCAAAAAAGGCTTCCATCTTCTTTTTCATAGAAAGTGGAAGCTCTTTTCACCAATTATTGCACCATCCCAATTGCGATTCTTGGATTGTAGTTGGATTCTAAATACAGTAGGTGTTTTGTCATATTTCTATCGAAAATCCAAGTATCATCATACTTATTTTCGTTTTCTCCGACTCAATCAATAAAGAATATAGCGCTATTACGAGCTAGCACACTATGTTCCCAATACTAGACACTTCGTATTGGGACTACGCATCTAGTGCCAAACGCCGCTTACCTTTATTTATTAGCTTTGCTTTTTATTATAAATATTTCATCGTTTCGTTCTGAAGATCATTCAATGCTCTAATCATTCTGTTTAAATCATTTCCTAGATTAAACTCATAGTCACCAAACCTCAGATATCCAATCCATCTGGATATCTTTACATCTACAAATTCATCTAAAAAGAAACTGCCCTTCTTTCTATGATCATCATTAAAAAACACACCATGCGATGTAACCGCAAAGCCTTTCATTCTTTCGTCTACACCACTCATGAAATTTCCGCTGACAATAAGAAAAACTTTATCGTTTACAGGAATATCAAAAGCGATCTTTGCGGCCGCAACTTTTCTTTCATCGGAGATAGGATTTCCAGATTCACAATATACTCCGACGCTATTAAGCGGATTACGCGAAAAAGTCTTTTTAATAATTTTTTCTGCTATTGCAACATACTGTGCATCTGCATCTGCAGCATTATCCTCTTCAACTGTATAATTCCCTTTCCTCTGTGATTCTGTATTCACTACATATGGATTATCCTCAATTGGACACCCGCATTTGCTACATACGGTCTTGCCTGATCGAAGCATTACCTCTCCGCATTCTGGGCATATATAAATTTCACTCATTGGCAATCCACATTTTACGCAACTAACGGCACGTGTACTAATTTCAGCACCGCACTCTGGACATTTAATCATTGCCATATTAATCCCACCTTATCTCAATTCATTAATTAGTTCGTTTTGCAGATCAAGCAACATCTTGAAAACAACCCTTTTATTAGTCGTGTTGAATTCGTGTCCGTCAATACAAATGTAATTTTTGATTCTAAGGTCCGCATCCATAAAATCATCAATGTCTATTAGCCCTCTATTCTTTTTATCATCAGTATAATAAATTCCTTCTGGCGTAATTGCAAATCCTTTTCCTCCTATATTAATTCCGCCAAACATATTGGCGCTCGTCACAAAATACACATTTACATCAGCTGGAATTCTAAAAACATTTCTCGCATTTTCCTCATTTTTCTCTGAGATAGGGTTTCCGCCACCACTAATAAAGTAATGCTCAAAATTATCCTCAGCGCAAATTTGAGAAACAACCCTACTTAAAACATTCAGAATCACTTCTTTTCTGGATATCATTGAAGTTTGCGTTTCTCTTGTAGTATCATCGTATCGTTCTCTGCATTTTTCAATATAAGCCATCACCTCGTCACGTCGACTCTGCACTTTTCTATTAAATGGGCAACCACATTTTGAGCAAACTCCATTATCAACAAATCCTGCTGTACCACATTCCTCACATATAGCAACCCTGCTCATAGGAAGGCCGCAACAAATACATTTCTCAGCTCTTGAACTAATTTCAGTCCCACATTCTGGACATTTGATTATCGCCATATTAAAACCTCCTATTTGTTTTATCTTTTTATGAATAATACGCCAAAACCTTTTTTATTTAATTATTTCTGTTCTACACTGTTATGGTATAGTGCTTTATTCAAAAATCGCTTCCTCACCTTCCAATCACTCAACGATTCACCAAACAGTTAGATTTATCTCGTTAAAATTATACGATTTATACAATTACATGTCAAGCTATCCACCCTTAAAATCGTAAGTAACACTACGATTTATCCAAGGGGGTCTATGACATGGAACGCGAGAAACCAAACTTTGACATTCTGGGAAGGATCGACCGGGAGCGGTTGGCTCGTGGATGGTCTGAATACACCCTTGCCGAGAACTCCGGTCTAACGCAATCCACCTTATCAACGTGGCGCAGACGAAACCTTCAGCCTAATGTGACCTCAATTGAAAAAATATGTCACGGCCTTGGCATCACACTCTCGCAATTTTTTGAAGAGGACACTGCCGTTCACCATTTAACAGAGGAGCAGAAATCCCTTTTGACCATCTGGGATAGGCTTTCGCCCTCGCAAAGAATCGCTATTTTGGATTTGATTCGGGCATTTCTGCCTGAATAAAGCAAACCCTTACAAAAAAGAAGGATGCCGGCGACCATTGCGTCACCTGGCATCCTTCTTCATTAGATAAAGGATTTCAGAACTTTTTTCAGTGCTTCACGCTGTTCCGGGGTTATGCGATTCAACAAATTCAAAAATTCCTGTTGTTCCTCTTTTGTAAATTCGCTATGGGGTTCATCTTTTACACATTTTTCGTTTTGCATAACAACTCTTCCTTTTTAGGTTTTCCCTCGTCAGTCAAATCAGCCCGAATCTGCCGCTTATATTTATAATAGGTATTCCGGGCAAGTCCAGTCAATTTCATGCACTCCATGTCATCCAATGTACCGCCAAACGCCTTACAATGGATACGGATCTTCTCCTTGGCTGCTTTGGACTTTTTGGTTTCAAATCCAATGCCTTTCTTACGGCCAACCTGCTTGCCGTTCAGCCGGGCGGTCAAAAGGCCCTCACGGGTACGCTGGTGCAGATCGGCAACTTCTTTTTCGGACTGTTCAAAGGCCAGCTTGATCTGCTCCTTGACCAACGCCATCAGATACTCGTTGATGCCTTTCAAGATGAAGTCCACATTTGTCCCTGTCATGGCAATGCTGCCGGACAGGGCTTTTTTATAGGTCTCGGTGTCGATGTGGTGCTCTTTCAAGAACACCAGCCGGATGTCTTTATGATAGCAGTCCTCGTACAAGGCAAAACCATCTTCTGCATTTCTGGACATCCGGGACACCGAATCGAACACTACCACATCTCCGGCTCTCAGAATCCGGTAGAGCTTCAGCCATTCCGGGCGAAAAATAGATGTCCCGGTGTAGGCTTCCTGTGTAATGTGGGCAGTTGGTTATTCGACCCTGATGTTGCGAATCTGGCGGTCGATATTCTGTTTTGCAGTGGAAATTCTGCAATAGCCATAAATACTCATAACTCTTTTCTTTCTGTATCAAAAATGCCGTAGGTGCAGAAAAGTATCAATTACAGCGAAATTGGACAATTTATCTTAGCAGATTGATAACGCTAAAATGACGAACGGCATTTTTAATACCTTTCCGGTACAAGTTTTCTGTCATTCCTGCTTCACATAGGTCTTTATAAATTCTTCCACTGTGACGCATGGCTTTTGATTTTTCTCTGCTCCTCCAAATGGGTCATAGTTCCAGTCCGTCTCTTCGTCGATATACCGCCGTCCGTCATCGGGTAGCTCCAACGGCTCTGCAAGAATAATCGTTCCCCAGTGATTAACCATGATAAATGGTGCAATCTCACAGGGAATTCCCCGGCATTCATCATCATGCCGCACATCGTAGACATACAGACTATCCGGGACGGTATCTCTTTTGATGCGGAAGTTAGTGAATAATGCAGGCTTTCCGCAAACCATGATTTCTTCGTAACGTTCGGTCATTGCATTAAAGGTCATAATCTGTCCTCTCCTTATATAAATAAGCAGGACATTCCACACGGACTGTCCTGCAAAAGTAAAGGGAGAGCATCCGAAGATGCTCCCCCAGTTGTACATATGAATTTTTTAGCTGATGCCCAACTCTTTCATCATCCGAGTGCGGTACTCCTTATCTTCAGAAGCCTGTTTTGCATCCTCAATACGGTTTTGATCGAAGAGCTTCTTCATGAGCAGAGCTACACTATTTGCGCCTTCAGCCTTTCCACGATTTTCCACTTTATCAAGCACATCACACATATTGTGTGGGCCTCCGGTCTTATCGAATGCCAAATTCTTTTATCAACTGATCGCGGTACACTTCATCTTCAGAAGCCCGCTTGACATCATCAATACGGCCTTGATCGAGGAGTTTCTTGACAAGGAGAGCCATTTGATTTTTGCCTTCAATTTCACCCTCAGCCTTACCTTTCACAACGCCTTTTGCAATGCCTTTTTCAATGCCTCTGCTTTCCACTTTATCAAGCACATCACACATATTGCGTGGGCCTCCTTTCTGGCCATCGGTATTTGTATTGTACGCTTCCTCAAACCGATTATCATTCGTCATAATACTTAGTAGCTGAAGCGTTTCCTGCACATGGGTCAAATCCTGTGAACTCGGAATATAGTCGCCGTTTTCCCGTTTTTGTACGAAATAGTCTGCCACGACCTTAAAATCGCTCTGGAAAAGTTCTACCTGCTCATGGGTCAGATAGGCAATCTGGAACAGGTTGATCTTATAATCGTTGACATACGGCTCAAACTCCTTGGGAATGTTCAGCCGTTCCTTCAGGGAAAGCGGCCCATTCCACGGCTTATCGTGACCGAAGTAAAGCACCAACGTCACAACAGGATAGAGATTTTCGCCATTGCCAAGCAACTGCGCCCGGTATTCTGCGCCGTCGTAACCCATGACACGGAGCGGCATATTGGGATCAGAAGCGGTCTGGTTTTCAAAGCCGATACAGGCCACGCGAATATTTCCGTTCTTCCAGCGTTTGGCAACATCTCGCTCAATTTCACGAATCTTGCCATCTGCCTTGTAGTAGGAGCGTGGAGCCTGATCTTCCAGTTCATCCGCAGACAGAACCTGTTTGCCGTTGAACAGAAGCACGTTCACAATGTCCGAAAAGACATCGTTATAGGATTCCAGAATTTTTTCAGATGTATCCTTTTGCGCCATCCCATCACCTTCTTTTCTCTTGTTATTATAGTAGCATACAGATGTGAAATTTACAAGCATTTGCCTTATGCTACGTTCAATCTGGTGGCTTTATAGCAGTCAGCGCACATTCCCTCATGGGCATTCGCAAACTCTGCCGCCTGCATGATAGAGCCATCTTTCAGCTTTACTCGTTTGATGGGCTGGTTACAGCGGACACAGATGCAGGGCATGGGCGGCTGTTCCTGCTTCTGACTGGTGGATTGCGGCTTCGTTTGCTTTTTGGATTCTGCATCTGACTGCTGTGCAGCATCTTCCGGCAAATCCTCCCCGGCATAGACATACAGGCCAAGGCCAAACATCGCCAAATTTTTTACCAGACAGCGCATGATGGCCTTGTTTACATCAAACATGGAAGCGGCTTCTACGGTGCGTTCTTCCATGCCGACTTTCTCACGGCGGCGCGTCTGCTGGTTATATTCCCATTTCGGGGTGGTGTAGGTGTAAGGCACAGCTTTCATGGCCTTGTTTGCGCCATCCAGTACAGGCAGCCACATCTCATGCGAAACGCCCTCAATGGTAACGGATGTATAGACCATGAATCCGGTGATAGGATCATAGACATAGGGCAAACCGTTGAACTTTTTGACCTCATAGCTGGCAGAAGGATACAGCTTCTTCACCTCTGCCCAAGCATACGCCCAGCTCACATATTTCAGTTCAGTATTTCCAGACTTCTTGACTTCCAGATGATCTTTGAAGTCGATAGCAAATAATTACGAATGGATTTTCCGTAGCCATAATAAACCTCCGAGAAAAAAAGGCGGCAGAGAAGTCACTCCCTGCCGCCATATACAAAGTTTTATGCCGCATGAACAATGGTAAATCTGCGGCTGCTTACATTTTTGCTGTACTGGTTGAAAATGTCCGGCTGCTCTTTCCGCAGACGTTGGGAATCCACACGCTTACTTTCGGAGGATACCCACGATACCTTATAGCCCGGTGCTGTGCCATAGGCGGCATCTTGCATTTTCAGCTTGACCTGCTGCTCGATGGCTGTTTTCTCCTGTTCCATCTGCTCGATTTGGTCAGAAAGCACCTGCCGCTTATCCAGAAGTCCATGCGAGGCACTCAGGTCAGCGGTCTTATCCCGGTTGTCTACCTCATAAAGCTGGTTGATCTGCTGGGTGTCACAATCGCAACCGTTGGGTGCAGGGGGAATCTGGGGCACAACATGGTTCGTCCAGAAACGTTCTTCCTTATCAATGAGGTCAGAAAGCACCTGCTTATCCGTCACGATCTTGTGGATCACCAGCTCTCTGCCGAAAATCAGAGCCGCCACATACCAGCAGTCGAAACCGCTGACGGCTAAGTAGTGGTCAACCTGCGCCAGATAATGAGCTGGGATTTTCCCATCTGCCCACTTGTCCGCAGAGAACGGCGAAACCGTTTTGCACTCCAATCCTGCTTTCTGCCCAACGATCAGGCGGTCAAAGTCTGCCAGAAGCAGCGGATGTTCCTCGCTTTGGTAGATAGCGTTTGCACGGCGTACCTTCAGACCGGTTGTTTCGGTAAACCGCTGCGCCACATAATCCTCCAAGTCACGACCCTGCCGCATGGCCCTCCGTCCCTCTCCCCCGCCCGGGGGAGAGGGGTTCCGGTGCATGGCGCAAAACCGCCCCGGCTTCCTCTTTCGGAAACCGGGGCGGTTCATATACTTTACTTGTGCTTTCTCAAGCCCTCACGCGATTACTTGCGGGGATTTTTGATAGCAGCCTGGGCAGCAGCCAAAATTACAGGGCGTCGGGAATCAATATAAAATTCTAAGACTTAAACAGTCCCAACGAGCAAGTTTTCCGTGAATTTCGTTACTAGAAATCGCCTATCAACATTTCATTCGTATTTTTTCTTTGCGTCCTGTTTCAACAGTTTGATTTCTTCATTGATATCATGAGTCAGCCGCCCTAAGGGTGTGTGGATGTAATTTTCCGGGGCGATACTCCTTAGATACCGAATACCATCCAGTTCCTCTTCTGTAAACATCGTCCTCACATCTTCGTCCAATGATTCCAGATACGGCGCACCCCAAATAGCATTCTGCCGGAACATCATCAGTACATATTCCTTTTGTTGCTGGTAAAGTTCTTCCAAATCGAAAACCGTCCCAAATGTATTTTCAATCTTTTCCTGATATGACTCTCGCTCTTGCTGTGACATTCCGCTCTTCTCGGTCTGCTTCAGTGTGAGTTTAAATTCTCCGCAACTTCCCGCCTCTCCCAGCAGATACCGAAATCCGCCAATTGGCTCCGTTCTGAACTGGTCTTCTGGGAGAATTTCTTCCATGTATGGATAGAAGATTTCCTTGCTCTGCTTGGATTTTTTATGATTACAGACCGTGCAGGAGGGCACAAGATTCCTCAAAGACACTGCAAACTGCGGATAATTCACCTTATCTCGAAAGTGATCCAACTGCCCCGTCCGCTGATTCCTCGTCGGACGGATTAGAAGGCGGTTGCAGCAGGGACAAACATCCACGCCCATGTGTTCAATCAGTCGGTCAAGATTTCGGTGACTTGAAAGCCGTTCGTAGGAAAAAACAAAAGACAGTACTTTTCTGCATTCGTCCTTATTGATTGTCCCCTCCTCTACTAGAAGATTGTCTGCAGAACAGTCCAGTTCGGGAATTGTACTAATTGGTTGCAAAAGCAGAATCTTTAGTTTTTCTTCCTGTAAGTTATCCTGCACATACAGGAACACGTACAGCTTTCTGACATACTTTTTTAGAAAAAGCCGTATCAGATCCGCATCGCTCTTCTCATCTTTTTTTGCACTGCACAGTGTGCAAATGGTCTTATAAATCACGCTATCTCTGTCAATCTTCGAGTCCTGCGGCATCCGATATTCTTGTTTTCCGCCAAAAATTTTCTTCCACTGAATCACATTTCCATTTTTGTCTTTTGGGAGAATTTCATTCTTCCAGAATGGAAGTGCACTTGCCACAAAATACAGATACTCCTGTTCCACCCATTCTGGATAAGGCGGTATCCGTATCACGTTTGCTCCCTCCGTTTCAATTCCTGTTGCATTCGTTCAATTTCTCTGTCAAGTCCCTCGTTCGATAGGTTTTTATAGTCATTTCTGCTTATCTTTTGAAGATATTTCTCACAGCTTTCAATTTCCTCTCGAAGCTTACTTTCGATTAAGCCGGGTGCTAATAAATCTAGCGTACCCTTTCGAATTCTTTGCAGCTGTTCCCAGCAATCACCAATCTCCACATCTTTATTCCGTTCTGTTAGTGCTTTTACTTTTTGAATTTCATTAATGGCCTCCTTCAATTTTTTCCGAGCAATCTCACCCATAGCCCCATTTTCCAGATAAAAGCTATCTTTCAACATCAGATAGAGGTTCTGCGCAAAGGTCGGCCGTTTCAAGTCAGCATCAACCTCATTCATTCCATTTTTTCTTTTTAAGTAGATAACATTCTGACTCGGCACATCTCCTAACATCAATGGAGAGTGTGTTGTCAAAATAATCTGAATACTATTACAGACACTTCGAGGATAAAGTCTCGTAATAAATGCCGTTAGCCCTGCAAGAAATTTACGTTGCCACTCCAGATGATATAACATATCTGCTTCATCCATAAAGAGCAAAAGTGAGTCGCATTTATTTTTTCCACTATAGATTGCATAGTCCTCTTTTTCATGGTTTGCATAGTCTTCTTTATAAAGATAATACAAGTCCGAAAACATACTAAGCATCGCATTTTCTCCACTGCTCAGTCCCCAGCTAAAATCAAGAAAATAGCAAACATCGCATGCATATCTATATCTTTTTAAAAATTCGACAAATGGATGTTCCTCGTCTTCTTTTGTTCCCGTTGAAATGCTAAACAACTGAACTTCCGGCAAAGTTTCCTGGTCAAAGTCCTGTCGAAAGACAACTCTTTTCGGATGAATATATCTCTCCAGAGAATAGTGCACATTTTCTCCTTGCTGTACACTATCAAAAACAAGTTCAATAAAACTTTTCGAAGCTTCTTTTTCTAGTTCTGCTTCTTTGCATTCCTCAATTTGCATTTTCGACTTCTCCGATTCAAATGCCGCCTCAAGGACTTCAAAAAATTCTTTTGATGTTAGTTTTACCTCTTGCGAACTGTTAGATGTTTTAAAAGAACAATATAGCAGGCAAAATCGCCGCAACACTTATCGTTTATTTTCAGAACCTCTTCGATTTTTTCGACTGATTGCCCACATTTTTTCAGATTAGAAGCCAATCCTTTGATATAGGCATTAACCCTATCGTGACAACTCGCTCTCTCATTGGCCTTTCCTCGTTCATATGACGTTGAAAGCCTCGCCTGCATATATTGCTCGCTATACTCCAGAAAGATTTTATACTCTTGCTCTGTTTTTTTCTTTTCATCATTATCCTGAGTATTCTTTATTCCATCTTTCAATTCTTGATGTGCGCGACTCATCTGTTCAATTGTGAGCACCCCTCTATATTTTTGGTATCCTCTATAATCATTAAAGGTGTGAATATTTACAGCCTTGTTATCTCTTTTATCCATTTTCTATCTTCTCCTTACCAATGCCCATTGTCTCTCAATTGAGACTTGCACGGTCAATTCAACTTCACATTTTTCATCTGTCCCAGAATCGCGTTTTTCACACCATCCCCCAGATAGGCCCCATTCAGCGTTTTCTTGGTATAGTTCAAATATGTTCCAGTCGTTTTTTCTGTCAGAAGTGCTGTAAAGTAACGCTCCCAGCTAAAGTATTCCTTACTATCGATGTAGCCAGACGGTGTTTGCAAAATCTGTGTGGTCTCTGCATCTTTCAAAATTCCAGAAGAAAGTATCAGCCATTCAAAAGATTCCGGCAAATATAGCACTAGATTTTCTCTTGTCTGCACCAACTGCAATACCCTGTCCATTTCAGGACCAAATGCTGCACCATCTGCAATCACCATAATTTTTTCATCCCTATGAGCCTTCAAATAGGAAAACACATTGGACTTTCCGTTTGCAGTATCACACTGTATTTGCTGTTCTTTACAGACCGCATCAAAGAATTGATACCCCGAATTGCTGTCCTCAGTCAAAATTTTCTCCGGCTTAATATTTTCCGTTGTGCTATCCGGGTAAATTCGATAGAGCGAATGATAGCTCTGTTTCAGCGCCCCATACTTTCCAGAGGTTCGGATGCCATACACTTCTTCCACACTGTATGGCAGAGCTGGCAAGCCCTCCCGCGTTACGATAACATAATAGTTATCCGTCTGCTGAATCGCACGTGCAAAATCTTTGGTCTTGACAAACTCGTTGCCTTCATCGATAAAAACAATGCTATCCTGAATGTTGTCGAGCTGTCCCTTCCAAAGATTTCCTTCTACCACATAGCAGCGCTTATCACAATTTAGAGTGACCGGCCCACTTTCTCCATCGTTCATATGGGTACGGATCATATCCACGAGGGTCGTTTTACCCGTTGCGCTATCCCCGCGAATGATAGTTAAGTTGCGCCGCAGTTCAAATTCATATTTCAGGTACTTTGTGCCAACGATTACTTTATGAATGCCTTTCATTTCTGTCAGCCCCTTTACACAAATTCACCTGCGGCCAAAATCAGCTCTTCCATATTGTGAACGATTTGATTCGTATTCAGCACTTTTATTGTAAACGGCTTTTTGCCAAAATCCATCAGGTGACGCAAATTCACCGTGCGATCCTCCTGCTCTGCAATTTTGAGCAGCCACTTTGCACAGTTGTCGCCACAAGTCGATACATTGAACACTTTCTCCGGCTCAAACTTTACCAAAATCAGTGTCTTTACGCCACCAGACAAACCAATCGGTGGAATTTTACCCAAGACCGGGCTGTCAATGATACCACTGTCAATCACAGTGGATCTATCTACATCCTGAATCATTTCCTTGACCATCGGGTCAACGATCCAGCCTTCCTCGTAATCGTATTTGAAATAGGAAGCTGTATTATACACAGCTTCCTTCATATCACCGTAAAAGACATTCAGCATAGTATCACCTCATTGATGTGCGTACTTCTGCTATCATTGTACCCTCTTTCAGCTTACAAAACAAGATGTAAAAAGCTCTTGACCTCCATTACAGAAGCCAAGAGCTTTTATCTTCTTTGTCCTATCAGATTTTACTTCCGGGGAGACTTAATCGCAGCCTGAGCAGCGGCCAGACGTGCGATAGGCACACGGAAGGGAGAGCAGCTGACGTAGTCCAGACCAACCTTGTGGCAGAACTCGACGCTGGAAGGATCGCCGCCGTGCTCGCCGCAGATGCCCAGATCCAGGTCGGGACGGGTCTCACGGCCGTCATGTGCAGCCATCTTGACCAGCTTGCCGACGCCGACCTGATCCAAATGCTGGAACGGATCGCTCTCGTAGATCTTGTTCTCGTAGTAAGCGCCCAGGAACTTGGCAGCATCGTCACGGCTGAAGCCGAAGGTCATCTGAGTCAGGTCGTTGGTGCCGAAGCTGAAGAACTCAGCCTCCTTGGCGATCTCGCCGGCAGTCAGAGCTGCACGGGGGATCTCGATCATGGTACCGACCAGATACTTCATGTCAACACCGGAAGCCTTGATGAGCTCGTCTGCGACCTTGACGACAACGTCCTTGACGAACTTCAGCTCCTTGACCTCGCCGACCAGCGGGATCATGATGTGCGGAGTGATGATATAACCGGTCTCAGCAGAGACGTTCAGAGCTGCCTTGATAACAGCGCGAGTCTGCATTGCTGCGATCTCGGGGTAGGTGACAGCCAGACGGCAGCCACGATGGCCCATCATGGGGTTGAACTCGTGCAGAGAAGCAACAACATTCTTCAGGTCATCGAAGGTCATGCCCATGTCGGCAGCCAGCTCCTTGATGTCCTCGTCCTTGCTGGGCAGGAACTCGTGGAGAGGCGGGTCCAGATAACGGATGGTCATCGGGCGCTCACCCATGATACGGTACATCGCCTCGAAGTCACCCTGCTGGAACGGCTCGACCTTGGCCAGAGCAGCCTCGCGCTCTTCCACGGTACGTGCGCAGATCATCTCACGGACAGCCTTGATGCGGTCCTCAGCGAAGAACATATGCTCGGTACGGCAGAGGCCGATGCCCTCAGCACCCAGGTCAACTGCCTGCTGTGCGTCGCGCGGGTTATCGGCGTTGGTCATGACCAGCAGCTGACGAGCGGCGTCTGCCCAGCCCATGAAGCGGTTGAAGTTCTTGTTGCCGGTGGCGGCGACGGTGGCGACCTGCTCGCCGTAGATGTTGCCAGTGGAGCCGTCGATGGAGATCCAGTCGCCCTCGACGAACTTGTGGCCGTTGAGCTCGAAGGTCTTAGCCTCTTCGTCGATCTTCACGTCGTTGTCGTTGCCGCAGCCGGAGACACAGCAGGTACCCATACCACGAGCAACAACGGCTGCGTGGCTGGTCATGCCGCCGCGGACGGTCAGGATGCCCTGAGACACCTGCATGCCGACGATGTCCTCGGGAGAGGTCTCCAGACGGACCAGAACGACCTTCTTCATCTTGCCGGACTTGACCATCTCCTCAGCCTCTTCAGCGGTGAAGACGATCTGGCCGCAGGCAGAACCGGGAGAAGCTGCCAGGCCCTTGCCGACGACCTCAGCAGCCTTCAGGGCAGCTGCGTCGAACTGGGGATGCAGCAGGGTGTCCAGCTGCTTGGGCTCCACGCGCAGGACAGCCTCCTGCTCGGTGATCATGCCCTCGTCCACCAGGTCACATGCGATCTGCAGAGCAGCCTGAGCGGTACGCTTGCCGTTACGGGTCTGCAGCATATACAGGTGGCCGTCCTCAATGGTGAACTCCATATCCTGCATATCGCGGAAGTAGTTCTCCAGACGGGTAGCGATCTCAACGAACTGGTCGTAGACCTCAGGCATCTGCTCGTGCAGGTGGCTGATGGGAGACGGGGTGCGGACACCAGCAACGACGTCCTCGCCCTGTGCATTGATGAGGTACTCGCCCATCAGCTTCTTAGCGCCGGTGGCGGGGTCACGGGTGAATGCAACGCCGGTGCCGGAGCGGTCGCCGGAGTTACCGAAAGCCATCTGCTGGACGTTGACAGCGGTGCCCCACTCGTAGGGGATCTCGTTCATCTTACGATAGACGTTTGCACGGGGGTTGTCCCAGCTGCGGAAGACGGCCTTGACAGCCTCGATGAGCTGGTCCTTGGGGTCCTGGGGGAAGGGCTTGCCCTCGTTGTCCTCATAGATCTTCTTGAAGGTGCCGACCAGCTCCTTCAGGTCGTCAGCAGTCAGGTCAACGTCGTTCTTGACGCCCTTGGCTTCCTTCAGCTTGTCGATCTCGACCTCGAACAGGCTCTTCGGGACCATCATGACGACGTCGGCGAACATCTGCACGAAGCGGCGGTAGCAGTCATATGCGAAGCGGGGGTTGTTGGTCTTCTTGGCCAGACCCTCGACAGCCTCGTCGTTCAGGCCGAGGTTCAGGATGGTGTCCATCATGCCGGGCATGGACTGACGTGCGCCGGAGCGGACGGAGACCAGCAGCGGGTTCTCGTTGTCGCCGAAGGTCTTGCCGGTGATCTTCTCGAGGCCCTTGACGTGCTCGAAGATGTCAGCGGTGATCTCGTCGTTGATCTGGCGGCCGTCTGCGTAGTACTGGGTGCAGGCCTCGGTGGTGATGGTGAAGCCCTGCGGCACCGGCATACCGGCTGCAGTCATCTCAGCCAGACCAGCGCCCTTGCCGCCCAGAATGTTCTTCATGGTGACCTTGTCGCCGCCAAAGGCATCGTTGCCTTCGCTGAAGTAGTACAGATACTTTTTGCTCATGCGTGTTTACCTCCCAAATGGTAGCCGCTGGCGCGAAGCACGGCGGTCTTATCGTTGCTCTGCTTGTCATACGATAAACATTTCTCTGTGAATGCTAAACTATTATACCAAAATTTCACGTCTATTCCATCGGGCAAATCACCGAATTTGTTTGATATTTTTTGTGCAAACCCTTGCATTTTACTCACTTTTTGGGTAATATAAAATGGGAAAGATTTGAAGAGGATTTTCGAGTTCTGATGCTGTTTTTGGGCAGTTGGATACAACTTTCTATCCATTAAACTTTCTGCCGTTCTTGTTTGTCTTCCATCTTTCCGAATTTCTTCTATCTTGGATACAACATTTCCTCTTCCGCAGGGGTCTGCACAGCTTCTGCGAGAGGCGGTTTTGGAGGAGGTTTTTCTCTATGCAGAACATCGATGCATCCGCACTGGCTGCCGCAAAGGCAAAGCTCGACGCTGCCGAGGCCCAGCGCGAAGAGGTGCTGCTGCGCCACATCGCAAACGGCGTGGACATCCGCAGCCGCAATGTGGAGATCGGCTCCGAAGTGGTCATTGCCCCGGGAGCCGTCATCCTCGCAGGCACCATCCTGCGCGGCAAGACCACCATCGGCGCAGGCTGCGTCATCGGCCCCAACACCCTCATCGAGGACAGCACCGTGGACGAAGGCACCACCGTCAACGCCAGCCAGGTCTACAGCAGCCACCTCGGCCCCCACAACAACATCGGTCCCTTCACCCATGTGCGCATCAACACCGTCACCGGCTGCGGCGTGCATCTGGGCGCTTATGTCGAGACGAAGAACTCCAACTTCGCCCGGGGCAACACCGTCAGCCACCTGACCTACATCGGCGACAGCGACGTGGGCAAGTACTGCAACTTCGGCTGCGGCACCGTCACCTGCAACTACGACGGCAAGGACAAGTTCCGCACTCAGATCGGCGACTACTGCTTCATCGGCTGCAACACCAACCTTGTCGCCCCCGTCACCATCGGTGACGGGGCCTACACCGCCGCCGGCAGCACCATCACCAAGGACGTCCCCCCGCAGGCTCTTGGCATCGCCCGGGAGCGTCAGACCAACCTCGACGGCTGGGCTGAGCCGAAAATGGAGGCGTACATTATAAAGAAGCAGAAACTCGAAAAAGAGCAGGGTTAAGTTTTCCGTTTTTGCTCCCCCTCCGACTCTGCCCAGAGCGCCGATTCCGCATCCGGCGCTTTCCATCTGCCCCGGCGCACGTTCCGCATCCGTGCGCCGGGGCATTTTATGTTTTTTGTGTATCTTTTTGCGCGCGCGTATGTTATAATAACATATTGTTCGAAAACAGATCCAACGTAAAAAGGGCAGAATATATCATATGAACACCAATGACATCTGGCTCATTGCCGGCCTCGGCAATCCGGAGCCGAAATACGACGGCACCCGCCACAACGCAGGCTTTGCCGCGCTGGACTATCTGGCCGGCAAGTGGGGCATCTCCGTCTCCAAGACCAAGTTTCAGGGCCTGTGGGGGCAGGGCGAGGTAGACGGCCACAAGGTCGTGCTCCTAAAGCCCCTGACTTATATGAACCTCTCGGGCGACTCCATCGGCCCGCTGGCGGGCTTCTTCAAGATCCCTGCCGACCACGTCATCGTCCTGTGCGACGACATCACCCAGAACCCCGGCAAGCTGCGCATCCGGCCCTCCGGCTCTGCGGGCGGCCACAATGGCCTCAAGAGCATCATCGCCCGCCTCGGCGGCGAGAGCTTCCCCCGCATCCGCATCGGCGTAGGCGCAAAGCCCCGCCCGGACTACGATTTGGCCGACTGGGTGCTGGGCAGGTTCCCGCCCGACGACGCCAAGGCCCTCGCCGACCGCTGCCCCGACATCGCAGCCGCCGCAACGCTCATCATGGACGGCAAGCTGGGTCTGGCGCAGAGCAAGTATAACGGGTAAGGCTCCGCTTGACGCAACCTCTCAGTCTCGCTTCGCTCGACAGCTCCCCTACCGAGGGGAGCCTCTGGCGAAGAGGTAAAGTTTTCCGGTATGCCAAAGCCTCCCCTCGATAGGAGCAACAACGACGACCGCCGCCAGCGGCGGAAACAGGGAGTCGCTGTTGGGGCCGCGGCCAGCAGGATGCGAGGTCCGCACCAAGGGCCGAAGCAGATGCTGGGAGCCGCAACCCGGGCAGTGGCACGGCGTCAGCCGTGACGGAGAGGTTTAACCACATCAGAAAGGAGGTCCACCATGTACGAAGCGCTCCTGAAAAACACCCCTGAATATCAGAAGACAGCGGCCAGCCTCGCCTCCCCCGGCCCGGCGGCGCTGTTCGGTCTGCCTCCGGCAGGCCGGGCACTGCTCTACGCCGCGCTCCAGAAGGACACGGGCCGCATCCTCTGCGTCGTCACCCCCGGCGAGGCCGAGGCCACCCATTTTGCCGACGACCTCAAGACGCTGGGGCTCTCGGCGGCGGTGTTCCCGCCCCGGGACTTCATGCTCCGCCCCGTCGAGGGCGCGGGCCGCGAGTACGAGTACCGGCGTCTGTCGGTGCTGGGCGCGCTGGCGGGCGGACGGCTGAACGCCGTCTGTGTCCCCGCCGAGGCCCTGCTCCAATACACTGTGCCGCAGGATGAGTTCCAGAAAAACACCCTCACCCTCAAGCCCGGCATGGTCTACAGCCGCGAAGCGCTGGTGGAGCGGCTCTTCGCCGCCGGATACGTGCGGCGAAGTCAGGTGGACGGCCCGGGACAGTTCAGCGTCCGGGGCGACATCGTGGACATCTACGCCCCCGATATGCGCCAGCCCGCCCGTGTGGAGTACTGGGACGACGAGATCGACTCTCTCGCCTCCTTCGACCTGCTGACCCAGCGGCGGGACGGTGCGCTGGAAAAGATCTATCTTTCCCCCGCCCGTGAGGTGCTGTTCGGCAGCACCGCCGACACGGCGGAGGCCCTCCGCGCCGCCCAGAAGAAAGCCCGCGGCAAGCGCCGCACCGCCCTCGAAAAGGCCATGGAGTCCGACCTTGCCCAGCTGGACAGCGGCGTCATGCCCGAGGCCATGGACAAATACTATGGTCTGCGGTACGAAACGCCCGCCACATTGCTGGACCACCTGAGCAGCCCCATCTTCATCCTCGACGAGGTGGGCGGCATCCGGGACGCCCAGAAGGCCACCGAGTTCCGCCGCAGCGAAGAGCTGACCGGCCTGCTCGAGGAGGGCGTCATCTGCCCCGGCCTTGATGTGCTCTACCAGACCATGGACGACCTCGCCATTGCGGCGCAGGACCAGAGCACCCTGCTCTGCGAGAACTTCCTGCGGGGCATGAACGAGTTCAGGCTGAAAGACCTCATCAACGCCGAGGCGTTCGCGGCCCCCAACTGGGGCGGCGACCTCGCTTCCCTGCGGGAAGACCTCGACCCGCTGGTCCAGCAGGGGTACGCCGTGGCCCTTTTCGCCGGCACGCCCAAGGGTGCCGCGGCCCTTACCCGCGATTTGGCTGACAAGGGCTATGCCGTCAGCATGAGCCGGGACGTCCGGCCCGCGAAAGGTCTGGTTCAGGTACTGCCCGGCCACCTCACGGCGGGCTGCACCTTCCCGTTTGCCCGCGTGGCAGTCATCTCGTCCCGGCGTCACGGTCTGGACGACGAGGCCGCCGAAAACAAAAAGCGCAAGAAGAACAAAAACGCCCTGTCCAGCCTCTCGGACATCAAGCCCGGCAACTATGTGGTTCACCAGAGCCACGGCATCGGCATGTATGCGGGCATCCAGCGTCTCGAGGTGCAGGGCGCGATAAAAGATTACCTGAAGATCCAGTATTCCGGCTCCGACGTGCTGTATGTGCCGGTCACTCAGCTCGATCTGCTGAGCCGCTACACCGCCCCCGGCGACGAGGAAAAGGTGAAGCTTGCAAAGCTGGGCGGCACCGAGTGGCAGCGCACCCGCGCCAAGGTCAAAAAGGCCACCGAAGAGATGGCCCAGGAGCTCATCGAGCTCTACGCCCGCCGCCGTCAGGCCACAGGCTACGCCTTCCCTGCCGACGGCGAGTGGCAGAGCGATTTCGAGTCCCGCTTCGAGTACGACGAGACGGACGACCAGCTCACCGCCACCGCCGAGATCAAGAAGGATATGGAAAAGGGCTGGCCTATGGACCGCCTGCTCTGCGGCGACGTGGGCGTCGGCAAAACAGAGGTCGCCTTCCGCGCGGCCTTCAAGTGCGTCATGGGCGGCAAGCAGTGCGCCATTCTGGCCCCCACCACCCTGCTGGCGTGGCAGCACTACAACAGCATCATCTCCCGCATGGAGGCGTTCCCGGTGAAAGTGGGGCTGCTCTCCCGCTTCCGCACCCCCAAGCAGCAGAAAGAGACCCTGCGGGGCCTGCAGGCCGGCAGCGTGGACATCGTCATCGGCACCCACCGCCTCCTCTCCAAGGACGTCCGGTTCCACGACCTGGGCCTTGTCATCATCGACGAGGAGCAGCGTTTCGGCGTCAAGCACAAGGAGAAGCTGAAAGAGAACTTCATCGGCGTGGACATGCTGACCCTCTCGGCCACCCCCATCCCCCGCACCCTGAACATGGCCATGAGCGGCATCCGCGACCTCTCCACCATCGAGCAGCCGCCCATCGAGCGCCAGCCGGTGGAGACGTTCGTGCTCGAGTACAATGACGTCATCCTCGCCGAAGCCATGAAGAAGGAGCTGGCCCGGGGCGGTCAGGTCTACTACCTGCACAACCGGGTGGACAACATCGAGTCCTGCGCCGCCCACGTCAGCCAGATGGTACCCGGGGCGCGGGTGGGCATTGCCCACGGCAAGATGACCGAGGAGGAGCTGAACCCCGTCTGGCAGCACCTGCTGAACGGCGAGATCGACATCCTCGTCTGCACCACCCTCATCGAGACGGGCATTGACGTGCGCAACTGCAACACCCTCATCATCGAGGATGCTGACCGGATGGGTCTGGCCCAGCTGTACCAGATCCGGGGCCGCGTGGGCCGCTCGGGCCGGAAAGCCTACGCCTACTTCACCTTCCGGCGGGACAAGACCCTCACCGACATCGCCCAGAAGCGGCTTTCCGCCATCCGGGAGTTCACGGCCTTCGGCTCCGGCTTCCGCATCGCCATGCGCGACTTACAAATTCGCGGCGCGGGCAGTCTGCTGGGCCACAGCCAGCACGGCCACATGGAGGCCGTGGGCTATGACCTCTATGTCAAGATGCTGGGTCAGGCCATCGCCCGGGCCAAGGGCGAGCCCATCCAGCGGGACAAGAGCGAATGCCTCGTGGACCTGCGGGTGGACGCCTTCATCCCGGAGAAGTATATTGCCGACGGCCCGGGCCGCATCGAGGCCTACAAGCGCATTGCCGCCATCCAGACCCCCGAGGACGCCGCCGACGTGCTGGACGAACTCATCGACCGCTACGGCGACCCGCCGCCCTCTGTCAGCGACCTCGTGAACGTCTCGCTGGTGCGCGTACAGGCTGCCGCCGTGGGCGTCTACGAAGTCACCCAGAAGAAGGATACCCTGCTGTTACAGGTGGAGACGCTGGACGTAGCCATGATACGCGGCCTGCTCATCGCTTTCAATGGCCGGGTGACGGCAGGAGCCGGCACCAAGCCCTACCTCTCGGTGACTCTCCAACCCGACGAAAAGCCGCTGGAGCTGCTGCAAAGCATCCTCAAGGCGATGGCCGACATCCTTGCTGCCCCGCCGGAAGAAAACACCGGCAAAAAATAAATTTCACTAGGAGTACACTTATGAAGAAGAAACTCATCGCGCTCGTCTGCGCCCTCGCTCTGGCCGTCGGCCTCGTGGGCTGCAGCCTCTCCACCCCGGATTCCGTAGGCACCATCGGTAACGTGGACATCTCTTCCGGCCTCTATCTGCTGGCCCAGTTCGATGCCTACCAAACCGCCGCCGACCTCGCTTCCGACGACCAGGACGCCACCAAGGTGTCCAGCTTCCTCAAGGCCACCATCACCGTCGATGACGCCACCGGCGAGACCGCCGTGGTCAGCGACTATGTGGCCCAGAAGACCCTCGAGAACCTCGAGTCCTACGCCGCCATCGAGACCCGTTTCGATGAGCTGGGCGGCGTTCTGACCCTCGACGAGGAGACCCAGGCCGACAGCTACGCCTCCCAGCTGATGGAGCAGAACGGCGACCTCTACAAGGCCAACGGCATCGGCCTCGACACCCTCAAGCGGTTTGAGCGCATCCTCATCAAGAGCAACGACCTGCTCGAGATGTGCTACGGCACCGACGGCGAGACCCCCGTCTCCGACGCAGAGCTGACCAGCCACCTCGAGGACGAGATGGTCTACATCCGCTATGTGGTCGTGCCGCTCTACAACACCAGCACCTTCGCTTTTGCTGATGATGACCAGCGCACCCAGATGCTCGAGCTGGCTCAGACCGCCGCCGAGAGCTGCAACGCTGCCATCCCCGATGGGGCCAGCGCCCAGACCTCCGCTTTCAGCGCCGCCGTCGCCGCCGCCCTGCCCGACATCTACGCGGTGCTGGACGGTGAGCCCTCTTCCGACGCGTCTTCCCTCTCCACTGCCCTGCTGGGTTCTGACAACATCGATTCCACCTTCTCCGAGGAAGGCTCCGCCGACGTCGTCCGCGCCCTCAAGCCCGGCGAGGCCGCCGCTGTGCAGTATTCCAGCTATGGGCTGATGATGCTCGTCCGTCTCGACCCTCTGGACGCTGACACGCTGGACAGCCTCCGCGCACAGGCCCTCTCCGACATGAAGAGCGGCGAGCTGCAGGACAGCCTTCAGTCCTATGGCGCCCAGCTGCCCCACGCTCTGGATTCTGCCGCCATGAAGAAGATGCCGGCTTCCAAAATCAAGAATAAGCAGTAATTTTCCTTAAAAATAATACAAAAGCTCCGGGGATCTGTTGATTCCCGGAGCTTTTCTGTACTCATACTGCTTTTCAGATCCCGCCTCCAGCGCCGCGCGGATATGCATCGTGCGGCGTTGCTTTTTGTCGGTTTTTATGGTATCCTCTTAGCAGAAAGGCGCTGTCCAACCAAACGCAGGCGGCTATTGCTCCTCACCGGTCTCGCTGTCTTGCTCTTCGGAGCAAAGCAAGCGCGGGAGGGCAACTTTTTGGAGTTCCGCTCCCGACGCTCACAGCGAAGGGAGGGATGCCTTATGACTACATCGGAGATTCTATTGCTTTTCCAGACGATCATCGCTCTGTTGGCACTTCTCGTAAGTGTTGTACATCTGATAGACGACCGGAAAAAGGATGATTCTTATGGCAGCAAAAGGAAAAAGCACAAAAAGAAATGACCGCCCAACGCTTCCAACCGGTGGCGGTCATTACTTTTGTAATGCTTGACTGGTGAGGAGCCAGCCGTTTGCACGGATAGCGCCTTTCCTTAACTTTATTATAGACAGTCGTGCGCGGATTGTCAAGCACAAGGATACAAAAGATAAAAACGGACCACCCGCTTCGGCCTTCTCAGGCTGTGGCGGGCGGCCCGACATTTTCTAACGCATTCCGATGCAATCCGACGTTTTTATTCATTCTCTCGAAAACAATGCAGATGCATCATTTTTCTTATATTTCGGCGTTATTTTCGCCTTTCAGAGCATCTCAGAATGGGCAGTTTTTGCGTTTTTGATTTCCCATAATTTTCCAGCTCATACATCTTCGACTGGTCTGCACCTTGATTATAGATGAATCGCTCTCCAATGTCAATAGCCCAGCACCTATCAAAAGCCCAAGGGCGAGATCCCTTGCGGAACCTCGCCCTCAGACTATGTGAGATAAATCACTACATGCGCGAACATATAATGTTTATCATTACAGGCCGTGTGCCTGTAATACCTGTTTTATAGCAATTCAACTTTTTAATGCAACAGCAGCAGCGTTGAATTGCATATCGCAAACATGCTGTTATCCTGAACATTTTCATATACAAGGACTTCGTGGTCTGCCTCGATGGGTTCAGTATAGTGCATTTTTACAGGATTGTCAATATATGGTATTATTTTCGACGTTTTAGCCAATCAGGAGCCGTGAAAAACAGCAAAATGCTCTGCCTGCACAGGGACAAATGGCCGTGAGCCCATTCATCCTTTTACTGCCTTTTCAAACTCCGCTTCCAGCGCCTCGTTGACGGCGCGGACGGCGGCGGCATCGGGTTTGATGGCCGTGCGGTCATAGGTGAACAGGCCGTTCACCTCGTCCTCCACGTCGGTCAGCTGGGTGTACACCAGCGCCGACAGGCCCTTTTTCAGCTGCGGGAGCACCGTCTTGCGCTGCAAATCACGGTAGCGCTCGGTCAGCTCTGCCCGGCTTCTGGCCGTGCCGTAGCCGTAGGTCTTCCGGGGCGGCTCATGGCCGGGCATGGGCCATGCAATGCCGCCGTACTCGCTGAGGGCCACCGTGCGCATGTTCGGGCGGATGCGGAGCGGATAGAAGTAGTTGTGGATGGAATGCACATCTCCCCCGCCCCGGTCGAACCAGCCGCTGGCCTCGTCCCCCGGGCGGGGGGGGGCGAGGGCGCGATGTGGTA
>OBVY01000067.1_pt1 | contig 135612 bp, 104 predicted proteins | sample 1538051 | NCBI WGS metagenome assembly OBVY01 (sample SAMEA2580017, study PRJEB22360) | human gut metagenome | biome: human gut; feature: human-associated habitat; material: faeces | place: Denmark | collected 2008/2010 | reverse complement strand
TATTTCAACTAGCATATTTTTTAGAAAGCAAAGACCCCATCCCAGCCATAACGGCAGGTGAAACGATATTTTCGCTTGCGATAAGCTCAAGATTTCTTCTCTGTCTTGCCAGCTCGGCTTCCATTGCTTCGCCGACTTCTTTATCGACATTTTCAACAAAGCCGATAGTATCCATTATTTTCATCGAAATTACTCCCATCATAAAATTTTACGGACATTCCGTTCTCTTTTATTATAGCGTATTTTTCTTTTGATGTCAACGAAAATTTTTTATAGTGAGGAATGAGGAGTGAGGAGTGAGGAATTAAGGTATCGCCTGCGGCGATTAATTTTTGTGGAGAAAAGGTTTTACTGCCGCAAAGCCACTGCACTCTTTACGTTTTTTCCATTTCTCACTTCTTTATCTTCTCCCAATACGCTTTCGCCATTTGCTCCGTCTTATTCTCACCATACTGATAATAAGTCCTCCCCACAAGCTTATCAGGCAGATACTGCTGTTTTACCCAATGGTTCGGGTAATCGTGCGGATAAAGATAGTGCTGTCCTTTCACTTTTGCGCCCTCGCCGTCAAAATGCTTATTCTGCAAATGCCGTGGATAATCTCCAAAATCACCATTTCTCACATCTGCTAAAGCTGCGTCTATTGCTGATTCAGCAGAATTTGATTTTGGAGCAGTGGCAAGAAGAACCACAGCTTCCGCCAATGGTATCCTTGCTTCAGGCAGACCGAGCTGCAAGGCGGAATCAACGCAGGACTTCGTCACCACAGCCGCCATTGGATACGCAAGTCCTATATCCTCGCTTGCGATAACAAGCAGCCGTCTGCACAGAGAAATGATATCCCCAGCTTCAATAAGCCGTGCGGCATAATGAAGTGCGGCGTTCTCGTCAGAACCTCTTATGGACTTCTGCAAAGCCGACAGAATATCATAATGCTCATCGCCTGCACGATCATAGCGCATATTGCTGCGCTGAGTAAGAAGTTTCACATTATCAAGGTTCACGGTGAGCTTTTCACCGTCATTATCTGCCGAAAGTATGCAAAGCTCCACTGTATTTATTGACTTTCTCACATCACCACCACAGCCTCTTGCAATATGCTCCAACACACCATTTTCAAGACGCAGTTTCAGCCCCAACTCATCAGCCATAAGCTGAAAAGCACGCTTTATTGCAGGCAAGATCTCCTCCGAAGTCAGCGGCTTGAACTCAAACACAGTTGAACGGCTAATTATAGCATTGTACACATAAAAATACGGATTTTCTGTGGTAGAAGCGATAAGAGTTATCTTGCCGTTTTCAATGTATTCAAGAAGCGATTGCTGTTGTTTTTTGTTAAGATACTGTATCTCGTCAAGATAAAGCAAGATACCATTGATACCGCTGAGTGTCTCAGTTTCAGCAACTATCTGCTTGATATCAGCAATAGAAGCACTTGTGCCGTTAAGCTTATGCATAGTCATATTAGCATTATTTGCTATCATTCTTGCGACCGTGGTTTTGCCAACACCTGACGGACCATAAAAAATCATATTCGGTATTTTACCGCTTTCGATAATACGCCTGAGAGGTTTATTTTCGCCTAACAGGTGGGTCTGTCCCACAATATCATCAAGGGTTTTGGGTCTAATTCGTTCAGCCAAAGGCACACTCATTTTATGATCTCCTTAAAAAGCAATTAGTCTAAAATGTTCTGAATATCCTCTAAATGAAGCTGATAAGCCATGCTGTTTATCTTTTTTAGCAGGTAGGTTTTTGCAACAAGAACAGCTTCCTGATATTTGGTGTTTTCCATACCAAGGCAAATACGATAAATAATAAATTGATTAGAGGAGATTTTCATGATAATGTGATTATTGCCCTCGAAAGTACCACGGCAAATGGAGTTGGAGTTGACGAAGTTCCAAAGGTCGGAGTAAGTGAGAGCAGTGACTTCATCAGTAATAAACTGTTGGATAAGTTCATTCATATTGATACCCCCTATAGTGTATTTTCTTTAGTATAGCACATATTTCCGCATAATTCAAGGGAAAATGCGGTCAAAGTGGGGAGTGTCGCCCGTTAGCTTCATGACCTCGTATCGTAAGCAACAAAATGTAGGGGACGGAGCCCCCGACGTCCCGATATCGAAGTGTCGAATTTTTTTGATTGTGACAAATTTATGCAAGCGACCGAAACGGGTGAACAATGTTCGTTCTTACCACAATTTGTGTGTTTTCTCAAAGTTTGTGTAATAAATCACAAGATGTAACGTCCAAAAAGCGGGCTGTCGAGGGCGCCAGCCCCTACATGGTTTGTTAAACAAATAAATAATGTGCGGATAACGCAGAAATGCAACAAAAAAAAAGAGGCAGAATACTCCACCTCTCATTTATCTGTACAAAGATTTGTACTATTATTTTTTTCTGGTCGAGCTTACCGCACGAGTGATCTCAGGCTCTGCTTCGCCACGAACACATTCAGCCGTTATCTTTATGCCAACTATCTCATCATCAGATGGTGCTTCAAACATGAGCTTTGTGAGTATCTTCTCAAATATCGCCCTAAGTCCTCTTGCTCCTGTCTTTTCTTCAATAGTCCTCTTGGCTATCTCTCGCTTTGCGTCCTCTGTGATCTCAAAATCAATGTTGTCAAGCTTGAAAAGCTTCGTGTATTGCTTGATAAGCGAGTTCTTTGGCTCTGTCAAGATCCTGCAAAGTGCGTCCTCGTCAAGCTCGTCAAGAACCGTGATAACAGGAAGTCTGCCCACAAGCTCTGGTACGATACCGAACTTAACAAGATCGTGTGGCACTACCCTCTTCATCACATTGTTATCGTCCTCCTTGCTCTTGACCTTTCCGCCAAAACCAAGTGATGATGACTCTGTACGCTTCTTGATAACACTGTCAAGTCCCTCAAAAGCTCCGCCACAGATAAACAAAATATTCTTCGTATCTATCTGTATGAACTCCTGATGTGGGTGCTTTCTTCCACCCTGTGGAGGCACATTGGACACACAGCCCTCTACTATCTTAAGAAGTGCCTGCTGTACGCCCTCACCGCTTACATCTCTTGTGATAGAAACGTTCTCCGATTTTCTTGATATCTTATCTATCTCGTCGATATAAATAATACCGTTCTGAGCCGCTTCAACATTATAATCCGCCGCCTGAATAAGCCTTGTAAGCACGTTTTCAACATCGTCGCCTACATAGCCTGCCTCTGTGAGCGTAGTAGCGTCAGCAATAGCAAAAGGCACGTTAAGAAGCCTTGCCAAAGTCTGTGCAAGCAAAGTCTTTCCTGTTCCTGTTGGTCCAAGAAGCAAAACGTTGCTTTTCTGTATCTCTACGTCATCATCGTCATTAAGTGACAAAATTCTCTTGTAATGATTGTATACCGCAACAGAAAGCGCTATCTTTGCTTCCTCCTGCCCGATAACATACTCATCAAGAACTGCCTTTATCTCCGCAGGCTTCTTAAGGGTTATACCGCTGTCAGCTGCATTTTTACCCTTGCCACGCTGCTTAGTTGTAGGAAGTCCCTCCTGCTCAGCCAGAACATTATAGCAATAAAGTACACACTCGTCACAAATGTGGCTCGTGCCTGCTGAAAAAAGTGTTCTAACCTTGTCCTCAGGCTTGCCGCAGAACGAGCATTTTCTTATTGTATCATTAGCCATTTATTTCACCGAACCTATCTGTTAGTTATTACCTTGTCGATAAGACCGTATTCAAGAGCCTCCTGAGCTGTCATATAATTGTCACGCTCAGTGTCGATGTTGATCTGCTCGATAGGCTTGCCTGTGTTCTGGGCAAGTATCCTGTTGAGCTTCTCTCTGGTCTTTACCATGTGGTCAGAATGTATCTTGATATCTGTACACTGACCAGAAATTCCGCCGCCTGCGATAAGAGGCTGATGAATGAGTATCTCACTGTTTGGAAGAGCAAATCTCTTACCCTTTGTGCCGCTTGAAAGCAGGAATGAACCCATTGAAGCAGCCATACCCATGCATATAGTTGACACGTCGCACTTGATATACTGGATAGTATCATAGATAGCCATGCCGGCAGTGATTACTCCTCCAGGGCTGTTTATATAAAGGTCGATATCCTTTTCAGGATCCTGTCCCTCAAGATAAAGCAGCTGCGCCACTACTACGCTTGCCACTGCGTCATCTATCTGGTCGCAGAGCATGATTATTCTGTCATTGAGCAGGCGGGAATAAATGTCATAGCTTCTCTCGCCTCTGCTTGTCTGTTCCACTACATAAGGTACCAATGCCATAAAATTGCCTCCTTAATCTATTTTCGCCCGCATAAGGTCATGCGGGCGAAAGCATAAATTATCTTACTTTATAACTGCTGCGTCCTTGATAAGGTCAACAGCCTTGCCAACTGCAATATCCTTCTTAAGGTCGTCATCATGGATAAACTGCTTGATCTGGTCAACGTCAAGCTTGTAAGCCTCAGCAAGCTTATCGAACTCAGCCTTAAGCTCGTCCTCAGTTACCTCGATATTCTCAAGCTTTGCGATCTTTTCAAGTGCAAGTCTGAGCTTGACCTGCTTCTCAGCCTGCTCAGCATATGCCTTCTTTACAGTGTCGATAGTCTGACCTGTATACTGCATATAGAGATCAAGTGAGATGCCCTGTGGTGCAAGTCTCTGCTCCAGCTCGCTGATCATCTCGTTTACTCTGTTGTCAAACATAACCTGTGGGATCTCAGCTGTCATGTTCTCGATGACCTTATCGAATATCTTAGCCTCTACCTCAGAATCAGCGTGCTTCTCGTTAGCTTCCTCAAGCTTCTTCTTAACGTCAGCCTTGTATTCGTCAACTGTATCGAACTCTGTTGAATCCTTTACCATATCATCGTCCAGCTCAGGCATAACCTTCTTTGATATGCTCTTGAGCTTGATCTTGAATACAGCAGGTGCGCCTGCAAGTTCCTTTACCTGATACTCCTCAGGGAATGTTACGTTGATGTCGAAATCCTCACCGGCGTTGTGACCAACGATCTGATCCTCAAAGCCAGGAATGAACTGACCGCTTCCAAGTGACAGTGTGAAATCTTCTGCCTTACCACCCTCGAAAGCAACATCGTCCTTGAAGCCCTCGAAGTCGATAACAACGTCGTCGCCGTTCTCAGCAGCTCTGTCGTCAACTGTCTCAACAGTTACATTCTTCTCTCTGAGAGCGTCGAGCTGCTTGTTGATATCCTCATCAGTTACAGGATTGACAACTTTTTCAACTTCTATACCCTTATAGTCCTTAACTTCAACCTCAGGCTTTGTGATGCAAGTTGCCTTGAGCTTTACACCGTTTTCCTTGCTGATCTCAGTTACCTCTACCTCTGGGCGAGTAACAAGTTCCAGACCGGACTCTTCAACTGCGCCGTTTACAACAGGAGCGTACAGAAGATTTACAGCGTCCTCAAAAAATACCTGCTCGCCGTATTCCTTTTCGATAAGCTTTCTAGGAGCCTTGCCCTTACGGAAGCCAGGCATAGCGATATTCTTTCTTGCTTTAAGATAAGCTTTCTCTATTGCAGCCTCAAAATCCTCAGCAGAGATCTCGATCTCAAGCTCGTACTTATTGGTTTCAACATTGTTTGTAGCTTTTAAACTCATTTATTATTCCTCCATTATATAAATGTATCTTATACATTATAGCACAAATATATTGTCATTTCCAGCATTTTTTTATAAATTGTCACTTTGCACAATTTTCGTTATGTCCAATGGGTCAAAATGCAAGAAATCACTAGCTATAAGCCGATATTCCACTCCGTCACGAGTGCCGTTTATTGCATAAGCATGGGCTCTTCCGTGAAGGTGTCCGTAAAAACACTTTTTTATGCCGTATTTATGAAGCACTTCAAGCATATCATAATTGCAGCTATTGCCGAAAAGCGGCGGATAATGCAAAAACACCACAGGCTCTAAGCCTGCCTTTTGCGCAGACTCGATAGAGAGTGCAAGTCTGCCTGCTTCCCTTGCCAGAACCTTCTGATCTGCAGGTTCACCATTATCGCTTATCCAGCCTCTCGTTCCGCATATGCCGTAGCCATCATAGCTGTAATGATTATTATGCAGGATATTTATGGTATCAAAACCGTTTTCTGCGAAAAATTTATCCATTTTGTTCTTGGTGTTCCACCAATAGTCATGATTGCCCTTGGATATTATTTTTCTGCCGTTTAGCTTATTTATGAACTCGAAGTCTTTTTTCGACTGCTCAAAATTCATTCCCCACGAGATATCACCCGGTATCACCACAGTGTCCTCAGGACGAACTTTGTTCTGCCAGTTTGTTTCAAGCTTTGTCACATAGTCAGACCAGCCACCGAATATATCCATTGGTTTATCTGTACCCAGCGACAAATGCAAGTCGGCAATGGCAAATAGGCTCACGGTTTTTCCTCCATTCCAGAAACTTCATGTATTATCCCGACCACTCATGCACATACTACTTTTGCAGCAAAAAGCTGCAGAAGGAGCGATGTACAAATGGAGAAGGATAGAATTTACGGTATCCACTGCAACGTAGACAACTGCGTTTACAACAGCAACAACTGCGAATGTACCGCAGGCAAGATCAATGTAGGCTGTACCTGCACCGACCCTAACTGCTGTGACGAAACAGAGTGCAAGACATTCAAGGCAAGAGGCTAATTCCCCTCGCCATGGTCAGTGGACATACGCTGTGCGCTGACCTCCGCCCGACAATAGTCGGACGGGTACATATCAAATACCCAGAGCTGAGTAGATGTAGTCCTTCATATCAGCCTTGTCGATTACCTTTGTGAATCTTACTTCCTTATCCTTAAGTGCAGCAAGTGAAGCAGGGACAGGTATCTTTGAAACCTCGGCAAGCTCGTCAACAAGACCGAACTCGTCAGCGTTTGTATCCTTACCGATAGCTGCGAGAACAGAGCCTGAGAACTTATATGGGCTTGCTGTTGAAGCGATAACAGTCTTTGTCTTGTCGCCTGTAGCAGCCGCATAGTCCTTGTACACCTTCACTGCAACGGCTGTGTGAGTGTCGCAAGTGTATGAATACTCGTCATAGATCTCCTTAATGCAAGCCTTTGTCTGCTCATCGTCGCAGCAGCCTGCATAGAACTCGTCAGCGATAGCCTTCTTCACTTCGTCTGTTACCTCATATCTGCCAGTCTTAGAAAGGCTGCCGAACCACTCTCTTATCTGAGCGTCATCAGAGCCACTAAGGTGATAGAGAAGTCTTTCAAGGTTTGAAGAGATAAGGATATCCATAGAAGGTGAGATAGTTGTATGGAACGGACGATTTCTGTCATAAATACCTGTCTTTATAAAGTCTGTGAGGACGTTATTTGCGTTTGAAGCGCAGATAAGCTTATTAACAGGAACGCCCATATGCTTTGCATAATAGCCTGCAAGGATATTACCGAAGTTGCCTGTTGGAACAACTATATTTATCTTGTCGCCAAGCTCGATCTCGCCGTCAGCAACAAGCTGAGCGTATGTAGATACATAATAGATTATCTGTGGTGCAAGTCTGCCCCAGTTGATAGAGTTTGCAGAGGAGAACATCATGCCGTTCTCAGCAAGCTTGTCGGCAGTTTCCTTGCTTGTGAAGATAGTCTTAACACCTGTCTGAGCGTCGTCAAAGTTACCCTTGATAGCACAAACGCCAACGTTGCCGCCCTCCTGAGTTGTCATCTGCTTTTTCTGCATAGCTGAAACGCCGTCCTCAGGATAGAACACGAGTATCTCTGTACCCTCAACGTCCTTGAAGCCCTCGAGAGCAGCCTTGCCAGTGTCGCCTGAAGTTGCAACAAGGATAACGACCTTCTTGTCAACGCCAAGTTTCTTGATAGAAGTTGTGAGCAGGTACGGCAGTATCTGAAGAGCCATATCCTTGAACGCACAAGTTGGACCATGCCACAGTTCGAGCATATAAGTGCCGTCAAAAAGGTGAGCAAGCTCAGCTATATTGTCTGTGTCGAAATTCTTTGTGTTGTAAGCACCCTCTACACAGTAGCGTATCTCAGCCTCTGTGAAATCTGTGAGGTACTTTGAGAAAACGAAAAATGCTCTCTCAGCGTAGCTTTTTTCGCCAAGAGCCTTGATATCATCAAGTGTTATGGCAGGTATCTCAGACGGAACGAAAAGACCGCCGTCCTCAGAAATGCCCTGTGCTATCGCCTGTGCAGACGAAACCTTTACTTCGCTGTTTCTTGTACTTTTGTAAAACATAAACAACAACCCTTCTTGTTTTAGATGTCCGACAGGTGTCGGCTATTTACAGACCATTTGTTCAGATAACGTCTAACATTCCACGTCACGGGCGAACAATGTTCGCCCCTACAGACACAGTTCGTTCGACATATCCGACCCATGGTCTTTATTTCATACTTGCATCAAAAGCGTTCACATAATATCTTAGCTTTTTGACTCTGCCGTTCTCCAGCTCCACCGCCGCAACATCGAACCGACAGCACACAGGCTCTAAAATCCCCTTACAAAAAGCCTGTGCTGTCTGAACGATATGCCGCTGCTTGACCGGATCGACAGCCTCTTCAGCGGAAGTAAGAGAGCCATGCTCCCTAGTTTTGACCTCCACGAAGGCTATGATATCCGCTTTCTCTGCGATTATATCTATTTCACCGCCTCTGACGGTAAAATTCCTCTTTATTATCTCATACCCGTGTCTTAAAAGAAAGCCGCAAACTGCGTCCTCCCCGATATTGCCCGCCTTTCGGCGCTGGGTATGGTCAATGCCCATTTTTCTTTGCATAATACTTTTTGAGAAAACTCATTCTATGTATCCCGCATGGTCCATACTGGTCTATCATCTGATAGTGGAGCTTTGTGCCATAGCCCTTATGCTTCTCAAACCGATACTCAGGATATTGTTCAGCCATTTGCTCCATATACCTGTCCCTTGCGACCTTTGCAAGAATTGAAGCCGCCGCCACTGCCTGACTTTTAGCATCTCCCTTTACCACCGCTATGGCTGGACATTCAAGCCCCTCAGGGGTCTTGTTCCCGTCAATAAGGCAGACATCAGGCTTTGTATCCATATCCTCCACCGCTCTTTTCATTGCAAGCATTGCGGCGTTAAGTATATTTATATCCTCTATCTCTTCCACTGTTGCGGTCTGTATAGAAAAGTCAACTGCCTTTTCCATTATCTCATCAAAAAGCTCCTCACGCTTTTTCGCTGTAAGCTTTTTGCTGTCGTTTATCCCCTCTATAACTGTGTCCTTATCAAATATCACAGCCGCTGCAAACACATCTCCTGCAAGAGGACCTCTGCCAGCTTCATCGCAGCCGCACACCACGTTATGATCTTTTCTTATCTCGTTGTCAAACTCGCTGAGCGTCATATCAATACCCCTTTGGCTTTTCAAGAGTAAGTCTGCCGAGAGTACCGTTTCTGAACTCGTCCATAACTGTAATGGCTGCCCTTTCGGTATTTATCTCTCCGCCAGAAACTAAAAAGCCACGCTTTCTGCCTATTCTTTCAAGAAGCTCAAAGCCTACCACACAGCCGATAGTTTCCTCGTCAGCAGGCTCTATATCATCTGTTCTGATGCCATAACGTTTCTCGATAAGCTCAGGATAGTTCTCTTTCAAAAACTCCAGCAGACGACAGGCAAGATATTCCATGTCCATGATATCGTCCTTGACTGCACCTGTAAATGCGAGCCTTTCGCCAACAAGCTTATCCTCAAACTTAGGCCACAGCACACCCGGCATATCCAAAAGTTCAAAGCCCTCGTCAAGCTTCACCCACTGTTTACCTCTTGTGACACCGGGTCTGTCCTCGACTTTTGCAAGCCTTGACCCTGCAAGTCTGTTTATAAATGACGACTTGCCAACGTTTGGTATACCGACTATCATTATTCTTATAGGTCTGCCAGACATACCCTTGGCATTCCATTTCTCAATATCGTCCTTTAAAAGCTCTTTGAGCTTTCCATAAAACTTGCTTACGTTTTTGCCACTCCTACAATCTGTAGCAAGAGCAGTTATTCCCTGTTTTGCATAATAGTCGAGCCACATTGCCGTTACTTCCGGATCGGCTGAATCAGCCTTGTTGAGAAGCACAAGCCTTGGCTTTGAGCCTACGATACGCTTCATTTCAGGGTTTCTGCTTGAAAACGGGATACGAGCGTCAGTTATTTCCACCACTGCGTCCACAAGCTTTAGATTTGACGCCATTATGCGGCGTGTTTTTGCCATATGTCCAGGAAACCACTGAACGTGAGATACTTCGCTCATATCTTCCTCCTTACTCTAACTCAATCTACCTTACCAACGCCCTCATCATTGCCTGCCGCAAATCGAAACAGAACTCTGCCGACTATCTCGTCATAAGGCACATATCCTATTACACGGCTGTCTGTGGAATGATTTCGGTTGTCGCCCATTACAAAGCAACATCCCGCAGGCACTTCATATTCATAAACTTCACTTTCTTTATTATAGTATCTTTCATCAAAATACTCGTCATCAAAGCTGCCGTCGCACTTAATATAGCTCTCATCAAGCACTGCTCCGTTGACCTTGACTATAGCCGACTTGTTGTCTATCTCGACCTTTTGCCCTTCTACGGCAATGATACGTTTGATTATCCTATTGTCAAGAACAGACGAGTTGACCACCACTATATCCCCCTGCTTTGGCGTATAAAGCAGTTTTGATATAACAAGAGAATCATTTTCAAAAAGAGTGTCCTGCATTGACTGTCCTTGTACGTTGACTGTTCTGAACACAAAAGTAAAAACAAGCACGACCACAAACATTGCCATGACTATGATCTCAAGAAAGTCGAACAGATTATCAACAGCTCTTTTACCCTGCCTTTTCAACTTACCTTACCAAAGCTGTCAAATGGATAAAGCCTTAAAACTGCCTTACCAAGCACATCAGACGGGTCGATAAAGCCTATCCTTCTGCTGTCTGTGGAATTATTTCTGTTATCACCCATGACGAACAGCTTGCCCTCAGGCACGTCATACTCAAAAACATTTTCTTCCACTTCATATTTCTCATCAAAGAGATTAGTGTTATACATAGCTTCCCTGATATTGTCATTTGAAATGACCTTACCGTTTACTGTAACGGTGTTGTTATTATAATCAACGACAACTTTATCTCCACCGGTGCCGATAACACGCTTGATGATAGTCTTGCCGAGCTTTTCGCTGTTGATAACAACGATATCGCCCTTTTGGGGTGTATAATTTATGTGAGTGATTATAAGTCTATCCTGATCCTGCAAGGTCTCACGCATAGAAGGACCCTGAACAAGAACTATCCTGAAGAAAAAAGTAAATATCAGGATCACCACAAACATAGCGAACACGAAAGATTCAGCCCATTCAAAGACCTCGTCCATAACATTCACAGGCTGTTTTTCCTTTAGGTCGTCAGGGGCGGCTTTTTTAGCCTTGTCAATATCCTCCTGAGAAACGTCGCCGAATTTTTTATTATCGTCCATAAAAGCCTCGATCCTTTATCCAAAGGCGGCAAAAGCCGTCAAATACTCATATAGATTCATTATATCAAATTTCAAAACAAATTACAAGGGGGTGAGATAAATTTCTTTTTGATATTGCCTAAAAAAACTTTGACAGATCAAAATTCATGGCAAAGTCATCATACCACGACAGATCGCAGCCTTGTTTTTCTTTGGGCTTTGCCGCAGTCTTTCTCTTTGAATCATTGTCAAGCCAGCCTGAGATTATGCGGTATGGGTCTGTGCAGTGCCTGCCCTTGGTAAACAGCCATTGAGATAATTTAGATATATAGCTCTCTAAAGACAGACCGACAGACCGACACCTGCTTTCAAGCTCGTTATACTGCTCTGATGTGAGCTTTATATTTTTGTGTGTGCCGAAAGACCTGACGACAGACTTCGCTGTCCCTGCGTCTTTCTTTTTCTCTTTATCTATAGCTTTATCTTTATCTTTGTCTTTATCTGTATCTTTGTCTATATCTATATCTGTATCTTTGTCTTTATCTATATCTATATCTTTATCAGCTTTTTTTGCTTTTTCTGAAAACCTTTTGGTTTGTGAAAAAGCTTTTGGTTTTTCTGCGGTATCATTTATACCCTGAGGTTTTTCTTCTGCATTATCTGCTGATGCAGCTGTCTGCTCAGCTTTTTCATCAGTATTCCCTGACTCATCAGACTTTTTAGGTCTGCCGCCCTTTTTACCGCACTCGCTCCTTTGAGCACACATCTCTTCCCATGCCATGCCGTCACGCTCGATAGCAGCCCTCATCATAAGAAACGCTATCTTTGTTCCGCCTGACAGCTTTGGTGTTTCTCCCCTCTTTGCATAAGCAAACAGCGCCATGACAAGCTCGCCTATCTCTTCGCTGCTGTCAAGCGCCTGAAAAATGTCCTCCCAATCTTTGTAAAGCATGAACGCTTTGTTGTCTGTGTGAAAATTCTTTGCCATTTTTATCGTCCTTTCTCTGTGGATCGGGGGCAATTATCCCCCTCTACTTATCCAGAAAAAAAGGCGTTTTGTTGCATAAAAAATGCAACAATTGCAGAAATGTTGCCAAATTAAAATATAAATCATTTGTTTGCACAAATCAAGTGCTGACATTTTGTACAATGTGACGGTGAAATGTCATGTGATTTTGCGGCAAGACAAACTATCCCAAATAATCTGTAGGGGCGAACAGTGTTCGCCCATGCTCAGAACTTGTACAAATTCAGAACTGTAGGGACGACGCCCTACATGGTTTGTGAAAATATAACGAATGTACGAATATCATAAAATTGTCGGGCGATATATGCAGGCGAACGCTGTTCGCCCCTACCGTATATCGTGCGAACAACTCAGTCGTGAATATAAAAAAAAGAGCCGACCAAAGCCGACTCGTTTTTATAGAAAGAATTATCTGATAGCTTCCTTGACCTTAGCTGCCTTACCAACTCTGTCACGGAGATAATAGAGCTTAGCACGGCGAACCTTACCGCTGCGTACAACCTCTACCTTTTCAACTACAGGTGAATGAACAGGGAAAACTCTCTCGATTCCACAGCCGTGAGCTACTCTACGAACTGTGAATGTCTCGTGGATTCCACCGTGCTTTTTAGCAATAACTGTGCCCTCGAATACCTGGATTCTGGACTTGTCACCCTCTGTAATTCTTACGTGTACCTTTACTGTATCACCAACATTGATAACAGGTGCCTCGGATTTAAGGCTTGAATTAGAAATCTGCTTTAAAGCGTCCACTTTAAATTCCTCCTTAATATTTTCAGACATTCATTCGCTTTATGGCAGCTATCGCTGCAAAGCCAGAGGACTGCCCGCTTTAATGTCGTGCCTTTCGTTCAAAGGCGTGGCATTAACTCTCGTCGGAAGAACCGACGGTAATTCAAATGCTTTAATATTATACCACATCTCAAAACCTTTTGCAAGGATATTTATATAAAATTTTCGCCATTTGCCATGAGTATTTTTGTACGTTCTGTATAAATTTCCGATATTTCTATACCATAACGCTCACAGAACGTGTCTATGACTACATTCACATTAAGATTGAAGGAGCTTCCGCAGGGCAGCTTTAATGTCACCTCAAAGCTGTCCTCTAGCTCTTTGCTGTCAAGCACTGTGATATGTGGCTTTATATCCACAAGATTGATAGTCTTTTTCTTGGTTCGCTTTTCTATCTCTATCTTGTCAAGTGCCATGAACTTGCCGAAAAGCTCCGCCACTTCATGTACGCTCTTATCTGTTTTCAGCCTTGCCACATACTCCGCCGCTGTAATATCGGTATGCTTATGCTCAGGCTTTGAAACGCTCACTATCTCCAGACCAACAGGCGTTTGTGCATTCATTCGCTCCAAGACCTCGCTGTATGGGATATCCTCAGTGAGAGCAAAGTCCATTATCTCTACCCTGCTGTCAGTGCCAAGGGGCAATGCAAGCGGGAACATTATATACACATGGGGGTTGAAACCCTGAGTGTGCCATATAGGCAGATGCGCCCTTTTGAACACTCGCTGAAAGGCTCTCATAAGGTCAAGATGAGAAATGTATTTCGCCCTGCCTGTTTTTGAAAATACCGCTCTGTATTCAAATCTCTCCAAACGGAGATTTACATTCTTCGGCTCAGCGTTTGCCACAGTAAACACCTCCGTATTCGCATTTTATGCCACAGCCTGAACAGCCCTCTTTGCAGTTTCGTGTAGTCACTGCCTGATGTGCTTTCTTGTTCTCACGAACGAAAAACTCGTGGCTCACAAGATAATCAAGGTGCGACCACGGCGCTATCTCGTCATAAGAACGTCTGCGGTGAGCATAGAAGCTTGTATCAAGCCCGCACTCCTCAAATGCTTCCTGCCACTTGTCAGCCTTGAAATGCTCGTCCCAGCCGTCAAGATAGCAACCCTTTTTCCATGCAGTGTATATCGCCTTACCAAGGCGTCTGTCACCCCTTGCAAGAACTGCTTCCAATATAGATGTATAGGATTGGTGAGTGCTTAGGCGTATCTTACGGCTTGTAAGACTTTTGAAAAGGTGTTCCTGTTTCTCTTTTATCTCCTCGGGAGTTGCCTGTGGCTCGAACTCGAACGGAGTAAAAGGCTTTGGTACGAATGTTGCAGTAGAAACTGATATCTGCACGCTCTTGCCACGCTTTTCTTTTGGTGTTTCGTAATAAAGGTCAAGGACTTTCTGTGCAAGCTTTGCGATACCCTCAACGTCCTCCAGCGTTTCCTCCGGCAGACCAAGCATGAAATAAAGCTTTACAGTGCTGTATCCGCCCTCAAAGGCAGTGCGACAGGTACGCATTATCTCTTCCTCGGTTATGTTTTTGTTTATGACGTCACGCAGACGCTGAGTGCCTGCCTCAGGAGCAAAGGTCAAACCGCTTTTTCTTACGGACTTTATTTTCTCCAAAAGCTCTTCACTGAAATTGTCTATTCTCAACGACGGCAGTGAAAGGTTTATCTGCTCGCCGTCGGTGTATTCCACAAGATTTTCCAAAAGTTTGTTTATCTCTGTATAGTCGCTCGTAGACAAAGACGACAAGGACACTTCCTCATAGCCTGTCTGCTCGCAAAGGGACTTTGTTTCGTTCTTTATGGTGTCGATGCTTTTCTCTCTGAAAGGTCGGTAGATAAAGCCTGCCTGACAGAATCGACAGCCTCTTATGCACCCTCTCAGTACCTCAACCACCGCTCTGTCATGGACTATCTGAGTGAACGGCACAACAAAGCCCTCAGGGTAATATACCTTATCAAAATCCTTTATAACACGCTTTTTGACCCTAGCAGGTGCCTCAGGGACGTTTGGCGTGATAGACTTCACAGTGCCGTCCTCATTGTAATCAACGTCATAGAAAGACGGAACATAAACACCCTCCAGCTTAGCGGCTTCTCTTAGAAACTCCTGCTTAGTAGGCTTTAAAGGCTTCATTCTCTCGTAAAGTTCAAGAAGCTCAACATTGACTTCCTCACCCTCGCCAAGAATGAACAGGTCGAAAAAGTCAGCCATAGGCTCAGGATTGCAGGCACACGGACCGCCTGCGATAACAAGAGGTGTAAGCTCAGTTCTGTCCTTTGCAAGCACTGGCACACCTGCAAGGTCGAGCATTTCAAGCACATTATTATAAGAAAGCTCATACATGAGCGTAAAGCCGATGAAGTCGAAATCCTTTATAGGGTCAAGGCTCTCCAGTGCGTAAAGTGGGATATCGTTCTCACGCATAAGCTTGTTATAGTCCTCTTCAGGCATAAAGACACGCTCGCACCACCAGTTCTCGCGGGCGTTTTTCAGACCGTAAAGTATCTTCATGCCGAGGTGTGACATACCCACCTCGTAAGTATCAGGAAAACAGAAAGCGAACCGCACGTCCACCTTATCCTTATCCTTTACAACGCTGCCCACCTCGCCGCCTATATACCTTGACGGACGCTGAACTTTAAGCAACAACTTTTCTATTTTCTTTTTTAATTCTTCCAAAGTTTTATCCTCCGATATTGAATGTCTGTACTATCTCACCGCACCCAGTAAAGCGAGAGCAATACACAAAGTGAGGTGAAACGGGCGAACACTGTTCGCCCCTACAGATACATAAGCATTTCATATCATTATACCAAAAATTTATTACAAAAGCAATAAGCAAAGTGTTAATATATGACTTCAGAGAGGACGATAAAGCAGAAAGTTGCGGCAAAAGAAACGCTCACGGTGCCGTGGAGTATCATATGTATCATAGCCACCGGTGAGAGTAGTATAAACACTGCTCTGAAAAACTCGCAGACCTTGCCATTGGCAAGCAAGGCGAGTATCCTGCCACCGTCAAAATAGCGAAATGGCAGTAGGTTTAGCACACCAAGCAGAAAATTCACCTGACAGAAAAAGCCACCACCATTTGTTAGATATGTTAGCAGGCAAAGGACAAAATTTACTGCTGCACCACCGAAAAGCACAGCAAGATCGTGGTATTTAGACAGCTGTTTATTATCAGGAGTAATGCGGATACCGCCTCCATAGACAACGATCTCCTGCGGTGAGCTTCCGAAAGCGGTCATGAGTACGAGGTGACCCAGTTCGTGGAGTGCGCAGCTCACAAGGGTCATGAGCAATTTTTCCGTTTGGGTCGCAGAGCATATCGTCACGAGGGCTATAACAAAGAAAAAGCTGAATGAAATTCCATAAGTCGTATTTTTGATTTTTAGCTTAAACAAGTTCATCACCGAGATATTTATATTCGGTATTTGCTAAAATAATGTGTAGGGGACGGCGCCCTCGACGTCCCGCTCGGAGAGATAACACCATAACTGTTATATCTTCGATATTGGGATTTTTTGGTTGCTAAATGGAGGGGCAACGCTGTGATTATCACACCCCTGATGCCGAATTATTCGGGATACATTATTGTGACGTTTGCCAATAATTCCGCAGGCGAGGGATAGCGGGACGCCGAGGGCGTCGTCCCCTACATTTTATTCGGAAGAGGTTCTACTGCCGCAAGATCGCTACGCTCTTTGCTGGTGCTTTGTTTGAGTTATAGAAAAGCGGTGTGAGTTTTATTTCTCGACACCGCTTTGGTTATTATTTAGTTTGGTAGTTTCATTTCTGCACCCCTCTGCACTACATAGCAGAATAAACAAAGTGCATACATTTACCTCGTACTGAAGAGCCGCAAGGTGTAGCTATGCCAATTCCTCATTCCTCATTTGTTACAGCATCTTCCTCAAATACTGTCCCGTATAAGACCTGTCGCAAGCCGCAATTTCCTCAGGCGTGCCTGTGCAGACGATAGTTCCGCCGCCGTCACCGCCCTCAGGACCTAAGTCTATGATATGGTCTGCGGTCTTTATGACGTCAAGATTGTGCTCGATAACAAGCACCGTGTTTCCGCCGTCTGCAAGCTTTTGCAAGACCTCGATAAGCTTGTGTACGTCCGCCGTGTGAAGTCCTGTAGTCGGCTCGTCAAGAATGTATATCGTCCTGCCTGTGGCTCTTTTTGAAAGCTCTGTTGCAAGCTTGACTCTCTGCGCTTCACCGCCTGAAAGGGTTGTAGCCGCCTGCCCTATCTTCACATAGCCAAGACCAACTTCATACAATGTTTCAAGCTTACGGCTTATTTTAGGGATAGCGCTGAAAAACTCAACGCCCTCTTCCACTGTCATTTCAAGCACGTCATAGATGTTCTTGCCCTTGTATCTTACCTCCAGCGTTTCACGGTTGTATCTCATACCACCGCAGACTTCGCATGGCACATACACGTCAGGCAAAAAGTGCATTTCTATCTTGATTATACCGTCGCCCTCGCAGGCTTCACATCTTCCGCCTTTGACGTTAAATGAGAAACGTCCTGCACCATAGCCTTTCATCTTTGCATCAGCGGTCTGAGCGAAAAGTTCTCTGATGTCGGTGAAAACGCCTGTATAAGTGGCAGGGTTAGACCTTGGCGTTCTGCCGATAGGCGACTGGTCGATATCTATTACCTTATCAAGATGCTCTATCCCCTGCATTTCCTTGAATGCTCCAGAGCGTATTTTCGCACGATTTAATCTGCCCGCAAGCTCCTTATAGATTATCTCGTTCACAAGCGATGATTTGCCCGAACCTGACACACCTGTTACGCAGGTGAAAGTGCCGAGAGGTATCTCAACATCTATGTTTTTCAGATTGTTCTGTGTTGCACCGATGACTTTCAGATACTTGCCGTTGCCCTGTCTGCGTGTTTCAGGGACAGGTATTTTCTTTTCACCGCTGAGATACTGTCCTGTGATAGAACGCTTGCACTTCATTATATCGTCAACAGTTCCTGCGCAGACTATCTCGCCGCCGTGAATGCCTGCTCCCGGTCCAACGTCAACAACAAAATCTGCCGCACGCATGGTGTCCTCGTCATGCTCAACCACTATGAGAGTGTTGCCAAGGTCACGAAGCCTTTTCAGTGTGGCGATAAGCTTGTCATTGTCACGCTGATGAAGTCCTATAGACGGCTCGTCAAGGATATACAGCACGCCCACAAGTGATGAGCCTATCTGCGTTGCAAGCCTTATACGCTGGCTCTCACCGCCTGAGAGAGTACCTGCGGAACGTGACAGGGTGAGATATTCCAGTCCAACGCTTTTGAGAAAGCCAAGGCGTGACCTTATCTCTTTTATTATCTGCTCACCGATAAGCTTGTCACGGTCGCTTATCTCAAGGTTCTCAAAAAACTCAAGGGCTTTTGCCACCGACTTGTGACAAAGCTCTGCGATATTTATTCCGCCAACTGTAACGCTCAGGCTTTCTTTTTTAAGCCTTTCACCATGGCAGGCAGGACACTTTTCATCGCTCATATAAGCCTCAATATCAGCCTTCGCCCAATCGCTGTTCGACTCTTTATAACGTCTTTCAAGGTTTGGTATAACGCCCTCAAACTCAGCCTGATAGTCAGCCTTATAGAACTTATTGCCACGCTTTAGGTGAAGCTTCTGACCCTGCGTGCCGTACAGGAAAACGTCTAAAGCGTCCTTGTCGAGATTTTTAACAGGCTCGTCAAGGGAAATGCCGTAAGTTTCTGAGATAGCGTTGAAATACATCATTGCGATAGAGCCTTCTTCAAGGCTGTTCCAACCGCTGGCTTTTATTGCACCCTGCCTTATGGAAAGGTCTTTATTAGGGATAATAAGCTCAGGGTCTATCTTCTTGAACACGCCAAGACCAGTACACTTTTCGCAAGCACCGAAAGGATTGTTGAATGAGAACATTCTCGGAGTAAGCTCGTCAATGGATACTCCATGCTCAGGGCAGGCGTAGTTCTGAGAGAAAAGCATTTCCTCTCCGCCGATAACGTCAACACCTACAAGACCGCCTGTAAGCGATGAAACAGTTTCGATACTGTCGGTAAGACGGGACTTTATGCCCTCTTTGATAACAAGTCGGTCAACGACTATCTCGATAGTATGCTTCTTGTTTTTCTCTATCTTTATCTCTTCCGAAAGGTCATAGGTTATGCCGTCGATACGCACTCTCACATAGCCCGACTTTCTTGCACGGTCAAGCTCTTTTATATGCTCGCCCTTGCGTCCTCTGATGATAGGAGCTAAAAGCTGAATCTTTGTACCCTCGTCAAGTTCCATTATCTTATCCACTATCTGGTCAACAGTCTGCTGACGTATCTCTCTTCCGCAGACAGGACAGTGCGGCACGCCTATACGGGCATACAGAAGTCTGAGATAATCGTATATCTCTGTGACAGTACCCACAGTAGAACGTGGGTTTTTGGAAGTAGTTTTCTGGTCTATGGATATAGCAGGGGAAAGTCCCTCTATGCTGTCAACATCAGGCTTGTCCATTTGACCCAAAAACATTCTCGCATAAGAGGACAGCGACTCAACATAACGTCTTTGTCCGTCAGCGTATATGGTATCGAATGCAAGAGAAGATTTACCCGAACCCGAAAGACCTGTCATAACAACAAGCTTATCTCTCGGTATGGTAACATCGACATTTTTGAGATTATGCTCTCTTGCACCTTTTATAACTATCTCGTTAATTGGCATTGGTATTCTTTACTCTCCTTTTGGTATTGAAAAATCACATATTGGTATACAGGCGGGCGAACACTGTTCGCCCCTACACACGTTTTGTGGATATATATCCGTTTTATGTTTCGCAAGGCTTTTTATTTCTTCTCACCCTTTAACTCCGCAATTTTATCACGCAAGAATGCGGCGTGCTCAAATTCAAGCAGCTTTGCCGCCTCTTTCATTTCCTTGGTGAGCTTTTCTATAAGCTTTGCAGTTTCCTGCTTTGAAAGCTTTGTTTTCTGCCTTGCCTCGTATTCCACCTCTTCCTTGGTGGATATTTCTATTACATCTCTTATATCCTTGACGATAGTTTTCGGAACTATGCCGTGTTCTTCGTTAAACTTCATCTGTATCGCACGACGGCGCTCCGTTTCGGTGATAGCCTTTTCCATTGAACGTGTCACGGTGTCGGCATACATTATTACCTTGCCCTCAGCGTTTCGGGCGGCTCTGCCTATGGTCTGTATAAGTGCGCTTTCAGAACGCAGGAAACCCTCTTTATCAGCATCAAGTATAGCCACAAGAGTTACCTCAGGCAGGTCAAGACCCTCACGCAAAAGGTTGATACCAACGAGCACATCGAACTCGCCCAGACGCAGGTCACGGATTATCTCCATACGCTCGATAGTGTCGATATCGTGGTGCATATATCTCACCTTTACGTCAAAGCTCTTGAGATAGTTTGTTAGATCCTCAGCCATTTTCTTTGTAAGAGTAGTAACAAGCACACGCTGATTTTTAGCTGTGCGCATATTTATCTCGCTAAGCAAGTCCTCTATCTGACCCTCAGTCGGCTTTACGATTATCTCAGGGTCAAGCAGACCTGTCGGTCTTATTACCTGCTCCACTATCTGCTGTGACCTTTCCTGCTCGATAGGTCCAGGGGTAGCGGACACGAACACCGCCTGATTAATATGAGAATAAAACTCATCAAAGGTCAGCGGTCTGTTATCCATTGCTGACGGCAGTCTGAAACCGTAGTCAACAAGGGTCTGTTTTCGTGCTCTGTCGCCTGCATACATACCTCTTACCTGCGGCAGAGAAACGTGTGACTCGTCCACGAAAAGCACAAAATCCTCAGGCAAAAAGTCAAGGAGAGTGAACGGCGTAGAGCCTGCGGGACGTCTTGCAAGCACACGGGAATAGTTCTCGATACCGCTGCAAAAGCCTATCTCCTCCAACATCTCAATATCATAGTTGGTGCGCTGTGCGATACGCTGAGCTTCGATGAGCATATCGTTATCCTTAAAATACTTTATCCTCTCGTCAAGCTCCTGCTTAATCTCTTCGATAGCGTCGTGCATTTTATCACGGCTGACGATATAATGGGAAGCAGGGAAAATTGCGGCGTGGGCAAGTGAGCAAAGCACCTCACCGGTCACCACGTTTATTTCAGTGATACGGTCTATCTCATCTCCGAAGAACTCCACTCTTATGGCAGTGTCTGTAGAATTTGCAGGGAATATCTCCACCACATCTCCCCTGACCCTGAACTTGTTTCTCACGAAATTTATATCGTTACGCTCATACTGGATACCCACAAGGTCAGCGATAAGTCTGTCACGGGATTTCTCCATACCACGGCGGATAGACACCACCATGGACTTATACTCCTCAGGGTCACCAAGGGAGTAGATACAAGAAACGCTGGCAACGATAATAACGTCACGGCGTTCAGCGATAGCGGAGGTAGCGGAATGTCTAAGCTTATCTATCTCGTCATTAACAGAGCTGTCCTTTTCGATATAGACGTCCTTGCTAGGCACATAGGCTTCAGGCTGATAATAGTCATAGTAGGACACGAAATATTCCACGGCATTGTTCGGAAAAAACTCCTTGAACTCAGAGCAAAGCTGAGCGGCAAGTATCTTATTATGGGCAAGCACGAGCGTTGGACGGTTTATCCTAGCAATAACGTTTGCCATAGTAAAGGTCTTGCCGGAACCAGTAACGCCCATAAGGGTCTGCTCTCTCATGCCGCTTTCGATACCCTTTACCAGAGCGTCCACCGCCTCAGGCTGGTCGCCCGATAGCTTATAATCTGAAACAAGCTGAAACTTATCCATAAATGCCTCCTCAATCGAACAGTTGTTTTAATCATTATATTACATTTATTTTTAATTGTAAAGGCTTTTTTATCAATATTTTTTGAATTTGCGTATATGTACGATTTTTCGGACTGGTATTGTTACTCAACCTGCGGTATCAGCTCGATGTATGTGTAGGGGCGAACACCGTTCGCCCGTCGAAGAAACAAACCCACGGTAACAACAAGGTTCGGCAGCAAAAAATTCTCCCCGACAATTCTGAATTTACAGCAAATCCTGAACACGGGCGAACACTGTTCGCCCCTACAGATTGTTCTGGAGAGGTTCTTCTGCCGCAAAATCGCTACGCTCGATGCTTGTCCACATCTCTGTTCAGCTTTGCCCATTCCTCATTCCTCACTCCTCACTTAATACCGCTCCCCCCTTGCATTCTCCCACACTTTAGGTTATAATATCACTATAGTAATAATTTCAGGAGGACGTAACATGAATAGATCATATGACGAATACAACTACACCCTCTCAAAGCGTGAACTGGAAGAGCTTAAATTCTTATTCATCTCTGATGATGTGGACTACAACGACACTGACAGCAACGGGCTTACTTTCCTGCTCACTGCTATCGAAAGTGCTGACTTTGTTGAGCAGGACGGTGTTCTCAAGCCTGACAAGCGAAGTGTTGATTTCATCAAATGGCTCATCGCTCAAGGCTCAGATGTGAACTTCCCTGCTGACAAAAAGCCTTTACAATATGCTATCAAATGTGAAGAGGAGATATCTCGCCGTAAAGGCAAAGCCTGCGATATGTCAGAAATTCTTCTGCTTCTCCGTGAAAGCGGTGCTGACAGCACCGGTCTTGACGAGCTTATTGACGGAGGATTCTCCGCTCGTGTGAAGCTCTGAGGTATGACATGAGAGAATTTATAATAAATCAGAATGACGCAGGTCAGCGTGTTGACAAGTTTCTCACAAAGGCTGTGCCGAAACTGCCTAAAAATCTGCTGTACAAATATCTGCGTCTAAAACGTATCAAGGTCAACGGCAAACGCTGTGAGATATCCACACGGCTTGCTTGCGGTGACGTTATGCAGCTTTACATCAATGACGAATTTTTCGAGGGCGAAGTTGCTGACAGACCTGCTTTTCTCAGTGCGCCAACGTCTTTGAATATTATTTACGAGGACGAGAATATTATCCTTTGCGACAAAAAGTGCGGACTTGTGGTACATGAGGACGAAAGCGGTTCGGCGGACACGCTCATAAACAGGATACAGCACTATCTTTATGAAAAGGGTGAATACCGTCCTGAGGAGGAGCTGTCTTTTGCTCCTGCCCTTTGTAACAGGATCGACCGCAACACCGGCGGCATCGTCATATGTGCGAAAAATGCTGAAAGTTTGCGTGTGCTTAATCAGAAAGTTAAAGACAGAGAGCTTGAAAAGCTTTATCTTTGCGTGACCGTTGGCATACCAAAGGAAAAGTCTGCACGGCTCACGGCTTATCATCAGAAAGATGAAAACACAAAAACTGTCAAGGTATCTGACAAGAAATTTGAGGGCAGCCGCACCATGATAACCTCTTATCGTGTGCTTGCTGAGAACAAGGCTGATGATCTTGCACTTCTTGAAATTGACCTTGTCACAGGCAGGACGCATCAGATAAGGGCGCACCTTGCTCACATTGGTCATCCTCTCCTTGGTGACGGCAAATACGGAATAAATAAAGTCAATCGTGCATACAATGTGAAAACGCAGGCGCTTTATTCGTACAAGCTCACCTTTAAATTCACCACTGACGCAGGTATACTTGAATATCTAAACGGCAAGAGCTTTCAGGTAAAAGACGTATGGTTTTGCGAAAAATTCTTCGGATATAAGCTCTGATGTTTCGTTAAATCGCACTATTTCGACACTGTGGATTTGTCATATACGACAAAATAATATAATTTTCGTGTAAATTTTGTGTAAATTGTTCAAAAGTGCTTGCAAATGTATATAAAATATGTTATAATTATTTAGTCAAATTTAACGGCTGTACTATATATACAGAAAATGACAGATATATTTTATAGATTTGGAGGAACAAAGGTATGACAGGAGATCTGCATTGTCACACAACGCTGTCTGACGGCTCGCTTGGTATAGAAGAGGTCATTGTTCAGGCAAAAAGAATGGGACTTGACTTTCTTGCGATAACAGACCATGACACTCTTTCATCATCAAACAGAGCGCAAATACTTGGCGAACGTTATGGGGTCAAGGTCATTCCTGCGGTAGAGCTTTCCGCATGGGACAAGAAGCGCAATTCAAAAGTACACATTCTGTGCTATGCACCGCAGAAGCCAGACAGGCTGGAAGGTCTTTGCCTGAAGTCATGCCAGATAAGAAAAGACTGTGCAAAGGAAATGATAGAAAAGGTAATGGCAAGATATCCTATCCCTGCCGACGCTGTACTGCACTACACAAAAAGCTCAAAGAGCATTTTTAAACAGCATATCATGAGAGCATTAGTGAATTACGGCTATGCAACAGAGCTTTACGGCTCTGTGAACGACAAGCTTTTTGCATATCCAAACGGTGAATGTCTTGTTACCCGTGAATATCCTGACGTAAACTTTGTGCTTGACCTTATACATTCCGCAAAGGGCATAGCTGTTATGGCACACCCTGTTATGTTCAACAACACCGAGCTGCTTCTTGAACTTATTGAGGCAGGAAAGCTTGACGGAATTGAAGCATATCATTACTCTGCTACTCCAACTCAACAGCAGAAGCTTGTGGATATCGCAAATGAACATGACCTGATAGTGACTGGTGGCTCTGACTTCCACGGTCTGTATAATGAGACTATGACACATATCGGAAGCATGACCACAGACAAGGAAAATCTTGATAAGCTGTTCAAGCTCATTCATATAAATTCACAAAAAGCTAACAAAGCGGCTGTGAAAACAGAGAAATAATATGGTATAATAAAGGGACATTATCATGCGGTAATGTTCCTTTAATGCGTAACAAAGCCTAGTTTGGCTGTAATAGAGAGGACTGTATAAAATGAACGTAATGGAAGAATCCCTACAGAAACACAGAGAATGGAAAGGCAAGATAGAGGTCTGCTCAAGAGCAAAGGTAAACAATGCAAAAGACCTGACGCTGGCTTACACACCAGGCGTTGCTCAGCCTTGCCTTGAGATACAGAAAGATCCTGACCTTTCATATGAGCTTACAAGACGTGCAAATCTTGTGGCTGTTATCACAGACGGCTCTGCTGTGCTTGGTCTTGGCAATATTGGCGGTCTGGCAGGTATGCCTGTTATGGAGGGAAAATGTGCACTTTTCAAGGAGTTCGCAGACGTTGACGCTTTTCCACTTTGCATAAAGTCCAATGACGTTGACGAGATAGTAAACACCATCGCCATGATATCAGACAGTTTTGGCGGCATAAATCTTGAAGATATCGCTGCTCCAAGGTGCTTTGAGATAGAGGCTAAGCTTAAAGAAAAAGTTGATATTCCTGTTTTCCATGACGATCAGCACGGAACTGCTATCGTTGTCGGTGCGGCACTTATGAACGCCTGCAAGGTAGCAAACAAGAAAATAAGCGACATTACACTGGTAATTAACGGTGCAGGTGCAGCCGGCTGTGCTATAGGAAAGCTTTTGCTTTCTCTCGGTATCGGCAACCTTATCATGGTAGACCGTGAGGGAATAATCTGCGAGGGCGATGATTATCTTAACGAGGCTCACGCTGAAATGGCTAAGGTCACAAACAAGAACAAGCTCCATGGCTCTCTTGCTGACGCACTCAAGGGTGCAGACGCTTTCGTGGGCGTTTCCAAGCCAAAGCTTGTGACCGCTGAAATGGTCAAGTCCATGAACGATAAGCCTATACTTTTCGCAATGGCTAACCCGACTCCTGAGATAATGCCTGACGAAGCAAAGGCGGCAGGTGCGTTTATTGTTGGCACAGGACGTTCAGACTTCCCTAACCAGATAAACAACGTTATCGCTTTCCCAGGAATTTTCAAGGGTGCGCTTGCAGTAAGGGCTTCTGACATCAATGAGGAAATGAAAATGGCTGCCGCAAAGGCTATCGCAGGCTGTGTGCCTGAGGACAAGCTCAATGCGGAATTTATTCTGCCGAACTCTTTTGACAGATCAGTACCGGTCGCTGTGGCTGAGGCTGTGGCAAAGGCTGCAAGAGAGACAGGCGTAGCAAGAATTTAGGAGGTTTTTTCAAATGGCAACGATCAGCTACACTCCAAAGGGAGTATGTTCAAGAAAAATAGATATCGAAGTAGAGGACGGTATCGTAAAGAAAGTGCATTTCACAGGCGGCTGTAACGGCAACACACAGGGTGTTTCAAAGCTTGTTGAGGGCATGAAGGTTCAAGACGTTATTGACAGACTTGAGGGTATCGACTGCAACGGACGCGGCACATCATGTCCTGCTCAGCTTGCTGAGGCTTTGAAATCTGCACTCTAAGCTTTCGTACTGAACATTACACGGATATAATAACGGGCGAACACTGTTCGCCCCTACAAAAGAAAACGGACTGCATTTTGCTTGCAGTCCGTTTTTTTGTACATATTCTAATTTTCTTTCGCTGCGCCTTGAGTGAAACTCATTGATACAAATCCCGTTCCATTCACCGTAATATTGGTATGATTACCGTCAGACCACTGCTCTGCACCATTAATGCCGTTCGTTCGATAGAACTGAATATCATATTGATTTTTCTCGGCAGAATCGACTTTCATAGTTGCAGTGGCAATTTTTGTATTTACATCTGTGGAAACATTCAGGCTGTAAGTGTTTTTAAACCATGTGCTAATATCAATATATTTTGTGTTCCATGTCAGTGTGACAGTACCCTCGCCACTGCCTGACAGACGGTAGTTGAAGCCGTCAAGATCTTTTGGCGAGGCGGCGTTGTCAATGAATGTGCCTGTCCATGTTGCTGATGTGTTATCATTTATATAGATAACGCCAAGCTTTGCGGAGAGCGTTTTCAACTCTGCCTGATCTGTAGGTGCGGCTGTCACTTTCATGTATATATTAGACTTTGTGAGCTGCGACTTATCAAAGGTCAGCACAAATTCATGCTTGTTGAAATCGTCAGCCATAAGTTTCAGAAGTGAAAACTCTATTTTTGAATTGCTTCCAAAAGTCTTTTTTTTCGCCGTTATATTCAACTGAATATTTTGCAGCTTCTTCTCCGGTAACGGCATTTCCGTGGCTGTCCACAAGCTCAACTGTAATGGTGTATGTGATATCCTTATCATTGTGCTTTATCATTGTTTGCGGATAGTTGCATACATTGACTGTCACACAAGGCGAGGTTTCCATACTGCTAAATGTTATCGTCCTTGGAAGATCACTTTCATCTGTTGTAAGATAATTTGATGAAAACAGCATGCCAGCTCCCTTTTGTGTGGACACAACTCGCTTTACACTTGAAACGCTGGTATAAGCCGCCAGGACGCCAATAGTACTGAGTGCGGCTGCCGCAAAAGCTATCCATAATGCAAGCCACGATCTTTTAAGCTTTTTTATAAATTTGTCTTTCATAACAGCCGCCCTCCTCTCTATTTTGTGAATTATTACTTTCTCTGAACTGTCAGGTAGACCATATCAGTTTCTTTATTGTTTTGGACATTTTCATTCCATTTTACTCTTATTATAAAATAATCGCAAAACGGGTCTTTGTTGTCAGTTACTGCAAGTGCGTCCGACTGCCAATAAAGCGCTTCGGAATTTTTCTGAACATTGCCGTAGCTGTCATAAGACTTTTCGTGAAGCGTGCTGTCAGCAATGATCTCCGAGCCTTGCTGATTAAGATAATGTCCTGAGATCTTATTGCCGTCTATATTGTAATAAAACGTTTTATTCTCTTCATCAGATACATAAACTACAGTATCATTATTTTTATCAGCTTCCGGCACATCTTTCGCACGGTATATCTCATACTCAAAAGGGATATTCGTTGTATGTGCAAGCTGTATTTGATATTGTTGCACGTCTGCCCCGCCTATGCCGAAAACAAAGTCTTTATAACTGCCGTCCTCAACGTCAATATCTGCCATTTCAAGATTTGCCACAGATTCTTTGTTTCCTGCGGTGATATAAAGCTGAGTAGGGGCATTTATTTTTGTTGTAAGAGCAATAGAACGTTTGTGAGTAAACCACGCATAAACAGGCAGTGCCACAAGCAGTACCGCCGAGAGAGATACTGCTATGACTAGCTGGAGCTTCTTCTTATTTTCTAATTTTCTGAATTTTCCAAAAATGCTTTTTGTCATAATTTTCTCCTGAAAATGCCTGCTTATTATGAATTTATAAAGCCTGTTTCTATTTTTGCGTTTGTGTAAACAACATAGTCGCTTGAGGTAGTTCCATTAACAACTGAGTTGTTGTCATTAAGCAATACTGCGGTAAGCTCAACTCTGTAGTTTGCATAGGTAAGTCCCTGCTCCTCAAAAGCCTTGCCTGTTTTTACTGTAAATTTCGTAACGGCTGTGTTTTGTTCTTCGCCATTATAGTCAGTGGTAAAAACGCACTCCTTGCCATTCAAGCCGCTGCTTGATGTGGCGTTTTCCAAAGTAAAGCTGCTGAGATATTTGCTAATATCGTTTGTCTGCTTATAATCGCCACTATTGTCCTTAACATAAAGCTTCAAGGTATACTGTATTTTTTTGCCACTATCCTTTGTTGATCGACTCAAAGCAGACAGATCATAGATAGCATTTGCTGTTATTGCCATTTCTCCTGTAGTCATATCCTTGGCATTGATACCAAGCTGCGAAAATGGTGAATCCTTCGATTCAAGAACCGTTGACTCTGCAACGTTATAGTTTAACTGTGCCACCGTCATTGCCTTTCTATAGTAGCGTCTGGCAGGCATAACTCCGCTTGCAGAGATAGAACTGTTCTCAATATTGTTCTGACTATATGCAACGTAAGACGCCGCATTTACTCCTATACCGGTTTTTGTATCCCCGTCCTTACGCTCAGGGAACTGATCTATGATCCCTGCAGTACCGTAAGTTAAGCTAATATCAGCCTTGACAGTTATAGAGCCATTTGTGTCACTATTGATATAATCGTAGACCGAATCGGGATACATCAGCATATAGCTGTCTTTAGCTTCTGAAAGTGTCTCAGTCTTGCTTATTTTTGCGTTTGATAACTCTGTGTCTGAACTGTTTAAAATGCTGTAATCAACATTCACCGAAGTTCCTGCAATGATCTTTGCATTAGCTACCGCATCGTTTTCATCAAAGCTCTTCATAGAGAATTTAAAAGCCTGATACATATTGAAATCGTCACTCTTATAGCCATTAAATGTATCTCTAAGACTCTGATCAATGCTTATCTTTGACGTCATTGTCGCACGGACAAAATTATTTGACGCTGTTATCTCCTCCGGGTCATGAGCCGTCACACTTACTAGCTGTGTAAAAAAGTTTGCAATAACATATGCGCCAGTGTCATTATTTGTCACTTGGACAAGATTTGTAGGAATATTACCATTGAGTTTTCTTGGCTTATTACCGCTATAATAATTCACAAAGTTCTTGATGACCTTTTTTGAACCTTCATTTTCCGAAATGATGATAGTGAGATAATAGTTCTCGCTTATTATCATTTCGTCATTATCATTTTTCGGTGTATCACTGTTCGCTGAAACAGTTATCTTATAAGCGCCTGTTTCATTCTCACCAGCAGGTCTATAATACTTGCCGTCGCTTGTTTTTACAGTAGCTGTAGCTTCATCAGCTGCCTCAACAAGTGTTCCGTCAGATGATTCTTTAGCTGTTACCGACGCATATCTTAACAGTACATCATTCATTGTAACCGGTTTAAAGCCACTTATATTTGTCAAGTCAAGCTCACCGGTTGTTTTATTAAACTTAGCATCACTTGCGGTAGAATGATAAGTCTTGTCATTGTTATTTGCATCAACAAGAGTTAGCTTTGTATCATCGGTAAGCACACCACTGTCAGTGGCATTATCACCAATAAGATAAAGCTTTTTATCAAAGCTCCAAAGCAGACTATCACCGTTATTGAGCATTTTTTCCCATTCGTTAGCGGATTTGTAATAGGAATACTTAAAATAAGTAGTAACAGGTGCATCAAAGCTCTCAAAAGCAAGCTTTGTTTTATCCGTATAGTGAGAATGGTTATAGTCTGTGCCTGAGATAACGTAAGATTGGAAGCTGAAATCAAGCACCTTTCTTACAAAAACAGGAATATGAAGTCTAAGAGCAGTTTTGTCACTTCCCGTTGGGTCGATATAATCAAGAGTAATGACAGTAAATCTGTTTGTGCTGTCATTGTCATACTGACCGTCTGTGACCTTGAAATATCCTGTCTTGCTGTTAAACGTAAGAGTGCTTTTGTCTGATTTTTTCAAAACGTCGTTATCATACACATAAGTTGCTGTGCTTACATTCATAAGATCTGTTGTTTTCAGCTTATTTGAACTGCTGTCGCAAACATCACAATTTGTCAGAACTGAGATATACTTTGCAAGCATTTGTGTGATATTCAACGATGAGTTATCATCTATAAGCAAAACTGGAAGATCGTTCAGCCGCTCAACGTTAAGCTCAGAAGCTTTGCCGAATGTTATAAGCTTTGATTTATCCAAATTCTCTGCATATGTCTTTATGGTACTGTTTATGCCATAGGATTTTTTGGCTGTGCCATTCGTATAAGAAGCAGCGTCATTAATGATAGTCTGCATATTTCCGCCAACAAGATCGCCTGCGAAAGTCTTACCACCGACAGTAAAGCTTGGGTTTATATTGACATAAGGTGAATAGGTATCAACGTGTGTACCGCTTCCTTCGCCTTTGTCCTTGATATTATCCTGAACGCCGTTATAGTCGGAGTGAACTGCGGTAAAGTTGGTAGGTATCTGTGAAGCATTATACTGTATATCAGGTAAACAATCCGTGTTATTTACCGATACTCCAATAAATTTAGATGATAGATTTTCATCCTTGTTCCAACCTATCAAGTTAGAAACAGACACGCTGTTGTTGCCTCTTACATAGCCTAATTTATTTATGAGAATATCATAAGCATATGTGCTTCCACGGTCATTATGGCCTATCACACCGCCTGCACCTGCACCATTGGACTTATCTTCTGCTGACAGAGTAACATTGTTGACTTCACAATCAGATATCTTCAAATCACCATTAGCTTTTATACCAACATAACCTCCGATACCTGCATCACCATTTTTAGCGGTTGGTATACCTATCGTTGCATTTTTTACAGCAGACTTTGATATAGTCACAGCCGCATTCTGTGTGCCGACCATTCCACCTGAACTTGTATAGCCATAAACACCGCAAGCTGATGTTTCAGATGTTTCTCCATAGTAACAGTCATTGATGGACAACTGGTTTTTGTTTATTCCAACGAATCCACCGGCATTACTACCATAAACATCGACGCTGACGCTTGTTTTTGTTATTGTGCAGGCTCCGTTAGACAGTCCTATAAGACCGCCCTCGTTCATTGTCTGGGTTGCAAGGGGTTTATTGTCTTTTTTTGAACCGATAAAGCTGTCTTTATTATAGGCTGTAAGCTGAACATTGCTTATTGTCGTTTTGATATTTGCAGAACCTGCGATTCCACCTACGCCAAACCAAGTTTTTGTGCCTTTATCAAGATTAGCAAATTCAACTTTATTAATTTTTATCTTAGAATCCTTAACAGCGAATTCGTTGCCTTTCTGAGAATTTCCCACAAGACCGCCTGTTTCAAATCCGCCATACACATAAACGCCACTGCTTTCAGACTTAACGTTACTTATATTGATATTATTTGTTGACTTTCCTATAAGTCCTCCCACAGTATATGCGCCATATATTTCAAGATCGGTCAATGTTATTTCGCTAAACTTGCAAGAACTCTGTACTCCGCCAACAATACCACCTGTAGAAAGGTCTTCATTAACATACGGTTGTCCAACGTTGTTATACGTCTTAACGCTGATCTTGCCGGAAAGCTTAAGGTTATTTACAGTTAAAGCATACGTTGAACAGTTTATCAACCCAACTCCTTTTACGGAGGCAAATGCGGTACGATATTTATAGTTATCCACATCTTGGATTTCAATAGCGCTACCGCCCTTGTTATCTGTTATTTTCACAGCATAGGCTTTTATATCTGTATCGAGCTTTATAGTCTTATCATTTCCCTGGATAGCTGTCAAAGATAAAGTATAATCACATTTAATGTCGCCAAGGTTACTATCCTTTGCATCAAACAACTGATTTATACCACGAAAACCGGTTCCGGTGAGGTCATAGGTTCCATTTCCTGTGAGTTTAACAGTAAAGTTCTTATTTAATTCGTGTGCCCACTTTGCTTCATAAAGACCTTTTTCACTTGGCTTTGTATATTTTTTTAGCATTACAGAATTTTTTTTTTCATATTCCCTGCTTGTAGCCTTTTCAAGTCTTTGATAATCTGAGAGCGCAGTTTTGTAATCTTTATCATCAGAAGTCAATGTAGCTGTGCCAACTTTTGAATAGTCTGCATTTCGAGTAAAAGTATAGTGACCATAGCCGCAAGTATTGTTATTACGGTCTGTATATCCCATACCGGACTGTGATATGATAGACAGCATAAACAACTCCTGTGCATTAGGTACTTCAATAGTATTTGTCGAGCCGGCAATAACATTTAATTTCTCATCATCACTTAGCTCACTCTTAAACTGCGTGATGAGATAATTTTTCCTGCCATTGTTAAGGTTAGTTGACTTACCAAACGTTGTTCCCTCTTCGATAGCAAAGCCGTTTACAACTCTGCCTATATATGGATTGATAAAAAGATTGGTATATACGTCTTCACCCACTGCCTCAGTATTGTTGATTGTAAGCGCACTATCTTTGGCAACGTTGTCCATATTTCTGAAAATAACGCCGCCGTAAACTATGGCGCCAACATATCCGCCTGCAGTAATGAGATGTTGTTTGCTGTTATCGTTATTTGCAAATGTTATATTAGGATTTGTTACCTTGACATTATCAATGATATTATCTCCACCGAACACAACGCCCATAACACCGCCGTAATACTCCGTCTTTCCGGTACTATAGTTTAATTTATTATTATTGTTTTTTGAAGGCGTTACTTCTTTGGTATATTTTATATTGATATTTTTTACAACACTTCCGCTGCTGAACCTGATGAGAGGGCTTGCAGAGTTATTGGTGATAGTTGGATATGTTCCGTCAGATCTCTGCTGTCCAACGATAACGCCTCTGAAAATGTAGCTGTTCGACGTTCCGCCAAGACCTGCAAAAGAACTGCCGAGAACTATATCATCATTTATCTTGTAATAAGCCTCGCAAAGATATTTGATCATGTTATCTTTTGAAACATTTAAAACATTTTTCGTTCCGCTTACGAAATTGCCTGTTCCATCATAAGTATAAGTTTTATGATTAGTGCCTTTACAAAAAGCACTATTAGCATTAACAGTCGATTTATCGGCAGAAACATTTGCATTATAGTTTACTTCCCAGCCATTTGTAGGTGCGGCTGTACTGATAACTCGTGCGACCTCGGCAAGAGTAGAAGCGTCAAGGATATATGGATCAGAGTATGTTCCGCAGCCCTTTATAAGATATGGTCGCTCAAGGTTTACGTCTATCTCATCATAGTTTTGGGCGGTATCATACGATTTAGCAACATATGGCTTGTATTCAGTAAAGCTATATTCCTCTGTTGCGTTATTTTGGTCAGGAGAAGTATACCTGTCATCCCTACTCCAATCACCATGATACTTATTCTGCCTGCTCACATTATCTAGACTATTCTTTATGGTGTCAGACACTTCTTTTCCGTAGGTTACATTATGTTTAATATTGCCAGCTGAGTCTGTACCCCAATCGTCGTCCCATTTATAATTGTATATTGCAGAAGAGCCTGCTCCGTCAGAATGCTGAAAGCTTTCAAGCAAAGTAGCATTTTTGAAAATTGAATTTTCATTACTTGCGTCAAGCTTGATATTTGAGAAAGTCAGAGATATATTTTGACCCTTTTTGCTTCCTACATCGCCTATAAGGCTTGTTGCAGCATAATCCTGACCGCCTTTATCATATTTAGCAGTAGTCATACTGTGTTTTTTCTGTGACACATTCTGTATAGTGATCTCTGTCATGTTGCCTATCTTATTTATAAGCAAAGGGGCATAAGAATTTTCACCATTTAAACTTAAAGAAGTATCATTCACATACAGATCATCAAGAACGATACTGCCGGTAATTTTGACAGATTTTTTTGTAGTATTGGTGTCGTCAGCAACCGAGCCGCAAACCAATGCACCTGAACCACCATTCACCTTACCGATATTTCCCTTAAAGGTCAGTTTACCACTTATGGTAACAGCTCCATTTTCATTTCTGAAAAGTCCGCATTGCATCATGTAATGTTGATTATGGTAATTAGTTAAATTTGTTCCATCTATGCCGTCAGTTGTACGGGCATAATTGTCACTATTACTGCTTGATACCATTTCAGACTGATTAAAGCCATTATTTTCAAAAGTAATAGTTGAATTTGATTTTATATTACAACCATTTGTATCAACTGGATAAAATGAATATCCTGTCAAATCTATTTCTGGATCTGTTGGAAAATCTATATTTGTACTATTAATATATGCTTTTATATTATTTGCCGCAAAAAGCTTTGCACTCCACTCAACAGCCTTAGCTCCGCCTGTGGTGGCTTTACCGTTTTTATATACATCAAGGTTATAATAATATCTTGCCCAAGAATTATTTTTCCACACAGCACCATTATTTGTTGTTTGATTTTGATAGGTATTGCAGTTCTTTCCGTCCATATACAGCAAACGCTCTCCGTCCGCTGTAACAGCAGGAATTGAAATTATGGCTTGACGATTGCAAACAGGACTATTTGAAGCATAAATACTACAACGAGCTATCTCATCAAAATACGAATAGCTTGGGCTTATATTTATCTTAGTATCTTGTGAGATCTTATATCCATTAGGTTTAGTAAGTTCAAAATAAGTTGCATCTCGTGAGCTTCTGTAATTATTGACATTTTCACCTTTAAAATAGTCAAAGCCATAAGAGTCATAATCTCTGCCAAAAAGAGTTGAGGCAAGCATGCCGAAATTTATACATTTTGTTGCTTTCACTGTCACACCGTCAAAGCTAACATCTTTTATGCTCCAATAACCTGTTGTGGAAAGTACAAGACCGCCCAGTTCTGTGCCATTGTTCACTGTTAATCTTGAATTGTTTACATTCAAACTATTCAGATCAATTTCTACTCTATACCAGTTATGCCCTAAAAATCCACCGCTATTTGATTTACCACTAGAATTTATTGTTAAAGCATTAATATTAACATTGGTGATAGATATCTTATTAGGTACAACAGAAGCTGAATTATCCTTAGCACCGACCTCTGCAATAAGTCCGCCAACTCTAGAGTTACTTCCTGTGTGTTTGTCAGTTATCTTTCCGCCAACAGTGACATTATCAAACTTAATAACGGGTGCAGACGTTGATGTAACAGCGCCTACCATTCCGATAACTCCGCCAAGACAAGTGCAATCTACCTTTGTTGTGCTATTATTGTATGTAAGATTTGCTGTTACAGCAGAATTAGTGAACGAAACTTCACTTGTGGCGTCAGCAACATATCCAACCAGACCTCCGACAAAATTAGTATACGCACCACTTGGAGATGCGGTCACATTGGCGGTCACGCTGTCAATAGTCAAAGCTCCGCTGTTGTATGCAGATATAGAACCAATATAACAAGCATCACCGCCAGAAACATTATCACCGACAATATTAAAGTTTGAAACAAGCATTAAATTGCTTATTTTTGCACCGCTTGTCTTTGCAAAAAGTCCGTTGTGAGTATGGAAAACTATTTTAGCGTCTTTGCCTACGCTCATAGTAATTGTATGACTATTGCCATTCAGAGTGCCTGTAAATGTATCCTCACCATTATCACGCATAAAGCCGGTTAGACCTGTGTCGCTTATAGCAACATCTGCACTAAGGCTGATATTTGCCGCAAGCATATCTGCCCTGCTAGCACCGCTATACTTAACAAAATCATTGCTTTCATGCTGCATTATCAAAGCTGCACGGGCAAAATCTGCCCTATTGCTTATGGTAATATTATTATTAGAAAATCCATTTATTGTAACAGTATGTCCTGATCCATCAAAAGACAGAACACCGCCAGCACTCTCAAGCAGATCGGAATTGTTAAGGCGAAGCACTCCGCCCCAATCCATATCGTCTATGACTTTTGAAGATGTCCTTGCAAATGACCAGCCGCTTAAGCTATAGATCAAAGCATTGCCTCTATTTCCTACTATCTGACATCCGTTTTTGTTAGGGTCTTTAGGATAAAAGCCTGAAAGGTTTGTTTCACCGCCAAGCCTTACAACGCCATTTTTATTAAATTTGCCAACAATGCCACCTACGCTCTGGTTTGCAGAAACATCATTTGCCGTAACTGTGACATTGCCGCCAACATCAATAAAAGCCTGATCTGCATAGCCCACAAGTCCGCCATAATTATTTTGTGATGATGTGGAATTTTTGATACTTATAGTGGTATTCTTGATGCTTACATAAGCCTTGCTGTTATCACCTATCTTACCAATAAGCCCGCCAAAATCAAGGGCATTGCATGAACCGGTCACATCTACAGTAACATCACTGATTTCAAGTTCAGAGCTAAGAGCATTGGCAGAATATCTTCCGACAATACCACCATAAAAGCCTGCCCTGACAGTACCATTGAAGTTTGAAGTAATAGTATCATTAGCGGTGCCCGTGATACTAATTTTTGCACTATCTGCGCTGTTTATCAGCACTCCGAAAACAGAGCCAACAGCCGCACTGTCAGCGGTATCTCCTGATGAACAAGCAAGTGTCATTTTCATACCACTGAATTTTGAAATGTCAAATGTCTTTTCGTCGGCTTTACTATATGTATAAGAGCCGAAAAGACCGCCCGCAGTTACAGAGCCTGTAACGCTTCCGGTCATGGTAAGGGTGACATCTTCACCGACATTTATTTCTGCATTCTCTGCACTACCCACAAGTCCACCCGCGTTGTTTGCGGATATATTTACGCTTGTCAAGGTGTCGCACTTGTCAATGTTCAGCGTTGCACCAGCACTCATTTTTCCAACAAATACACCTGCGTTTGATTTGCCGGAAATGTCAAGTGAACTACTTGACAAACTTACGGCAAGACTTGTGTTTTCGTCCATAGTGCCGCAAGCAAGACCCGCATTATCCCCGCCTGATACTTCCACCTTGACATCATTACTTAGAGTGATATCCAGATCGACATTTGCTCCATTTTTCATATTGCCTATAACAGACGTGAAGGATTTGTAAATTGTAGCACCTGAATCATCTACAGGATCAGCTTTTATTTTCCACTTATTAGCTGAAGCCACATCACCGTGTATAACATTCTCAGCAAGCAAAGCTGAATTTTTTTCTTCCGGTCTAGCAAAAATAATAGTATCTAAATTTGCACAGTCACTAAGATATTCAAACAGAGCAAAATTAATAGGAAGATTAATAGCTGAACCCTCATTTGCTTTGACTGTTCCCATGAAAGGATATTCTTCATTGCCAAGTCCTTTTTCTATTCCTGTAAAATCAGAAGTCTTAAACTGAGATTGGTTGTTTGAAAACAATACTGTGATTTTCTGATAGACAGCAGGATCTGCATTAAGAAGCTTTTTAAAATCGTCTGCATTCTGTATGGTAAAAACGCCATTTTTGATATCATTAGAAATGTCAGTATATGTATCTGCCGCCATAGCCGTAATAGCATTGGTGACAGTTAATACCATTTTAGACACAACACCTGAAATGTCTGCAAGCGGCATACTCGTGACAAGCAATACGGCAGCGGTAGCTAAAGAAATAACATTCTTGCGATACTTGCTGTAAAGCTTGTGGCATATTCTATTAATTTTCTGATTTCTATTAGCTTTCACTTTCAACTGCCTCCGTGCAAAGTTAATATTCTTATCTATACGTTTAGTTCAACAAGGATATATTGCACCTTTGTACCTATCTTTTCGTCAGCGTCATTATACATGGAGCTTAGTGATGATAACTGTGCTGTGCTGTATTTATCACCATTAAGTATATTCTCAATAACCTTTTTATTTTGTTCTTTATCGGCATCACCTGACAAGAACAAGCTTAAATTACCCTTCATATATTCCGCAAAATTCAAACGTTCTTTACTGTTATCATCAAACAGCACATTTTTCTCTGTCAGATTTTCATCTGTGCTTTTCATTAGTATCTGACCAAGCGTGTTCGGCCATACCCAATATACGTTCACTTCCTGCGGAACGTCTACTTTACAATCTTTAAATGTCCTTGTGAATGTTTCATCACGAAGAAAATCAGAATATGTGTGATTGTTCTCATCATATTTCTCAAAAAACATGATATGTCCATTCATAAATCTAGTTACTTCTTCTTCAGTAACCTTTTCATAAGAAACAGCGTCTTCATTTTTATTCTCTGCATACCCCGTGATACTCAACTTGAACTGTATCTCCATTTCCCCCGACTGGTTCGGGACAACATAAAAAGTAAGCTTTCCATGACTACCAGGATTAATACCATTCGTCATACCGCTTTCTTCATCAAGAAGCCAGTAGATCTTGTTGTTCTCGTCAGAAGTGATGTTGCTCCCATCAGACACCTTAGAGTAGTCATTGCTGTCAAGTATCTCAGCTTTAAGCACATTGGCACTGCCTACTGTTTTCAGTTCAAATGGCGAATCTACGCTTTTCATTCCAAATGAATCAAGATCAAGGGCTTTATCAATGGTAAACCAAGCCAAGCTGACCGCAATAAGTATAAATGCCAGCACTGCAACTGGTATTATTTTTATAATAAGCAGTTTGCGTTTCTTCTTTTCTTCCTCGCTGTCTGCTTTCTCTGTCACTTTATGCTCAGCCACTTTGGCGACCTCCATTATTTCATCGAGTCAAGCTCTTTCTGCAATTCTATCATGTGGTTTCTGCAAGCGGTTATCTCGCCTGTGTATTTGTTGAACCACTCAACGTCCATTTCGCTAGGCTCTTCCTGCAAAAGAATTGCCTGAACAAGTGCTGATTGTGAACGTGATCTCTTACGCTCTATCTCCTCGATAGTAAGTCTGCATTTCTTTATTTCTCTTTTAAGCTGCCCTTTACTGCTCACGTTATTGTCCTCCTTGCATTAATTTCCCATTTTATCAACCGAATCAACTATCTCGTTGACTTCCCTATAGCCTTTGTCAAGATTTTCGGTGATATGGTCAAGTGCTTTTTCTACGTCCTCAAGCTTGCCCTGCATTTGTTCGGGATACTTCACAAAGCAATAATGAAGCTCATTTATAGCCTTCTGCTCCTCCGTATAATCGTCGATAAGAAACACCAGCGACCTTGCCGCACCCATGTCCGAAATTATCATGTTATATCTCGTTGGAAGATCCTTGCCGTTTTCAAGATAAATGTCTATTTCCTCAGAGGCGGCAGACAGATTTTCCATATACTTAGCAATATAAGTCTTTCTGACTTCCTCGGACTTGTCCATATAAAGCCCGATAAAAACGAACAGCCCTGCAAGTGCCGCAATACAAATAACGATAGCCGTTATCATTTTAGCCTTCATTATCTTTTCCTGATTCAAAGCTGTTCGCCTCCTTTTTCTCGTTTTCCTGCATTTTCAGCCGCTGAACTTCCTTTTCAACAGCCTCACGCATAAGCTTTTCTTTTTCTTCCTCAGCCGCTTTCAAGGCTTCCTCACGGTTTGAATATATTTTTATCTCAGCGATAGTTTTTACCTCATACACCGCCATGCAAACTGTTGGGATTATCACAAACAGTATGAGGAGCTTCTTTGTTGATGCAAAAGACCCAAGCCACTTGAAAAATCTAAGTTTTCCATAGTATTTTCCAATAATGCTGGCTTTTTGCACCGTCACGCTGTCCTCTATTTTGTTAGCATCGCCTTTAGTAACAAAAGTGCCGTCGCTCAAAACCTCAGATATCCTGTGAGTATTTATCTCGCCTTTAATACTATCATCTTGAGAGTAGAACGAAATGATATCCCCTGCCTTTAAGCTGTCAGTATCCGTCCTTTTGATGTAAATATAGTCACCCTCATGTATAGACGGCTCCATACTTCCGCTCACGACCTTCAGTACGCTGTAACCAAAAATGCTTGCTGTTTTGCCGATACAGCCGCAGACCATTATGTACACCGTGACACTCAGCAGTGCCGCAAACACAGCAGAGCCAAGTATTGTCAAAGCTATTTTTACTATCCTCAACGCCTTGCCGATGATAACGACTCTCCCTCCGTGTTATTGTTTGCTATATTTCTCTTTCAAATGCCTTGCCATTCTGCCAACTGCTGAAACATGATACTCCTTATAGAGTCGTTTCATTTCAGTGTCGATAGCATTCTGCTCCTCAGCGGTGCGCTGTGGCGGAATATATGGTCTTGGCGGTCTGTTCTTTCGCTCAAGACGTTTTCTCTTTTTAAACTGCCTGTTTTTGATACGCCTCTTTACATCATATTTCAGATACGGAGCATATTTTTCATAGATAATCTCAATTTCACGCTCTGCACGTTTTCTCTCTGCCTCAGCCTGTTCTTTTTCCATCTTGACTTTGAACATCCTGATATAGTCTGGATTATCCGTCACAACAGGTATGATCCCAAATGCGTGAGCCAGAACATATGTTATGCCACGTTTTGCCATGTAATATGGATTTTTGGAATATTCTTTAAATATCTCATTGATATTTTTATTTTCAAAGCTTTCACGTTCAGCTTTAAGACGCTCAGCACGTTCACGCTCACGACGTTCCTGCTCACGCTGCTGTTGTGCTTCTTTCGCCTTTTTTGCAGCGATCTCAGGGGACTCATACTCTGACACAAAGCTTGAAGACACGGCTTCTTCATTCGTGCTGATCTGCTGATCCATAGCAGATCCAAGGCTGCTGCGGACGAGCTTTTTCTCCTCTCGGATCCTAGCTCTTTCCTCACGGACACGCTGCTCCTCTTCACGGCGCTGGCGCTCTTCCATTTGCCTTTTGCGTCTTGCGATATGCTTGATCTCTTCCTCTTTTTCACGGCGTTCACGTTCCTCACGCTCCGCCTTTTCTCTTGCAGCCTGCTCCGCCTGCTGTTTTTGGATAAGCTCCAATCTTCTGCGTTCAGCTTCCTCATGCTCCAGCCTTATGCGCTCTTCTTCCTCACGCCGCTGACACTCAAGTTCCTCCTGCTCGGCACGCTTTCTTTCAGCTTCTGCAGCCGCAAGCTCCTCAGCCCTCTTACGGTCTTCCTCGTCTTTGAGAAACTGCTTTTCTATCTCAACTATACGGTCAAGCTCTGCCGTAAGGTTTCCTGCCTCTTCGGCAGTCATACCCATATCTGTCTTACTTGCACTACTTTCTTCACCCTCACCAACTATGACATCATATTTATCAGACGTCTGCTTATCAAAACGCCTGACAACCTTTGGTGCGAGGGTCTTGCTCTTTATGGTTTTAAGCTCCTCCGACTTGTCTGCCCCATGGGTATATGAGCGGAAAAGCATATAGTTCATTGCGGTCAGACCATATATATCCTCGATATAAGAATCATCAGGTCTTTGTGCAGTATCGGAAACGTTGACCTCGTAGCCTGCCTTATCGTAGCTTTCAATAAACTGCCAAAGGGTAAGACACGCCATAAGGTCCACATTTTTAGTGATAGCGTTTGTTCTCATAACAGGCGGTCTGATAAAAGCGTTGCCAAGAGTGGTACAAAGCACTGAGCCTTTATAGCCTTCGATAGCCTTTTTGACCCTTTCAAGCCTCGTCCAAACGTCAGTATCATTGCTGCCGCCGACAAGACTGTCAACAGTTTCTATCTTAAAACTAATGTTGACCTTTCTCCCGTCGCCGCTGTCAGCCACGGTATCGTAATTAAAAGAATAAGCCTCCTGCGCCTCTGCGGTCTGGACAAGCTTATTGTATCTTATATTTATAAAAATGTATAGCCTGTCGATAAGGGTATTTACAAATCTATTTTCATATGTATCGAGAGTTTCCTCTTTATGAATGTTGAGTATCTTTGACGGAGTTATCTTTCCGGTCTTTTTGTCGATATCCTGAATAAGATCGGTGTGCTGTCCTAGATGTTTTATGGACTCTACCGTTATCTTCCTTGACATAGCGATAGGCACGATCTCTTCCACTTCTTTAATGGTGTTTCTGGGATTTCTTATTACCGTATCAAGATGTGGCAGAGCTTTTTCTATCTCTGTGAGCCAGGACGAATCTATATTCTTCTCGATTATCTTACGATTAAAAGATACAGTTTTTTCGCCCGAAAGAAGCAAAGCACGGGCTGCCGCAAAGCTGTTATTGCCGTCAAACGTCTTTACAGCTTTGTCAAAAGCTGCACGCTGTTCGTTGTATTCGCTCATGCCCGTCCCTCCTCTCAAAGTTTATGAGTACAAATTTTAGTACAGTTTTTGCAATCTTTCAAGATATGCTATAGATTCTTTCATAGTGTTTCTGCCAAAAAGCTTCAGCATATATGTGCAAAGCTCTTTCAGCTCTTCTCTTAGCATTGCCAAGTTAAGCGACTCAAATTTTCTGAATATCTTTGTGGCAAGCACATAGTCAATGCCGTCAAGTTCCTCTCCGCCGCAGGCAACATATACAGGAACAAACAAGTTCATCTGTTTAAGTATACGGTTACCGAAAGCCACTCTCAGCTTTTCAATTACCCACAGGTCAAGCTGCTAGATCTTTTTCAGACTGTCCTGTGAAACAGGATACATTTGAAAAGCTTCCTTGAAGAGTGTGTCAAGATGTTCAAAGCTTAAATTCATAGGCGGCGTGTCAGGTGCGTCAAAGGCAACTCCCTTTGCGTCAAGATTGATAGGCTGTGCACGGTCGTATACCTTATCTGAGATAGTGAACGTGGAATCGTCGTTGTTGGCAGTACCGATATACCAAATGTTCTGCGGAATACGCAGCTTGCCCTTATCCAGGCGAACAGGGTCGGTGCTCCACACATTAGGAACAAGATCAAGCTCCCACTCGGCAGGATCAGGCATTTCAAGAATCGAGAGCATTTCTGCAAAGTAATATTCTACTCTCGCAATGTTCATCTCGTCGAGGAGTATGAAGTTTACATCGTCATTGTATTCAGAAGAATAAATTCTTTTGAGGACTTCTGTTTCATTAAAGTTCTTCGTGAACTCGTTGAAGTAGCCAAAAAGCTCAGTTCTGTCACGCCATGACGGCTGAACAGAAGCAATAGTAGTATCTTTCTGCAAGAACTTACCGAATGAATATGGCAATGATGTTTTACCTGTACCAGAGATACCTTGCAGGATAATGAGCTTTGTTGAAGCCATGCCTGCAATGAAAAGTCGGATAGTTTTTATGTCATAATAAAGGTGCATTCTTGAGCAGGCAAAGTTTCTGTATGCTTCGCAGATACCGCTAAGGGTGATGTCATTATTGTAAGCAGGCGGCTCGTATGTCTTGTAGAAATTGTCCACCTCGATAAGCTTTGAAAAACGGCAGTCGGCAGTCTGAACAACGCCGTCCACAATGGTTTGAACTTCGCCCTGTGCAGGCATCTGCTCGCCCTCTGCAAGAGCGGTGTTATCATATACGCCAAGCTGAGCCACCTTCATTGCCATGATCTCATCTTTTTCCTTGGTCATTTTGACCACCTGACGCTGCAGGTCAGATATTTCTTCGATAAGATCCTCGTTGCTGACGATAGAGTGTCTGAATCTTATGTACTTTCTCACAGCAAGCACTATCATAAAAATAATAAGCACAAAGATAGCCACAACAACGATAATTGCAAGCACAGAAAGTATCCAGCCCAGCGCACCAAAGTCTGCCGAGTAGGTCTTGAATATCCTTATGTAGTTTTTTATATTAAAGATCTGTTTTATGCCGTTCCACAGACCCTTGAAGATCTGCCCAAAGCCTGCAAGCATTGACGACATGAAAACAAAAAACCATTTCAGAAATCCATTCATAATGTATCACCCAAGCAGCAGTTATTTGTCATTTTTCTCCTGCTGTGCATTTTCCTCTTCCTTTTTCTTCTGCTGTGCAAGGTATTCCTCAACTGCACGTCTTTTTATTTCTTCCTCATCGCTCTCTGTGATAGCAGGACGCTTTATCTCGATTATGGTTGCGATAAGCTTATAAAGCTCAAAGAGGAAAAACAGTGCTATGGGCAAAAGTATGCAAATGAAAAATCCCGTTTTTGTTCTGAGGAAATCCATTACCTTGCCGAAACCGCCTATTTTTGCACCTTTCCACTGACCGATTATATCACCTGCATAAACAGTGTATGTATCATCTACGTTATTAGCATCGCCTCGTGTGATAAAGCCTACAGAGCCGTTATCATTGAGTACCTCTGCGATACGGTGGGTATTCTTCACCTTTTTGCCCTCTATAAGAGTCCAGAAAGTGATAACGTCGCCCTTTTTCAGAGAATTGATATCGTCTATTTCCTTTGAGATAATAAGGTCGCCTTTTTTGAAAGTTGGCTTCATTGAGTCAGATTCAACTGTGAGCGGGACATATCCCAGCAGACTTGCCGTACCATTATTCTTATCAGACGAGAACACTAGAATTGTTATAAGCAGTGCAAAGATAAGCACCACCCATGCGATAACATTAAAAACGATCTTCAAAGCTTTTTTCATAATTCAAAACCTCGGAAACCCGAGGCTTCCTCCCTTCTAATTCTTTAAGTTGTTTCAACGATCTTGAAATTCATACCAAGCTTCATTGTGCCACCGATTATTTTGTCAACACAATCAGGGTCATTTCCCTCAAGCCATATGACCACTGTATACTTGTCTTTCTCACCAGGACCAAGCTTTTCACGTCGGTCCTTCATGACCTCAGTAGAGGAGGCGAACTCCTTGTCGCAATCGCTTTCCTTACCGCTGCCGTCAGACTTTGTTTTACCATAAACAGTTTTCTCGCCATTCACGAAAAGCTCCACTCTGATAGCTTCATCAACACCGTTCGTGACGTTCTCGATAGTCATTTCGCTGTCATAGCTAAGTGTGTCTTTACCGGAATTTATGAGATAGAAAGTATAAGCTATATACCCCTCGCCATTATGGCTGCCGTTTATCTTGTCGATATTATCAGGGAGATCTTCGCCACTGATATTTGTCATATCATAGAGGATATCCGCATTGAGTCTTGAATTGCTCGTGGTATAGTCAGGAGTTTCCGAAAGAGTAAGCCCCTGATTTATCATATCATACTTACTTATCTTAACTGTAAAGCTACCATACTTGTCGTAAAAATAAGACACCGCATAAGCCGCCGCCACGATAGCGATAAGTATAATGGCAAGTATTTTAAGCAATCTCATCAATACCACATAGCGTTTAGCTTCCTTGACGGTCCTGCGAAGTGCAAGGGTATCGACTACTCTTGTATTTTTATCTATATTTTTACCGTCCAAAACCGTATCACCCGTTTATTACTCATTTCTATTGCGAACGTATCTTTCCGCAATATATTTTCCTGCATTTTCTCCCGAATAGTAAAGGCACTGCATACCGCTGAGCTGTTTCACCTGCTTATCATCAGTAATTCCGTCAGCTATGACCTCAGCATTAAGGTCAAAAACGAAATTAAGCAGAGAGTTCACGCAGGTATCATACCTGTCGCTCTTACCAAGAACCTGAGCCACTGAGCCGTCAAGCATGATATTATCTACCTTGAATTCAGCGGTCTTAAGCATTTTAAAGCCCTCAGTGCCGAAGCCTGTAAGCAGAAAATGAAAGCCCTGTCTTCTCATAAGAGCCACGTTATCTGCCGCTGTGCTGTCAGCTTCATCAAGCACATCAGGCGACAACTCAAAGCAGACACGCTCATACTTCACACCAAACTTATCGCAATAATCTGCCACAACTCTCGGAGCTTCCGTCTGCCTTAAAAATCTTGCAGGCATGAACACACTTGCCCAATCAACGTCCACTTCCCTTTCGTGAAACTTGCCCAAAGCCTGCAAGAGCTGAACGAAAGCAAGCTTGAAAATGCTAACACATCGGTGGGAAAGCTGAGCCACAGGGAGATAATCCGCAGGCATGAGCGTACCCATAGCAGGAGAATTGAGCCTTTTTTGCGACTGCAAAAAAGTGACCCTGCCGCTGTCGGTATTTTTTATAGGTCTATAGAAAAGCTCCACAGCACGAACGCCGTCAACTGTTGAATTACCGTTCAAAGCAAGTCACTTCCTTTCCTGTTCCAATGTATCATTATAGCATATTTTCGACAAAAAGCAAAGAAAAGTTGGGGAATTTACCCAAATATGGAAAATTATTTTTTATGCCCATTTACCAAAAAACGCCGAATTTCTTCGGCGTCTTTTTTGTTATGTAATAGATTTTACTTGTTGCTCAAGTCATGGAATTTAAGGTTAATTACAAAGTCCTGACCTGCATTTGCATTCCAACAAGCCTCATCTTCTCCCTCAAGCCATACACGAATGTAATACTTAACAGCGCCACCATAGCCTGTTCCCGTAGAAGCTGTAACAGTTGCGACCTGAGTTGTAGCGTCAGGGTTAGTCACCTTTCCACCAGTAACAGTTGCTTCAGTTGCAGCTGATACGTCGCCATAAGAAGCAGCCAATGTTGCACCCGCTGTCGCAACCGCTTTTCCGTCTTTATAGTATTTTGCTCCTGTTTCAGAAAATACTTTCTGAGCACTCTTTGTTTCAGGAAGAATTGCAACTCGAGCAGCCTTATACAGCACGGACTTTGTATCATCATCACTACTGTTCTTGATTTCAACTTCAAGACCAAGGGTTACAGCGTCAGTACTTGTTGTTCTAAACCAAACAGGGATATCAAGATAATAGCCTGATCCATCGTTTTCAGCCGCATTTACAACGGCACCTGTTTCAGCGGATTTACCGCCCTCTTTAAATTCCCAGCCAACAGCAGTTTCTGCTTTTGTGAAAGGATTTGGAACATCTGAAACTTTCTTACCATTCTCTGTAGCCTTTTCTGTGTAGAACATATTAAAACCGTCAACAGAGGAAACAGGAATTAATTTACCAAAATCTTGGTATACAGAGCCTGTTGCCGCAGTGTGTGTCCACATATCGTCAGAGTTAGGAGCTGTAGCTTCAACGCCGTGTGTCAGTGTATTGCTCGTTGTAGCCTGACCCAAAGAAATTTCAATAGTCTGTGGAGTTGTAGCAGTGAGCTTAATGCCTGTTACTTCAACTTCTCTGCTCATCGTAAACCAAGCGTAAGTAGCAGTAGAAAGCATTACAGCGGAAGTTGTGAGCATTGCAACTGCAGGTATAAGTTTCTTCTTAGCAGAAGTATTCTTCTTTTCATTAGTTTTCATATCTCTTCGTCCTTTTCATAATAATTTGTCGGTTTATACTGTCCGATACAGAGGGAGCTCGTTATAGCCGATTTGCGGTAACATGACCGCCAAGCACCTTTTGTTTATGTCAATCTTATACTAAATTCGACCCGCTATGTCAATAAGCTACCAGCTTAGTATACATTATATTTATCTTAATACTTATTAATATGACAGACACATTCTGCTATTTTCCGACATTATCATACTATGTAATAACAGCAGAAAGCACGGAATAACGTCATTTGTTATTCCGTGCTTTTTAAACCGATTATTCAATAAATTTTTTTTGTTAAACTTCAAACGTTTTTGTACATATTAAGTTTATATATGTACATAAAAGTTACAATGCGTAAAATTTACAAAATATTTATATTCATTCTGCGCTGTCGAGCATTTTAACAGCCTTCATCATGATAGCACATTCAAGACGCTTCTTCTGTATCTGACATGACAGCTTGTGCGCATTGTGGATATCACCTGCGTAAATGTAGTTGTTTGCATTGCAACCGCCACTGCAATAGAACTTTGCCCAGCACTTTTTGCACTCTGGCTTGTTGTAAACGTGTGCGTGAGCAAACATATCTTTCATTTCCTCGTTAAATGTACCGTCATAGAGATTGCCCATTTTGAACTCGGTGATACCAACGAACTGATGACATGGGTAAATATCGCCGTCAGGAGTAACAGAAACATACTCGTTTCCGCTTCCACAGCCCCTAAGTCTCTTTATCGCACAAGGTCCCTGATCGAGGTCTATCATAAAGTGGAAGAAGTTTATGAATTTGCCCTCGTCCCTTATCTTCTGTATCTTCTCAGAAAGTATCTCATACTCCTTGAAGATCCTCGGCAGGTCAGCCTCAGTGATAGCATAAGGCTCGCTAGGGTCAGCCATAACAGGCTCAACGGATATCTGGTCGAATCCAAGGTCGTAAAGGTGCATTACATCATTTGAGAAGTCAAGATTATACTTTGTGTAAGTGCCTCTAACATACCAATCCTTGTTCTTAGGACGCTTGTCCACAAGCTTCTTAAAGTTAGGGATAATCCTGTCATAGCTTCCTGAACCGTCAACACGCACTCTCATTCTGTCATTGACTTCTTTTCTTCCGTCGATAGACAGAACAACGTTGTACATTTCCTTGTTGATGAAGTCTATCATCTCGTCAGTGAGGTGTACACCGTTTGTGGTAACAGTAAATCTGAACTTTTTATTGTGAGGCTCCTCCTGTGAACGTGCATACTCAACAAGCTTTTCTACCGTACCAAAATTCAGTGACGGCTCACCGCCGAAGAAGTCCACCTCAAGAAATTTTCTGTCTCCTGAACGCTCTATAAGAAAATCTATAGCACGCTTGCCAGTTTCATAGTCCATGAGCATCCTGCCCTGACCGAAATCGCCTGTTGAAGCAAAGCAATATTTACATCTCAGGTTACAGTCGTGAGCAATATGCAGACACATTGCCTTGATAGGCGAAGCCACAGCAGATAGGGCATACTTCTCGTAATCGTCCTCGCTGAACAATATCTTGTCATTGTAAAGAGAAACTATCTCCTCATAGCAATCCTCGATATCCTTGCTGTCATACATCTTTGACAGCTTTCTTACAACGTCCTCAGGACATTTCTCCTCAAAAGGCGGCTCAACATTGTCTAACAAATCATATGTCAGATCGTCTATAATATGTACTCCGCCACTGTTCACGTCAAGCAGTGCATTAAAGCCGCCAAGCTTAAACTTGTGTATCATTTAAAAATCACCTTTCGCATTTATATTCATATACAAATTTATACAAAAATAAAGGGACATAAAAATGTCCCTTTAGCAAGGCGTGTGTACGCTCGCACGCCTCAGAAAGATCAGAATATTAAGCCTCTCTCTCGCACTTCTGGTTAGCAACTGTGCAGGAGGTCTTGCAAGCTGACTGACATGATGCCTGACACTTGCCGCAGCCACCCTTAGCAGCAGTCTTCTTGAGATTAGCCTTATTGATCGTCTTGATATGTTTCATAGGATTTTACCTCCAATAATTGATTTACACTAATTATACCACATATCCCACTATGTTTTATGAACGAATAGTTAATGCAGTATAAATATTTATCCTTATCAAAAACGGCTGCTTTTAGAATTTACCCCTACAACTCCACCTACGCCTGCACACGCAAGGGTAAGCACAAGCTTTGCAGGCACGGAAAAGCTTTCGGCTGCCTTAGAAAACAGTGCACTGAGAATGACAATGATAAGAAAAATGAACACTCCGCACAGCACACCTGACAGCAGACCGTTTCTACGTTGCCTTTTTCCGCAGACATATCCCCCTGCATACGCTCCGATACCAAGTGCCGCTGTTGACATCACCGACAGCATAAGATCGGTGGCATCTATCTTAGTGATAACATACGCAAAAGCAAGCACAGCAACAAATATCGCACCGCACCCCACGCAGGCAGACAACGCCGTTGACGACAGCACCGACAGCTTTCTGCCCCAGAAAAGTCTGTTGTTTTTCATATCCGCACCCCCACACTGAATATCCTAAAAAAATTATATTCAAAGTCACGGACAATAAGAACACAAAAAGGGACGGATAAAACTACCCGTCCCTTAAAAGCGATATTTACTTTGCGTCACCGTCATGAATTGTTTCGTTCTTAGCGATAGCCCACTTTTTAACACGGATCTTACTTCTATCGCCGCCTGTTTCGATAACAACAGTGTCGTCCTTGATAGAGAACACGATACCAACGATTCCGCCGTTTGTAACGACCTCGTCACCTATCTCAAGGTTATCTCTCATCTCAGCGTCTTTCTTATCCTGCTTTTTCTGCGGACGGATAATAAAGAAGTAGAAGAACACGATTATGAGTACCAGTGGGATAAAAGTCATGGCAAGTGATGCAGGTGAACTCTGCTCAGCTGCCAAAACTGAAATAATTGCTGACAAATTCATCAAAAGACCTCCAAATCTAATAATACTATATTAGTATATCAGATATTTGCACAAACTTCAAGCCTTTTAACAAATAATTTTCATTTACAAGAAATTATTTCTTGTTCTTGATATACTCGTCGATAGCGGCAGCAGCCTTTTTGCCTGCGCCCATAGCGAGGATAACAGTAGCAGCGCCTGTAACAGCGTCACCGCCTGCGTAAACGCCTTCCTTAGTTGTTGACTCGTTCTCGTCAACGATAAGGCAGCCGTGGTCATTTGTTTCAAGACCAGGAGTTGTACTTCTGATAAGTGGGTTAGGTGATGTACCGATAGACATGATAGCTGTATCAACGTCAAGAACGAAGTTTGAACCCTCGATAGGGATAGGACGTCTTCTGCCGCTTGCGTCAGGCTCGCCCAGCTCCATTTTGATGCACTCCATGCCGTTTACATGACCGTTCTCGTCGCCAACTATCTTAACAGGGTTGTTAAGAACGAGGAACTCGATGCCCTCTTCCTGAGCGTGATGAACCTCTTCCTTTCTTGCAGGAAGCTCGTCCATTGAACGTCTGTATACGATATAAACGTGCTCAGCGCCAAGTCTCATTGCAGAACGAGCAGCGTCCATAGCAACGTTACCGCCGCCTACTACAGCTACGTTCTTAGACTTCATGATAGGAGTCTCATAATCGTCCTTGTATGCCTTCATAAGGTTGATTCTTGTAAGGTACTCGTTAGCAGAGTAAACGCCTACAAGACCTTCGCCCTCGATACCCATGAATCTTGGAAGACCTGCGCCTGAACCTACGAATACAGCTTCATAGCCCATGCCCATAAGCTCGTCGATAGAAAGAACTCTGCCGATAACCATGTTTGTCATGATATGTACGCCCATGTTTGTCAGATTGTCTATCTCGTGCTGAACGATAGCCTTTGGAAGTCTGAACTCAGGGATACCATACATAAGAACGCCGCCTGCTGTATGGAATGCCTCGTAGATAGTTACGTCATAACCAAGCTTAGCAAGGTCGCCTGCAACTGTAAGGCTTGAAGGACCACCGCCGACAACAGCTACCTTATGACCGTTTGGCTCAGCCTTTTCAACTGCAACTGCCTTGTCCATCATATAGTCTGCACAGAATCTCTCAAGTCTGCCTATACCAACAGGCTCACCCTTGATACCTCTTACACACTTGCCCTCACACTGATGCTCCTGTGGACATACACGTCCGCAAACAGCCGGCAGAGCGTTTGTTGTTTTGATGATAGCATAAGCTTCTTCAAACTTGCCCTCTGCTACCTTTGCGATAAACTCAGGAATCCTAACGCTTACAGGACATCCTGTCATACAAGGCTTGTGCTTGCAGTTAAGACATCTCTGAGCTTCTTCTATAGCCTGCTCAGGGGTGTAACCCAAAGTAACTTCCTTGAAGTTTCTAGCTCTTACCTTTGGCTCCTGCTCTGCGATAGGAGTCTTTGTCAAACTCATATTAGCCATTATCTTACACCTCCAGTAAGTCTGCACAAGTGAGCCTTTTCCTGCTCCTTATAAGTTGAGTTTCTTCTCATAAGCTCGTCAAAATCTACCTTCTGACCGTCAAAGTCAGGGCCGTCAACGCAAGCATACTTGATCTTGCCGTCAACAGTTACACGACATCCGCCGCACATTCCTGTGCCGTCGATCATGATAGGGTTAAGTGAAACGAGAGTCTTGATGTCATAAGGCTTTGTTACCTTGCAAACGAACTTCATCATTGGAACTGGTCCGATAGCGATAACTTCGTCAAACTTAGCACCACCGTCAATAAGCTCCTGAAGCTTGTTTGTAACAAATCCGTGATAGCCGTATGAACCGTCGTCTGTACAGATATGAAGATGTGAAGAAGCCTTGCCCATTTCGTCCTCGAGGATAACGATATCCTTGCTTCTGAAGCCTGCGATAAGATCAACTTCAACGCCCATGTTATGGAGCTTCTTAGCCTGTGGATAAGCGATAGCACAACCAACGCCTCCGCCTACTACTGCAACTCTCTTGATACCCTCGTCATACTCTGTAGCAACGCCGAGAGGACCAACAACGTCATGGATATAGTCGCCCTCATTAAGTCTTGCAAGCTCAGTTGTAGATGCACCTACTACCTGGAAAATAATTGTGATCGTGCCCTTTTCTCTATCATAGTCAGCGATAGTAAGCGGAACACGCTCGCCCTTCTCATCAACTCTGTAGATGATGAACTGACCAGCCTCAGCCTTAGCGGCAATGTAAGGTGCGTCGATCTCCATAAGAACAACAGCGTCGTTGAGCTGTCTTCTTGTTACGATTTTGTACACTAAAATCCCTCCCTGAATAATTAACAAAATAATATTGTTTTAGGCAAATAATACAAAAACATTTTCTATTATCGCCTTACAGCATATAACATTATACTATATTTAAAAAGAAATTTCAATAGTTTTTTGTTTACTTCCATAAATTTTATAATAATATATCACAATTTGTTTACATTTAACATACCATAATTTATATATCACATATCATTTTACAGATGTATCAAGTTTATCAAAAGCAATTTCGATACACTCCTGCTCCTGAACACCTCTATCACTGCCACCAAACAAGCTTGCATAGCCGTATACCGCCGCTCCTGCGTAGTTATAACTAACTACAGCGTCATTTATCTGCCTGCCAATAATGCCGATATTTTCAGAAAATTCACTCTCGCTGTCTATCTTATATACTCCCAGACCTGCCACCAGCGTAACATCAGTTGTGCAGATATCAGCCCACTGCTGTATGGTGTCCTCATAAGGCTTGACAGAATTTTCATAACCGAAGTATATCTGCGGACAGATATAGTCTATATACCCCTCCTCACTACACCACTTTTTCACATCAGCGTACATATACTCATAGTTATTTTCCATATTTCCCTGAGGTGAAACTCCCACGAGGATATCCTTATCCACTGCTTTTACCGCACTGTATATCTCCCCCACCATAAGAGAGATATTGTTCAGCCGCCACTGTGAAAGGTCGTCAAACTCCGTCTGAGCCGCAAAGCACTGTGCGTCAAAGTCCTCAGCCGTTGTGGGATAAAAATAATCGTCGAAGTGCAAGCCGTCAATATCATAATTCTCCGCAAGTTCCGCCGCACCCTCTGCTATAAGCTGTCTTACCTCATCATAAGCAGGATCGAGCCACAAATGGCTGTCGCCCTCAACCTGTTCCAGGTAGCCGTCGCCCTCGTCATACCACTTTTTCAGAAGAAAGCTATCGTCATAATTCCGAAAACATTCCTCATTCTCACACCTGAGAGGGTTTATCCATGCGTGAAAAGAAAGCCCCTTATCATGTGCGGTCTGTATCATTATATCAAGCGGGTCGAAGTCACTCTGCTCACCTGCCATGCCTGTTATATATCTTGATGCAGGATAAAGTTCCGAATCATATATAGCGTCCCCGAAAGGTCTGACGTGGACATACACGGTGTTGCAGCCGATACTCAAAGCGTTGTCGCACGCCTGCGAAAAATTCTCACGAAACTCCTCGGCACTTTTCCCGGTGAGCATATCAGCAAGGTCAATATAGGATATCCATATAGCTTTCTGCACAGTATAATTAAGCTTGTGTGACGTTTCCACATCAGTGTAGTTTTTCTCTCCGCACACAGGTATCACCGATGCTTTTTCCATAGTCACAAGCCTGTCCCTCTGGGAATTTACCTCACCTCCGCAGGAGCAAAGGGTCAAAAAACAAATAAGTAAAATAAGAATTTTTTTCAAGAATATCAATCCTCCGAATAAGTCATCAATGAATTATACTATTCTTATTGGACAAATATTCTGATTTTATACAGCCCCGACGACCTCAGATTGCCATACAAAAAAGAACGGACAAACCTGCCCGTTCTTTGATAAACATATTTGCAGACTATGGAAGAAGTCTGTTGATATCTCTTGGGAACAGTGATGTTTCCCTGATGTTGTTCTTGTTAAGAAGCTTCATGAGAAGTCTTTCAAGACCGATACCAAGTCCGCCGTGAGGTGGCAGACCATACTTGTGAGCCTCAAGATAGTTCTTGAAATCAGCAGGGTCAAGTCCCTGAGCCTTCATCTTCTCGACCTGCTCATTATAATCGTGTATTCTCTGACCGCCCGAAGTAATTTCAAGTCCTCTGAACAACAGATCGAACTTGTATGCTTCTCTTGGGTCTTCTCTGGAGTTCATTGCATAGAACGGAGGCTTCGATGATGGGAAGTGTGTAACAAAGATAAAGTCTGAATCGTACTTTTCCTTGGCATACTTGCCGAGGTTTACCTCGTCCTCCGGGTCAAGGTCGAACTTCTTGCCGCTTCCCTCACCGCCTCTCAGCAGCTCGATAGCGTCAGCGAACTTGATAGACGGAACTTCCTTTATATCAGGAACGTCAGCGTCAAGTATCTTCAACTCGTTCTGATAGTTTTCCTTGATATACTCGAAAATGGACTTGAGCATTGCGATCTCCATTTTCATAACGTCATACATACTGTCGATATAGCCCATTTCAAAGTCAAGACCGATATACTCGTTGATATGACGTGAAGTAGCGTGCTTTTCAGCTCTGTATACAGGTGCTATCTCATAAACTCTGTCAAAGAATGCCACAGCCATTTGCTTATAGAACTGCGGTGACTGGTTAAGGAACGCAGACTTGCCGAAGTAGTCAAGGCGGAAGATGTTAGCACCGCCCTCAGCACCCTGAGCAACTATCTTTGGCGAGTGTATCTCAGTGAAGTTGTTTGCCTGCATGAACTTGTGCATACCCTGAACAAGACCCTCCTGGAGCTTGAATATAGCTCTCTCATAAGGGTTTCTCAGTGAAGCCGCACGGTTGTCAAGATTTACTTCTATTGTGCAGTTAAGTCTGCCCTGTGATATTTTTAAAGGAAGCTCAGCGGCGTTTGTGGAGATAAGCTTGATAGAATCAAGTTCTATTTCAAGACCATTGAAATCCTTAGGATTTTCCTTGACGATACCCTTTACGTTTACAAAGAAGCCCTCTCTCAGGCCCTCGATAGAATCCTTGCAATTATCGGCAGAGTAAACTGTCTGTATAACGTCTCTCGAAGTTCTTACTACGATAAACGCAATGCTGCCCATGTTCTTTATTCTATGAACACAGCCTGAGAACTCAACTTCCTTGCCCATGTTAGCCTTAGCGTCAGCAAGCATAAACTCTTTCTTTACGTCAGCCGTATCTATCATAAGCATTTTGCCGTCATTTTCAGGTACATACTTATCAGCGTTCTCATACTTTGTGAGCTTTGAAGTGTCGATAACGTTGTCCTTTACGTCCTCTTTCTTCTCTGCGTCAGAAGCAGCGCTTGCAGCGGCAGCTTTCAGCTTGCTTTCAAGAACTTCCTTGATTATCTTAGGTGTAGCAACGCCCTTGAGAGCCTTTGTGCACTGACCCATGATAAAGCCGAATACCTTTGTTTCACCGTTCTTATACTGCTCTACCTGTGTGGCATTTGCAGCGAGTATCTCGTCAACGCCTGCCTCAACCTTTGCAGTATCTACAGTGATTATCATACCCTTGCTCTTTGCAATGTCCATAGGCTTGCCGCCCTCTTCTACCATTGCTCTGAACACGGTCTTAGCGTCATTCTTTGACACCTTTTCAGTGTCAGCCATTTCAACCAGCTCAGCGAACTCCTCAGGTGTGAAGCTGATATTGTTTATATCTATCTCGCCCAGATTTACTCTTCTCATAAACTCGCCGAGAATGAACACAGCCACGCTCTTAGGATTGTTATATCTCTTAAGTGCATTCTCAAAGAAATCTGAGATTATCTTTGTTTGGATAAGCGTTTTTGCGTCTATCTCAGAAATACCGTATTCCTCAGTGTATCTCTTGAATCTGCTGCTTGGCATTTCAGGCAGCTTAGCCTTTATCTCATCAAGCTGAGCATCTGTAAGGTTTACCTGAAGAATATCAGGCTCTGGGAAATAACGATAATCGTTAGCGTTTTCCTTTGTACGCATTGAAGTTGTCTTATCTCTGTTTGCGTTGTAACGTCTTGTTTCCTGAACGACCTTTTTGCCAGCTTCAAGAAGAAGCGCCTGTCTTTTTTCCTCATACTTGATAGCTCTGCCCACAGACTTGATAGAGTTGATGTTCTTTATCTCCGCACGAGTACCGAACTCAGTAGCGTCAGGTCTCATAAGAGAGATATTAACGTCACATCTCAGTGAGCCCTGCTCCATTTTACAGTCGCAAACGCCTGCATACTGCAAAAGCAGAGATATCTGTTCAACGAAAGCCATAGCTTCTTCTGCTGACGCTATATCAGGCTCAGTAACTATCTCGATAAGCGGGATTCCGCATCTGTTATAGTCAGCCATTGAGATTCCGTTGAAAGCGTCATGAACGAGCTTACCGGCGTCTTCCTCAAGGTGGATATGGTTTATTCTGATGTTCTTCTTCTGACCGTTCACCTCGATAGGCACATATCCAGGACCTACGATAGGTCTGTAAAGCTGTGATATCTGATATGCCTTTGGCAGGTCAGGATAGAAGTAGTTCTTTCTGTCGAATACTGAAAACTTGTTGATACCGCAGTTGAGCGCATATCCTGCCTTTACAGCATACTCTACAGCCTGCTGATTAATGATAGGCAGAGTACCAGGCATACCTGTACATACAGGGCAGCATCTTGTATTTGGCGCACCTCCGAACTCAGCGGAGCAGTTACAAAAGATCTTAGTTTTGGTAAGCAGCTCGGCGTGGATCTCAAGGCCGATGACCGTTCTCCATTTTTCCATTTGTCTTACCTCCCTTAAAGCTTTGGCGCAACAGGCTTGAAGCCCTTTTCGTATGCGTCGGCAGTCTTGATGATAGTTGCCTCGTCGAACTTTCTGCCTATAACAGACATACCGATAGGCATACCCTTGCTGTCATAGCCGCAAGGAGTTGATATTGCAGGCAGACCTGCGATATTTACTGTAACTGTGCATATATCAGCCTGATACATCTGAACAGGGTCGGAAGTCATCTCAGGGCTGTATGCAACAGCAGGAGTTGTCGGCGTAAGAATAACATCGCACTTCTCGAATATATCGTTGTATTCTTTTCTTATAAGCTGTCTGAGAGCCATTGCTTTTCTGTAATAAGCGTCATAATATCCGCTTGACAGGCAGTAGTTTCCAAGAAGTATTCTTCTCTTTACTTCCTCGCCGAAGCCCTCTGAACGTGACTTGATTATAAGCTCTTCATAGCTGTCGGCTGTGAGGGTTCTGTGACCATACTTGATACCGTCATATCTTGACAGGTTTGAAGCCGCCTCAGCACAGGCAAGAAGATAATAACAAGGAACAGCATACTTAAGCGACGGCATTGAACACTCGATAAGCTCAGCGCCCATTGCCTTATATTCCTCAGCAGCCTTTAAAACGGCAGCCTTTACCTCATCATTGATGCCCTCTGCATAGAACTCCTTAGGGAGTGCTATCTTCATGCCCTTCATTGACTCGCCTATCTTTGCTGTGAAGTCAGGCACTTCAAGCTTTGAGCTTGTGCCGTCATGGAAGTCATAACCGCATATCTCGTTAAGAAGGATAGCACAGTCATGAGCGTCAAGACCGATAGAGCCTATCTGGTCAAGAGATGAAGCGAAAGCCACAAGACCAAATCTTGAAACTCTGCTGTATGTTGGCTTGATACCTGTTACGCCGCAGAAAGCAGCAGGCTGTCTGATAGATCCGCCTGTATCAGTACCAAGAGCAACAGGTGCAAGTCCCGCAGCGACAGCCGCAGCAGATCCGCCTGATGAGCCGCCAGGTACACGGTCAAGATCATAAGGATTCTTTGTCTTTGCAAAAGCGGAGGTCTGTGTAGAGCCTCCCATTGCGAACTCGTCCATGGAAGTCTTGCCGAGCATTACGATATTCTCAGCGTCGAGCTTTTCCATAACAGTCGCATTATAAGGCGGAACGAAGTTTTCAAGCATTTTTGATGCACAAGTGGTCTTTACGCCCTCTGTACAAATATTGTCCTTTACTGCCACAGGTATTCCTGTGAGAGCCTTTGCTTCGCCCTTATCGATAACGTCCTGAGCCTTTTCAGCCTGCTCCAGAGCCTTTTCCTCTGTAACAGTGATAAAGCTCTTTACCTTATCGTCATATTTCTTTATTCTCTCAAAATATGTCTGTGCAAGCTCTTTAGCGGAAATTTCCTTACTGTCAAGAGCCTTACGCATATCACGGATTTTCATTGAAGAAACGTCCAAATTTCACACTACCTTCCTGTTAAATTTACTCTACGACCTTAGGCACTACAAAGCAGTTGTTTGTATTCACTGCATTTGAAAGGACCTTTGAAGTAGGCATAGATTCGATGACCTCGTCTTTTCTCAGATCATTGAGGTAAACATCGTGATTGTCCTTGAGATCGTCATAGGTAATGTCGATTTCCTTTACGGTATCCATAAGATCAATAATATCAGTCATCTGCTCGGCTGTGGCTGCAAGCTCTTTATCGGAATATTCCAGCTTGCTAAGCTCTGCCAGATACTTGACCATGTTCAAATCCATATATAATCCCTGACCTTTCTTAATATTAAGGCAACGCCTTAGGTGCAAAAATACACCAATTCAATTTAATATTATACTACATCTCATACTATTTTGCAAGCAAAAATCACATAAATTCCGATTTTTTTAATATTTGCTCACCAAACGCCCAAAAACAGCAAGACCCACAGAGAGATTCCCTGTGGATCTAAGCGCCATTACTTATTATTCTTTGTATATTTATCGAAAATATCAGTGAAATCAAATGTTGCGAAATAGTCAGCAGGAGTTTCGGCACGTCTTATCATATCGAATGAGCCGTCCTCGTGGAGAAGTATCTCTGCTGAGCGGAGCTTTCCGTTGTAGTTATAACCCATTGAGAAACCGTGTGCGCCTGTATCGTGGATAACAATTATATCGCCCGTGTCTATCTCAGGCAACATTCTGTCGATTGCAAACTTATCGTTGTTCTCGCAAAGACCGCCGGTCACGTCATACTTGTGGTCGCACGGAGCGTTCTCCTTGCCAAGAACTGTAATGTGATGATATGAACCGTACATAGCAGGACGCATAAGGTTGCAGGCACAAGCATCAAGTCCAACATACTCCTTATAAGTATGCTTATGATGTGTGCAGGTAGCAACGAGATGACCGAACGGAGCAAGCATATATCTGCCAAGCTCTGTGAAGATAGCAACGTCACCAAGACCAGCAGGAACCATTATATCCTCAAATGCCTTGCGAACGCCCTCGCCGATAGCGAAGATATCGTTCTGTGGCTTGTCAGGCTCATATGCTATACCAACACCGCCTGAAAGGTTTACGAACTTGATGTCTGCACCCGTCTTTTCATGAAGCTCAACAGCAAGCTCAAAAAGTATTCTTGCAAGCTTTGGATAATAAGCGTTTGAAACAGTGTTTGAAGCAAGGAAAGCGTGAAGTCCGAAATGCTTTGCGCCTTTCTGCTGAAGTATCTTGAAGCCCTCAAAAAGCTGTTCTCTTGTGAAGCCGTACTTAGCCTCACCAGGGTTGTCCATTATCTGAGTTTCTATCTCGAAATGTCCGCCCGGATTGAAACGGCAGCAGATAGTTTCAGGAATACCGCAAAGGTCGTCAAGATAATCTATGTGAGTGAAATCGTCAAGGTTGATATAAGCGCCAAGCTCTCTTGCCTTGAGGAAATCCGCCTTTGGAGTTACGTTTGAAGAAAACATAATGTCGCTTCCGCTGAATCCGCAGCAGTCGCTCATCATAAGCTCAGTAAGAGAAGAACAGTCAACGCCGCAGCCCTCTTCCTTGAGTATTTTCAAAATGAATGGGTTAGGAGTAGCCTTTACAGCGAAATACTCTTTGAAGCCTTTGTTCCAGCTAAATGCCTTGTAAAGATCTCTGGCTCTCTGTCTGATACCCTTTTCGTCGTAGATATGAAAAGGTGTAGGATACTGCTTGATTATCTCCTCAGCCTTTTCCTTGGTTATAAATGGTGTTTTCATTATATATCAATCCTTCTGCAAATAATATATTTTATAAAAATACATATTTATCATACCATTTTAATACGGATTAGTCAAGTGAAATATCTGATTTTAAGAAATAAAATACACTTTATTGTCATTTTTCAATACAGCCACACCACTGTCACACCCATTTTAGTAAAAAAAGCACAAAGCACACAGCCGTAAAAGCCGTGTGCTTTGCATATAAAAGCCTGCTTTATGAAGCCTGATCAAACTGGCTGTTATAAAGCTCGGCATAAAATCCGCCCTTTGCCATAAGGGTTTCATGGTTTCCGCTTTCGATAACGTCGCCGTCACGCATAACAAGTATCAGGTCTGCGTTTTTGATAGTCGAAAGTCTGTGTGCGATAACAAAGCTCGTTCTGCCCTTTGTAAGCTTATCCATTGCCCTTTGGATAAGAAGCTCCGTTCTCGTATCGACAGAAGATGTTGCTTCATCAAGTATGAGCATAGGCGCATTCTGGAGCATTGCCCTTGCGATAGTGAGAAGCTGTTTCTGTCCTGCGGATATAGCCACGCTTTCAGAAAGCACTGTATCAAAGCCCTCAGGGAGCGTATGAACGAACTTATCCAGACCGCAGGCTTTGCACACTCTTTCAAGGGACTCGTCGCTTATGCCCTCCATGTTGTATACAAGGTTTTCTCTTACAGTGCCCTCAAAAAGCCATGTGTCCTGCAAAACCATGCTGAACATATTGTGGACAGTTTCACGGCTGAGCTGTGATATAGGCGTTCCGTCTATGGAGATACTTCCGCTGTTTATCTCGAAAAATCTCATAAGCAGATTTACCATTGTGGTCTTACCTGCACCGGTCGGTCCGACGATAGCCACCTTCTGACCTGCCTTTACCTCTGCGGAAAAGTTCTTTATTATCACCTTGTCAGGAGTATCAGGATAGCTAAAACGAACATTTTCAAAGCTTACGTTGCCCTTTACCTCAGGCATTTCACTGCTCTTGTCGCTCTCGTCTGAAAGCTCTTCGCTTTCGATAAAGTCAAATATTCTCTGAGCTGAGGCGGAAGCTGTCTGCATATTTGTCATGCCCTGAGCTATCTGACCAAGAGGTGATGTGAAAAGTCTTACATAAAGAATGAACGATATTATTACGCCGAATGTGATAGTGCCGTTAAGGGCGAGCATTGAGCCGAAAACGCATACTGCAACGTATGCAAGATTTCCGATAACGTTCATAAGCGGCTGCATGATACCTGACAGAAACTGTGACTTCCAGTTTGCGTTGTATACAGCTTCGTTAAGTCCGGCGAAATGTTTCTTTACATTATCTGCTCCACGGGATATCCTTACTACCTCGTGACCTGAATACATCTCCTCAACATAGCCGTTAAGCTTACCAAGGCTTTCCTGTCTGTCGAGGAAAAACTTCTGTGATTTTGACATTATGAAAACTATCAGGAAAAGCCCAAAGAATGTGATGAACAGTGAGATGAGCGCAAGTCGCCATTCTGTAACGAACATCATTATAAGACAGCCCACAAATTGTGCCGCCGCACTTATTATAGTAGGCAGGCTGTTTGTAAGACCCTGCTGCAAAGTCGATACATCATTTGTGATACGGCTGAGTATATCGCCCTGTGAATGTGAGTTGAAATACTTCTGAGGAACGCAGTTTATCTTTCTTGAAAGGTCGCTTCTCATTCTGTATGACATTTTCAGGGTGACTGTCGCCATTATATACTGCTGAATGAATGTGAACAGCGAGCTTGAAATATATATCGCTCCAAGGAAAATTCCTACCCTTGCCACCGCTTTAAGGTCAATGCCTGTCATAAGTCCGTCTGCAATAAGGTCGGTTATCTCGCCCACCTTGTCAGGTCCTATGATAGTCAGCACCGCACCAAGCGCCGCAAGAACCAATGCCACGGCAACGATACCTACACTGCCTTTCATATACTCTATTATTTTTTTCATAGCGGACGCCATTTCGCCCTTACTAGCCTTTTCGTATTTTCTCATTGTGCAGTCCCCCTTTCTATGCAAGCTCTGCCGCACTAAGCTGTGAAAGTGCTATCTCTTTGTATACGTCGCAATTTTTCATAAGCTCATCATGAGTACCCATGCCCACGGCTTCGCCACGGTCAAGGACTATTATCTTGTCTGCATGACGGATAGTGCTTATTCTCTGCGCAACGATTATCTTTGTTGTGTCCTTAAGTTTCTCGTTAAGACCCTCTCTGAGCTTTGCGTCTGTCTTGTAATCAAGGGCTGAGAAAGAATCATCAAATACAAGTATCTCAGGCTTTCTTGAAAGCGCTCTTGCAATAGACAAACGCTGCTTCTGTCCGCCTGAAACGTTTCTGCCCATTTGAGATATCATATGCTCTGTGCCGTCAGGAAGCTTATCCACAAACTCCTCCGCCTGAGAAAGCTCGATAGCGTTTTTAAGCTCCTCGTCAGTTTCAGGAGCGGCACTCTCGCCAAAGAAAACGTTTTCTCTTATGCTTCCTGCAAAAAGCACAGCCTTCTGTGTGACATATCCAAGCTTGTCATAAAGGGTGTCGAACTTATAGTCCTTAACGTTCACGCCGTCCACAAGGACTTCGCCCTCTGTTGCGTCATAAAATCTTGGTATAAGGCTTATAAGCGTTGTCTTGCCGCTTCCTGTTGCGCCGATTATGGCAAGGGTCTGACCCTTTTCTATCTTGAAACTTATGTTGCTCAGCTCGTCCTCAGAGGCATGAGGATATCTGAAAGAAACGTTTTTGAACTCAACAGTACCCTGCTCTCTTCCCTCGCCGACGCTTCCCTCTTTTATGTTCACGTCACGCTCAAGCACTTCGTTGATACGCTCTGCAGATACCTGAGCCGCAGGGAGCATCATGAATATCATAACGAGCATCATAAATGACATTACAACGTATGTGGCATATGTGCTGAATACCACCACGTTGCTGAAAAACGTTATCCTGTCCTGAACAGCCGTCAGGGCTATCTGCTGGATAAGCACTGCACCAAGCCAGTAGATAGCAAGGGTCAGACCATTCATTCCGATATTCATAACTGGCATCATAAGTGCGAACATTCTCTGGTTTTTAAGCTGTGTGTTCATCATATCCTTGCTTGGAACATCGAACTTGTCGTTCTGATATTTCTCAGCATTGAAAGCATGGACAACGTTTATGCCTGTGAGATTTTCTCTTGCCACACGGTTTATTTTATCAGTTAGCTTCTGAACGATACGGAATCTCGGTATGCAGGTCGCCATAACTGCAAGAACGAATACGCATATCACCACAACGAACGCCGCAGTCACCGCTGAAAGTTCCCAGCTCTTGCCCAGTATCTTTATAACAGCCCAAACCGCCATGATAGGCGATTTTATTATCATCTGAAGTCCCATTGACACTATCATCTGTATCTGTGTGATGTCGTTTGTTGTCCTTGTTATAAGGCTAGGTATGGAAAAGTCCTGCATCTCCTCGCTTCCCATATCCATAACGTGGTTAAAAAGCTTTTCTCTTACAGTGTAGCTGAAGCCTGAGGCAGTCTTTGCGGAAAGATAGCCGCAGCCGATAGCAAGAGCGGCACTTGCAAGGGTGCAGCCCAGCATTTTAAGTCCGACGTTCAGGATATCGGAAGTTTCACTGCCTGCCGTGTTGAGCATCATGGTCAGGTCTGTCATATAGTCAGGCAGTGTCAGGTCAAAATACACCTGTCCCAGCACAAGGATCGTACAGAGAACAGCCATAAGCACCTCACGCTTGCCCATCTTTTTAAGCAGTTTTATCATAGTTGTTACCTCCTTCTACAAACATTCTTTAAGAATGCTGTCTATATTGTCGCTAACGATATGCAGGCATTTTTTGAAATGTGCCATGTCATCGTCCGAAAAGCCAGCGATAAGCTTTTGTGCAAACTTTTTCTGTAGCTCTCTGCCCTCTTTTATAACAGGCTGAGCCTTTTCTGTGCAGACCAGACGGCATTTTCTTCTGTCGCCCTTTACCGCCTGCCTTTCAACAAAGCCTGCTTCCACAAGCTTTTCTACATGGAAAGACACAAGCGCCGCCTTGATATTCCTGTATCTGCACACATCGCCCGCTGTGTTGAACTCAGGATTGTTCGCAAGGAACATAAGCACGTCAAGGGCAGTCTTTGGCATATCGAGCTTTTTACAAAGGGGCTGCATGACTTTTTCATATGCTTCTGCAAGCTTCTTTGAATGATCGAACATATGCGTTGCTGTTGTCATATTATCGTTCATTGTCAAACCTCCAATATTAGATATTTCAATTTTGAACAATCTAATATTAACACTTTTTTGAAAGCTATTCAATGAACGTTTTGTAAATTCAGCTTCTCACAATGTCATTTTTGTAACAATGCAACAAAAATCAAATATATGGACTATAATATTTGTACAGCAATAAAACCGCCCTCTCCGCTATTGCAATAAAGGGAGAAATGTGTTATAATAACGATGTATGGGCAGAGTATTCGCTCTGCTTCACCTTTTATGAAAGGAAAGTGGTGCAAAATGGATATTGTAAAAGGCGATATTCTTGTAATGAAGAAAAGTCACCCCTGCGGCAGTAACAGAATGATAGTTCTGCGCTCAGGCATGGATTTCAAGCTGCGCTGCGAGGGCTGCGGACGAGAGTTCATGATAGTACGCAGCAAAGCCGAAAAGAACGTAAAAACTATTATCAGAGAGGCTGAGTCATAGCTATTCTCACAATTTATGATATATAACAAATGTATGATATGAAATAAAAATGACAGGAGAATATAACTATGTTTGAAAAACTCAAAGCACTCGAAGATAAATTCAATGAAATAAACGAAAAGCTCATGCAGCCTGAAACTGTAAACAACACTTCACTGTATACGAGCCTTATGAAAGAATACAAGACACTTACGCCGATAGTTGAAAAGTTCGGCGAATACAAAAAGGCAAAGGCTGCCAATGACGAAGCTCTTGAACTACTTGACGCAGGCGGAATGGATAAGGACTTCAAGGAAATGGTGCAGATGCAGCTTGAGGAGTCCAAGGAAGATATGGCTAAGCTTGAAGAAGAGCTTAAGCTTCTCCTGCTGCCGAAAGACCCTAACGATGAGCGTAACGTTATCATAGAGATAAGAGGCGGAGCAGGCGGTGAGGAAGCTGCACTGTTTGCAGGCTCTCTTTATAGAATGTATTCAATGTATGCCGCTTCAAAGGGCTGGACCATAGAAGTCATGAACGCCAACGAAACAGAGCTTGGTGGCTATAAGGAAATAACTTTCAGCGTTTCAGGCGAGGGAGCATATTCAAGACTGAAATACGAAAGCGGAGTACACAGAGTTCAGCGTGTACCTGAAACTGAGTCACAGGGCAGAGTCCACACATCTACTGTTACAGTTGCAGTCCTCCCTGAGGCTGACGAAGTGGAGCTTGACCTGAATGAAGAAAAAGACCTGAAAATAGACGTTTTCCGTTCATCAGGCGCAGGCGGACAGCACATCAACAAGACATCTTCCGCTATCAGAATAACTCACCTGCCTACAGGTATGGTAGTTGAGTGTCAGGACGAGCGTTCACAGTTCAAGAACAAGGAAAAGGCTCTGAAAGTTCTCCGTTCAAGACTTCTTGATCAGAAAGTTCAGGCACAGAACAAGGAGATCGCAGACAACAGACGTTCACAAGTGGGAACAGGTGACCGTTCCGAAAGAATAAGAACTTACAACTATCCTGAGGGAAGAATTTCCGACCACAGAATCGGTCTTACTATCTACAGACTTGAACAGGTGCTTAACGGCGCACTTGATGAAATAATCGACGCACTTGCAACAGCCGATCAGGCTGCCAAGCTTGCAAGTCAGGAAGAAGAATAAAAAATGTTTGACACAAAAATACTTGGCACTGACGAGGACAGCATAGCATATGCCGCAAAGCTGCTCTCACAGGGTGAAGTCGTTGGTATGCCGACGGAAACTGTATATGGTCTTGCGGCGAACGCTTTTGATGAAGCGGCTGTAAGAAAAATATTCGCCGCCAAGGGCAGACCTGCCGACAATCCTCTAATAGTGCATATATCTGACATTTCTCAGCTTGAGGGACTTGTGGATAAGATACCGCCCCTTGCTGTAAAATGCGCAGAAAAATTTTGGGCAGGACCTCTCACCATGATAATGCCAAAATCTGAAAAGATACCAATGGTAACGAGCGGAGGACTTGACACGGTGGGCATAAGAATGCCGTCACATAAGGTGGCAAGAGCGCTTATCTCAGCCTGCGGCTTCCCTATCGCCGCACCGTCGGCAAACCTTTCAGGAAGCCCGTCGCCTACAACAGCACAGCACGTCCTTAACGATATGCACGGCAGGATACCTGCCATAATAGACGGCGGAGCTTGCGGAGTTGGCGTTGAATCAACTGTCATAAGCTTTGAGGGCGAGGACGGAATAAGACTTCTCAGACCGGGATTTATCTCAGCCGAGGATCTCATGGAGATCACCCCGAACGTTCTTATCGACAAGGGCGTTTTGGAAAAGCTGGGTGAGAACGTAAAAGTTCGCTCCCCTGGTATGAAATACAAGCACTATGCCCCAAAGGCTGATGTGACTATCATTGACAGCAGTCTTGAAGCTTTCAGAGAATATGTGAAAACTCACGCTGACAATGACACCACTCTTATGGTGTTCACTGACAGCGATTGCGAGGGGCTTGATATACCCCATATCTGCTATGGCGCAAATGACGAGGAACAGGCAAAAGAACTTTTTGACGTTCTCAGAGAACTTGACGATATAGGTGCAAAGAAAGTTTTTGCACGCTGTCCTAACAAAGACGGCGTGGGGCTTGCAGTGTATAACCGACTTTTAAGAGCCGCAGGCTTTCAGGTGGTGAAACTGTGAAAAAAACAGTAGTAGGGCTTACAGGTCAAAGCGGTGCAGGCAAGACAACTATATCGGACGCTTTCAGAGAAAATGGCTTTGAGATAATAAATTGCGATATAGTCGCAAGAGAAGTCACACAGGCAGGGAACGAATGCTGTAAAGAGCTTGCAAAGCTTTTCCCAAGCTGCTTTGACGAGAACTATTCTCTTGACAGACAGAAGCTCGGGGAGATAGTTTTTTCAGATAAGAATAAGCTTCAAATGCTCAATGATACCATATACCCTTTTATAAACAAGCTTATTGACGAAAAGATAAACGCCGCACCAAGCAGGTTCATACTTCTTGACGCACCGACCCTTTTTGAAGCAGGTGCGGATAAGCTTTGCAGTGTTATCGTAAGCGTTGTGGCAGACTTTGGCATAAGGCTTGAAAGGATAACCAAAAGAGACGGCATTTCGGCGGAGCTTGCAAAAAAGCGTTTTTCTTCTCAGCATACTATGGAGTTTTTCAAGGCTCACAGCGATTTCGTCATTGAAAACAACGGCTCTGTGAATGACACATTCCAAAAGACCTGTGAGGTCATAGAAACAATAAAGGAAAGATATAATGGCGGCTAATGGAAAAAACAGCAGGCGTAAAAAGAAAAGGCACATAAAAAAAGGTCCCGTACTCATAGCAGTCATACTTCTGCTGTGCGGTATAGGCTGGCTCACATATCTTTATCACGAGCAGATAATCAACAAGGCAAAGGATATTCCGAACTCTTTTTCATATCCTACAGATTATGAGGAGTATGTAATAAGATACAGCACCAAGTACAAGTGCGACCCTGTGCTTGTGTTCTCTGTAATAAAAGTGGAAAGCGGCTTTAATAAGGACGCTGTTTCATCAGTGGGTGCCAGAGGTCTTATGCAGCTTATGGAGGACGCATACGATTGGATAAAATATCGTCTTGACGATCAGCGTGACAACACCTATGACGATATGTTCGACCCTGAACTTAATATCCAATATGGCACATATTATCTCAGCTATCTTATGGAAAAGTATGACGGCTCTGTAGAGCTGACAGCGGCGGCATATCACTGCGGAATGAATCTTGTTGACAATTGGATAGAAAACGGCACTGTTGACCCTGACAATTTCAAAGTCAGCGACATACCTGACGAAAATGACCAGACTTCAAACTATGTGCGAAAGATACGCAAAGCCTATGACAATTATAAGGATATACTCAGCAGTCATGGGGATATTACAGAAAACAGTTAAGAAAAACCATGCGCAGGGGCGAACAGTGTCCGCCCATTGTAACGCAGTTTCAATAAGAATACATTAAAAGGAGGACTTTACAATGGATAACAAGAAGAAAGAAAAGTCCGAGGGCGAAAAGCTTGCAGAAAAGCTTCTTTCGGATAAGAAAAACGGTGGACTTCGCCTTAGCGAAGAAAAGCTCAAAAAGGCAGACAAGTTCTGCGAGGGCTATAAAAGCTTTCTGAACACTGCCAAAACAGAGCGTGAGGCTGTTATCGAGGCAGTGGCTCAGGCTGAAAAAGCAGGCTTCAAGCCTTATGAAAAGGACAAGAAGTATGACGCCGGCGACAAGTTCTATTATGTAAACAGAGGAAAGGCTATCATACTTACAGTTATGGGCAAGGACGGTCTTGAAAAAGGTATCAGACTTGCTGCCGCTCATATCGACTCACCACGTCTTGACCTTAAGCAGAACCCACTTTACGAGGACAAGGAGCTTTGCCTGTTCAAGACACACTATTACGGCGGCATAAAGAAATATCAGTGGACAACTGTTCCAATGTCACTTCATGGCGTTGTTATAAAGGCTGACGGCGAAAGCGTTACAGTAAATATCGGCGAGGACAAGGATGACCCTGTTTTCTGCGTAACTGATATCCTGCCACACCTTGCAGACGCTCAGATGAAAAGACCTGCTCCACAGCTCATCAAGGGCGAGGAGCTTAATCTGCTCATAGGTTCAAGACCATTCAGAGATGACGCTGTTTCAAACAAGGTAAAACTCAACATAATGGCTATCCTTAACGAGAAATACGGCATCGTAGAGGACGATTTCGTTTCCGCAGAACTTGAGGCTGTTCCTGCATTCAAGGCACAGGACGTTGGCTTTGACAGAAGCATGGTAGGCTCTTATGGTCAGGATGACAGAGTTTGTGCATACACAGCTTTGCAGGCTATCCTCAAATGCAAAGACCCTAAAAAGACCTGCATGACCATACTCACAGACAAGGAAGAAACAGGAAGCGACGGCAACACAGGACTTAACAGCTCATATCTGCCATACTTCATTGCTGACCTTGCAAAGGTATACGGACTTGAGGGCAGAAACGTTATTTCTGCTTCCGAGTGCCTTTCAGCCGACGTAAATGCGGCATATGACCCAACATTCTCAGAGCCGTTCGAGATAAGAAACTCATCACAGATAAACTACGGCGTTGTTGCCACAAAGTTCACAGGCGCAAGAGGCAAGTCAGGCACTTCCGATGCTTCTGCTGAGTTTGTGGGCAGAGTAAGAAAGCTCTTTGACGAACACAACATCGTTTGGCAGACAGGCGAGCTTGGCAAGGTAGACGGCGGCGGTGGAGGAACTGTCGCACAGTATATCGCAAACCTTGACATGAACGTTATCGACGTTGGCGTACCAGTGCTTTCAATGCACGCACCATTTGAGATAACCTCGAAGATAGACACTTATATGGCATATAAGGCTTTCTCAGTTTTCTTTGCTGACTAATTTGATATCAAATAAGCATATCCGCTTTCCCATTTGGGGAAGGCGGATCTTTTTTTGTCCCCATTGCGACAATTTTTCCATCCAAGCAGTGCTATCATAATATCAAAGGGAGGAACGCCATGAAAATTTACATAGATATACTCCTTGTGACAAACGCCATTATGACGCTTATAATGCTGGAAGCGGCAGGCAGGATATGTCACAAGGTCATAAGTCCGCTGCGGCTGTTGACAGCTTGCTCGGTGGGAGGACTTTCGTCGCTTGTTATGGCTATAGACAGCAGAGGATATTTCACTGCAGTTCTTATTGTGGTGATAAAGCTTGTCAGTGCGGTATTCACAGTGCTTATAGCCTTTGGGTGTAAAGACCCTTGGCAACTACTTCGATACTTTATCATATACTGTGCAGTGGACGCAGTTTTCACGGGTATAGTGGTGACCCTTTGGCAGATGTCAGGGAGCAAGGTGATTTTTTTCAGAAACCTCACTGTGTATTTTGACATCTCTCTATTTAAGCTTGCCCTTGCCTGCGGTATAGCATATGGTCTGCTCTGTCTTTATGAGAACATCACACGCAGGTGTTTCAACAGGGTCGCAAAATACGAAGCCATATACGAAAATGGTGGCTGTATAGTGAAAGTCCCTGCCATATGCGACAGTGGGAACAGGCTTTGCGACAGCTTCACAGGCACGCCAGTGGTGGTTTTCTGCTGTGACAGGCTTTTCTATCACTACGACCTTGACCGTGACGAGCCTGACCCTCTAAGCGGTTTCAGGCTTATCCCCTGCTCTACTGTCAGCGGCGAGGGAATTATCCACATAACAGCCGCAGGGAGCGTAAAGATAATCGACGATAAAGACCGTGTACACAACGTCAGGTGCTATGTGGGCATAAAGCCCTCGCTGAACGGAAAGTCACGGGCTATATTCAACCCCGCATTGCTGGGATAATACAGGAGGAATACAAATGACCACACTTAAAACACTCGCTCTAGGGCTGAACAGATTTTTGAGCCGTTTGTTTTCAGACGACCCCGAAACTATAGATTATCTAAATGGTGCAGATTCGTTACCGCCGCCCCTAAACAAAGAGGAAGAGAAAAAAGCCTTTGAGCTTCTTAAAACAGACCCCAAAAAAGCCCGAGAACTGCTTATCGTGCATAATCTCAGGCTTGTGGTATATATAGCAAAGAAGTTTGAGTCAACAGGCACAGGCATAGAGGATCTTATCTCAATAGGCTCCATAGGGCTTATCAAGGCGGTGAACACCTTCTGTCCCGATAAAAACATCAAGCTCGCGACCTATGCTTCACGGTGCATAGAAAACGAGATACTTATGTTTCTGAGAAAATCAAATCAGTATAAAAATGAAATATCCATAGACGAACCGCTGAATGTTGACTGGGACGGCAACGAACTGCTTTTATCTGATATTCTAGGCACCGATGACGACACCGTGAACAAGGGCATAGAAAGCGAAGTTGAGAAACAGCTTCTTCTGGAGGAGATCGAAAAGCTCTGCCCTCGTGAAAAGCAGATAATGAAAATGCGATTCGGGCTTTCAGGCAAAAAAGAAATGACTCAGAAGCAGGTCGCTGATGAAGTCGGTATCTCCCAATCCTACATATCAAGACTTGAAAAGCGGATAATAAAATCCATACGACGAAATTTAGAAAAAATATGCTGATTAAAAAACTGGCGAACACGCAAAATGTTCACCAGTTTTTATGTTATATGGGATAATTTCGTTTTCACAGCAGTGTAATTCTTCTCAGAAATAGGGATCACTTTGCCATATGTAAGTTCTATTCTGTAACGGCTTATGCGGCTTACATATTCAGGATTTACAAGATAATTTTCATGACAGCGCACAAACATATCCCTATATCGTCTTTCAAACACCTTAAGGCTCTGCACTGATTCAAATGAGCCGTCAATGGTATATATGACGCAGTGACTGCCACTGCTTTCCACATAAGCTATCCATGACCTATCCAGAAAAACAAGCGACCTGTCTACGCCATTTACTATCACTCTCTTTGTACGCCTTTCACCTGAACAGACATTTTTCTTGTATATTTCTTCATAATGTACAGGATATATCCTGTCACGTTCATCATATTTAATGGCATTGGAAATGTGACAAAGCTTTATTTTTTCTACGCCGTTCTCACTCACCCATGTAAACTGCATCCTTTGATCTGCTCTCCCAACACTGCTGTCAGGCCAAATCGTATCCAAAATGAAAAACATTATGACCTCGCAGGAACATTCCGTAAGACCTATGGAAAACACCTTTAGGTCGCTGAGCACAAATTCAAGCTTGTGGTCTTCTTGCGAAAAAGCATCGACAAGCGCCTTTCTGGTGCGTATCACATGCTTCTCAGCGGGACCTATCCAAAGAATGTCTTCATGACAGGCATTAAGAAAGCTGTCTATCTCGTTATTGTAGTACTTAGTGAGAATATCGGCTGAACGTGTTTCAAGAACTCTATATTCCATGAAATCAAATCCTCCGTTTGCTGAATTAATTTGTACATTTTTTATTGTTTCTTCTATTATACGACATTTTTATTATTTTGTCAATAATACTGACACAATTTCATTTTCGCAAAATTTCGACAGATAAACTATGTATAAATTCTTCAGAAGTTTTATTGTATTTTTAAAGCATATGTGATATACTTAGACCATACGATAAATGAAAGGAGAAGATATCTTGGCGATAGATAGATTTTATGCGGTGATACCCGCTTATGAGCCTGATGAAAAAATGCTGGCTGTTATTGACGATATATCTTCATTGACCGATTTTCATATAATTGTCATTAATGACGGCAGCGGCAAGGATAAGCTGCCGATTTTTACCGAAGCCGCAAAAAAAGCCATAGTTCTCACCCATGAGGTAAACAAAGGCAAGGGGCGTGGCATAAAAACCGCACTTGAATACATAAAAGAACATGAAGCCGATACTGTGGGCATCGTCATTGCGGACGCAGACGGACAACACAAGGTGGAGGATATAATAAGGGTGTCGGAAGCCCTGAAAAGCTCCCCTGACAAGCTTATTATGGGTTGTCGCAGATTTTCGGGAAAGATACCACTGCGAAGCAAATTCGGCAACAACATCACAAAATTCGTTTTCTCATTTGCCGCAGGAGTAAAGGTAAGCGACACGCAGACGGGTTTGCGTGGCTTTTCCTCAAAGCTCATACCTTTTATGCTGTCGGTAAGCGGTGACAGATATGAGTTTGAGATGAATATGCTACTTGAATGTGCAAGAGAAGGCATAATATTCTATGAAGTGCCTATCGAAACAGTTTACCTTGGCAAAAACGAGTCATCACATTTTAATCCTATCAAAGACTCATGGAGAATATACAAGGATATACTGAAATTCTCATGCTCATCACTTCTTAGCTTCTGCGTGGACTATATTTGCTACAGCATTTTCGCAATGATAAGCGGGAACGTAGCGTTTTCTAACATATGTGCAAGAGTGATAAGCTCCATTTTCAACTTTTCCATGAATAAAAAATTCGTCTTTAAAAATAAGGAAGGCATTGCAAAGACAGCTGCAAAATACTTTCTGCTTGCCGCATTCATACTAGCTGCAAACACAATAATGCTAGAGCTATGTGTGAAATATCTCATACACAACAAATATATCAGCAAAATACTTATAGAAGTGCTGCTTTTCTTTATAAGCTGGGCGGCGCAAAAAAGTTTCGTTTTCAGAAAGAGGGAAAGAAAAATTGACGAATAAGACAAAAAAGCCAATGCCTGTCTGGGCAATGATCATAACGGACGTTGTACTTACAGCGGCAGCGATAGGCGTGTTCATGCTTTTTGACTACGTTATGCCGCAAAGTTCAGGAGTAAAGGGAGAAGTGATCGCAACAGTTGACAGCTCCGCAGAGGGTAGCTTCACCCTGCCAAATGCGGCTGACAACTCGCAGAAAGAAGGCACTGCACAGGACGATAGCGAGCCTGCAGTTACCACAACAGCTCCGCAGGCAGAAAAGGCTACAACCACACTGCGTACTGAGCAGACGAACCACAGAAACTGGGGCAATCAGGACACTGCCGACTATCGTTCAGACCAGAACGCTATAAGCAGTATAACAAACGGTGCCATAAACTCTGAGGAGCTTGGCTCGGCTTCAACTGACAATGCCCAGGTGACAGTATACAAAAAATCTATCGGCGAAGGCAGCAACAAGATAACCTATTTTGTGGCTGATGTTTATGTCACAAGCGCAAGCGAGATAAAATCCGCCTTTGCAGACGGAGAATTCGGTAAGAACATCAAGGACTCAGTATTCAGTATGGCGGTGGAAAACAAAGCTCTTTTCGCCATAAACGGTGATTTCTATGGTAATTCAGAACGCAGTATCGTTATAAGAAACGGTATAAAATACCGTGATGATGTCAACGACGCAGACGTGTGCGTGCTGTTCACAGACGGCACAATGCAGACCTACTCCCCGTCTGAATATGACAGCGACGCTGTTATAGCAAAAGGTGCATGGCAGGCTTGGAACTTTGGTCCTGCACTTCTTGACGGAAGTGGCAACGTTCTTGAAACGTTCAACACAACAAAATATCTCAACAGTGCAAATCCACGTTCAGCTATCGGCTGTGTGTCGGCAGGCCACTATATTTTCGTGACAGTTGACGGCAGAAACGAAGGCTACTCAAAGGGCGCAACTCTCAGCGAGCTTGCGGCTATCATGAGCGATGAGGGCTGTATGTCTGCGTTCAATCTTGACGGTGGAAAGTCCGCTATGATGTACTTCAACAACACCATTGTGAACGCTCCTGACGGCGGTGGACGTGACCTCAGCGACATTATCTATATAGGAGGATAAAAATGAAAAGACTAAGCAAAATTCTCCCACATATCACGATAATACTTGCGGGAATGTTCATTGTATTCTGGATATTGGATATACTCAACCCTACAATGAATTTCATAAACAGAAAAATATCCAACAAGCTTCTGCTGGCATTTTGCATATCAGCCATAATAACAGCGATACTAGCGGTCTACTATCAGCGCAAGAGCGACAGAAAAGAATAGAACTAATGCAGAGTCACACGGCTCTGCATTTTTTTATGGTCAGATTTTCCTGAAAAATATCTGTATAGTTCCTGATCGAAAGGTAATAATTATATTATCACGGCAGCATAAAATGCTGCTTTTTAACAGGAGCGTGCGATGCAGTACAATAAAGTTGAGATAAGCGGAGTGAACACCAATGAGCTTAAAACGCTGAAAGAGTCGGAAAAGCTGGAGCTTTTGAAAAAAGCCCATTCAGGTGACAAGAAAGCCCGTGAGGAGCTTATAAACGGCAATCTCAGGCTCGTGCTGAGCGTTTTGCAGAAGTTTGTGAGCCGAAGCGACTCCCCTGACGACCTTTTTCAGGTGGGTGTTGTGGGGCTTATCAAGGCGATAGATAATTTCGATACCTCTCTTGATGTGAAGTTTTCTACCTACGCTGTGCCTATGATAGCAGGAGAGCTTAGAAGATTTCTTCGTGATTTTCAGCCCATGAGGGTGAGCCGTTCTCTCCGTGACCTTGCTTATAAAGCAATGCAGGCGAAAGAACAGCTCATATGCGAAAACCAGAAAGAGCCTACTGTTGAGCAGATAGCAGACACTATCACCGAAAAGCCTAGTCAGGTGGTCATTGCCCTTGAAGCCATAACCGACCCGGTCTCACTCTATGAGCCTGTGTATTCTGACAACGGCGACGCTCTTTATGTATTGGATCAGGTGAGCGACTCCTGTGACGATAAAAGCTGGCTTGAAGAGCTTTCATTGAAGCAAGCCATGAGCGAGCTTCAGCCTCGTGAACGTAATATACTCTTCCTGCGCTTTTTCAAAGGACAAACTCAGGTGGAGGTAGCAAAAAATATTGGCATCTCTCAGGCACAGGTATCACGGCTTGAAAAAGGTGCATTGGAACACATCAAGAAAAGTATCTAACGTCTGTCGCAATACGTTAAATCGACATTTATGAATATTTTTGTTATATATGATTACATTAAGGTCACGTTTTTGAAACAATTCGATTAATAATGTGCCGTTAAAGTTGCTTGTAGTCAAAAAATTTGATATAATAATATAGGAGTTATTATGTTAAATCGTCATAAGGGAGTTGAAGTGTATGCTGACTGATTATTCGGTCCTTATTTCCGAGTCATATGACGGCCAGCATAAACTGTTGACCGAGGAACTGAAACGCAAGGGTACAAAGGTCCATATATGCGGTGATACTGAAATAGAGCTTGAGATAGGTGCTGTAAAATATACTCCTGACGTTATCGTTATTGACTGCTGTAAGCTGGGATATAAAAAGCTTCTGCATTTTCGTGAGATACTTCACGAAAATGACATTTATCCCATAATATATAACATCTACACTTATGATGACACAGAAACGATCCGTATTCTTCTCGATTATGATGATATTCTGCACATACTTATGCCATACGACGCTAAGAACGTATGCCACTATATGCTTGACAAGCTAAAAAGGATACCTGTTGATCCTGATATTCTTAAACAGAATATTTCAAAGGAGATACATAGGATCATAACATCAACGGGCATAAACCGCAAGCATTCAGGATATGACCATATCTACTACATGATATTCCTTATTATATTCAAATATAGCGGTAATAAAGTGCAAATAGGCGAACTTTATAAGGACATTGAAAAACAATACGGAAAAAATACTGCGGCTATTGAACGCTCAACAAGAAGTGCTATAGTTTCAGGCTGGGAAAAAATGAAGCCTGTGGATAAGCAAATGCTTTTTGAAAGTTGCCTTGCTAACGGAACAAAGCCTACAAATGCAATGTACATAAACACCATAGCTTTATATATAAAGCATTTGTATAACGATCAGTTGGAGATGTATTACAAAAACAAAAACGATCATACATAGGACGATCCCCAAAGTGCATACCTATTATAAAGGGTATGCACTTTTTTTGAAAGGGGAAGGTTTCATGATATGTAGTTTTTCAAGCTTGCGAAATAAAGAGGTCGTCAATATGAGAACAGGACTGAAAATAGGCTATGTTGATGATATAGAAATGGATACTCAGGGAGCGAATATAGTTTCACTGATCGTCTATGGCAAACCAAGGGCTTTCGGTATCATGGGCAGAGATGAGGATATTATCATAAAATGCTCGGATATCGAACTTATCGGCGAAGATACCATACTTGTAAAGTTCAACGATAGTGCAGTATGCACAAAGAGCAGAACTGTAAAAATCGAAAATTTGTTAAAATAAATTGTCGTAAGTTCTTGAAATGAAATAGAAAATATGATATAATATTAAAGCAATTCGCACGGACAGGTTTTTGCCGTTGGTCCTGCCGTAAGACAGGTGAAAGCAAGTAAAGCCGTCCGGAGGATAAAAACATCTGCATAAGCAGAAATCTAAAACCAAACAGGAGGTTACTACAATGGGAGTAGTATCAATGAAGCAGCTTCTTGAAGCTGGTGTACACTTTGGTCACCAGACAAGAAGATGGAACCCTAAAATGGCTCCATACATTTTCACAGAAAGAAACGGAATTTACATCATCGATCTTCAGAAGACCGTTAAGAAGCTTGAAGAAGCTTATATGTTTATCCGTGACATCTCAGCTAATGGCGAAGAGGTACTTTTCGTAGGTACAAAGAAGCAGGCTGGAGATTCTATCAAGGAAGAGGCACTGAGAGCTAATGCACATTATGTAAATGCAAGATGGCTCGGCGGTATGATGACAAACTACAAGACGATCCAGCAGAGAATCAAGAGACTTGAGCAGCTCCACACAATGGAAGAGGACGGCACATTCGACCTTCTCCCTAAGAAGGAAGTTGTTAAGCTGAAGCTTGAGATAGAAAAGCTTGAAAAGTTCATGGGCGGTATCAAGAACATGAAGAAGCTTCCAGGCGCACTTTTTGTTGTTGACCCAAGAAAGGAAAAGATCGCTGTAGCAGAGGCTAAGAAGCTTGGCATACCTGTAGTAGCTATCGTTGACACAAACTGCGATCCTGACGATGTTGATTATGTTATCCCAGGTAACGATGACGCTATCAGAGCAGTTAAGCTTATCGCTGGTTGCATGGCTAACGCTATAATCGAAGGCAGACAGGGTGAGGACGCTGAGTCCGCTGAAGAGGCAGATAAGGTGGAAGAAGCTGACGAGGCTGCTGAATAAGAGCTGAAATTTCAGGCAGGCATTTATAGTATATTTGTCTGCCTATTTCGATATAAAACACTAGGAGGAATAATAATGGGTAAGGTATCCGTAGCAGAGATCAAAGAACTTATGACAGCAACAGGCGTTGGCATGATGGACTGCAAGAAGGCTCTTGTAGAAGCTGACGGCGATATGGAAAAGGCAGTAACACTTCTCCGTGAAAAGGGACTTGCTACACAGGCTAAGAAGAGCGGCAGAGTTGCAGCAGAGGGTATCTGCACAGCTGTAGTTAAGGGCAACGTAGGCTGCGTTCTTGAAGTAAACATCGAAACAGACTTTGCTGCTAACAATGATGAGTTCAAGGCTTTCGTTGCAGCAGTTGCTGATACAGTAATCGAGACAAACCCTGCTGACGTTGACGCACTTAAGGCAACAAAGATCAGCGGTGGTGACAAGACAGTTGAAGAGACACTTCAGGATCTGTTCATCAAGATCAGAGAGAACATGGTAATCAGAAGATTCAAGAGAATGGAAGGCATTCTTGTTCCTTACGTTCACGGTGCAGGCAGCATTGGCGTTATGGTAAAGCTTGATTCTGACATTGCAGCTGACAATGCTGAGCTCCTTGCTGCTGGTAAGGACTGTGCACTTCAGGTTGCAGCTATGAATCCTGCATACCTGAACAGAGAGGCTGTTCCTGCTGACGCTCTTGACAAGGAGAGAGAGATCATGCTGGCTCAGATGGCTGAGGATCCTAAGATGGCTAACAAACCTGAGCAGGTTAAGCACAAGATCATCGACGGTAAGATCGGCAAATACTATTCTGAGAACTGCCTCCTTGAGCAGGCATTCGTTAAGGATGATAAGGTATCTGTTGGCAAGTACGTTGAGTCTGTAGCTAAGAAGCTTGGCGGCAAGATCGACGTTGTTGAGTACGTTCGTTTCGAGAGAGGCGAAGGCGTAGAGAAGAAGGAAGAGAACTTCGCTGACGAAGTTGCAGCAATGACAAAGTAATCTTTCTGACATAAATGAAAGTCCCTCGGTGGTGAGCCGAGGGACTTTTTTATGGGCTTTTGATTGTAACTTGTCAAGTTTTACTATAATACATAAATATATCAAAAACAGATTTACATAAAAAGATATGAGCTTGAAAACTCATTTTTTCAGAATCTTTTCATTTACTAATCTTATTCATGGTTCCGAAAAATAAACCGTGTAAACGCAATAATCGCCAAATTTCTGACAATACTAAAATTGCAGCCAAACAGGGCAACGCTGAGGAACGACCTGACGCAGGCTGTGAGATAAAACGGTGGAAAGCGGCGGCAGAAATGTCGTCGGTTTTCAATATTCCACCGGATATTTCCAAAGCGGATAAACCTCAGGGGTTTGGGGACAGAGTCCCCGACAGCCGTTAGGCTGCAAATCTGTCCTCAAAGTATATCGCAAACTGAGAATACGCCAGACCCCAGTCTCTGATAGGCATGGTCCACTTCTTGGCTATCTCTTTGACGCTCATATAGATGACCTTGCGTATGGAATCATCGGTCGGAAAAACCGCCTTTGATTTTGTAAATTTTCTTACCATTCTATGGTAGCTTTCGACAGCGTTCGTCGTATATATTATCTTCCTGATCTCCTGCGGATATTCAAAGAATGTTGTCAGTTCAGCCCAGTTTTTGTCCCATGATTTTATGATGTTGGGATATTTCTTGTCCCACTTTTCACGAAACTCTTCCTTGGCAAATTCAGCGTCGTCAAGATTGACTGCACCGTAGATTTTCTTTAAATCAGCACACACAGCTTTTCTGTCCTTGTAAGGCACGAATTTACAGCTGTTTCTTATCTGATGAACGATGCAGAGCTGATTCTTTGTCTTCGGGAAAATAGCGTTGATCGCATCACAAAGTCCTGTCAGATTATCGTGACAAGCGATGAAAATGTCCGTGACTCCGCGGTTTTTAAGATCTGAGCATATACTTGCGTAAAAGCTTGCTGACTCATTTTCAGAAATCCATGTTCCAAGAATCTCCTTCTGACCCTCCATGTTGATACCGAGTACAGAGTACACGCACTTATTGATGATTTTATTGTCCTTGCGCGAATTAAAAACGATTCCATCAAAGAAAACGACAGGATAAATACTGTCAAGAGGTCTGTTCTGCCACTCGTTTACTTCGGGAAGGATCTTGTCGGTTATTCGTGAAACAAGTCCTTGAGATATTTCAGCACCATAAATCTCTTTGAGGGTATCTTCGATGTCACGCTGAGACATTCCCTTAGCGTACATCGCCATGATCTTCTGCTCAATTTCGTCCGTGTGAGTCTGTCTTTTTTCGATGATCTTAGGTTCAAATTCACCGTTTCTGTCACGGGGAACGGCTATTTCACACTCGCCGTAATCGCTGGAAATGGTCTTTTTGCCGTAACCATTTCTACTGTTTCCGGAGTTGTTACCTGCGGCAGAATGCTTCTCATAACCCAGATGCTCGTCCATCTCAGCTTCAAGCATCTGCTCGATAGTTCCTGCAAACAAACGCTTGAGTTTAGCCTGAATATCGCCTGTGCTTTCGCACTCCGCCATGATGAGCTTCACAAGCTCCATTTCCTTCTCGCTTAAACCGTGATCTCTTGTTTTCATTACAATCTACCTCCAAATTTCTTTGTGGGTATTATTGTCATTTACACGGTTGGGTATTCAGACTCTTATTCATCTCCCAATTCTGGAATACCGCCAAATTTACCAATTAGATAGCCAGTTCTTATATCAGCGTTGCTTTTTTTTACCGAGCCCATCAACACTGTATAGTTCAGACTCCCCTGTTTGTCGGTCTTTATCTACGAAGTAAAATTGGTCAGCATCAAGAAAATGTTGTCTCATTATTTCGGTATCATGGGTAGTGAATATAAGCTGAGCGTGATTTTTATTGATTTCAGAATTTTGAAATTTATTGACTATATACTCCGTTAGTAACGGATGAAGTCCTTTTTTCAGTTCATCTGCGACAAATATGCCACCATTATCAATCACCCTGTCAATTGCCGGAGCCAGTGCCATAAGCCTATGAGTTCCATCTGACTCATCTTCTAAACTAAGCTCATATTGACCTAGCTCTCCTTTTTTGTTTACACCAGTATGATAGGTTCGAGCCTTAATTTCATTTCTTTGTATTTTTGCCTGAGAATTATCAGACAACGCACTAACAAAACTTTTCAGAGCTCTTGACAACTCAGGAGGAGCGTTTTCCGGTATGGTGTCATCAACATCTATCTCCGTGTTTTTCATATCAAACTTCATATCAATTATACCAACATCTGCACGTTGAGCATATTGTTTCATGGATTTTAGAACATTGTTATTGTTATAATTAAATCTGATCTGTCCTGGTATATCCTCAAATTCTCGTGAAAACACTATACTTTCTGTAAAAAACTTCATCGCTTCGGTGCACACGCTTTCATTCATTGTGTTTGCTACCGAAAAATAAAGTTGGTTTTCCGCTACGGCTTTACTTATCAATTGCTTGAACGCCTTATTTTGAATGAAAGAAAATTCTTGTCCCGTCCTTTTAAAAACTTGAGCCTTAGAACCCTTGGGATAATGAAAAAGATATTCCTCGCATATCTTCTCTTTCGTCGCAGAAAAGCCATAGATATACTTTATTCCATTATATTTGTATATAAATTCGAAACTTGTCGGAGTTTCCGTAGAATAGTCATTCAATTTAAAAGGATCAACGGGCACAGGCGCTCCAGCACCTTGTGTCATTTGTGCATTGCATATAAATTTAACGGCAAGCCAAAATGCTCTTATTAAATTACTTTTGCCTCCACCGTTTTTACCATATATAGCCACAAGTGGCAGAGATTCTTTTTTCTTAATTAAACTCTCTAACGATAATGTGTTTTCCCCTCGAAAAGAGCGGTAATTTGAAAACGAAAATTCAATTAACATATATCTTTTACACCTTTTCCTTTTATAAAATTCAAACGGGATTATTGATTATTATTGGTGCTTTTATATTATTATAACATTTTAATTTTAAAACATCAAGCTTTTTGAAGAGCAAAACAGATTGGAATGCAGCAGTTTTGGTTATAGGTATGAGACAAGAAGGCATCCTTTGGGGATAATCAGAACCACTGCTCGTTTCGACAATATTTGTCGAAGTACAATATCAACAAGGAAAACAATATACGGATATCATATTTCACATAAATTGTCAATGATTTTGTACTATTTATAATTTTTTATTGTAATTTTTTATCGTAATTATGGTGACTTATGTATGTTAACTGCATAAAATGTCGATATATTTAGATTTTTTGCAGTTGATAGCATAAGATTGACTTTTCTTTTGACTTATGCTATACTGATATATAAAGGGGTACTGCATAAGCCTATTGGCTAAGCGGTTTCTCCCAAAGATTTAGTGAAAAGAAACACCGTTACTTTGGTAGAGTAGGGCGGTGTTTCTTTTCGTGAGGGTTTGCCAAAGAAAAGTCTATTTTGTCAAGTAAAAGCGAAACGAAAAGCCCACTCAGTTTTGTAACTGAGTGGGTGTTTCTTTTCGTAAGCGTTTGCCAAAGAAAAGTCTATTCGCTCCTGCTGGGATGGAAATTCCTTGCATGGTCTGTTTTTTAGAGTAGGGTGCGGAGGATTTGACGAGTACATTGCATTTATTTCATCATACTTAAAACAAAGCCCCTCGGTGATAAGCCGAGGGGCTTTGTTTATGCTTTAAAATATTCAAGGACAGCGTCCAAACTGTCCATTTTCTTGTACACCATTGACAATATCTCATCTGTCGGTGCAATAAGATCTGGCACCATTATTGGTATCATCTTCGCATTGTAAGCCGCCTTTATGCCATTGTAAGAGTCCTCTACAGCAACAGTTTTCTCAGGCCTTGCTCCCAGCTTCTCACAGGCAAGTAAATATATCTCAGGCTGTGGCTTTGAATGTTTTATCATATCTCCGCCAATAACCACATGGAAATAATCAAGCAGACCTGCTCCCTTTAGATTTTTGATAACCCCTTTGTAAGACGTTGATGAAGCAAGTCCTACCTTTATATCACGCTCTTTAAGATAAGAAAGCAACTCCCTTGCTCCGCTTTTCAGAGGCAAACCACGCTCAGCGATAATATCTGCACAAATGGCTTTTGCTTCGTCATAAAGTTCGGGTATTAACACTTTGTCACCATATGCGGCTTCTAGGATAGCCATTGTATCAACAGTGCTTCTGCCAATGCACTTCATAGCATTTTCGTGAACGTTGGTCAGACCATATTTCTTTCCAAGGCGTTCCCAGCTTTCAAGACCTATTACTTCGCTGTCGAAAATAACGCCGTCCATATCGAATACGATCCCGTCAAGTTCTGATAATTTCAAACCCACCACGCACCTCACTTGAAATACATATACAGATTACATTTTATCATGCCGTTGTAAAGCTTGCGCTTTTTGTCAGCCTTTTTGCCGAAAAACACCTCAAACTCCTCATGTGGGGAGATTATATAGCATGGGTTCTCCTTTGACGGGCAAAGTCTTTGTCCCATTTTCTTATAAAGCTCCTCGGCTTCCTTTATTTCAAGCATACGCTCGCCATATGGGGGATTGACAATTGTTATCGAACCCTCTATCTGGCTGTATTTTGAGATATCCTGCTGTTTTACTGTAAGCTTTGAGCCTACTCCTGCCTTTTTAGCGTTGTTTCTTGTAAGCTCTACCGCTATATCATCAACATCAAAGCCAAATGCCTTGAATGCACCATGCCTGTCAATAGCGTCCATAGCCTCGGCTCTTGCATTGCGCCACGCTGTTTCAGGTATCTGTGACCACTGCTCTGCCGCAAAATTTCTTCTCAGACCAGGTGCAACTTTCAGTGCCTTGTATGCCGACTCAATAAGAAATGTACCTGAACCGCACATAGGATCCACTACAACTGAGTCCGCACGAACTCTTGCAAGGTCAACTATACCTGCGGCAAGTGTTTCCTTGATAGGTGCGTCGTTGGAATTTCTTCTGTAGCCACGCTTGTGAAGTCCTACACCTGATGTATCAAGATAGATAGTCGCAATGTCCTTATGGATAGCAAACTGTATCTGATGTTTCGCCGCAGTTTCCTCAAAATAGCTTATGCCATAGGCTTTTTCAAGTCTTTTAACGCAGGCTTTTTTGATTATCTTCTGACAATCAGGGATAGAATGAAGCTTTGAATTAAGGGCATGACCCTTAACAGGGAAAGCGTCTTCCCTGCCGATAAAGTTCTCCATTGGAAGATTCATAACGCCGTCAAAAAGCTGTTCAAAGCTTTCTGCTCTAAAGCTGCCAAGCTCGATAAGTACACGCTCTCCTGTGGCAATCCAAAGATTTGCCTTTGCAAGCACGTCAAAGCCACCTTCAAAGCTTATCTTGCCGTCAGTTGTGGTAAGATTTTCACCGCCTATCTTTTTTATCTCATATGCAAGCACGCTTTCAAGCCCAAAATGGCATGGAACGCACATTCGCAGTTTATTTTCCATAATGATTTCCTTTCAAAAAAGCCTCCATAGAGTTATGGAGGCTTTAATTTTAATGATTTCCGCTGCAATACTCAGGCTCGTTGGACTTCTTGTAATATCCAGTTGCCGTGCTGTAGCATGAATTTGACGCAAGCTTACCTGTCTTTGTGCAGTAGGTGAGCTTTTCAACTGTATCAGGCATTTTGAAAGTCTTGTCAAATGACTTATGCTTCTCATTCTCAGCGATATCACCAAAAACGTTCTTCCAAATCGCACCGATATTCTGATACTCGTTCGTAGGAATAGTGGCAGGGTTTTCATAACCTATCCAGATACCTGAAACATAGTCAGGAGTACAGCCTACAAAAGAGAGGTCAAACCAGTCAGATGAAGTACCTGTCTTACCGACAAGGTCAGTATTGTTTAGCTTAGCATATCTACCAGTACCGTCCTGCTGAGTTATAACATTCTGCATCATTCTGTTCATAACGTAAGCGGTAGACTCGCTGATAGCCTGCTTGTATCCGTCGCTCTTTTCATAGATAGCGTTTCCGTCAGCGTCCTCTACCTTTGAAACGTAGGTAACGTCATACTTCTTACCGCCATTGCCGAATATCATATAAGCGCCTACAAGCTCCTCAAGCTTAGTACCATTTGTAAGACCGCCGACAGTTACTGGTGAATAGTCAGCATCGGAGTCTGCAAGCGTAGTAATGTCAAGCTTTTCCTTGAGGAAGTTATAGGAATAAGCAGGTGTCATTTTTTTGATAAGCTGTGCAGGAAGAGTGTTCAGCGACCTTGTGAGCATTTCTACAGTTGTAAGCTGCTGATAAGACCAGTTTGCACTGTCGCCTGTTTCAGAATAGTTTACAGGCCACTTTTTGTCCTTGCCCTTTACCTTAATAGTGATAGGCTCATCAGTGAACAGGGTTGACCATGTCATAAGATCCTGATCCAGCGCTGGAGCGTATGAAGCTATAGGCTTGATACAAGAACCTGGTGAACGTTTGGCATCAGTAGCAATATTATAAACTCTCGACTCCTTTTTCTTATCACGTCCGCCAACGATAGCCTTAACATTGCCCTGGTAGTCCATAGCGATAAAGCCTGACCACAGATTATCATCCTTTTTGTTCATTTCATAGGTGGTGAAATTACTTTGCTTCTGCATTTCCTTCTCGACCTTCTTCTGCATACTTCTGTCAACAGTGGTATATGCAGTAAATCCGCCGTCATAAAGTCTTGCGGAAGCGTCCTCCCATGAAATGCCATAATAGTCAGCGATTATCTGTATAGTCTGATTGATAGCAGCGTCCATGAAATAAGATGTCGGACCCTGATCTTTTGTTTCGTCCTCATATATAGATGAGCTCGTGTAGGTTATATCGCCTGTTATTTTAAGCTCATAGTTGAGGGCTTCGTTATATTCCTGCTCAGAAATTGCACCGTTATCGAGCATATGATCCAGCGTATACTTCTGTCTGAGCTTGTTGTTTTTCATATTATCATATGGGTTGTTTGCAGCAGGCCAGCTTGTCATACCTGCAAGTGAAGCTGCCTCAGCAAGGTTAAGATCCTTTACGTCCTTGCCAAAATAGAAGTTTGCAGCAGCCTGAACTCCGATGATATCATACTCCTGAGTTGTCAGTGGCACAAGGTTAAGATAGCTTTGGAGGATATCTTCCTTTGTGTAGGTCTTTTCCACGTTGATAGAACGGAAAATCTCTCGTATCTTACGCTCGATACCATGGATAGAATCTCTGGAGTCATCACCCGTGATGTTCTTGATAGTCTGCTGAGTGATAGTCGAACCACCTATCTGTCTGCCGCCGTATATCGGTATGAATACATTGACAAATGAAGCGAACGTTCTCTTGAAGTCAACGCCGTCATGAGAATAAAATCTCTCGTCCTCGGTGTACACAAAAGCGTCCTGAACATACTGAGGGATATCCTCAAGATCAGCCCATACAACGTGCTTATTGCTGTTTTTCAGAGCATAATAAAGGTCATACTCCTGTGAATCCTCATCATCTTCATCATAGTCAGGGTTGACAGACAAAAATCTCGAAATGTTGCTTGTTTCCGTCTTGTCAAGGCTGATAGTTGTTGTGGTATCTGCAAAGTTAAGGACGTAAATAGTCAGAACTGTTGCAAATATAGAACAGGTGATAATGAGTATCAGGAATATCGACAGCAAAGCTGTACCTAATATTTTGAGAACTCTGACAGCAGGATTAGTGGATCTTTTCTTTTTGCGTTTTTTCACTGCCGTGTTTTTTATTTCATCCATAAATTTAACCTTTCGTCTTTATTTGATCTGATATTATTATACCACATACGAATCAAAAAGTTAAGTCTTTTCGGTAAATCTTTAGTTTTTTCTAAGGATTTTTTGACAGAACAAAGCTGCCGTTATTTCATTAAAATAAAAAACGAGGGCGATCACTCGCCCCCATGAATTTTATTGCTTATTCAGCGTCCTCAGAAGCCTCGTCATCAGCAGGAAGCAAAGCTCTCATAGACAGGCTGATCCTCTTCTTGTCGAGATCGATCTCTGTGATCTGGCAATCAACTACCTGACCTACAGAAAGGATATCTGCAACATTGTTTACTCTCTGGTTAGCGATCTGAGAGATATGGATAAGACCGTCGATACCGTCAATGATCTGTGCAAAAGCACCAAAGCTTGTGATAGAAACAACAGTAGCCTTAACTACCTGACCTACCTCATAATTAGCCTTGAAGATCTCCCATGGATTCTCAGAAGCCTTCTTATATGTCAATGAAACCTTCTTTGTTTCGCTGTCGATATCCTTGATAGTAACAGTGATCTTATCGCCAACGGAAACAACGTCTGAAGGGTGCTTGATCCTGTTCCAAGAAAGATCCATTCTTCTAATAAGGCCGTCAACACCACCGAGATCTACGAATACGCCGTAATCTGTGATAGACTTAACTGTACCCTCTACCTCAGAACCGATCTGAGCTGTCTCAAAGAACTTAGCCTGAGCTGCTGCTCTTTCCTCTCTTGCTACTGCACGGATAGAACCAACTGCTCTCTGCTTAGCCTCGTTTACCTCAAGGATCTTGAAGCTTACTGACTGCTTGAGCAGATCGTTAAGATCGAAATCTCTTCTTGGAGCTGCCTGTGAAGCAGGGATAAATACCTTAACACCGTTAGCTGATACGAGTACACCGCCCTTAACAACGTTTGTAACTGTACCTGTAAGTGTAGCGTCAGCTTCCTTAGCCTCAACTATCTTCTGGAAACCAAGAACTGCGTCAACCTTCTTCTTAGAAAGTGTAACGATACCCTCCTGGTCATTTGTCTTAAGAACGATCAGATCGATCTTGTCGCCTACCTTTACGATATCCTCTGGCTTCTTAGTAGGATCATCTGTAAGTTCAGATGCAGGAATATAGCCTGTGTGCTTTGTTCCGATATCTACGGCTACTTCACCGTTATTGATATCGGTGACAACGCCCTCAACCTTCATTCCAGTATGTATTTTTTTCAGAGTCTTTTCCAGTTCCTCCTCAAAATTAAATTCTTCGTCAACATTGTTCAACATTTCACTCATGGTCTGTTGTACCTCCTTGATTATATAAGCCGGCGTCGATGCACCAGCAGAAATCCCGATAAATTTTGCACCTGATAAGTCAATATCACATGCCCTCAGTCCTTCGGCGTCCTCCACAAGCCAACATTTGCAATATTCATCGCATATGGCTTTAAGCTTGTGAGTATTGGAGCTGTGCAGCCCTCCGACTATTATCATTATGTCGGCAGCCTTCGCAAGCTCCGCCGCCTCCTTCTGTCTTTCAGAAGTGGCACTGCATATGGTGTTATACACCACAGCCTCAGGCAGATACCTCTCAAAAAGCTCTTCGCACTTTCTCCACATATTCTTATTATACGTTGTCTGAGCCAGAATTGCAACCTTTTTTGACGAAAAATCTTTCTCTTTCACCAAATTTTCAAAATCGTCACATGAACTGAACACATAACTCTCTCCGCTGCAATGACCTCTTATACCCATTATTTCCGGGTGAGCCTCATCACCTGCGATAAGAATAACGTATCCCTCGCCCGATTTTTCGGCTGCTATCTTGTGTATCCTTGCCACAAAGGGACAGGTAGCGTCAATTACTTCCGCACCTACCTTTGCAAGCTTTTCATACACGTCCAGTCCAACACCGTGGGATCTGATAACAACTGTCTGGTCTTTCGTGACCTTATCCACATCGGTGGAGTAAACTCCTTTTGCTTCAAGGTCAGAAACTACGTTTGGATTGTGAATGATTGGGCCTAACGTTACAACATTATTTCGGTTATCTAATTCATTATACACTATTTTTACGGCTCTGTCTACACCAAAACAGAAACCTGCGGTCTTTGCAACGCAAATTTTACACTTTGTTAACATTTAATGTACCAGCTCCGTGATATTTTTCATGATCTCGTTCTTGATAGTCCTAAGAGAATGAGGGTCGGTGGCTGTAACGCCTATCTCGCCAGGCACTATAGGCTTGCCAAATCTTACAACTACACGCTTTCTGAATTTGAGCTTGCCCTCGAAATTGATACCAACAGGGACCACAGGCACCTGAGCCACAGCCGCCACCAATGCAACACCTGTTTTGCCCTTTCCTACCTTGCCGTCCTTTGAACGTGTTCCCTCAGGGAAGATGACAAGGTTTCTGCCCTTTTCAAGCTTTTCGATAGATGTATCTATGACCTGAGTGTCGCCCTTTCCTCTTGTAACAGGGAATGCTCCGAACGCTTTTATAAGCAGAGTGAAGAACACATTCTGATGAAAAAGCTCCTCCTTAGCCATATAAGAAAGCGGCACTTTTGTTGGCAGTGCGATAAACACAGGGTCCTGATAGCTTCTGTGGTTTGATGCGAATATATTCCCGCCGTCCTTCGGGATATTCTCTGTGCCCTCGAAAGTGATGTTAAAATACAGATGATAAAGTCCGATAACGATATATCTCAGCACTGTGTACCAAAACATATGGAAATGACCAAGCCTGTGTTCTTTTTTCACAGGTCTCACCGGCATTATCTCTTTTATCTTACGCTCTTTTTTTTTAGTCTTGTCGGTTATTACCTTGTAGATAGCCTCAACAGACTCTTCAAGAGTCAACTCAGTAGAGTCCACCTCAACAGCGTCATCAGCCTTTTTCAGCGGTGCTATCTCTCTGTGTGTATCGTTATAGTCACGCTGGATTATATCCTGCAATACCTCGTCATATGTAGACTTGTCGCCCTTTTCCTGAAGCTCCTTGAAACGTCTTTCTGCTCTTGCCTCTGGAGCGGCTGTGAGGAATATCTTCACGTCAGCGTTTGGCAAAACCACAGTGCCGATATCTCTGCCGTCCATGATGATGTTGTTTTCCTTTGCGATATTCTTCTGAAGTTCAAGCAGAAATTCTCTTACCTCAGGTATAGCAGACACCTTTGACGCACCCATGGATATCTCAGGCGTTCTTATTTTGTCTGAAACGTCCTCGTCATTGAGCATTACTCTTTGCCCTGCTTCTGTGTAGCAAAGCTTTATGGATATCTCACCAAGAAGGGGTTTTATCTGCTCAGGGTCAGCAAGGTCTGCACCCTTGCTTATAACATAATAAGCTATAGAGCGGTACATCGCACCTGTGTCTACATATACATATTCAAGCTTTTTCGCTACCGCCTTTGCGATAGTGGACTTTCCTGCTCCGGAAGGTCCGTCGAGAGCCACGTTTATTCCCATATCAAAATCTCCTTATCCTATTTTATCCGCACAGCTATACGCCGTGGAAAACGCTATCTGCAAATTAAAACCGCCTGTATAAGCGTCAACGTCAAGCACCTCACCGATAAAGTAAAGTCCTTTACACAGCTTTGACTCCATTGACCGTGGGTCTATCTGCGAAACATCAACTCCTCCACGAGTGATTATAGCCTCCTCCACAGGACGCATACACTTCACTGTGAACGTTAGCTTTTTCACTGTGGAAACAAGCCTTTCACGCTCCTCACGGGTTATCTGATTGACCTTTTTCTCAGGGTCGATACCGCACCTTTTTATTATAAGTGGTATTATCTTTGAAGGCAGCAGCTTTCCCAGTGAATTCTGAAAATCTCTGTTTGGAAAATCACCGAAATCACGAAGTATCCTGCTGTCAAGCTGTTCATGGCTCAGTGCAGGTTTAAGGTCGATATCCATATAATACCTTGACTTGTTCATATCACCAAGGTGAGCCGAAGCCGAAAGTACAAGAGGTCCGCTCAGACCAAAGTGTGTGAAAAGCATTTCCCCAAGCTCGTGGAAAAGTGGTTTATCTCTGTCCTCTTCACGAAGCGTCAAGGTGCAGTTTCTAAGGGAAAGCCCCATTGCAGAAGCACATTCCTCACGCTCATAAGTGACTACAGGGCAAAGTGACGGAGTTATTGCCGTGACCTTATGCCCCACAGACTTCGCAAGCCTATAGCCGTCGCCTGTTGAGCCTGTCCGTGGATAGGACTTTCCGCCAGTTGCAACGATAACGCTGTCTGCGTAATAATCCCCATGCTCGCATTTAAAACCCTCTGCTCTGCCGTCCTTTATGATAAGCTCTTTTACCTCATCGTCGATAAACTGCACACCACTGTCCTCGCAGGCTTTCACAAGTGCTTTTACGATATCCTTTGCGTTGTCGCTCACAGGGAAAACTCTGTTGCCACGCTCAGTTTTAAGCTCCACCCCAAGGCACTCAAAAAAGCTCATAACGTCCTCTGGAGAAAATCTGCTCAGTGCTGAATACATGAACTTGCTGTTGCGTGGGATATTTTTCATAACAGTGTCAGCGGTACAGTTGTTTGTGACGTTACACCTGCCCTTGCCTGTTATCATGAGTTTTCTGCCCTGACAGCCGCTATGCTCGATAACAGCAACGCTCTTTCCACGCCAGCCAAGCTGAACTGCGCAGAACATTCCTGCCGCACCTGCGCCTGCTATAACTGCGTCAAATCTTCTCACTGTGTATCTTCCTCGCTTTTTGCGTAAACGTCATACTCAGCCCATACCTTTTCAAGACGTTCAAAGGTCTGGGACACTCTGTCGATATTTCTTATTGATACCGCAACGATAAGTGCATTTATAAGGCTCAGCGGTGCAACGAGAGAGTCAACGAACGATGCCATATCGCTTCTTGCAAGAAGCAGGCTGTCTGCATACTTTGCAATAGGCGAAGCCTTTGAGTCTGTTATAGCTATAACGTTCGCACCGTTGCTCTTTGCATATTTAAGTGCCTTGACGGTCTGCTTTGAATACCTCGGGAAAGATATGCCTATCATGGCGTCCTTTTCGTCTATTCTCATTATCTTTTCAAAAAGCTCTGAAGTAGTCGTACTCTGAACAAGCTTTACATGGGGGAAAATAAGTCCCAGATAATAAGCAAGGAACGAAGCGATAGAAGCTGCACTTCTCGTACCCATTATGTAAAGGGTATTGCAGGATACGATAGTGTCAACGGCATTGTTAAAGTCCTCCTTTGAGGTTTCCTCCAAAGTACGCCTTATCTTGTCGATGTCGAGATTGAGTACCCTTTCAAGCACGTTGTCACTGCTCATAAGGTCGGAAGTGACCTCTATTCTCTGAACAGTTGTAAGCTTGTTTCTCATAAGCTCCTGCAAACCTTTTTGAAGGGCAGGATAGCCGTCATAGCCAAGCTCTGAGGCAAATCTTACCACCGTTGATTCGCTGACGCCCACGGTTTTTCCAAGCTTCTGAGCCGTCATAAAAGCCGCTTTGTCATAGTGGGAGAGAATGTAGTTCGCAATAAGCTTGTGTCCCTTTGATAAGCCTGAAAGCTTTTCATTGATAAGCGTAAATAAATCTTTTTCCATTTCTATCTATACCTTTCAGCATATTTTTTAGGCATATCGCATCATACGGTGTTGCCTTAAGCCCACAGATCCTCCTGTAGGGCGAGTATCCTTTTTCTTCTTGCTTCTGTTTTGTCCTTATCTGGGATATAAACGCCGTCCTTTAAGATAAGCACGTCACCCTCGTGAACGTCTTTTGTTTCAGAAAGCGGTATATCCTTTTTTTCTCCTTGCTCAGTTTCGCACACGGCATAGCCGTTTTCTATCCTGTCAACTATAAGAATCTCTTCCATATCACTTTTCTTCCTTTTCAGCAGAAACGCTCAGACCCTCGCCATCTGAGCTGAAAACTATCGTTCCCACATCTGCAGTGACATACAAATGGGAAGCATATTTTTTCAGCCTTGTGACAGTTTCTTCGTGTGGGTGACCATACTTGTTGCCCTTGCCGCAGGATATAACAGCATATCTCGGCATGACCTTGTTAAGAAAATCGACCCCCGAAGAAGTGGAACTGCCGTGATGACCTGCTTTAAGCACCTTTGCGGAAACATCATAACCCTGAGAAAGTATATCTTTCTCCTCAGTGGTCTCGCAATCCCCCGTGATAAGAAAGCTGTTCTCACCGTCTGTTATCTTCACAAGTGTGGAATAATTATTAAGATCATCATAATCCTTTTTGGGTGTGAAAAGCTCAACCTTACAGCTTCCAAGCTCAAATTTCATAGGCTTTGCCTGTGTTATCTTCAATCCATTTGCCTTTATACTTTTGAGCATTTTCTCATATATCGTTGTGGTGGGCGTCATATCAGCCTTGACTTTCGGCATAATGAATTTATCCACCTGAAACTGGTCTATTATCTCGCTCATTTCACCAATATGGTCAGCGTGAGGGTGGGTGGCAATGAGATATTTTAACTCTGTCACTCCCTGCTTTTCAAGATATTTTTCTATTTTATTGCTGTCATCTTTATCGCCGCTGTCAATGAGCATAGCCTCCCCTTGTGATATCACAAGGGTGCTGTCGCCCTGACCAACATCGATAAAATGCACCTCTGTCTGAGCGTGTTCCGCCGGCTTGTCCTCAATGCCTGCCTTGATAAGCAAGCTGTCGAAAGAAACTAACCCTGTCAGGTCAAGCACTGTAAAAAGCAGCACCACAAAAACCGCTATGAGCGTTACCGCCTTTTTAAGCGGTGCTGTCGAATTTTTCTTTTTCACAGATCTGCCTGCCATGTTATCCCTTTCCGCCAGAGCTATCTTCTTGCCTGCATTTCAGCCCATTCTTCTTTTGTTATGTTTATCTTTCGTGCCTTAGAGCCTTCCTGTGGTCCTATTATGCCCATTTCCTCTATCTCGTCCATGATACGGGCGGCTCTAGGGAAACCGAGCTTTAGCTTTCTCTGCAAGAACGCAGTAGAAGCGTTATTTGTCTGCACGATTATGGATATTGCCTGATTTACAAGGTCATCATCAGGATTTACGGAAACATTATCGCTGCCTGCCGAACCGCTGTCCTTTGGCTGTGGAGTATTCTCCTCCACCTCTGCGATAACTTCGTCGCTGTATTCTGCGGTATGCTCGTTCTTGAGGAAGTTTACAACCTCTCTTATCTCAGAAGTCGCTGCATAGCCGCTCTGCATTCTTATAGGCTTTTTAACGCCAACAGGCTTATAAAGCAGGTCACCGTTTCCAAGAAGCTTCTCTGCACCGCTTTCGTCAAGTATAACTCGTGAGTCAACGTTGCTGGACACACTAAGAGAAACTCTCGATGGGATATTTGACTTGATAAGTCCTGTCAACACGTCCGCCCTAGGGGACTGTGTTGCGATTATCATATGTATTCCTGCCGCACGAGCGAGCTGTGCAAGTCTTAAAACTGAGTCCTCTACCTCGCTTCTCGCAGCCATCATAAGATCGGCGAACTCATCGACCACAATAACTATCTGCGGCAGAAGGTCTATCTTTGCACGGACTTCGTCCTGCTCCTCGGCAGGCTTATTGCGTTCTTCAAGAACCATGTCGTTAAACTCCTGCAAGTTCTTTACATTGTTCGCCTCGAACATAAGATAACGCTTGTTCATTTCATTTACCGCCCAGCCAAGCGCACCAGCCGCCTTTAAAGGCTCGGTAACAACAGGGATAAGCAAATGAGGTATCTTATTATAAATAGGAAACTCGACTTTCTTAGGGTCGATAAGAATAAGCTTTACTTCGTCAGGGGACGCATGGTAAAGTATAGAAAGTATGATAGAGTTTGTAAAAACAGACTTACCTGAACCTGTTGTACCTGCAACGAGCATATGCGGCATTTTGGCGATATCGCCGATAATGATATTACCCTCGATATCCTTGCCCACTGCAAAGGTAAGCTTGCCCTTTGCCTTTCTGTATTCCTCGCTGTCGATAAGCTCACGGAGAGAAACCGTATCTCTATGATCGTTCGGCACTTCTATGCCTATGCACGCCTTGCCCGGCACAGGAGCTTCGATACGAACGCTCATTGCCGCGAGGTTAAGTGCGATATCGTCTGCAAGACCCGTTATCTTCGACACTCTCACGCCTGCTGCAGGCTGAAGCTCATATCTTGTAACGGACGGACCTCTGTGTATACCCACGATCCTTGTTTTAGCGCCATATGTTTCAAGCGTTTCCACAAGCTTAGCAGATTTCTCTTGTATCTCCTGCTGGACTATCTCGGAAGCCACAGGATTTTTAGCATATTTGAGTATATCCACAGGCGGATAAACGTAAGCAGATATTTTATTATCTTTCTCAAAGAACGTTGTCTGACCGTTCTTATCAACATTCACTACTGGTGGTTTAACAGGCTCGTCCTTGGACTTCTTTTCTTCTCTGCTGTCGCCTATGGCGTTTTCTATTATCTTTTTAAGCTCCTCATTATCGGTAGTCTTAGCCGTTTCTTCAAGCTTTTCATGTGTTATCACAGGAGCTTTTACAGGGTGGACCGGCATATCTATCTTTGAAGCGTCCACCTTGTCGGTAGCTTCTTGCGCCTCTGCAACAGGCACAAAGGCTTCCGCCGCAGTGTCAGGGCCATCATCAGGATAGAACTTTGCAATATCAACCCTACCATTACGCCTTGGTTCTTTCTTCTCTCTTGGAGGCTTCGGAGGCTGAGCCGCACGCTCGATACGCTCCTCGTTCACCGCTTCATAGCTCTTTATAAAAGGCTTTGAAACTGCCTTTAGAAGCTGTGGAAGCGTAACATTTGTAAGCAGCATTATAAAAGTGAACGCCACAAGCACGATAACGATACCTGCGCCAACTCTTTTGAAAAGCGAAAGCAAAGGCCAGCCAAGCAATGCGCTTGCAAGTCCGCCGCCACGGAGCTGTTTTCCATCATTGAAAAGCCCCACAAGTTTGAGCCAGAACGAACTTCCGTCCACAGAGCCCACTTGGATTATCTGAGCCATGCCGCTTATAAGAAGCATAAGAACGCTTCCCTCCACCACCTTCGCTATGACCTTGTTGTGGGTCACATCTGAAGCTATCATAAGGGCAACATAGATTATCATAGGTGCAAACAGAAATACTGTCACGCCGAAAAGTCCTCGGTTCAGCTCATGGAGCCATTTCCACAAGCCGTCCCCTTCCACGAACGTGATAAGCAGTTCAAGTATGCCGAAAAAGAAAAGTATGTAAGACCAGAAGCGTCTGTTCTCTCTTTCTCTCACTGCTGTCATGGAATTTGACTGTTGCGGCTTGCTCTGAGGCTTTTGCTGTTTTGTATTCTTTTTTGCAGCTTGCGCAGGCTTTTGTGCGGGCTTTTTCTTTGCCGCTGTCTGCTTTGGCGCAGGCTTTGAGCCTTTCTTTTGAGCTGCCATTTATTTTACCATTCCTTTCGGTATTTGTCTTATTTAAGCAAATAAAGGCAAAATGTTATTTGCCTTTATAACCCACAAAAAAGCCTGAAAACAGAATTTCAAGCTTTTTCACAGAAACTGTATTATCTTATGTCATTACTTTGCAAAGGATATAGGGTGACCCATGCACATCTCGATAAATGAGATAACAAGGACTATGATGCCAAGCACAAGGGTATAATAAGCAAACACCTTGAATTTATCCGTTTTAACGAGCCAGTTTACAAGCTTGATAGCACAAAGTCCCACAAATGCGGCAACTACAAATCCAACTGCACAGCTAACCCAATCTATATCAGCATGTGTTGAAACTGCGTCCTTGACTTCAAGCAGACAGCTCATAAGTATAACAGGTATGCCCAGAATGAAAGAATACTTTACCGATGTTTCTCTGGTCATGCCTGAGAAAAGTCCTGCTGAGATAGTCGATCCTGATCTTGAAACGCCAGGCAACAGTGCAACTCCCTGAAAAAGTCCGACCGTTATTGCGTCCTTATAAGCTATATTGCCCTGAGTCTTTTTACCCTTTACACAGCGGTCTGACATAAAAAGTATTGCCGATGTATAAAGGAAACAGAGACCCTCTGCGAAAATGCTTGAATCCTCTGCAATGCCCTCAAACCAGCCCTTAAATGGCAGGAACGGTACAAGGCAGAAGCAGGAAACTATTATCATAACTATCATACGCCTTGGAGGATTCATATTTTTAAGAGTGAACTTGCCTGTAAAAATATCCTTTATCATAACGCCAAGCTCTTTTATCATATCCCATATTGTCTTCCTGAAAGTCACAAATACTGCTACCAGCGTGCCAAGGTGAAGTATCGCCGAGAAAAACAAAGCTCCCTCTCCGCTGTTTCCTGTAAAATGCTGATACAGTGAAAGATGTCCTGAACTTGAAACTGGAAGAAACTCCGTCAAGCCCTGAATTATAGCCTGAAAAATCGCATTGATGATACCCATTGCTGTCCTCCGAAATTTTGTTGTTTGTCAGAGATAAAAGCCGTCATGGCTGAGATAATGTGCCGGATCTGTGTCCACAGCAGTATCATCACCCTCAAACTCTTCTCCGATATCTACGTCAGTCCTGAATACGTCATAAAGGTCGATTATTGTCTGAAACATTTTCAGCTTTCTCCTTTTCAGAACTGTTTTCTATCATATCATAAAGGCAGTCTATCGCCTCGGAAAGCCCTCCGAGCCTGTCGATAAGCCCCTCTTTTACAGCCTGCTCCCCGTCGATAACAGAACCAACGTCCATTACAAGCTCGCCCGTTGACATCATAAGCTCACGGAAACGCTCAGGCTTTATGGCTGAATTATCGCACACAAAGCGAACTATCCTTTCCTGCATTTTGTCAAAATAAGAAAGCGTCTGAGGTACTCCCAGCACAAGCCCGTTCATTCTAACAGGGTGTATGGTCATTGTGGCGCTTGGCACTATAAATGACTTTTTCGCACACACCGCCAACGGCACGCCTATGGAGTGACCTCCGCCCACAACCATTGACACAGTAGGCGTTTTCATACTAGCAATAAGCTCTGCAATGGCAAGTCCTGCTTCCACATCTCCGCCCACAGTGTTGAGGATTATCACAAGCCCCTCTATGCTCCTATCCTGCTCGATAGCAACAAGGGCAGGTATGATATGCTCATACTTGGTGGTTTTGTTTTGTGCAGGCAAAATATAATGCCCCTCCACCTGACCGATAATGTTCAGGCAGTGTATAACGTGCTTTGCGTCTGGCAATGTGACAGAACCCATTTCCTTTATCTGCCTTATATCCTCAGCAAGCTTTTCGCTCTCTACATTTTCTTCTTGTTCAGACACCCAGATACCTCCCGTTCTTCATTAGTAACTTTCGTCACAAGAGAAGTATTTGCAGTGTTCATTGAAAATATGCAGGAAAACCGCCACACCTTTAATATAATAGCACAAGTTCTATCTAATGTCAACAACTTGCAAGAGCTAAAAAAAACAATTTTGCAGGAAATTTACGCTATCCTGCAAATTATTTATAAAAAGTTTAAATCTATTTTTGATACTCCTCAGCAAGCACCTGTTCACACCAAAGTATAAGATCTGCGAAATCTTCCTTGTCAAGATAGGAGAAATACTTGTTCACAGCCTCACCCTCAGCAGCTTCTATGGTGTCTGTCAGGCAATAGCCGTCAGAAGAAATAGTTATCTCTGTTTTGGTGTTCTCTTTAAGTCCCAGAGTTATCTGTATAAAATCAAGTCCCGGATCTTTAGACGGCGCCGTCCTGTATGAAGCGTTGCCGAAGCTGTCTATCATTTTCACAAGCTCGTTGTAATCATCATGATCGGCAAGATAGCATTCTCCGTATTCTCCGCCTACTTTCACACAAACCTTTGCATATGCGCCCTCGTAGATATCATAATTATAAAAGTCATCAAAGCAAGCATAGTATATGCCGCCATTCTTTGTGAGCTTATAAAAGCCTTTGTACGCCTTATTTGTATCTATGCTGTCGGCTGATATCTTCTCAACAAAATCCCACTTATCCGAGCCGTCTGATGACACAACATTTTTACCGTCAGGAAACATAAGTGAATAAACAGCGTCCGTGCCGCTGTCATCAGCCTGCGACTCATATGTATAAAGGCTGTCAGCGGAGAATTTCTTATGCTTATAGTCACTTAAATTTCCGTCGCTGTCATATTTCATATACTGCATAGGAGCGTTGCGCTCTTTATCATAAGAAAGCTGTAGAATACCATTGCTAACCACAGTTATTTCAGTGTACTCATCAGCTTCAAGCACAACGTTTCCCGACTTGTCAAGAAGTCCCACTGCTCTGCCGTCACGATAAGTGAAGAAAAGATCCGCAAGAAGCTTTTCACATTTATATTCCTCAAAGGGCTGCTCCTCAACCTCGGCAACATACTGAGTGCTGTCAAAGCTTGTATAAAGCTTTCGTGAAAGCTCGTCAAGGCTTTTTATTTTATTTAAAAACTCCGGAAATTTGTATTTCTTGACCTTCACATTGCTTGGTTGAGCTAAGTCGCCTGTCTTTATCTGCGACACCGCAGACGACTGTGTTGTTTCTTTGTCTTTTTCACAGCCGAACATAGAAATTGTCAGCGTCAATGCAAGCGCAAGAGCCGCACATTGTTTTCTTTTTCTCATCGTTATCCCCTCGTATTTTATTTTGTTATCTCACAGCACGAGCCGTTACACTATATTATAATACACAAATCTGATTTTTGCAAGATATATTAAAACTTTTTATTCTTTATCATAGCAGTATGGTAATACACTAAATGTTATAAAAGTGTTAAATGTTTAAAAGTGCCTTTACATATAGAATGTTTTGTGCTATAATATTCTAGTGGCAGTGTTGAGTTTTATAAATATCTGCTACTAATTTTGCTGTTTTATGGCAAGGAGGATAAAATTAAATGGTTAGAGCGATTGTCGGCGCAAACTGGGGCGACGAGGGTAAGGGCAAGCTTACCGATATGCTTGCTGAAAAGTCTGATATAGTAGTAAGATTTCAGGGCGGAGCTAACGCAGGACATACTATTGTAAATCACTACGGAAAGTTCGCTTTGCACACTTTGCCTTCCGGCGTATTTTATGATCACACAACAAATATTATCGGCAACGGTGTTGCACTTAATATCCCTGTATTTTTCAATGAGCTTAAAAAGGTAACTTCCGAAGGCGTTCCAATGCCTAAGATACTTATTTCCGACAGAGCGCAGATGGTAATGCCATATCACGTTCTGTTTGACCAGTACGAAGAGGAAAGACTTGGAAAGGCAAGCTTCGGCTCAACAAAATCGGGTATCGCACCTTTCTATTCTGATAAATATGCAAAGATAGGTTTCCAGGTACAGGAGCTGTTTGACGAAGAGGCTCTCAAGGTAAAGATAAAGAGAGTTCTTGAAACAAAGAACATTCTTCTTGAACATCTCTATCACAAGCCTCCTATCGACGCTGATGAGCTTTTCAATACTCTTATGGAGTATAAGGAAATGGTAGCACCATACGTTTGCGACGTATCTGCATTCCTTTGGAACGCTATCAAAGAAGGCAAGAACGTTCTTCTCGAGGGTCAGCTTGGTTCACTGAAAGACCCTGACCACGGTATCTATCCAATGGTAACATCTTCATCTACACTGGCAGCATACGGTGCTATCGGTGCAGGTATACCTCCTTATGAGATAAAGACTATCGTAACTGTTGTTAAGGCTTATTCTTCCGCAGTTGGTGCAGGTGCATTCATTTCTGAGATATTCGGCGATGAGGCTGACGAGCTGAGAAAGAGAGGCGGCGACGGTGGAGAGTTTGGTGCAACAACAGGCAGACCTAGAAGAATGGGTTGGTTCGCCGGCGTGGCAACTAGGTGTGGCTGCCGTATCCAGGGCACAACAGATGTTGCTTTCACAGTAGTTGACGTTCTTGGCTATCTTGACAAGATACCTGTATGCGTAGGCTATGAGATAGACGGCGAGGTTACAACAGACTTCCCTACAACAAGAAAGCTCGAAAAGGCAAAGCCTGTTATCGAAGTTCTCGACGGTTGGAAGTCAGACATCAGGGGCATCAAGAAGTATGAAGATCTTCCTGAAAACTGCAAGAAGTATATCGACTTCGTTGAAAAGCATATCGGCTTCCCTATCACGATGGTTTCAAACGGACCAAAGAGAGAGGACATCATCTACAGAGAAAGCCCACTTTCAAAGTAATTTCAAATATCACAAAAGGCTGCGGCAAAAAGTCGCAGCCTTTTTCATTTAGAGTGTAAAAACGAATGATCGGCACGTCGCATTTCTGCGAAACAGAAATTGAGCCGCTCCCCTACAAATAACATAGATATTGTTGATTTGGTACAGGTATGATATTAAACACTAACTAAGTGTAGTTCTACATTTTGGCTTTATTGAGAAAATAGAGAATATCTTTTGGAGAATAAGCTTCTACCGCTCCGTCACGGAGAAGCGCACACTGTCCTGCGTATTTCTCACTGAAAATGTCATGAGGCGGTATAACAAAAACGTCTTTATTCTGGGATAAAGCATGATTTACAGTATTCAGGGTGCCACTGCGTATTCCTGCTTCAACCACAAGAACGCAATGTGAAAGTGCCGAAACAATGCGGTTTCTTATACGAAAATTCTCAGGAACAGGTCTTGCCTGCGGGAAAAATTCTGATATGGCTACCCCATGTGTTGCTATCTCACGCTTGAAGCCCGTCCTGCCACGAGGATAATCATATTCTAGCCCACAGCCCATAACAGCTACAGTGCTTCCACCTGCACGCATCGCACTGCGGTGTGCGGCAGTGTCGATACCCATAGCAAATCCGCTTATGATATTTACTCCTTGCTCTGCAAGAAAACTTGAAAACTCCTCCGCCACGGCTACAGAATAATCGCTTGGTTCTCTAGTGCCGATAATGGCAACGCTCTTTTCAATAGACAGACAGCTTACATCGCCACGGCAGAAAAGCACAGCAGGTGGACATTCTATCTGTTTCAACCGTTCAGGATAAAGAGGATCGTCAGGGGTGAGGATATATATACCCTTTTTCTCGCAGTATTCAGCCACCTGTTTCGCCTGAAAGAACGTGCAGCAGGATATCTTTTCAGCCTCCTGCTGAGTAACATATCCACAGCGCAGTGACAATAGATCATCGCACATTTCTTCGACGCTGTCATAATATGACATAACGTCCCACAAGCGCTTGTCCGCAGGTCCGAACGCAACATCGAGCCACAGCCACAACAGCTTTCTATCTGTATTTTCAAGCATTTTTCCTGCACCTCCAGTTGGCAGATTTCTTTTAATCTTATTGTATCATATTTTATTGTTAAAAACAACAAAATTTTATAGCATTTTGGTTAAATCAAACGATTTCGGTTGAAATGGGCAAGACCATATGTTATAATGGATATTGAAAATTTGAACTTGAAAGGATCGTTGCTTAATGATAAACAAGCTTGACCTCAGCGGCGAGTGGCTGCTGTGTCTTGACAAGGAATGTAAGGGTACTGACCTTGTTTTTGATGATACAATAAACCTTCCAAACACCACTTCCAACGCTAAAAAAGGCGAATACAATACTGAGAGAGAAACAGGCTTTCTTACAGACACATATAAATTTGAGGGCTTTGCATGGTTCAGAAAAAACGTTGACTTCTCTGCTCTGCAATGTGAAAATCTTAAACTTTATCTTGAAAGAACAAGAATAACTGAACTTTATATAGACGGCAAAAAGATAGGCAGGCAGGAGAGCCTTTGCACTCCGCACATCTATGACCTGAACGAGTATATCGGTACTGGCATACATGAAATGACTATCTGCGTTTCAAATGTTGGCTACAAGACCAAGGGCGGACACCTGACTTCACCTGACACTCAAACCAACTGGAATGGTATCACAGGACGCATCGAGCTTATAGGCTACAAAAACGCCCACGCTGAAAATGTTATGCTTTGGTGCGATATCCACAACAAGACAGTAAGAGTAACAGCCAACATAACAGGCGGAAAAAGTGGAAAAGCTGTCATAAGTGCAGAGAGCTTCAACAGTGAAAAGAATCATACACCTGCTGTGCAGAGCTTTGAGTACAAAGACGGCAAGCTTGACGCTTTATACAAAATGGGCGACGATTGCCTGCTTTGGAGTGAGCATGAGCCTAATCTCTACAAGCTGAGAATAGATATCTACGGCGACGTGAGCGAGCATATCATCGGTATGCGTGAGTTCAGGACTGAGGGTGGAAAGTTCACCATAAACGGAGAAAAAACCTTTCTCAGAGGAAAACATGACGGCATGATATTCCCTAAGACCGCTTTTGCACCTACCGACCTTGAGGAATGGCTGAGGATAATGAAGATATCAAAGTCATACGGCATGAACCACTACCGCTATCACACCTGCTGTCCCCCTGAGTCTGCGTTTATCGCTGCGGATATGCTTGGAATTTACATGGAGCCACAGCTTCCTTTCTGGGGAACTATCACAGAAGAGGGCGAGGAGAACCACAATCAGGAGGAGCAGGATTTCCTCGTTGAAGAGGGCTTCAATATGCTGAAATTCTTCGGCAATCACCCTTCCTACTGCATGATGTCAATGGGCAACGAGCTTTGGGGCTCAAAGAAGATACTCAACGATATCATAGGCGGCTACAAGAAATTTGATAACAGACACCTTTATACGCAGGGTTCAAACAATTTCCAGTGGTTCCCTAACGTTATAGAAAATGACGATTTCTTTGTTGGCGTAAGACTTGCAAACGACAGGCTTATAAGAGGCTCATACGCTATGTGTGACGCTCCACTTGGTCATATTCAGACTGACAAGCCTGCGGCAAATCACGATTATGACAGCATTATAAGACCGCAAAAGCAGGCAAGCTCCACGGAAGTTTCAGAGGACGGCACTGTCCAGATACAGTACGGCACGACCATGAAAACTGTCAAGGCAAGCGAAGCTGACGCAGATTTTATCCCTGAAGTGCCTATCGTTACTCACGAAATAGGTCAGTATGAAACTTATCCGAACTTCAAGGAAATAGAAAAATACACAGGCTCCCTTAAAGCCAGAAACTTTGAGGTATTCAGAGAAAGACTTGATGAAAAGGGTCTGCTTCCGCTGGCTGAGGATTATTTCAAATGCTCAGGCAAGCTTGCTGTGCAGTGCTATAAGGAAGAAATGGAGGCTGTTTTCCGTTCAAGACTTCTTGGCGGTTTCCAGATACTTGATATTCAGGATTTCAGCGGTCAGGGTACTGCCCTTGTGGGTGTACTTGACGCATTCATGGACAGCAAGGAACTTATCACAGACAGCGAGTGGAGAGAGTTCTGCAATGACGCTGTTGTAATGGCACGTTTTGACAGCTATGTTATTGAAGCTGGCAGCAGTTTCAAGGCGCACACAGAGCTTTGCAATTACAGACCTGACCTTAAAGACGGCAAGCTTATTTGCACTCTTACACTTGAAAACGGTGATGTCATTGGCAAGGTCGAAAAGAATTTTGTTGCAGAAGGCAACTACACTGACATTTGCGATGTAGAGTTTACTCTCCCACAGGTAACAAAGAACACAAAGGCTGTGCTTGCACTTGAAATTGAGGGTACTGATATACGCAATCACTATGACCTTTGGGTCATTCCAACAGTTGAAAAGACAGATATAAGAGGTGCATACATTTTTAACGAGGTAAATGACGAAGCTGAAAGTCTGCTGAAACAGGGCAAGACAGTGCTTATCGTCCCTGACCTTTCAAGGATTGAAAATTCTATCGAGGGCTTCTACTGTCAGGACTTCTGGTGCTATCATATGTTCTGTATCATCTCACAGATGATGAAAAAACCTGACCCTGTTGGCACAATGGGACTTCTTATCGACACCGAACACCCTGCTCTTGCAGGCTTTGCAGGGGAAAAATACTCAACGCCACAGTGGTGGGAGATAGTTCAGAACTCACGCTCGGTTATTCTTGACGACTTTAAGGGCGAGAAAAATGTTATCGTGAGAACTATCGACAACTTTGACCGCAACCACGATCTTTCACTCCTCTACGAGTATGAAAAGGACGGCGGCAAGGTGGTAGTTTGCTCATGCGATTTTGATAAGCTTTCCCACTCCCCTGAGGGACGTGCGTTCATAAAGTCTGTTGTTGACTATGTAAGAAACTAACCGAATATTTATTGCTAAGGGCTGTACTGTTTTGCGGTACAGCCCTTATTTTGTTTGTGCTTGTTGCATAAAACGCCCGCAAAACATTTGTCTGATATAACAAAAGTGCCGACACTACAGTGGCATATGGTTCACTTATTACGAAAAATGTGTTATAATTTAGGTGTATGTTATACAGGAAGGTGATGTTAAGTGCCAAAAGTAAAACGTTATAAATACAAGAATATTGCAGCGGCTCTTGCCATACTGCTTTTGATCATTCTGGGAATATCTACATCGTGCAGTTCAAAAGCTGACAGCCCTAAGAAAATTTCCGACAGCTCGTCAAACTCCTCTGCGGTCAAGGCTGACAGCAGCAGTAAAAAAGCTGTAAAAAAGCTTACGGGCAATTATATGTATGTTACCGCAAAAAACAAAACTGATATGGTAAATGGAGATCTTGTTCTCGTTAATGGCGACCATTCCTTCACCGGTACAGTGAATAACACGGACACAGTTTATTCCTATTTGTTTGACAAGAACGGAAGTCAAATAATGTCCACCAGCAGCACTCAACTGGCGGCTAAAAAAGAGACCTTTGAAGCCTTTGGCAAAATGGGCAATGATTTTTATGCTGACAAGAAGATATCAACACTTATGATAAACACAGCTATGCCTGCGGAAGATGATGAAGACAGTAGCTCTGCCTGCTACGAGCATGACACTGGACTTGCCTTTGACCTGCATCTTTATGACGCAAGCACAGGCGCATATCCTGAGTTTACAGGCGAAGGAGATTATAGTTGGATATCTGAAAACTGCTGGAAATACGGACTTATCCTCAGATACCCAGAGGACAAAGCTGACATCACAGGTGTAAGCCCTATGGCTTATCATTTCAGATATGTAGGTATACCACACGCTGAGATAATGACAGCAAACAAGCTTTGCCTTGAAGAATACATAGATTTTGTCAAGGATTATACATTTGAAAAGCCGCTTACATTCACGGCTTTTGATGACACTGAGTATTCAGTTTACTACGTTGCCGCAGACAAGGGCAGCACCACGAACGTGCCAGTACCACTTGACGACAGCAACAATGAGCGTCCTAACACTATCTCAGGCAACAACGTTGACGGTTATATCGTCTGCGTGAATATGACAGAAAATGCAGCACCTGCTGACTCGTCCTCTCAGACAGACCAGCAGGCGGCTACAGAATAAATTTTTCGGAGGAAATAAAATGCTTAAAGAAACAGTAGAAATAAAAGTAGATTATGAAAAGGCTGGCGTTTCAAGCGAAGGCTGCGCACCTGTGCTTGATTGCTATTACAACACACTCACTGAGGAAATAGGCAGAAAGAAGCACAAGGCAATTATAATCTGCCCGGGCGGAGGATATGATTGGTGTTCTGAGCGTGAAGCTGAACCTGTTGCATTCAGATTTCTGGGTGCAGGCATATGCGCATTTGTGCTAAGATACTCATGCGTCAAGAAAAAATTCCCTACTGACGCTTTGGAATGTGCGGCGGCTGTCAAGTATGTTAGAGATAATGCGGAGAAATTTGACATTGACCCTGACAAAATAATAGTATGCGGTTTTTCAGCAGGCGGACACCTTGCGGCAACAATGGCAAACTTCTGGAACAGCGAGCTGCTCACAAAGCCTCTTGGCTGCAATCCTGAGGACATCAAGGTAAACGGCTCTATCTTGGGCTATCCTGTTATCACATCCGACCCTGAATACACTCATGAAGGCTCAATACTCAATATTATTGGCGAGGAAAAATCATCGGAGCTCAGAGAACTTGTTTCAATGGAGAAGAGAGTATCAGAGAACACTCCTCCTACATTTATCTGGCACTGTGCTGATGATGGCTGTGTAAGGGTTGAGAACACACTTTGGTATATGTGCAGTCTTTCAAAGTATCACATTCCATTCGAGAGCCACATTTATGAATACGGCGGACATGGACTTGCATTGTGCGACGAAACCACTGCCACATGGGAAGGTCACTATCAGCCGGTGGCGGCTCATTGGGCAGAGGCGGCTATTGATTGGGTACATAGGCTATAAAAATATGTTGCGTGTGGCAACATAATTAAGCTAAAAATGACTCACATCAATTTGATATATACTCATATAGACATTTTCAAAGAACTAATATGAATGACATATATAGTGAACTATGAACAGAACAGGTAGATACCTCAATTGAGGTATCTACCTGTTTTTATTTGTCCTTTTCTCTGCACTCATATGATCTGTAAAGAAGTTGGATATGTTTTGACGTGAGTCATTTTTTATCAAGAATATTGAGTATCCCTCGGAATATATGTTAAATCTGTTGGTTATCCCCAAACTTCCTCGGCAATCTCCTTAACAAGAGCAAGCTTTGCCCACTGCTCCTCCTCTGTGAGCTTGTTGCCTATCTCACAGGAAGCAAAACCGCACTGTGGGCTAAGGCAAAGTCTGTCAAGTGAGATGTACTTTGCAGCCTCGTGGATACGGTCGATAACAGCCTGCTTGTCCTCAAGCTCAGGCTTCTTTGATGTGATAAGTCCGAGGACTACCTTCTTGTCACCGCTTACTGCTTTCAAAGGCTCGAAACCGCCTGAACGCTCGTCATCAAATTCAAGATAATACGCACTTACATTTTCGCCTGCAAAAAGCGTCTCAGCTACACTGTCATATGCGCCGCTGCTTGCATATGTTGAGTGGAAGTTGCCACGGCAAACGTGAGTTGTGATAACAAGATCCTCAGGCTTGCCCTCGATAGCAAGGTTGTTTATTCTCAGCAGAAGTCTTTTTATATCCTCAAGTCCTGCGTCGTCAACTCCAAAAATAGCCTTTGCATTAGGGTCAACTATCATGCCCCATGAGCAGTCGTCGAACTGAATGTTGCGGCAGCCTGCTGCGTAAAGATCAGCGATGACTTTTCTATAGCCCTTTGCGATATCCTGAACAAGCTCTTCTGTATCGTTATAATACTTCTTTGTGTTCTCCAGTGCGAAAGGCATTATCATCTGCTCAAGAAACTGTGCAGGTGCAGGGATAGTCTGCTTTGCGACTGTGTTCTCGTCCTCGAGAGCCTTAATGAATTTAAAATGCTCAACAAATGGGTGGTCGCCAACTGATACCTTGCCTGTGAGGTATGTATCATCTATCATTGCGTCTTCACCATGGAATGGCAGACCTGTCTGTGTCTTGCTGTGACCAACTCCGTTGAAGCCCCACATAAAGTCAAGATGCCATGTTGCTCTGCGAAACTCGCCGTCCGTGATGATATGATAACCAGCCTTTTTCTGCTTTGCAACGAGATCAAGGATAGCCTTATCCTCTACCTCTTTAAGCTGCTGGACTGTTATAGCGCCGTTTTCAAAATCTGCTCTTGCCTTTTTCAGATAGTCAGGTCTGAGAAAGCTGCCCACAAAATCGTAGCGGCATGGTACTTTGATATTATTGCTCATTTTTATTACCTCTTTCATTTTATTATAGTTTATTTCCTATTGGTTTGCTGGTATTTAGTATAGCACGAAAAAGGGCGATAGTAAAATATTTATTTCTGTGGGATAGATATAGTTTCAAACTATATCGGATCGAATAGTTTGCTTGACTTTGGGGCATATGGTGTGGTATAATGAATAAATTGAAAGCAGAAATTAAGGAGTTTGGCATGAAAAGGGCATTGAGTATAGCATTTAAAATTCTATTGATAATTGTGTGTATCATCATATTATTTGTAATAATATCCGTTGTTCGCCATAAAATATGCAGTTCAAAAGAAAAGGACTTGCTTGCTCCTTTGGGCGAGCTGGTGAAGTGAATGGTCACAATATGAGTGTTTATACAGAGGGCGAGGGTGACAAAACCCTTGTGTTTATGTCAGGAGGTGGAACTTGTTCGCCAATATTGGATTTTAAGTCGCTTTATTCGCTTTTAAGCAGCGAGTATAAGATTGCAGTAGTAGAAAAGTTCGGCTACGGTTTTAGCGATATTGTAGATGAAAAAAGAGATATAGATACTATATTGAGCGAAACGAGAATGGCACTTGATAAAGCAGGAATAAAAGGTCCGTATGTGCTTTGTCCTCACTCATTATCTGGACTTGAGGCTTTATACTGGGCACAGAAATATCCTGATGAGGTCGAAGCGATCGTCGGCTTAGATATGGCTGTGCCGACTTATTATGATGAAATGGACATAAGTATCCCTATGACAAAGTTAGGACATTATGCTGCTGTTTGGGGCATCACAAGGTGGATACCGAGCCTTGCAGAAAGCGACGCTATCAAATACGGAACGCTTTCCGAAAATGAAAAAGACATTTACAGGGCAGTATTCTACCAGAGAACAGCCACGGAAACTATGGTAGATGAAGTTAAAGCAGTAAAGGATAATGCGAATATCGTAAAGGAAAATGGTATTCCGCAAGTGCCGATGTTATTGTTTATATCAAATGGTTCGGGCGGAACAGGTTTTACAAAAGAACGTTGGAGAAGTATTCCTAAAGAATATATTTCAGGTCACGACAACGCAAGCTATATTGAATTAGACTGTCCGCATTATGTTCACGACTATGAGTACGAAGCGATAAGCAAAGGGATCAGAACTTTTATCAAATAAAGTATAATTCAAAAGCCACCGATACAGCCCCCTCTGTATCGGTATTTTTCTGTCCTTACCGCCTTCCATCGCCCCAATTCTATTGACATTTCCACCTTGTTGTGCTATCATAAAAGTTTACGAGTTAGTCATAACTAGCTGTATGATACCGCAGAAGTAAGATAGATAAGAAAGGCGGAACATAATGAAAAGTTCTGCAATAGTAAAAAAGGCACTGCATAAAGCGGACGGCGTTTTGTATCCTGTTGCAGGCAGGAAAGATAAATTAGTTATCACAATGTCAATTTACAACGTCATGCAATGAATTTTTTTACTTTTATCATGCTTTTTGTCCACCTAATTTTTTTGAACAATCATGCTTTTTCTGACATATTATAAAAATGAAAATGCAAACGCAGTCACACTGATCTAATGCGTTTGAGATATGGAGGGTAATTTATGTCAGAAAAGTATTTTTTGGGCGCAATGACGCAGAATGGTTTTTCCACGGAATTTGGCAAGATAATGGCTGATAAGGAGTATTTCACATTCATACTCAAAGGAGGTGCAGGCACGGGAAAATCTTCACTTATGAAAAAGATAGCCGCTGAGTTTGAACCGACAGAGGACGTCACTAGATTTTATTGCTCCTCTGACCCTGCTTCCCTTGATGCAATCGTTCTGCATACATCAAAGGCCATAATCTGCGACGGCACTGCGCCCCACGTTATGGAATGTTCATATCCAGGAGTTTGTCAGAAAATAATCAACTTAGGAGAGTATTGGGACGAAGAAAAGCTGAAAACCTTCAAATCTGAAATAATTGAGGTCACAGACAAAAACAAGTCGCTTTTGGCAAGAAGCAAAAGGTTTACCACTGCCCTGTCTAACGTTTGCTTCGATACCTACAATTGCGGTGAAGGCTGTCTGCTGGAGGAAAAGCTGAAAAGCTTCACAGAACGATCAGCAAAACGTCTTCTAAACAAAAAAGGCTCTGGCAGCGGCAAAACTGATCTTAGACAGCTGACCGCTTTGACAGAATACGGCTGTATGACGCAGCTTGCCACTCTTGACAGCTACCTTGACGTGTTCGCCATGAACGATGATTATTATGCCGCTTCCCACAAGTTCGTCACCCTCATGGCACAGCAGGCTGTAAAGCGAGGTTACGATGTTATCCTCTGCCCTGCTATCCTATTTGGCAACACCCTTTACGAGCATTTGCTTATCCCGGAGGCTGGCATCGCATTTGTGATAAATTCCCCTATAAGCAAGCTTGACGGCTTTGAAAAAGCTATCAACATGGGCAGATTTTATGACAAGAAAAAGATCTCAGCCCTGAAAACAAGACTGAGATTAGATAAAGTCACCGCCTCCGACCTTGCAGAGGAAGTATATTCAGGCATCAAGAAAGCCAAGAAAGTCCATGACGAGATAGAAAAGTATTATATTGCCGCAATGGATCACTCCGCCCTTAATAAGGTTTGTGACAGCATTTCAAGGGAAATTCACGAGAGGACTATAAAATAGTTTTCCACATTCCGTCGTAAGGCGCAGGCTCAAAGCCCATTTTCTTATAAAGTGATATGGCTCTGCCGTTTTCAAGCTCGACTTCAAGTCGGATACGGCGGAGCTTTTTGTCGCCATTTTCCTCAATATACTTAAAAAGCTCCCTGCCTAGACCTTTTGAGCGGTATTCCTCCAGCACAAAAAGCTCGTCTATCCATATAGTAATACCGCCTGCTTCAACTGAATATGTTTTCATTGTAACACAGTAGCCAACATTATTGCCGTCACAAACGAGCATATAACCCTGCACATACACGTCAGACCTCATCATTTCATCGAATCCCTGCTCAAAATGCTCTCTTGGAACAGGCTTGTCCACCGCAGAAGAATTATAGAACTCAGTGGAAAATCTGATGTAATCTTCCCTGTCCTCAGGCACAAATTTTCTTATCATTTTTATCTCTCCGTTTCTTTGGTATTAGCCTATTATAGCATTTTATTTACCAAAAGTCAAATGCACAAATTTTGTTGCAAAAGTCCAGATTATGTGATATAATTATTTTGGATAATTTTAATCATATTTGTGAGGATACATAATGAAATATACTTTTGATTGCGACCGCTGGGGAAGCAGTTTTTCAGTGCCGTCTAAAGTGGTCGATAAATACATAAAATTAAGTGATGGCGACTTTGTAAAGGTACTTCTCTGCATACTCTGTTCAACGGAACGTGAATGCGACAGTGCAAAGCTTGCGGAAAAGTCAGGACTTCCTGAGAACACTGTCATTGACGCTGTGACACACTGGGTATCGCTAGGAGTCATCACCACAGAACACAGTGATACGACAAATCCTGCACAGGTCAAAGCCGTTTCTACACCTGTTTCAGAGCCTGAAACAAAGGCCGAGCCTGTTTCAAAAGTTGAGGCAGTTGCCCCGAAACGTCAGAGCGTTTCAAACAAGCTGTGCATAAGATACAAGAATTCTGAGATATTGGAAAAACAGCAGAAGGACCCTAACCTTGCACATCTTTTTGACGAGATACAAACCGTTTTACAACGCACTATCAATGGAACTGAGCAAGGGGAACTTCTTGCTCTTTATGAATATTACCGATTTGATGCTGCATCTATTCTCTTAGCCGCAGAATACTGTGTGTCACTTGAAAAGCACAACGTGTCTTACCTTGTGACAGTAATGCGTGGGTGGTTTGAACAAGACATCTGTACTTATCAACAAATTGAACAAGAAATAATTAGGCTTTCCAACATAAAAAAGTATGAATTCAAGGTACTGAAAATTTTCGGACAGACCGCAAAGCCGTCAAAGCAGCAGCTCGAGTTTATAGAAAAGTGGCGAACAATGGGCTTCACTGTTGAAATGCTGGAGATAGCCTATAACAAGTGCGTTGACAATACCAACAAACTGAATTACAAATATATAGACACTATACTGTCAAACTGGGCTGGCAAGAGCATCACTACCCCTGAACAGGTCACACACGAGGACGAAAAGTACCACACCTCCAAGAAAAATAAGAATACTAATAAGCAAACTTCCTATAATCTTGATGATTTTGAAAAATTCGCAATGAATTTCGATCTAGAAAAATCAGGAAAGCTATGATAAGGAGTAGAAAATGAAATATTCAATAACTGCCTATGACAAGGCTGAAAATGAACTTAAAAGACGGCGTGAAGCTGTCATGAACGAGCATGAGGTTCACGCTCAGGAGATAGCACAGCGACTTCCTGAAATAGAGGTTCTTACAAGATCACTAAAAGCAAATAACTGTGAACTCATGAAGGGCATAGTAGGCAAAAATGCTCATGGAAGAGAATATATACAAAAAATGCGTCAAAACAATGCCAATACTAAACGTGCCATTAAAGGGCTGCTTAAAATGGGAGGTTATCCTGAAGACTACCTTGATTATCACTATTACTGTCCTAAATGCTGTGATTATGGCTATCGTGACGGAGTGAAGTGCAAGTGCTTCACCGACTTGCTGAAAAAATACACCACTGAGGAGCTTAACGAGAATTGCAGTATCCAGCTTCACGATTTCTCTGAGTTCAGGATAGAATTTTATCCTGAAAGCGACGGTAACGGAATGTCACCGAGAGAGAAAATGAGAACGGTGTATTCAAACTGCCGTGCATATGCTGACAAATTTCATGAAAACTCTCCATCACTGTTTTTCATTGGCAAAACAGGTCTTGGCAAGACTTTTCTTTCAGCCTGCATTGCAAATGAACTTATACAAAAGGGCTACAGCGTCATTTTCGCCTCTCTGCTGAAGCTTCTCAGACAGATAGAGGACGAGCATTTCGGCAGAGCTACAGGTCAGACACTTGACATCATAGAGAATGCCGACCTTGTTATCCTTGACGACCTCGGCTCAGAATTTCAAACGAGCTTTACAGATTCCGTGATCTATGAAATAATCAACGAGCGTATCAACCTTGGCAGGCCAACGATAATCTCTACCAATCTCACCAATGAAGAATACAATGCAAAATATAATGAGCGTATAGTTTCGAGGCTCACAGGCTGTTTCATGCCTATTATGTTTGTGGGAAACGATATTAGACACGTAAAGCTGAAAAATAATCTTTAAGGGGTAAAAAATGAAAAAAATTAGGGGAACTTTTCTTTCTATACCGGTGCTTCTGCTTGCAAACGCACCTGCGCTGTGGAAACTTATTGACATAAATTCTCTGCTCAAAACGCTTATCATCATACTTTTGACACTATACACCTTGGTTTTCATGTTAAAATCACATGGACGCAGAGGTTCTCATGGAAAAATCCGACGGCTTGATTCCGGAGCGTTTGTACTTGGTTGCGGTGTTTTGCAAAGCGTTATACAGCTTATAATAGTGATAGTGCTTTGCTTTACAAAGCTAAACGGTTGGCGGCTTCTTGCAAATTCACTTTGCGCTTATGCTATAACAACGCTTTTGTGTCTGAGTGGCATTGCGCGGATAGCGGCTTCGGCACGTCAGGTGAAAATACTGTGGTATGTTATTCTGTTATTCACCTGGTACATACCACTTGTGAACTGCATCGTGTTCAGAAAATTCTACAAGGCAGCGAGAAGTGAATACTACTTCGAGCAGGCAAAGCTTGACCTTGACGCTGCACGAAAAGAGAACGAGATATGCAAGACAAAGTATCCTATACTTATGGTGCATGGCATATTCTTCCGTGATTGGCAGGTAATAAACTATTGGGGCAGAGTACCTAATGAACTTATTAGAAATGGCGCAGAGGTCTATTACGGCAAGCAACAGTCTGCCAACAAAGTATCCGTCAGTGCAACTGAGGTAGCTGAAAGGATAAAAGAAGTCATTGCAGAAACTGGCGCAGAAAAGGTCAACATAATCGCACACTCAAAAGGCGGGCTTGACTCAAGATACGCTATCTCTCACCTCGGCATGGACAAATATGTGGCAACTCTTACCACCATAAACACGCCACACTATGGCTGTAAATTCGTTGATATGCTTCTTGGGAAGATACCTGAGAGCATACAGAGCTTTGTTGATAGGAAATACAACAAGCTTTTCACTGCTCTGGGTGACAAAGACCCAAGCTTTTTAGATGGCGTTTATGACCTGACTTACAAAAACTGCTCTGAACTTAACACAAGCACTCCTGACAGCCAGTTGGTTTCCTACCGCTCCGTGATGAGCAAAATGAACAGCATACGTTCCGCAGGCTTTCCGTTAAATATCGGCTATCTGCTCAACAAGCCTTACGGCAAGGGCAATGACGGGCTAGTAACAGTTGAGTCGGGACTTTATGGTGAAAACGCCAAGATGATAGAACACAAGGGCAAGCGTGGCATTTCTCATGGCGACGTTATCGACCTTTTCAGGGAGAACATCAAAGATTTTGACGTGAGAGAATTTTATGTAGATATAGTAAAAGAACTTAAAGAACAAGGCTTCTGATAAAAAAACACCCGTATCGCACATGATACGGGTGTTTTGCTATTTTCTGGGGCAAATTAAATATTTCATTCTGAAAAGCTGTCTGCCCTTGATAGTTTTGCGATTGAAGTTTGCTATCTTCCCATTAAACGCAGACATCATTCTAAGCTCATGGGTTGGAAGCTCCTCCTCACCATAAAACCGACAGTCTGACAGACTATCGGTCAAAACTCAGCTATCTATTTTTGTCACATTGTCATAAACTATCTTATATTTTTCGCAGACCTTTTCATAATCCTGCTCATAGCCTGACAGCTCACCGTCCCTAAGATCCTCTGTAAGGTCATAGCTCGCCTTGTAAAGCTCATCAAAGCCAAGATTGCTGCAAATGCCTTTGAGGGTGTGAGCCATACGGAAAGCTTCCTTGGCGTTTTTCTCCTCTAAGGCCTTGCACATATCCTGAAAAGTTGTATCATCAGCAAATCTTTTTGCAAACTTTGTTATCATTTTCTCACTGCCGAAACGTACCAGAACGCTATCATAACTTGCGCCAATGCTTTCATAAAATTCTCTAGTAGTCATCAGGACACTCCTTACAAATCATATCATCTCTTATTCTATGCCCTTTGCAAGCTCGTTCTGAATATCTTTAAGACATTCGACAAGCACAGGGTTGAATGTGCCGCACTCTCCGTTTAGTATCAATGCCATAGCCTTTTCATGAGAATACGCCTTTTTGTAAACTCGCTCGCTGACAAGTGCGTCATAAACGTCGGCGACAGAAACTATCTGAGCCGATATCGGTATCTCGTCGCCTTTTAGTCCGTCAGGATAGCCCCTGCCGTCATAACGCTCATGGTGCCACCTGCATATGTCATGGGCTATCTTCAAGAGTGGCTCGTCACGGAACTGCTCAAGACTTTCAAGCATATTTGCTCCGATAGCGGAGTGAGTTTTCATTATCTCAAACTCCTCTTTTGTTAGCCTGCCGGGCTTATTGAGTATCTTATCGTCAATGCCTATCTTGCCGATATCATGGAGTGCCGCAGCCATTGGTATGAGAAGCTGCTCAGTGCCGCTGACAGTATACTTGTTTGTGCGCATAGGAAGCCTATCTAAAAGCAGCTCCGTTATGCGCTTTATGTTCACCACATGGCTTCCACTCTCGCCGTTTCTGAACTCTACTATCTGGCTGAGTATGCTTATCATCATACGATTGTTTTTATCTTTTTCGTACATCTGGTCGCTGACAAGGGAAATAAGTCTTCGCTGTTTTGCATAAAGCTTAATGGTATTGAACACACGCTGATACACAACGCGTGAATCAAAGGGTCTGCTGATATAATCAGAAACGCCAAACTCATATGCTTTTCTTATAGAGGACGCAGAATCCTCGCTTGATATCATTATAACAGGGATATCATCTATCCAATGATGTTCCGCCATATAGTCAAGGACTTCAAATCCGTCCATTTCAGGCATGATTATATCTAAAAGCACAAGTGAAATTCCAGTGCCATACTGATTAAGCAGGTCAATACACTCCTCGCCGCTTGCCGCCTCATGTATGATATATTCATTGCCAAGCATTTCAGAGAGTATCTCTCTGTTTATATTTGAATCGTCAACAATAAGTATCTCCTGCTTTTGAGGCTCACCGGCAACACTTTCGTGACCATCTGTGACAACTGTATCTTTCTTTGTCTTTGCCTGATACATAAGCTTATCAGCCTTGCTGACAGCTTCGTCAAGGCTATTGCCATCAGAGAAAACGCCGCCGACGCTTGCTGACAGACGTATATTTGAATACCCTGGCACAGTTGCCGCGTGGATATTTCGTTTTATCTTCCTGAGCTTATGGGCAAAATCGTCCTCCTGAATACCAGGCATGACAAGCAAAAACTCGTCGCCACCATAACGCACAAGCACATCAGATTTTCTAATACAGCGCCTTATAGCATCAACCACTGTCACAAGCACTATATCTCCTGCGTCATGACCGCATGTATCGTTATAAACCTTGAAGTCGTCAAGATCTATCATCGCAACACCCGCAGGCACATGGGACTTTTTAAGCTTATCTTCAAAATATCTCCTGTTGCTCGCACCTGTCAATGCATCAGTATACATTGCCTTATGATATTTTGACAGCTTATTCATTATCTTTTCTCTGTCCTGAACACCCAGCAGAGAGTCCTCATCAAGCTTTTTGATAAGCTCCATAACATACGGCTCTCCGTCAACCTGAACATACTTTGAAAAGACCTGATAAATGTCAGTTCCCATAAATTCAAGCTTAGTTCTCGGCTTTTTATCAATAAAAGTTTTTAAGGATATACAGTTTTCACAAGGCTCGTCCACTTTCCAAAAAGAAAAACACTGACATGGATTTTCAACGCAGCCGCTCACTCCATGAGGACCGTCCGCTTTCAGAAGCCTGACAAAATCAAAAGTTTTCCTGAGAACGTCAATTTCCTTTTCTATCTCCGAAGAGGTAGAACTCAGTTGGCTTTCGCTGTTATCATCGCAGGTCCATAATTTGTACACGTCCATATTCACGTTCTCCTTACGCTTAGTGTAGACTTATTGTTGCTTTTTTTACTTTTTTCGACATTATTAACTGATTTATTATACCACACCTCAATCACATTGTCAACCGAACGATACAAATTATAATATTATTCATAATATTAACACATTCATATTTTAAGCGACTTTGCTCTAGTTTTTTATATACTTATCGTCATTCATAAAGTAAATATGGCACTCCACCTTGGTTTCCTCACTGAGCGAGAGCATTTTTCTGAGTATCTTTTCGTAGAAATCAAGCTGTGAACGATATGTCTTTAAAATTCTCTCCTCAAAAAGCTTTCTGTCGGCTTCTTCCTGTATGTTGGTCTTATAGTCGATTATGATAAAGCTTTTGTCTGACATTTTAAGCACAAGATCCATAACTCCGTTGCTGTATTCATTGCCGTCCATACTGTAGAATGGAAGCTCTGTATACACCGCCTGCGCAGTTTTGAGCAATTTTTCGATATCCTTATCTTTCAAAAAGCTGTGAAGCTGATAGTTGATATAGTCCTTATAAAAGCTCTCAGAATCCTGCGAACTGCACTCGCCCTCAAAGTCGAGATACGCTCTGCTGACAATCTTCTGAATTAGCTCATTCTGCTGTGGCGTTTCGTTATACGAAAACAGCTTTCCACGCATATTCACTGCAAGCTCAAAGGCACGATGTACCATATGACCGATATCTATGCCCTTTGGACGTCCATAAGACAGTTTCTCCACTCCACTTGGTATAGTGACTTTTTTGCCGTCCTCAAGGTGGCTAGGAGTGATTTTGCTAACATATTTCTCACTGAGCTTTTTAACGTTTTCATCAAAGGCATTTCGGCTGTTGTTCACCTCGTCGAATATATCCTTGACGTTTATCTGCGCCGCCTGCGCAGCACTTTGCGCTGTGGCATTGTTTATCTGCGGCAGTTCTCTGCCTATTTTGCTCATTGTAAGTTTGTCGATCACAGGTTTTTTCCGTTCAAAAGTATACACAAATATAAAAGCCTGCTTTGCTCTTGTGGCCGCAACATATTCAAGCCTGAGCTGTTCGCCAAAATATTTATCCTCTGCCTGCTTCCTCTCATTAGGGTAGAATGTCAGATAGTCCATATATGAATAATCGCTTGTTTTCAAAGGTACATAGACCTGTCTTTTAGCCACAAGGTCGGTGTACTTTCCTCCGCTGAATTTATGATTTTTAGCCTCCGCCATAATAACGATATTTCCCTCAAGACCCTTTGCCTTGTGAAGATTCATGAGCCTTACGCAGTTCTGCTCACTGCTGTCAAGGATAAGCTCTTTTTCTTTCAGCACAGAAAGCTCGTTTTTCATCATGTCCATAAGCTCGCCGCTTCCTGCAAAATCCTGCTTTTCCCACTTTTCAATAAGATAGATAAGATTTGAAAGCTCATATTCTCTGTTGCTGGTATTATCAAAAAGAAGCTCAGGAAAATCAAGTATCTTATATAGCTTCGATATAGGCTCATTAACAGTATCGGCAGACGCCTTTACTGCAACAAGCGTGGCGTCATTGCTTTCACAGTTTTGTTCATAATCGTCTACGTCAATTTCAGCGTCTTCAAAATCGATGCTGTCAGGCCTACATCTCCAAAGGATAGAATAAGCCTTTTCCTTTGCGGTAGGACTGTAGCTTTCAAAAACGAACTCTGCAAGAGCAATAAATCTTTTCAGCACCAGACTGTTTTTCTGAGAACGTTTGCCCCACATTGTATATGGTATGCCACAATCTGTCAAGACCATTGAATAAAACTCCATTTGAGTTGTGTTCCAAAGAAGCAGAAGAAAATCACTGTATTTTATAGGTCTTTCCACACACTTGTCGAATATCTTTCCGACCTTCACTAGGTCTGATATTATCTTAGCCACACTTTCAGCACCCGGATTTTTGACAAAATATGCCCCTCTGATAACATCATCGGAAACAGCCGCAGGCTTATCAGCCTTTGATATCATATCGCTGTATGTCATACCATATTTGCCGTTTATTTCAGGCTGGAACTTTTCATTTACCCAAGCTATAAGCTGCTCATCAGAGCGGAAGTTGTAATCAAGTGAGAAAAACTCGCAGTTTTTTTCGTTATTGTTCTGGAATTTGGCTTTCATTTTGTTATAAAGCCTGATATCAGCATCACGGAAGCCGTAGATAGACTGTTTAGGGTCGCCCACCGCAAACAGCGCACCGTCACGGAGCGGGCATTGCCATATATCACCGCCTGCTATAAGCTTGCTGTCGTCTGCACAAAGATACAGCAGAAGCTCAGTTTGCATAACGTCAGTGTCCTGAAACTCGTCTATATAAATGCAGGAATACTTGTCTTTGAAAAACGCTCTTGCCTCACTGCTGTTTTTGAGAAGCTCGTGAGTGTGATACAAAAGCCCGTCATTTGAAACACTCTCCCCGTCTTCACTCTCCTGATAAGCCTTTACAGCCTGCTCTATATACGTTGCCGTCTTGTTGAGTGCATACAGTGCATTTTCTTTCTTTACATTATCAAAACCACTTGGGCTGAAAATGGCCATGTTCTCATTGCTCTTTGGATGATCTTTCTTAATTTTCGTCTTATTAAAAGGCTCAAGGAACTTTTTGCAAGCTTTAAGATTAGCGCAAACTTTCACATAATTATACTCCGAGTCATAGACATTCATATTATCAGGAAAAAACTTTGTCACATCACCAACAAGAAAACCTGCTATATCTTCGTATTTTCCACCCAAAGCACCATTATAGAATGCACGCACAAGACTATCCCTATAGTTACACATTTCTTTATAGGCAAGCTTATTTATGGTGTCAAATGTCACACTGTCATAGCTTTTATCCCTAACAAACTCAACATCTCTGTATTCAGCACACTCAAGAAATGTTTCCATAAGAAAGTTTTTCACACGGCTGTCTCTGAGCTTATATTGATTGCTGTTCAGAAAGCCGAAATCTTCTATGTTCGCACCATTTGTGCGGTAATATCTCTCGAAAAAGTCAGCCTGTGCCTGCTTTGTTTCACCGTCCTCGGCAAGTTTTAATCCCAAATGCAGGTCAGCTTCAAAAGGCTGTTCTGACAGCATACTCAAACAAAAGCTGTGTATAGTGCTTATCTTCATGCGCTGTAAATTCATAACAGCGTTCTCATACAGCTTCTTTTCCTCACCGCTGCATTTTGCAATATTCTCCGTAAGCCCTGCCTGTATCCTCTCATAAAGCTCGTTTGCAGCAGCGTTGGTGAAAGTTATAAGCACTATCTTTTCAACAGGTATACCTGCGCCTATCTGACCTATAACACGCTGTATTATAAGCCTTGTCTTGCCTGCACCTGCGCCTGCTTCAACAAGGATATTCTTATCATAACTGTCTTTGTTTATTATATAGCTTCTTATCTGTTCTTCACTCATTCTGTTGCACCCCCTGAGCAAACTTCTTCATAAGCAGGACAAAACGTGCATGGAGTAATTTTATCATTCTTATTCACAATACACTTTTTAAAGCCCTCTTCTACTATTTTCTTAAATGTTATTGTTATCATGTTTTCAATTCCAGAATTATTCTTATTGTTAACTACATGGCAATTCTCTTTTTCAAGAATGAAAACATAATCTGCGGAAACGATATCACTTTCGCTCACTTCGCCCACAGGCGTAAGACCTTTTTCAAGCGCAAGGGCATAAATATGATCCTGTGGGTCTTCTGGAAGCTTCTCCCTGAATTTTTTGATATCCTCCGTCTTGTAGTCAACTATCTGGTATGACACCTTTGTGCCGTCTATTATCCTGTCAAGGCGGTCTATCCTACCCCTTATGGTGACTGTATATTTGCCTATTTTCACATCGCCGACAAATGGATACTCGGCCTCAACGACCTCACGTTTGCCTGAGTGTATATCGTCATGCAGTTCGTCAAGATAAGCCTTGACACAGGTGTAATATTCCTCTCTCTCACTATGTGCCACAGCCATATCCAACGGTGGATAATCAAGAAGGTATTTTTTCGTAACACTCTCAAATATCTCATCAAGCATCGCCTTGTCAACAGTTTCAGACACCTCAGCCGCACTTTTGCCTTTAAGCACAGTCTTGGCATAATTCTCCATTATCTCATGTATATACATTCCCTTGACATTGCCTTTGAGCCATGCACTGCGGTCTATATCCACCTCCTGCGGCTTTTCAACATGGGCGATACGCTCATAGAAAAACCTCAGCGGACACTGAAGCATAGTCGAAAGGCTTGTGGCAGAAATGATAAAATGTTTATTTTTGCACATTTCACGCAATATATCTATACGGCTTTCTCTTTGCTTATCAAGATACTCCGTAAGGCTTTCGCTTTGCTTTGCACCGTCATCATGAAGCCCGATTTCTCCTGCCTTGTTAAGAAAAGCACTGTTTAATGATATCTCAGAACGCACGCTCACCTTACGTCTGTCAGAAAGATAATCATACACTTCTATTTTGTTTACATCAATGCCCTTTTCAGCCGCAATAACAGTATACACTGCCGACGGGCTTTGCGCTCTTATTTCTACGGTATCATAAACACTACAGCTTACAACAAGGTTTGCTCTCTCAGCCATGAGAACAGTTCTCACAAGGTCAGTGAGCTTTCTGCGCTCGATAGCGTCAGAACAATGGTCACGGTTGCCGAAAAGCTGTTCTCTCTCCTTATCGTTCAGAACAGGCGACTCGTCCTGCATGACAGGAAATCTTCCTGTTGTCAGACCAAGAACATATATGTTTTTCATGAAAAGCGCAGAATACCGCCCCATAAGACAGCAGGTAACAGCGCCTTTTGATGCAGGCAAAGAATACCTTGCGTTCTCTGCAATGTCGGTGATCTCAGTCATTGCTTCCTGCAAGCTAAAACTCTTGTCATAGTCTGCATAAAATCTATATCTGCCTATCAAAGCGTCCTTAACACTTGATATGGAACTTCTCTGCTCAGCGTTTGTACCTTTCACATAATCATTCACCAAGTTCAGCACGCCACCGTAAAACTCTTTTGCGCTGACATAATCTTTTTTAAAGACATCATAAAATTCAGTGAACACCTGACTATCCCTTGTGCTATACCATTCAATGCCCCAGCCGTTTCCAGAGTTCTGTGCTTCAAGGAATATCCTGCCCTTGCTTTTGGTCTTGCCGTCCTCTACTTTCTCCTCATATTGGAAAACAGGCGAAAGCATTACATCTCTGAACAGGTCAAATCTATAATCATTTTTGCACCATTTGAGCATTGCCCTGAAAAATGCAACAACGTCACTGTGTCTGCATGAAATGCCCTCAGGAAATTCCACAGGGACTTTGTATTGATCGCACATATTCACGAGCAAGTCCATATACTCATCATCTGGACACAGCACAGCGGTATCGCAAAGCTCGTAACCACTGTTCACGATATGTAGAACAGTTCTCTCCACCTCGTTTGTTACGCCATAATTTCTCCAAAGCTCCGCCTTTTGTGCTAATTTTCTCAGACCATTCTGATACTGCTCATCGCTCATATCAGCCATGTTATCTATAACCGCAGGATCAGGCAAAAGCCCTATATACTCCGCTGTCAGCTTGTCAGCTTCTATTTCTTTATCATATGCAAAATGAACGCTGTTCACGTCTGCCTTACCAGCCTTTATAAGACCGCTGGCAATGCTTATGAGCTTTGCACTGTCATATAGTTTGCTGTCTGAAAGCTTATTTTCATACGCTTGAAAGATCGCACTCAGCGTGTTGATACGTCTGCTGTCCAAGGACAATGAATCAGGGCCTATACAGTTCATTCTAAGCTCTGATATCGTCTTGAATATCTCCATGCAGGCATTATGGTCGTCGCTTTTGAAATAGCTTATACCTCTTTCATCAATAATACGTCTTACTATCTCACAGCCCTCAGCATTTGACAGCGTTATTATCCTGCTGTCCATATACTCGGCACTGGTTTCGATAATATGCTTTGCATGATCTGCGACTGTGTATCTTTCAAGCCTTATAACAATATTTTCACCGCTTGCGTTCTCCAACATTCTCTCGGCGTTGAGATAATCATTACATATGTAAACCTTTTTAGTCAAAGGGTCTGCTTCATTACAGTCTTTGAGCCACTCTATAAAAGTCATTACGCTTTCTCCCCTAACATAAATTATCATAATAACATTTTACCATAGCAGAAAAATCTTGTCAATCTACAATTAGCGTGTTTGTATACTTTTTTGAAACATAATATTAAAGAAAATTTATTGACAAAATCATACCGCTATGTTAAAATATACTTTGTAAAACTTGCGTGGATTTTTCCTGACAGTATGTCACTTTTCGCCACACAGCAAACAGGCTGTGCGGCTTTTTTTCTGCCCACAGACAAAGGAGTGTAAAAAAATAAATGAACAGTGATTTCATGAAAACAAGACCGATCTTCCCTCTTCTGCTTTCAATGTCCCTGCCAATGGTGATATCAATGCTTGTAAACTCTCTTTACAATATCATCGACAGCTTTTTCGTGGCAAAGATAAGCGAGGACGCAATGACATCGCTTTCACTGGTGTTCCCTGTGCAGAATTTTATAAGTGCCACTGCTATCGGCTTTGGTATCGGCATCAATGCGGTCATTGCCATATATCTTGGTGCAGGCAGAAAGGAAAAGGCTGACATTGCCGCAACTCAGGGACTTGCCCTTTCGGCTTTGCATGGTATTGTGCTAATGATAATATGTATACTTATAATGCCTGCATTTCTATCTATGTTCACAAGTAATAAAAACGTTGTAGATCTTGGCGTGCAGTATTGCAACATTGTATTTACATTCTCTCCTGCATTAATGCTTGCCATTGCATTTGAGAAGATATTCCAATCTGTCGGCAGAATGAAGATATCAATGTTCAGTATGCTCTGCGGCTGTATTGCAAACATAATCCTTGACCCTCTGCTTATTTTTGGCGTTGGATTTTTTCCTGAAATGGGTATAAGGGGTGCGGCACTCGCCACCGGTATTGGTCAGGTGCTGACCCTTGTCATATACATAATGGCATATCTTCGCTGTGAGCTTCCTGTTAAGCTTTCCACAAAACACAAGCGTCCTGACGGCATGATAATCGCAAAGATGTACTCCATAGGCATTCCTGCAACACTTAATCTTGCACTGCCGTCACTTCTCATATCCGCCCTCAACGGCATACTTGCGGCATATTCACAAAGCTATGTGCTTGTTCTTGGAATTTACTACAAGCTCCAGACCTTTCTTTATCTACCCGCAAATGGTGTTATTCAGGGTATGCGACCAGTTATCAGTTTTAACTACGGAGCAGGCGAGAGGGAGCGTGTGAAGAAAATTTACCGCATTGTCCTTTACATGACAGGTGTGATATTGGCGGCAGGAACTATCATATGCGCACTTTTCCCAGCAAAGCTCATAGGGCTTTTCACGGAAAACGCCGACACTATCGCCATAGGCAAAACTGCACTGCGCCTAATTTGTATCGGCTTTGTTATCTCCGCAGTATCCGTCACCTCATCAGGTGCGCTGGAGGGACTTGGCATGGGCATTCCGTCGCTTATGATATCTCTGTGCAGATTTATTGCGATAATACTGCCACTTGCGTTCTTCCTTTGCAAGCTCACGGGACCAACAGGCGTATGGAACGCATTCTGGATAACAGAAGTCGTCACCGCTTTAATATCTGTATTTATCTACAGATTTTCAGTTTCAAGGCAAAAAGATTTAAAATAAACACCGTTGCCATTCCACGATTACCATTTATTTCTGTTTAACAACTTGTAATTTGCAAAAAAGCGTTGACATTTTGCAAAAAAAGTGTTATAATATATCTTGCATGCCGCTGTGGTGGAATAGGCAGACACAAGGGACTTAAAATCCCTCGGAGTAAAATCCGTACCGGTTCAAGTCCGGTTAGCGGCACCATAAATCATCGTAAAATCGGGCTTTTTTGAAGTCCGATTTTATTTTTTTGTCCGTTTATCTACCAATCAGTCACATTTATTTTATTTCTTCATGTCATCAGCCGTATTAGGGCTTCCTACACTCTTGCTTTCCGTAGCGGGCGGCCTTTCGACAGCTCCGCCACCGAGGATATTGGCGATCGTATTAGCTGAGTCAATCTTAGAGTTGAAATCCAAGTGACTGTAAAAATCAGCGGTAGTCCCCTTGCCAAATGGTAACACACTTTCGTATGGTTGATAAATAACGTAAATACGCCTTAAAACAGGCTTCTCTTGTCCTTGAGGGGTTCATCGAGTAGCTCGTAGTAGATGTAGATCTCACGGGGCTGCACCTCGACATAGGCATCAAGCGTGATACCAGACACATCTCACGGGTAAGCTCCTGTAAGCGGTATCCGCCTTCTGTGAACTTCTTGGTGTCCACGGAATACTGCTCTTCATGATGCTTCGCCTTGCGTGCAAGAGATTCCGCTTTTGCCTTTTCCTCGTCCTCTAGTGCGAGACTGCGAATATCTTTAAGCACGATAGCGTCCATATCCTGCATTTTAATGTAATGGCTGGGACAGTATCGCTTTCCGAATTTCATGTAAGAAGTGTAGTTGTAATTGTGGTGGATATACTTTCTCGGCTTCTTCTTACTGCCGCTTGTGGTATTGTTCCACGCAAGGCGGACTTTGTTTCCGCAGTCCTGACAGTAGATCAAACCGCTGAGCCACTACTGTTACGCTTGCCCTGCGACACCGATTGCTCCATCTCACGCACCCTGTCCCAAAGCTCCTGAGAAACAATAGCTTCGTGCGTATTCTTCACAACGATCATGTCTTCATCGTCATTTTTGATGACCTTGTGATTTTTGTAGCTGACAGTTCTTGTGCGGAGCTGAACAAGATGTCCGAGGTAGGTGTAATTGTGAAGTATCTGCTTGACTGTTTCACGGCTCCACATATGCCTTGTACGGCGAGGATTAGGTTTGCCAAGCTTTGCGTAGTAGTAATCTGAGGGAATTGGTACACCGTCCTCGCTGAGCTTATCAGCAATGTGGTGCGGACTGTGACGAACGAAAATGCCCCTCAACGCCGTCCGAGCCTGCCGAGCGGAAAACAAACCGATGAAAACAGCACCCTCTCAGGAACGCTCCGAGAGGGTGCTTTAATGTTGCTATGTATCATTTTAGTATCCACTGATTATGAGATATACCACAATGCTGAATGTGAGTTGTGTGGGATAGGTTTTGTGTGCACCAATAGACTAAGTTTTGTTGGATATTATTTCTTACGAATCGCTTTTCTTTGAATTACATGAAGGACAGAGTACCTGTCCATTCTCTATTTCGGTTTTTCCACCCTTACTCCATGGAGTAATATGATCTGCTTCCCAGTTATTCCAATTACATTTTACCCCACATATTTTGCAAATACCGTTTCCACGTCGATAAATGACTTGACGCTGCGCCTCGTCAAAACTTCTTTTAGGATCTTTTTGTGGAAGATTAGGAACATGGGTTAAAAGGCTTTCTTTAAGGAAATTATGTCTGTAAAGTAATGAATCTTCCGAGTCAGATGAATGAGATACTCTTTCATGGTAGACTACAAGACGTGGATCTTGCTTTTCTGGTTCTTTATGTTCGTCTAATAATCTCTCAGCTTCAAAATCAATAAACCACTTTGCAATATCAGCTTCTCGCTCACGAATATCATAGTTCGGCATTAAATCCATAATTAGTATAAATAGTGAAATGGTGCTGTATCTTTTCAACTCCGGTGTTTTGACAGGAAACATTTTATTAAGATAATCCAAAATGCGATATATTGTTTTGGCATCAGTGGATGAAGTATTAAAATTCTTTGATTTTTCATACATTGCATTTAAATCTCTATCTTTTATATTGCAAATACCCTTGTTCAATTCAAGAAGTGTCATTTGAGCAGCTATGAGATCATAAGTAAAACGAGTATTGGAAAAATTGACTTTCGAGAAGAATTCATGATTAGTAAGCTCTTTTATAAAACCCTCATTCGTCCGGGCATTGCGTTCCTTTTTTCCTGAGCTTTTAAAGTCGTACCATTTTGAAGCCTCAGGAACATTTCTCGTATTTCATCTTCGTTCTGTGTATCAAGTATAACGAAATCCAAATTATAGCTATCTATTATTGTTGCAATATCCATATCAAGTTCGCTATACTTTTTGTTTGCAACATCATAACCATTAACAGGTTCAGCATCTTTAGGCAAAGCGAACTCATCATCATAGAACGACCATATTGCACGAATACGTTGCTGACCGTCGATAACATCATATGTGTCATTGTTTTTTTCGTGCAAATAAATTTTAGGTACATCGAAGTCTCGTAAAATTGAATCAATCAATAGTTGCTTTTGTGCTTTTGTCCATACTGCTGGTCGCTGATAATCAGGATTAGTATCTATTCTTTTACGTTTTTTTGAAAGTGTAAATAGCGGCCATGTTGCTTTTTTCAGCATAATTTCATCTCCTATATCAATTCATACTTGCGTTGTCAACCCACAGCTCACACTGCTGCATAACAGTAGCCACCGCATCGTCCATACCCTCCGGCGGATAGCGATGACTTTTCAGAAGTTTCTTTATCATCATTCGCATTCTGGCTCTTGCACTCTCACGCTTCTGCCAGTCTATCGTGCGATTACGGCGGAGCGTATCGGCAAGCTCCTTTGTGATAGCGATAAGCTCCTCGTTCTCGTAGAAGTCTTTTATCGCCTGCGGTTTGGTGAGTGCATCGTAGAAAGCAAGCTCATCAGCAGTCAAACCGAGATCTTCGCCTGCTTTTTGTGCTTCTCTGATCTGCTTTGCAAGGTTGAGCATTTCCTGAATGACTTCCTCATTGGTAAGCATACCGTTGAGGTAGCGGTTCATAGCACTTTGCATGATCTCGCTGAATTTCTCCGATTTTACAAGGTTTGTTCGCTTGTAGATATGTACCTGTTCAGCAATCAGGCGTTTCAGCAGCTCAACAGCAAGGTTCTTTTCTTTCATTTTGGAGATCTCCTCCAAGAATTTTGGATCAAACAGCGAAAAGTCCTGTTCCTTGTCGGAGAAAAGGTTGATAACACCATCACTCTTGATACTCTGCTTCAACAGCTCATTGATTTTGGCATTGATCTCAGGGAGTGAGAGCCTTTTACCTCCGCCCTGATTGAGAATACGCATCAACAGGACACGGACAGCTTCAAAAAAGGCGGCTTCTTCACGCTCATCTTCCTCAGCGATAGAGGAACACAGCGAAAGTGCCTGTTTCAGCAGCAGAGCTTCTTTTGTGTAGCTTTCTCTGTCTTTCTCCCTCTTTCTGTCCATGAGAAAATTGACCGCACCAGTGATCGTGCGTCCTGCCGTAAGCTCATTACCGCCGAAAAATGCAGAATAATCATATTCATGGAGCAGATCACGGCAGACTTGCAGTTTCTCCTGAAACTTCGGATATGCTACCTTTGCAATATCCGTGTTGCCGTAATTCTTCTTGTCACGAACGGTATAATCGTTCATAGCCTGCTTCAATGCACCTGCGATACCGACATAATCAACGACAAGACCGCCCTCCTTGTCACGGAACACTCTGTTGACACGGGCGATAGCCTGCATCAGATTATAGCCCATCATCGGTTTATAGACATACATCGTCGCAAGGGACGGCACATCAAAGCCTGTCAGCCACATATCGACCACGATAGCAATTTTCAGAGGACTGTCATTGTCCTTGAATTTTGTTGCAAGCTCCTCCTTGTGGCGCTTGTTGCCGATGATACTGTGCCATTCCTCGGGATCTTTGTTAGAAGCCGTCATGACCACAGCGACCTTTTCCTCCCAGCCCGGACGAATTTCAAGGATACGCTTATATATCTTCATAGCGATAGCACGGGAGTATGCAACGATCATCGCTTTACCTGTCAGCAGGTTCTCACGATAGCTTTCATAATGGTCAAGAATATCGTCAACAAGGGACTTTATCGTATCATCGTGACCGAGGATAGCTTCCATTTGCCCAAGCTCACGCTTGCTTTTCTCTATTACGTCAGCATCGGCATTCTGCGCCATGATCTCATATTCGGTGTCGATCAGTTTCAGAGTGTTTTCATCGAGTTTCAGCTTCATGACACGGCTTTCATAGTAGACAGGACGTGTCGCACCGTCCTCGACAGCCTGTGTCATGTCATAGATGTCAATATAATCTCCGAATACTTCACGGGTATTTCTGTCCTCTCTGGAAATAGGCGTACCCGTAAAGCCGATATATGTAGCATTCGGGAGCGTATCACGGATAATTCGAGCTGTACCGATGACCTTACGGGCAACAAGCTCGCCGTCCTCATTCTTCGTCATCTTGATCTTTTCGGTAAGACCGTACTGCCCTCTATGAGCTTCATCAGCCATGACAATAATATTTCTTCTTTCAGACAGCGGCTCACCCGATTCCTCAAACTTCTGCATCGTGGTAAAGATAATGCCGTTAGCCTTGCGACCGTCAAGGAGTGTTTTCAGGTGTTCACGGCTTTCGGCGTGGACAGGCTCTTGACGGAGAAACGCCTTGCATTTCGCAAACTGCGAATAGAGCTGATCGTCAAGATCGTTTCTGTCCGTGATAACAACGACAGTCGGGCTTTCAAGGGCAGATTGCAGTAAATGGGCATAGAATACCATAGACAGCGATTTGCCCGAACCCTGCGTATGCCAGAACACACCTCCCTTACCGTCGGTGACAGTAGCTTTCTTGGTGGATTCGATAGCCTTGCGAACGGCAAAATACTGATGATAGCCTGCAAGTATCTTATAACTCTGCAAGCCCTCGTTGGAAAACAGGATAAAGTTTTTTAGAATGTCGAGCAGGCGGTCTTTCGTGAAGATACCCTCAAAGAACGTGTCAAATTGGGCAAACTGCGTATTTTCATAGCTGCCGTCTTTTGTTTTCCACTCCATATAGCGATCTTCGCCCGAAGTGATCGTGCCTGCACGGTTTTCGGAAAGGTCACTCATAACGCAGATAGCATTATAGATGAACATAGAGGGAATGGAGTGCATATAGTTCCTGATCTGCGTATAGGCTTCGGAAGCGTCCGTTTCCTCACGGGAGGGAGATTTCAGCTCCATAAGCACCACGGGCAGACCGTTGATGAACAGCAGGACATCGGGGCGCTTCTCGTCATTCTCTATGAAAGTCCACTGATTTGCAACGATAAATGAGTTGTTGTCCGTGTTTGCGTAGTCAACAAGATAGCAGATTGCAGAACGCTCCTCGCCCTTATCAGTATAGCGGACTTCGATGCCGTTTTGCAGATAGTCCATAAATACAGCGTTTTTCTGCACCAGCTCGCCGTTTTCAAAATTCTGGAGCTTAAAGAGTGCATCGCTGATCGCATCATCGGGGAGCGTGGGATTTAGCCGATACAAGGCTTCTGTAAGCTCGTCCATATACAGCGGTGTCTTATAGTCACGGTCTATTGCCGGACCGTAGGCGTGGGTGTAGCCCATTTCCTCAAATAGCTGTATTATTGCGTTTTCGTATTTTTCTTCGGTGTAAGGCATAAATATCTCACCTCAAATTCTCTTATATGCTATATCTCGTACTCTTTGTAAAAATACAGTATATCTATTGTTTAGTATTTCTGCAAAGGCTTCTAATTCGTTAATTCTAATCGGAAAATGAATAGTATTCTCATCATGTCGAGTCGCTGTCCATAGACGAGATGAAAAATCGTATCCTCCTTCAATTTTATGATAGCTCTTGAAATCTGTAATCGGATTATAGACAATAGGAGTATCAGCAAATCGTTTCTCTTTGGAGTTCGGCTCATTAAGATTGATAGGGTGGGCGCTGAGAAGTGCGCGTATTTCTTTGAAATACTGCCTATCATCGAGAGACTTGTATAACTCTGGACGATTCAGAAAAACAGTATCATCAGGCAAAGGCATTTGCTTCTTTTCCTTATATAATACACGATATATCTGGTCAGTTGCTTCAAGAAGAATGTCAATATAAGTTATAAGCAATATCAAATGATTAAGATCGTGATTATTTCTGAAATCAATGGAATTAAGCTGTTTTACTGCTTCACGACTCCATATAATGCCAGAATGAACAGTATTAGCTCTTGAGTGATTGTCCTTATCATGAATGTAGTAACTGATGCGACGATCCAACAGCCTATTACAGTAACATTCAGCAAACTTTTCAATATATTCTGTTGGTAAGTTCATATCGTACTCCTAACATAAATGAAAATTTACGCCTGCAAGCCGCCTAAATCTGCGCTGTCGACACGTCGATCTCGCCGTTCATCAGCTTCGGCAGGAGCGTGTCACGGATGGCGGCAAGTCTTGCTATCTCATTGCAATTCTTTTCTATTTCGTGTATAGCAGCCCAAGCTAATTCTGAAAATCTACTTATTTGCGTTATATCAGCTTTAGGAGAAGTAAATGCCGAAATCATTTTTGTAGTGAGGCTACCACGGATACTATTGGAGTTGGATATTACTCTTAATTCTTCATATCTTCCGCAGATATTCCAATAAATAAACGGCATATATATTCTTTCCGACTCTACAACTATGATAGACTGATTGATATAGGTATCTGTAAGCAACATCGAGGTTTGACCTCTGGTGTGACCTTGACCAGCAGATGCTATTACAGTATCATATTTCTTGGCTAATCGGGTAGAAGAATTATCAACGCCTGCCTGTGTAATAGTTTTTTCAGTATCTACGATGTATTTTTGAGAAGTTTCACCCGATGAAAGCCATTTGAACTCTCCACTCCAGTAGGTTTCATTTGAGGTAGTTGGTGTACCACCACTAAAAACTCTATCAGCGTAGTCGCTGATTTTTGCGGTATGCTCACATTCCTTAAAGATTTCAGCATAGTAAGCTGCTATAAGCTGATGTAAATTTTCATTTATCGCAGTATTTACAGAAATCTTATTACCTATGCTGGATAATACGCCTGCGATTTTATGCTGTGTATTCATATTGGGCATAGGAATAGTCATTTTTAGAAAATGCGATTTGGGTAATTGAGGCTGCGCACTTCCGCTTTGTATTGATAAGATTTGATTATAGAACCATTTGCTTCTTAGCACTTGATATAAGTAGTAATTATCAATCTTATCACCACACCTTATAATAAGCATTCCTGAATTTATACGGATATTATCATAAGGCACTTCATCAGAGTATATTGCAACATTACCCACAGTACCACGAGTTGTAATCACAATATCTCCACGCATTAGTTTTCCATTATTCAGCAACTCATCTTTTTTTTGTGTGATAAATTGATTATCAGCGAATAAGAAACCATTTTGTGTAACATTCTTAGCAGAAAGGAAAAGGCAATGACCTGCTTCAAGTAATTCATCTTGATGAGGATAGTTTTTTCCTCTATCACCGTCAATTACATCAATATTAATATCGCATAATTGAACAATATCAAATGTCATACCCAATCGCCCCCAGCTTCTCCCTGATCTCATTTTCAAGCTCATGGGACTTCTTGAACATATCCGACAGTTCCGAGGTCAGGCGCTTCATTTTCTCATCGAACGGCTCGCCGTCATCTTCCTGCTCCTCAATGCCGACATAGCGTCCCGGTGTAAGGATATAGTCCTGTGCAGCGATAGCCTGAATGTCAGCCACCGCACAGAAGCCCTTGACTTCCTCTAATGTGCCGTCCTGAAATGCCTTGAATGTATCAGCAAGTTTCTGAATGTCCTCGTCCGTGAAATCACGGTGCTTGCGGTCAACCATATAACCCATTTTACGAGCATCAACGAACAGCGTTTTGCCTTTCTGCTTCTTACCCTTTGTAATGAACCACAGCGTTACAGGGATAGTGACGGAGTAGAAAAGCTGTGTCGGCATCGAAACGATACCCTCAACCAAGTCGGCTTCAATGATATTTTTACGAATGTCACCCTCACCGCTGGACTGCGTTGACAGCGCACCATTTGCAAGCACCAGACCAATTTTGCCGTTTGGTGCAAGGTGGTGTATCATGTGCTGTATCCACGCATAGTTAGCGTTTCCGGCAGGCGGCACACCGTATTTCCAGCGAATATCGTCTTTGAGCTTGTCCTGCCCCCAGTTTGAGAGGTTGAACGGCGGATTTGCCATGATAAAGTCGGCTTTCAAGGTCTTGTGCAGGTCGTTGAAGAACGTGTCAGCGTGATACTGTCCGAAATCCGCATCAATACCACGGATAGCCATATTCATCTTAGCCATTTTCCAAGTGTCGGCATTGGACTCCTGTCCGTAAACAGAGATATTGCCCCTGTTTCCGCTGTGAGCCTGAATGAATTTCGCACTCTGCACAAACATACCGCCCGAACCGCAGCAAGGATCGTAAACACGGCAGTTCTCAAACGGACGCAATATCTCAACAAGGGTACGCACCACGCTTGACGGAGTATAGAACTCACCGCCCTTGACACCCTCGTAGGCGGCAAACTGAGCGATACAGTATTCATAAGTGCGACCGAGCAAGTCCTTGCTGTCCTCCGTGTCGGTCATATCCATATTGGTGAACAGATCGACAACATCACCGAGAACACGCTTGTCCAAGTCGGGGCTTGCGTAGTTCTTCGGAAGAACGTTTTTCAATGTCTTGTTCTCGTCCTCGATAGCTCTCATAGCATCATCAATGACCGAGCCGATCTCAGGAGTGTGAGCCGCAGCGGACACCACCGACCACCGAGCCTTTTCAGGCACGAAGAAAATATTGTCCATAAGGTATGCGTCAGGCTCGTCCTCGAAGCCGTCACCCTCAGCCACAAGCTCGTTATAACGCTTCTCAAATGCACTTGATATGTAACGCAGGAAGATAAGTCCCACGATAACTTTTCTATATTCGGCAGCCGGAATATGCCCCCACAACACGCAGGCAGCGTCCCAAATCTGCTTTTCAAAGCCAATATTGGCGGTATTCTTTTCAGCCATAGTTTTTACACCTCTTAAACCTACGCTTACAGCGAGGTATTATCTGTTATATTATAGCACAATCTACACAAATAGTCAATCATTCGACACCGAAAAATCTATATTTTTCACTGGGGATTTTCGTATTAAGTACAATTACGGTTGATAAAACGAAAGGCTATCGCATACTGCAATAGCCTTTGATATACCATTATTCGCTCAGACAAGCGTTTTTAAGAATTGCAGTAGCTTTTCTGCCCTTTCATCAGACAGCATACGATAACACTCCACAAGCTCCTGTATGACCTGATAACGCAGAAAGAGTATGTTGACTTCCTGATCGAACGGGACGGAGAATTTGACTTGCTTCTGCTACCATTAAGCGAGCTATCCGCAGTTACGGTTACGGCAATACCCACTTCACACTTGTCCTGCCGTATATGAAAGCCGAATACCGTGACAACGAAAAGGAGTACCTTGACTATTATGATGAAGTTGAGATGTGTGACGAATCATCCGAAGCACACCCAAAGTCCGCTATCCAAGTCCGCAACCGCAGTATGATCGACCGAGCAGACCTTGTGGTATGCTGTATCCAGCATAAAAGTGGCGGAGCATACCGCACGATACAGTATGCTGAGAAACAGGGCAAATAGATAGTAAACCTTGCAGATGAAAGTGGAATAACCCTCTGAAAAGAAAAATAGGGCGATACCTTTGAGCTATTGACCCGCCCCCTGTCAAGTAGACAGCGCAAAAAACAAAAATATTCTATGTTGTG